>Ga0180438_10001625_pt1 | contig 39598 bp, 28 predicted proteins | sample SS_ome_12_FD_132455 | JGI IMG/M metagenome (GOLD analysis project Ga0180438, IMG submission 132455) | Hypersaline lake sediment archaeal communities from the Salton Sea, California, USA - SS_3_D_2 metaG | ecosystem: Environmental > Aquatic > Non-marine Saline and Alkaline > Hypersaline >... | reverse complement strand
CATCAAAGATGGCCTTGAGTTCCGGGTCGGCCTTGACCTGCTCCTTTAGCTGCCAGAGCGCTTCCAGGCTGTCCCAGTTGCGGTCCTTGATCGAGATCAGGATGCGACCCACCAGGGCGGGGTCTACCTCGCCAACGACCTCGCCTACAGCCGCCTGCAGGTCCATCGAGGATTGGAACTGTGCCAGGTTCAGGATCCAGTGCAGGCGAAAGTGCCGCTCCTGGATGTCAATGGCTTCCTCCAGGAAAACCATCAGTTCCTGCAAAGAAGCCTCCTCGGTGGGGAAGGTGTCAATGTATTCAAAGTTGCGCAGGATCTCGGGCAGGTAGCGGTTGTTCCACCAATCCAGGAAATTGCTGGCATAGGTGTGCATGATCCAGCCATAGTAGGGGCCCAACATGCCGGCCGATTCGGCCTCGCGCGGGACGATGGCGCTGTACAGGTAGCCGTTGACCCGCTTGCCGATCCAGGCCTTACCGAGGGGGAAGCCAAAACGCCGGTACATATAGTCCAGTGTTGGTCCCCACCAGCCGTTCAGGCTCCAGTACATGGGTGAGATGGGTCGGGGGCAGTGGTTGTCGTCGTAGAACCAGAACAGCCCCTTCTCTTCCGCACTCTCCCATTCGATAGGAAACGTCTCGTCGCCGAAAAATGTGCCAAGGACCTCGTTCGGATCTGTCATTTTGCACCTCCTTGTGAATGATGCGGCCCTGCAATCCGTGGGCCGGTAGCCCATTACAGAATCACTGTTCTTGTGATCGCCCTCTCGTCTGCCGGTGGCCCCTCCTTTCCCAACAACCCCGTCGTCTGTCCGTGACGCTACTCAATTAGAATCAAACCATAACGATTGGGGGTCTCGGTTCGGTCGCGAACGACCTCTATGGCATACCCATTGGCCCGCACCGTGGCATATACGTCGATGCTACAGGCTTCCATGGCGGGGCGCGCTTGCAGAGGGTGAAGGCATTGTTCGAGATGGCATGTCTTGCAGAGCCGGCACGGCCCCGCGCCCAGACCTATTGCCCTGTAAAAGCCGCGGAAGAATAACTCCTGCTCGAGCTCAAACGCGATGTCCCCAGGGCTGACGTCCATCCCCCTGCTGTGGAACAGAAACGCTCTCGTGTAACAGGCGAGGACTTTTTCAAACTGCTCCGCCGTAGGCGTGTACGGCGGACAGCAGAGACGCGTGTTGTAGTGTGGACAGCCGAACTGGCACTTGAGACGCACCCACGCAGCGGTCACCACGCTCCTGGGATCTATGGGCTTGGCCTCGACCGCACCCAGCTCGTGGGCTCGCCGGATCAGGCGGTCGAAATCGACGGGGTTCGTCATCTTTGATTCACCCTTTCCATACGCTCCAGTGCCAGGCTTCCACACTGTGAGATGCTCGACAATCGAGAATCGAGCGTCGGCGTCTAGCATGATACCGTGGATAGGGTCGCTTGTCAAGAATACTTCACTCAGAAACCGGAGGGTGGTAGGAGTCACCCATCAGCATCAGCTACAAGGAGAGTTTCTGGTGAGCCATGGGGCCAGTTCCCGGTGGGTGGGTACCTCGATAGATGGTTCACGCACATACTCCACAGGATGCAGCTCGAGCCCCGACCAGGATTCAAGGCCATCATTTGCAGGATTCCGGCATCCGTACTACACTTGATCGCCCGTGTTGAGTATACTCGTATTCGATTCCCTGAATACGCCCGCGCCAGTAAGGTTCCGGCCCATCCTCAAGCAGCCATGTCACCTCACCCTCAAGGGGTACCAGCATACCATCGCGCAGCGCATAATCCCAAAAACGACCTTGCCAGGGGGTCGCTACCTGTACGCCATCTACTTCACGGTATCGCCCGTCGGAACGCACTGAGCTGATCAGTCCTTGAGCATCAAACTGAAATACCAGCTTGACGGTTGTTGTTCCATCGGTAAGCGTTGCACTGGCCCGGGTCTCATCAATCGGTTCCCAGACCACGCCCTGACTTGGCAGAAGCGCCGTGGGATACCATGCCCCTTCGGCGAAGAAGCGCATCAACTCTCCCTGTGCCAGTTCTGGAGTGCTCGGCTGCTCCATCACTGTCAGGAGACCGAACAGCTTTGCAGCCAGGACACCGTCACCCGCAACGTACGCATCATGGACATAGGCGGTTATCGCCGGTGCCATGCGAATGCGAGCATCCCAGACAAACCCTGGGCGCCGGGTGATGACGCGCTGGGTCGACTGGAACGGCTTCCATTGCTCCTCGCCCTGGCCCATGTTGAAGGTTCCGGCGTGTTCCACGCTGGCCGCCGCAACCAACGGCTGTCCCTCTCTCAAAACAGCGCGGAAGAAACGCTGAACAGGCGAAGGCAGCCCGTCCAGTTCACGTGGATCATACGATACAGCGGCGATCGGCAAGCGTGTTGCTTCCATCTTGGCACGGAGTCGTCTCGTAGCCGATCGCCAGCGGTTCGCGCCGTAGAGGATCGCTGCCGTAGTGGCGAACGCCAGAAAAAAGATCGCAAATACGATTACTTGCCACAGCATATCTCATGCCCCTCTCTGTTCAAGGGCAGTGCCTCAGCTGCCCTCGGGTTCAGGCTCGCTGCTACCTTCCACGAATCCAGCGGGAATGCTATGCTCAGCCCGGCCAGCTCCAGGCTCCTGCTGGGTGGCTTGTGCCTGCCCAAGTCGCCGGCTGCCCAGCGTCGCCAGCAAGCAGGAAGCCAGCAGGACTGCACACAAGAGGTAGACCCATCGCAGGTCCAGGGCCGAGGCCAGCGCGTAGGCAAAAAGCGGGCCCGTGGCACTGCCAATATCGCCAGCGGTGGCCATCCCCCCCATGGTGATTCCTGAGCGGTTGCCGGCTGCCAGATCACCCACGACGGCAGCCAGAACGGCGATGAGGGCGCCTGCACTCAGCGAAACGAGGGCCACGCCGGCCGGGACGGCCCCTATGCCACGCGCCGTTGCCAGGGTGACAAAGCCCGCCACCCCCACGAGGATGGCAACACGAGCCACCGGCCAGCGGTTGCCCAACCGGTCCGACAGGATGCCGGCCACCGGGCCACCGAGAATCCCCAGCGAAGCGCGCAGGGCCAGCATGACGCCGGCGAGTGAGGAGACGCCGATGACCACCTTGCCCAGCGAGATGCTGGTGCCCCAGCGCTGTCCGAGGTAGAGGCTGACGGTGGACATCAGCACCCCATTGCTGACGAAAAAGATAGTGAGGTAGATATACCCGGCCAGCAGGATGCGCCGGTCTATCCGCCTCAGAAAGCCGGCCAGGGCGCGTGGCCAGCGCCGGGGATTTGGCTGCACGGTCACCTTCGGTGGCTCGGCGGCAGGCGGCCTGACGTCCGGTAGCGCGACAAAGGCCACCGCCAAACCGATGGCGCTGACTGCGGCGCAGATACGTACCGCCGTCCGGAAGCCCAGCACATCGGTCAGCGTGCCGCCCAGGATGGGGCTGATGGACAGCCCCACCATGTACGCCACCTGGTAGAAGCCGGTCATGCGTCCCCGGTTGGCTGAGGTGCTCCAGTCCAGCACCATGGCGTAACCGCCCACGTTGATCAGCGCCCAGGCGATGCCCCACAACAGCCGCGCAGCCAACAGCAACCAGAAGCCGTGGACAAAGCTGTAACTCACCGTGGACAGGATCCCCAGGGAGAGCCCGACGAGATAAAGACGCTTCCTTCCCAGCCGGTCGTTAAGGGCTCCGGCGATGAGGTTACCTGGGATACGGATGATCCGGTTGGCGCCCAACATCACGCCCACGGCCCCGAGGCTGATGCCCACTACCGCGAGCTGATTGGGCAGCACGGCGTACAGCGTGGAATCTCCGGTCAGCGACAGGGCCAGGGCTGTGCCCAGGGGCAGGAGCAGGCGGAGTTCTTGGCGACTTAGGATCATGGATGGCTGTCTGGCTTCAAAGCTATGTCTGGCTCTCAACCAGGCCTCTTGCCCAGGCGGCAGCGCGGTCCGCTTCACCGCGCTTGAGCGGCCCTTTCTTGAGGCCCTTGACGAAAAAGCCTCCCGGTTCCCCAACGAGCGTCCACCCCTGTTCCCTGAGCATGTCCGCGATTTTGGGCGCGGCAAATCCGCCCCAGCGCTCGAGGAATTTCCACGTCAATCGCGTGTCGAAGGTGGCCGCCTGGGCGCCCTCACGGGCCGGCGCCCCGATCTTTTCCACCAGGCCCTGGACCGCCTCCGTTGGCAAGGCGCCGTGGGTTGGAGAGCCGATGATGAGCAGGTCGACGGTCTCCAGGTCGCCAGCATCGACCTGACCTACACGCAGCACCGGCACCTCGCCAGGGATCGCATCGCCGATGGCCTGCGCGATGATCTCTGTGTTCCCATAAACCGAGTCATAGACAACCAGCGTCTTCATCGCTTACCTCCCAACGATTATCATACCAGTTGCCTGTTGTTGCGTCCCATTGTTTTGCGGTACGGGCGCCGCATGCTGTGCCCGTACAAACGGCCTTCCGGTTGGCAAAAGGTATTAGCTGTCCGCAGGGGACGAGGAGAAACCGCGCCTGCGGTGCCATAAGGATTCGATAGACCTGGGTGATCAAAGTGCACGTCTAATGGGTGGATGAGATAGAAGTGGGATAACTGGACCTTCCAGGAAGCTTGGATTCGTCTTTGAACACCCTGTGCTTGGCGAACTCTCCTGCTTTTCCGGCATCCCAGATCTGGGAGCTTCCTGGAAGTTTGTCCGACCTCTAGCTGGTTTCTATATACCATCAGGCTAGTGGCCCAGGAGAATGTACAGGGTTGCGGCGGTGGAGAGCACGGTCAGAACAGGCATGATCTGGTGTACCCTCAGAACGGCGTCCGGCATAGGCTTCTCGGAACTCAGGAACCCGCCAGAAGCGACGGTGCCGAGGAAGCACAGCCCGGTGACTACGATGGCGATCCATTCGATCGCGCTCAACGGGACTACCCGGCTTCGCTGGTAGATGGTTACGAGGAGAAAAATCCCCGCCGCCAGCGAGATCAGCTTGTGGACGGTGGAGATGCCCACCTTGAGCGGCCTGCCAGACCTGCTCAGCCAGATGCCGGAAAGAAAGATAAAGAGAAAAAACAATCCCGCGACGATGGCTCTCACGATGGCGTTCATGTCCAGTCCTTTGACCCTGTGAAGCTTGCCGAGAACCCGGCGGTCCTGCAGCAACTCCAGCGTGGCCAGAAGTACGGTGCCGACGAGCTGTTTCGACGGCTTTGCCGGGCGCTTCACATATTGTACCTGCGTTTTGGATTCCGGGCAAATGCCCCAGGAGGGCGCTGTGCCTATTGTGCGGTAGATATGGGGAGCTACTACGCCCTCAGGGGCACCGCCCGAGGTGGGCGGTGCCCCTGAGTATGAGAGATGGACCGTGGCATAGATCTGGGGCGTTTCGCCCGGCTCGACGCGATAGATTCGCGCCCCACCCACCGGGAAGGGGAAGCCTGTCAGCTCGCTCACATAGTAGGCTCCGTCCGGGCCGACAGCGACTGAGATGGAGGATCGTGAGACGGACAGACTGCACCTGCAAGACAGTCTGGCCAATTAGCAAGGGATGGGTCTCCGTGGGATGAGGGCGGCGGCCCGCGACAAGCCTAACTGCGTCGCTTGCGCGTGAGACCGGCTCCAGTCTCGCGCCTGAGACTACTCTAGCGGTAGACGCCGGAAATGGCCGGGCTTCGGTGGATCGTAGTAATGATCCATCGGGCCGTTGTCCACATAGTGCTGGTGCCAGTGCTGGAGCGCGTCCCGGTCCAATTCCACGCCGAGGCCTGGGCCTTCCGGTACCGGCACGACATTGTTCTCGGGCCGGAAAGGTCCACCCTGGATCACATCGCCGACTTGCCAGCGCAAAAGCGACTGGCTGGGCTCATACAGCGCTGGCATGGCCGCCGTGACGTGCAGGTAGGCGGCCGTGCAAATGCCCGCATCACCGCTGTAGCACCAGAAACCGACGCCCATCGCCTCACAGGCGCCGATGAACCGGATCGCTCGATTGATGCCGCCCAGCACGGCAAAATTGGTGACAAAGCTGTCGGGCACGCCCAACGCCACGGCCCGCCGGATATCAGGCACGTGGGAAGAGAAAGGGATGCTCGAATGTTGGCGCAGGGCAGCCATCTCCTCAAAGGTCGCTACTGGATCCTCGTAGTTGCGAATGTTGAAAGGCTCGATTTCGCGCAGGACGTAGCGGGCAGTCGTCAACGACCATTGCATGTTGGAGTCGAGTCGGATCATCGCCCTCGGGCCCAATGCCTCGCGAAGGGCACGCACCGTGGCAATCTCCAGCTCGGGGTCCCCCTGGATCAGCTTGCCTTCAAAGTAGGTGGAACCATATTCCTCGTGCATCTTCAGGCAATGGTCCACGACGTCCTGTGGGTCCAATTCTTTCCTGGATCCATCCCGGCTCATCCGGAAGGCAAAGTACTCGGTGAACGGGATCTCTTTGCGGACTGCACCCCCAAGCATCTTGTACAGCGGCAGGTTCCACATTTTGCCGCGGATATCCCACAGCGCGATCTCGAGTCCACCAAAGGCGATGACCGGAGCGCAGTCATCGGTATTCTGCACAATCTGCCAGGGGGGCACACACAGGCCTTCGAGTTCGGCGATATCCAGGGGATCCCTGCCAATCAGGCGAGGTCGGAAACTCTCCACCACGGGTGCCAGGTGAGACGAGGGTGCCTCTCCCAAGCCGACGATGCCCTGGTCTGTTTCCACTTCGATGATCGTCTTTGATGTGCCTGGATAGAGCCCAGCCGTCCAGAGGAAGGGCAGTTCTAGGGGAATATTGACCGGGGTGACTCGGATGTCCGTGATCTTGCTCATGGCTCTCCTCTGTGTTGGGTGCTACTGCCACTGCTGTGCCATGCGCTCCATCTCCTGGAGCACGTCGCCTGGAAGAGCCGGCTGCTGGTGCTGCATCAACTTCTCGGTCTTTTCCCGGAGCCGTTGATCGAAGCGCTTGGTAGGTGCCCCGGCTAGGTCTGGATGGGACCAAAGTCAGGCGGTACGACGATGTCAGCCAGGGCCTTGTGTTGGGCAATGACCTGGTGCTCCCGCTCCAGCACGTCGGCCATAAAGGGTTCGAACTTGTCCCGTGCGCGTCGCTTGCGCGCTGCCAACGTCTGGTGATAGTCGCGGTCGATGAACACCCGCAGATCGGCGAAATGCAGCAGGGAGGTATAGGTCCCCTCGGCGATGAGTACAGCCAGGTGGTCGACCTCCATCTCCTCTGTGGTGATCTGGTCCTTGTCAAACAGGACCAGGGGCTTGTAGATGGGACTTTCCCCCCGTTTGAAGGAGCGCAGGTTTGAATCCAAAAAGTCCAGCTTGACCTCGTAGGGACCGACCTGCTCCAGGTTGAGGCGGCGCATCTCGTGGTTGGTCTTGGGAGGAAAGACAAAATAGTCGTCCTGCTGGAGAACACCGGCCGGCGTGTCGCGCTCGTTCAGCAGCCGGTAGATCTCGTAGGCCAGCTCTGACTTGCCGGCCCCCGATTCACCCGCCACCGTGACTGTGCATCTTTCCCCTGGCACGAATCGTTCTGCCAGCAGATTGCAGATCTCGGCGGCCCGCTCGGTGTGATGTACCTCGATGATCAGCTTGTCTCCTATCATGTGTCCTCCTGGCGGGTGACCTCCGGCACAAGTGGGCTGGTGTTGATCGCGCGCGATACAATGCCTGTGCCGACGCCAGCGCGCTTGGCTACGTCTGGGATGGTGGCTGGTGTTATCATTGTCCCCACGTCCAGATGCCTTGATGTCTGGAACCGGTTCCATTGTACAGGATCCCCGGGAACCTGTCAAACTTTTTCGGATCTAGCCCCTCGAACGTATTGTTGGTTCGGTTGTCTGGGGCGTGGAACCCGGCCCCAGGGTAGGATCTCGAGCCAATGGAAAATACACCCAAACCCTGCCGCGAGGATCGGTTCTGGAGTGACCTGCCCCAAATGGTTCGTTTCAGCGATGTGGCCGCTGCGCTACCCAACCCTCCTGCAACAAAACGCGCGTTTGACAGATGTGCCGACTTGGGCTACAATTGCGGCTGGCTGGCAGCAGGCGGCCCGATTTGTGCTGCCTGCTCCTGCTATCTGGCACTAGGTGCGAAACTTGTGCAAGCCCCCGTTTCCGGGCGGGCGCCGCCGTCGGGGGCAGTTTTGCACCAGAAACTATCAAGACGTTATTCGGGAGGAGTTGCCGCCGATGAAGAGAATGACCGGCGCTCAGGTTCGCCAGACGTTTCTCGACTTTTTTGCCAGCAAGGATCACCTGATCGTGCCCAGCGCCTCGTTGGTGCCTGTGGGCGATCCCACCTTGCTGCTGACCAACGCCGGTATGAACCAGTTCAAGAACATGTTCCTGGGCCTGGAAGAGCCGCCGCACACCCGCATTGCGGACGCGCAAAAATGCATGCGGGTGTCTGGCCACCTGAACGACCTGGAGGAGGTGGGGCCCTCGCCGTACCATCACACCTTCTTTGAGATGATGGGCAACTGGTCGTTTGGTGACTATTACAAAAAGGAGGTCATCGCCTGGGCCTGGGAACTGGTCACCGAGTGGTGGGGGATGGAAAAGGAGCGCCTGTGGGCTACTGTCTTTGAGGACGACGAGGGCAACCTGCCCACCGACGAGGAGGCGCGGGGCTTCTGGCAGGAGGAGACCGAGATCGGCCATGAGCGGATCCTGCCCTTTGGGCGCAAGGACAATTTCTGGGCCATGGGCGCCACGGGTCCCTGCGGGCCGTGCAGCGAGGTCCACTATGACCGCGGGCCGGCCTATTGTAACAAGCAGGACGTCCCAGGCCATGTCTGCGCGGTCAACGGCGATTGCCCGCGCTATCTGGAGATCTGGAACCTGGTGTTTATCCAGTACAACCGGGATGCGCAAGGCGTCCTGACCGAGCTGCCCGCCAAGCACATCGACACCGGCCTGGGGCTGGAGCGGGTGACCACGATCTCGCAGGAGGTGGTGGCCAACTATGATACCGACCTGTTCAAGCCCATCATGGAGCGGGTACAGGAGCTGTTGGGCCACAGCGACGAGGAGGTCCGGGCCAGCATTGTGTCCTACCGCGTGATCGCCGACCACGGCCGTGCGGTGACCTTTTTGGTGGGCGATGGGGTCATTCCGGGTAACGAGGGCCGCAACTATGTCCTGCGCATGATCCTGCGTCGTGCGGCTCGCTTTGGGCGCAAGCTGGGTTTTACCCAGCCCTTTCTGGGTGAGGTGGCCCAGGTGGTCATCGACAGCTTTGGCGACCACTACGAGGATCTGAAGCGGCGCCGCGAGTTCATCCTGAACATCACCCGCCAGGAGGAGGAGCGTTTCCAGCGCACCCTGGACGTGGGCCTGGACTTGCTGGACGAGATCATGGCCGACCTGCGGGCGCAGGGCGAGACGGTCATCCCGGGCGCCGAGGCGTTCCGCCTGTACGATACCTTTGGTTTCCCCCTGGACCTGACCCGCGATGTGGGAGCCGAGCATGGCTACACGGTGGACGAGGATGGCTTCAAGGCGGCCCTGGAGGAGCAACGCGCGCGCGGCCGGGCGGCCCAGCAGTTCGTGACGTTGGACGGCGAGGACCTGGAGGCCTATGTCCGGCTCCTGGAGGATCTCAAGGCCCAGGGGCACTTGGGACCGGATGGCGTCGAGCATCCCTATGACAAGATGGTCGATCTGGAGACGGTTGTGCTTGCCATCCGGCGCGACGGCAAATTGGTGAACCAGGCCAGGCCGGGAGATGAGGTCGAGGTGGTCACGGCGGCTACGCCATTCTACGTGGAGAGTGGTGGCCAGGTATCGGATACCGGTCTGCTGGTGCGGCACGTAGAGGGCGAGCCGGAGCCGCGCTGGGAGATCCAGGTGTGGGATACGCGCCAGCCGGTGCCAGGCTTGATCGTCCACGTGGGAAAGGTTGCCGGCGGACGCCCCCGGCTGGAGGACCCGGTGTGGGCTGTGGTCGACGTCGGCCGGCGGATGGATATTGCCCGCAACCACACGGCCACCCACCTGCTGCATAGCGAGCTGCGCTACATCCTGGGCGAACACGTCCAGCAGGCCGGCTCGCTGGTGGCGCCGGACCGGCTGCGCTTTGACTTTACGCATGGGGCGATGCTCACCCAGGAGCAGTTGGACGCCGTGGAGCAGTCGGTCAACGACGCCGTCCTGGCCAACTATCCGCTGGAAGTGGAGGAGAGCAGCTACCAGGAGGCGGTAGGTGCCGGGGCGATGGCCCTCTTTGGCGAAAAGTACGGCGAGCACGTGCGGGTCGTCAAGATCGGGATGCCGGGGGAGCCCTTTAGCCAGGAGTTGTGTGGAGGCACCCACGTGCACCAGACCGGGGACATTGGCCTGTTTCGCATTGTGTCGGAGGGGAGTGTGGGCGCTGGTGTGCGCCGCGTCGAGGCCGTGACCGGGCGCGCAGCCCAGCAGTTGGTGCAAAAGCGGCTGGGTGTGCTGGACGACGCCGCCACCCACCTGGGCACCCCGGCCGAAGAGGTGGACCGGGCAGTGCTGAGGCTACTGGGTGAGCTCCACGACAAGAACAAGGAGATCGCCGACCTGCGGCGCGATCTGGCCCGCCTGGAATTCGAGGGCCTGCTGCAGCAGGTCCAGGACGTGGCAGGGGTCCCGGTCCTGGCTGCCCGGGTGCAGGCCACCGACATGGATACGCTGCGCGAGATGAGCGACTGGTTCCGCAACCGCCTGGGCTCGGTGGTCATCGTGCTCGGGGCCGTGATCAACGGCAAGCCCAACTTTGTCGCGGCCATCACGCCTGACCTGGTGGAGCGAGGGCTAAAGGCCGGTGCGCTGGTGAAGCAGGTGGCCCGCGTCGTCGGCGGTGGAGGCGGTGGGAGGCCCACGCTGGCCGAGGCCGGTGGCCGCGATCCCGATCGCCTGGACGAGGCGCTGGCCCTGGTTCCACAGGCGGTGGGAGAGCTGTTGCAGGAATGACTTTGCTGCGCCGGCCTGAAAGAGCCGGCGCGGGCAAAGGCGATGGAGAGGAACTGACACCGCCTGTTTCCTGGCGGTAAAGCGGAGACCTATGCTCAAAGCATGGCTGCCCCGGCGGGCTGGCAAACAGCCACGGCGCCGCAGAAAGTCGATCTATTTCAGCGTGGTGGAACCTGGGGCCACGACTTTACGTCTCTTGGTTGTGGAGGCGACCGGCAGCCAGACCACCGTCTGGGGTTGGGCGGAGCGGCAGACCCCGGGCGGCACCGACCTGGATATCCACTGGCCGGCTTCCGTCTGCGAGGAGGTGGAGACGGAAGCCGAACAGATGGCACGGGAGCTGAGCGAGCGCTGGCTGCTGCCCGACCAGATGGTGGTCGGTCTGCCTGCATCGCTGCTCCGGGGGGGCGCCTGGCCCGTGGCGCAGCGCCGTTCGCGGCCCGATCGTCCTGTGGAGGAGCGGGAGCTGCGCGCGCTGCTGGAACGCGCCCTGCGCCTGGCTGTCAACCGGCTCGTTGAACCTGAGGAGACAGACTGGCTGGTGCTCGATGCGGCGCCGGTGTTGCTGACCGTGGACGGACGGCGCGTGACCGACCCCGTTGGCTTCCGGGGACAAGAGCTTGGCGCGATGGTATTCGCCTCGTTGGCTCGCCGGGAGACGGTCCAGACCTGGCAGACCGTGGCCCGGTTCCTCGAGTTCTCGACCTTGACGTTGACGGCTGCGCCGCTGGCTTTGACGACATCGCTGTCGGGCCCGCAGGGCATCCTGCTGGACGTGGGTGGGGCGACTACCGACCTGATCCGGTGGCATGGGGGAGGGCCTGTTGCGCTGGACTCGCTGCCCATCGGGGGCATGGCCCTGACCCGCCTGTTGGTCCAGAAGTGGCGGCTCACACTGAGCCAGGCCGAACGCCTCAAGCAGGCCTATGCCGCCGCGGAGCTGGACGAGGAGGACCGTGCCGAGGTCCTGGAGGTTATCACGCCGGCCTTGCGGGTCTGGCTGGAGGCGGTCGAAGCGACGCTGACCCGCATGAACGAGGATGAGGCCCTTCCGCCCCAGATCTACCTGCTGGGCGGTGGCAGTGTGTTGCCAGAGATGGCCGATGCGACCCGTGCCCTGGCCTGGAGCCAGAGGCTGAGTTTTGCCCGCTACCCACAGGTGGGACACCTGAAGCCTACGGACGTGCCAGGGGTGGTTAACCGCACGGAACTGGGAAGAGGGGCTGGGGATGTGCCTGCCCTGGCCCTGGCTGCCTGGGCCGCCCGCGAGAGCCGGCCACCGGACCGGCCTGCCCGTCTGCTGGCCGAATTGTGTCACGGATAACCTAGCATGCAACAAGTGATCTATTTGGAATCTGGAGACGATCTACCGGCAATCCGCGACCTGCTGGAGGGTGCGCAGGCCAAGCGGGTATTGTTGGTGATCCCCAAGTCGTGCCGGGCGCTGCAGGATCCCATCAATCTGCGCGTGCTACGGCGCCATGCTCAGAACCTGGCGCTCGACGTGGCTCTCGTCACCCGCGACAGCCGCACGCGGCAGTTGGCCAAGGAAGAGGGCTTTGCTGTGATGTCCACCGTACGCAGGGGGAAGCGCGGTCGCTGGCGGCTTGGGTCGCCGCACCGCTCCTCGGCGGAGCAGGCGGCTGCAGCCCGTGTGGATGGACTCCGCCGCGGCCGGGGGGACATTGGCTACAGCGACAGGCTTATTGTGTGGACGGGGCGCATCCTGGGGGTGCTGCTCTTTCTGTTCCTCCTGGCCCTGGTTGTGGCCCTGGCCGCCCTGCTGATACCCGAAGCGAAGGTGACGGTGGTTCCCTACCGTGAGGAGGCCGAGGTCATCCTGGAGCTCCGCGCCGATCCCAACGAGGAAAAACTGAGCCTCGAGGACCTGACCATCCCCGCCCGCATCGTCGAGGCCGAGGTAGAGCAGGTGGGCGAGACGGCGACGGTGGACAAGCGCGACTCGCCCGATGCCCCGGCGCTCGGCACAGTCGTGTTTATCAACCAGACGGCAGAGCCGCTGGAGATCCTGCCGGGCGCTGTGGTGCGCACCTCGACCGGGACGACGATCCGGTTCAGGACGACCACCACGGCGACGGTGCCGGCCAACATCGGGGGCACGGCCGAGGTGCAGATTGAAGCCCTGGAGCCCGGTCCGGTCGGCAACGTGCCAGCGGCGGTCATCAATGTGGTCGAAACATCGGATCTGCGGGGCAAGGTGCGGGTCATCAACGAGCAACCCACCCAGGGCGGTGGGGTACGACAGGTGGGCGTGGTCACCCGGGCCGACATGGACCGCCTCAAGGCGCAACTGCTACAGCAGCTCCAGCAGCGGGCCTACGTCGAGTTGCAGAGCCAGTTGGGCGAGGGCGAGTTCCTGCCTCCGGAGTCGATGACCATCGAGATCCTGTCCGAGGACTATGACCAGTTCCTCGAGTCGGAGGCCGACGTGCTGCGTTTGCAGATGCGCATCTTGGCCAGCGGTACGGCCGTGGATAGGGCCAATGCCAACCTGTTGGCCTACGATGCGCTGCAGGACCGGATCCCCGAGACGTACGAATTCCAATCCGACGCGGTCACCTTTGACCTGGATGAGCAGGTACGCATGGATGGCCGTAGTGTGATCATGCAGGTGGCGGCCTCGTCGGCGCTGGTGGTGGATGTGGACCGGGGTGACGTTCGTTCGGTGGTGACCGGCCTGTCGCAGGACGAAGCCACAGCGGTCCTGGCCGAATCGTTCTCGCTGGCTGCCCCGCCGGTCGTGGAGATCCTGCCCGAGTGGATCAAGCGCTGGGAGTGGCTGGACCGGGTGTCCTACCTGCCCTTCCGCATCCAGGTGGTCGTGGTGGAATAAGTAGTCTTCGGTGTGAAAGCCGCGCCGGCTCTGGGGATGGGTCCGGGAGGGATTTCGCGCCGGGTGGTGGAGTCGCGGAAGGCGAGATGAGATTGCTGGCGCTGGATGTAGGGGATCGCCGGGTGGGCGTGGCCGTGTCCGACGAATTGGGCATGATCGCCACCCCACTGACGGTCGTTCACCGGCGATCCAAGGCCGAAGATTTCGCCCGCATCGCCCGGCTGGTGCGCGAACAGCGCGTCGAAGGACTGGTGATCGGCCATCCCCTGGATGATGATGGCCTGGCGGGAGCCCAGGCACAGCGCGTGGAGCGGTACGCAGAAGCCCTGGTGGATGCCCTCAGGGACGAGGGGCTGGAGCTGCCAGTTGTCTTTTGGGACGAGCGGATGTCCACCGTGCGTGCGCAGGAGGCCATGATCGCAGCGGGGCGCAAGGCCCAGGATCGCCGGGCGCGGATCGATGCGGTGGCAGCGGCTGTGATCTTGCAGGACTACCTGGACGAGCAGCGGCCTGCGCCACCGCCGGCCGGGCTGTAGTTCGTCGGAATGGCTCGTGGGGACGGTGCCTGTGCGGAAGCGCGGGCTGGAGCGAGAAACCGTCCCCGAGACGGGGGCTTGAGCGTCGGAGGACGGGGGAACCGCCCCCGAGATGGGGGCTTGAGCGTCGGAGGGGGGAACCGCCCCCGAGACGGGGGCTTAAGCGTCGAAGGACGGGGGCTTGAGCGTCGGAGGACGGGGGCTTGAGCATCGGAGGACGGCGCCTGTTAGGAAACGCGGGCTCGAGCCGTTTCGCACCGGATAGTGGATGAGCGTAGTCTGTGGGCCGGGTCCTGAATCCGGCTCCTGAAAGAGTGAGATGGAGCGGTGTTTGGCATAGAAGGTCTGGAATTTGACGTCCAATTAGAGACATTGGTGCGCGCGATCAGGATCGTGGCCCTGCTGTGGGGCGGGGCGCTGGTCGTGGCGATCCTGGCCCAGATCCGGTGGCTTCAGCGCCTGATCCCCGACTGGCTGCGCAACCTCTCGCGTGTTGTGCTTGCCGTAGGCGCTGTTGGTGCCTTGACCCTCGCCGTCCTGTACGGCGCCGGCACGATGTCCCGCGCCCTGGAAGCCCGGGCCGAGATTCCCGAGGGCCCGGCCCTGGATGTGGATCTCTCGTCTTTCGATGCGGCCGTGCTGAGCCTGTACCTCAGCTTGCACCAGGCGGAGCTCAATTCTCCGGCCAGCGACGATCCTACGCCGGCCACCTTTGTCGTGGAATCGGGCGAGACGGCAGGAATGGTGGCCGTGGCCCTGGAAGAAGAGGGCCTGGTGGTGGACGGCGAGGTCTTTCGCCGCTTTATGACCTACCACGACCTGGATGTCACCCTGCAGGCCGGGACCTATAGCCTGCGCCGCGATATGACCATGCACGAGATTGCTGAAGCCCTCCAGGAAGGCGGGTCCAACGCGGTCACCATCACCATCCCCGAAGGCTGGCGGCTGGAGCAGACCGGCTGGTGGCTGGAGTACCAGGGACTGATGCGCGCCGACGACTTTGTGGCCTATGCGACGACGACCCAATATGCCTATCCCTGGCTGGCGGACCGGCCGCCCGGCGCTTCGCTGGAGGGGTTTCTCTTTCCTGACACGTATGAACTGCCCCTGGACGTAACGCCGGCTGCCGTGGTGGACCTGATGCTGGCCAATTTCGACACCCGCGTACCGCCCGAGATCGGGGACCAGTTGGCCGGCAGGACGCTCTTTGACCTGGCGCTGGGCGACTACCGGCCCATGACGGTCTATGACCTGATCACCCTGGCGTCCATTGTCGAGCGCGAGGCGGTGCTGGACGAGGAGCGGCCCATCATCGCCAGCGTCTACTACAACCGCCTGGATCCCGCCTATGTGAACGAGACGGCCCTGCGTCTCAGCTCCGACCCGACCATCCAGTATGCCAAGGGGCTGGACCCGGAGACCGACAATTGGTGGAACCCCATGGAGCCCGGTGAGGGGCAGACCCTTGAATCGCCTTACAACACCTTCAAGATCCAGGGCCTGCCGCCCACGCCGATCTCCAGCCCGGGGCTGGCCTCCATCCTGGCCGTGCTCAACCCGGCGGACACCAACTATCTCTATTTCCACGCCGTGGGCGATGGCTCCCACGTGTTTGCTTCGACGCTCGAGGAGCACCTGCAGAACCAGGAGTCGTACCAGCCAGAGGGATGACCGGCGTCGAGGGGCAGGGGATCAGTTGCGAGTGGCAAGGGACAAGTGCCGGGGGGGTAGGGGGAAGCAACGCCTCAAAGAGATTCCGTTGGCTCATCAGATGATCTCAACAGGGAGTCCCGAACTTGTTCGGGAAGTCTTTCCAACGTGCCCACGAACCCCAACAAGTTGGGGACTCCACCGTCCGCGCGCTCAGCGCTGTGTAATAGGCCAAGGGTATCCCAAGAAGGCGGTGCTGGCCGTCGCTCGCTGCTTGCTGTTAGCAACCGGCCTCCTGCTCCTTGCCGCCTGCACCTTTCCGGGCAGCGTCAAGCCCACGGTCAAGATCGGCCTCTCGGCTCCCTTTGAGGGCCTGTACCGGGACCTGGGTTACGAGGCGCTGCACGCCGTGCGGCTGGCCGTGCGCCAGCGGAACGACGCAGGCGGCGTGGGCGATCGCTACCTGGTCGAGTTGGTGGCGCTCAACGATTTCAACGAGCCGGAGGAGGCGGTGGTGCAGGCGCGCAAGATGGCCGTGGACCCCGGCGTCTTGGGGGTGCTCGGCGGCTGGTCGCCGGAGGTCGCCCGAGCCGCCGCCCCGACCTACCAGCAGGAGGGCCTGGCCTTCCTGGTCCCCAGCACCGACTGGGCGCGGAATCCATCCCGCCCGCAGGAAGGGGTCGATCCCCAGTTTTTGGCTGCGTACCAGGCGCTGGCGGGCGGCGCCCCGCCGGGGGAGGCTGCCCTGTGGGCCTACGCGGAGGCGAACCGGCTGCTGGACGCCCTGGATGCGGCCACCCGCGCCGAAGGCGAGCCCACCCGCGCTGGCGTCCGGGCGGCGCTGGCTGCTGACAACTGATGGGAAAAACTCGCTCAAGGCCCCCGTCTCGGGGGCGCCGCTGACATTCAAACTGTACTACCACGAGCTACTTGAGGTAGAACCATGCGCATCCTGATGTTCTCCTGGGAGTACCCACCCCACGTCGTCGGCGGGTTGGGCAAGCACGCCGCCGAGCTCGTCCCGCCCCTGGGCAACCTTCCGGGTATGGACCTGCACCTGGTCACCCCCCGCTGGGGGGGCGGCACCACACTGGAGAAGGTGGGCCAGGCCACGGTGCACCGGGTGGACCCGCCCATCGTCAACAGCGATTTCTACACCGGCGCCTGGCAGACCAACCTGCGCCTGGAGCAGTACGCCCGCCGCTTATGGGAAGAGGAGGGGCCCTTTGACCTGGTCCACGTCCACGACTGGTTGGATGCCTTTGTGGGGGCTGCCTTCAAGCGCAGCTACAAGGTGCCCCTGGTCAGCACCATCCATGCCACCGAGCGGGGCCGGGGCCGGGGCCAACTGGGCAGCGACCAGGCGCGGGCCATCCATCACGTCGAGTGGTGGCTGGCCTTTGAATCGTGGCGCGTCATCGCTTGCAGCGAATACATGCGTGGCGAGATTTCGGACTATTTCTACTGCCCCCGCGACAAGATCGACGTCGTGCCCAATGGCGTCGAGACGGCGCGCTTTGACGCGCTGGATGGCCAGGATTTCTCACTCTTTCGTAACATGTACGCCCTGCCCGAGGAGCAGATCGTGTTTAACGTGGGGCGCGTGGTCTATGAGAAGGGGGTCCAGGTGCTGGTCCGGGCCATGCCCTACGTGCTGGCCCAGCAGCCGGCGGCCAAAGCAGTCATCGCCGGCAAGGGGCCGGAGCTGGAGTCGGCCCGCTCCCTGGCCTGGAGCCTGGACGTGGGGCACAAGGTGCTGTTCACCGGCTTCATCTCTGACGACGACCGGGACCGCCTCTTCAAGGTCGCCGACTGCGCCGTGTTTCCCAGCCTCTACGAGCCGTTCGGCATCGTGGCCCTGGAGGCCATGGCCGCCAGGTGCCCCGTCGTCGTCAGCGAGGTCGGCGGCTTGCAGGACGTGGTCCAACACGCCGAGACAGGGATCACAGTCTACGCCGACGACCCTGGCTCATTGGCCTGGGGCATCGTGCACACCCTGCAACATCCCGAGTGGGCGGCGGCCCGCGTGGAGAGTGCGTACCGCGTGGCGCGGGAGGAGTACAACTGGGAGCGGATCGCCCGCCTGACGGCCGGCGTCTACCGGCGCGTCCTGGCCGAGCGGGTGGCTACCGATTGGTGATGGGGCAGAGTCTTGACAGGATCCAGACCCTTCGGGTTTCGGAAAACCCCAAGGGTCTTTGGAGGTTCAGCTCACAACCTGGTGGATCAGCGGCGGCGGGCTGACCGGCTCGTCGCTCCATTCGTAGGCAGACAGCAGGCGCTGCCGGGCGCCCGACAGCTTGGCCTCGTCGTCGGCGTGGATGGTCAACAGGGGTTGGCCCTGTTCGACCCGGTCGCCGATCTTGGCCTGCAGGACGATGCCCACGGCATGCTCCACAGGGTCGCCTTTCTTGGTCCGTCCCCCTCCCAGGAGCATCGAGGTCAGGCCCACCTCCCGGGCATTCAGGTCGGCCACGTAGCCAGAACGCGAGGCGGGCAGTTCGCGGATGAAGCGGGCGGTCGGCAGGAGGTCCGGGTCGTCCACATAGCTGATGTCCCCCCCCTGGGCCTCGATCCACTGGCGGAGTTTTTGCAGGGCCCGCTGGCTGTCCAGCAGGAACGTCAGGTGCTGCACGGTCTCGTCCTCGTCCTCGTACAGGTTGGTCTGGACCAGCATCTGGCTGGCGATGGTCAGGCAGTGCTGGCGAAAGTCGGCCGGTCCGCCACCGTGCAGGGTGTCCAATGCCTCCCGCAGCTCGACGGCGTTGCCGACCGCGTTGCCCAGGGGTTGGCTCATGTCCGAGATCACGGCGCGAACCCGGCGCCCCACCCCCCGGCCGATGTCCACCATCAGCCGGGCCAGCTCCAGGGCGTTCTCTGTCGTTTCCATGAAGGCGCCGTGCCCCACCTTGACGTCGAGGACGATGCAGTTGGCGCCGGCGGCGATCTTTTTGCTCATGATCGAGCTGGCGATGAGGGGCCTGCTGCTGACCGTGGCCGTGACGTCGCGCAGCGCATAGAACTTGCCATCGGCGGGGGCCAGGTCGGCCGATTGGCCGCTGACGACGATGCCGGCTGACTCCAACTGGGCGCGGAACTCGTCGACGGTCAGGTCTGCCCGAAAGCCAGGGATCGATTCCAGTTTGTCGAGGGTACCGCCGGTAAAGCCCAGCCCCCGTCCCGAGATCTTGCCCACATGGATGCCGGCAGCGGCCACCAGCGGGGCCACGACCAGCGTGGTTTTGTCGCCCACGCCGCCGGTTGAGTGCTTGTCGGCGATGCAGGGAGCTACCTCGTGGAGGTCCAGTTGCTCTCCCGAGCGGACGATGGCCATGGTCAGGTCGATGGTCTCCTGGCGGTCCATGCCGCGCAGCACAACGGCCATCAGCCAGGCGGCTGCCTGGTAGTCGGGGACGGTGCCCTGGCTGAATCCCTGGACGAAAAAGTCGATCTCTTCGGCGCTCAGCGTCAGGCCGTCCCGCTTTCGTGCAATGATGTCGACCGCTCGCATGTTGCCCTCCCGTGACCGGTGTAGCAAAGTGGACGATGGTGAATCGCGCCCCGTCGCCTGGGGCCGATCCAGCCCCGTCCTCGGGGCTGGGTGCAATTGCGCACTGGAAAGCAGTATAGCACAAAGTGGGGGATTGTGAAAGTCCACTATAGTGTGGTATAATCGGTACACCGCAATGGCTCGCAGTGGATCGGCAGATCCACTGCATTTCTGCCGGATCTAGCGATCCGGCAGGAGCAGACTACGGTCTACTGATAATGTCTGCCTGGGAGGAGAACATGTGCGCCAAGATCCTTGTTGTAGACGACGAAGAGGCCCTGGTGCTTGGCTTGCGCCAGGCCCTGATCCTAGAGTTCCCCGGCAACCAGGTCGACGCAGCCTATTCGGGTGAGGAGGCCCTGAGCCTGCTGGCCGATGCCAGCTACGATCTGATCATCGCCGACTATCGCATGCCCGGCTTCAGCGGGCTGGACCTGATCAAGGGCGTGCGCTACCTGGATGGCTATGTGCCGATCATCCTGATCACCGGCTATGGCTCCGACGAGGTGCGGGGCGAGGCACAGAAATTGGGCGTCAACTACTACGTCGAAAAGCCGTTTGACGTGGAGGACCTGTTGGGAAAGGCGGGGCTCCTCCTGCCGGACCAGGGGCTGGCGGGTGGCTGAGCTGATCGTCGTCGGCGGCGGGCTGGCGGGCAGCGAGGCGGCCTGGCAGGCAGCGCAGCGTGGCCTGGACGTGACGCTGTACGAGATGCGTCCGGCGCAGATGACGCCTGCCCACGTCTCCGACCAACTGGCCGAGCTGGTCTGCTCCAATTCACTGGGTTCCAACCTGGTCGACCGGGCGCCCGGGCTGTTGAAAGAAGAACTCCGGCGCCTGGGCTCGCTGGTCATGGCCTGCGCCGACGAGACGGCTGTCCCGGCGGGCGGCGCCCTGGCCGTGGACCGGGAGGCCTTTGCCCGGATGGTCACGGCCCGGGTCAGCGCCCACCCGCGCATCACTTTGCTGCGTGAGGAGGTACAGGCCATCCCCCAGGGGAGGGCGGTGGTGTTGGCCACCGGACCGCTCACCTCACCGGCCCTGGCCGGTCAGATCGCTGCCCTGAGCGGCGCGGAGCACCTCTACTTTTACGACGCCATGGCCCCCATCGTCACCGCCGAGTCGGTGGACATGGCCGTGGCCTTTCGTGCCAGCCGCTATGACCGGGGCGAGGGGGAGGGCGACTATTTGAACTGCCCCATGACCCGCGAGGAGTACGAGCGCTTTGTCGGCGAGTTGCGCGCCGCCGATACGATCCCCCTCCGCGATTTCGAGCGGGAGGATCCCCGTTTCTTTGAGGCCTGCCTGCCGGTGGAGGTGCTGGCCGGTCGCGGCGACAAAGCCCTGTCCTTTGGCCCCCTGAAGCCGGTGGGCCTGACTGACCCGCGCACCGGGCGGCGGCCCCACGCCGTGGTCCAACTGCGGCAGGACAACCAGGCGGCCACCCTCTACAACCTGGTCGGCTTTCAGACCAACCTCAAGTGGGGCGAGCAGGAGCGGGTGTTTCGCCTCATCCCCAGCCTGGAGCAGGCCGAGTTCGTGCGCTACGGCCAGATGCACCGCAATACCTTCATCAACGCGCCAGCCATGCTGCGACCGACCATGCAGCACCAGGCGCGCGATGACCTATTTTTTGCCGGGCAGATCACGGGCACCGAGGGCTATGTCGGCTCGGTGGCCAGCGGGCTGGTGGCGGGGCTGAACGCCGCGCGTCTGTCGGCCGGGCAGCCCCTGGTGACCTTTCCCCCTACGACCATGATCGGCGCCCTGGCCCACTATGTGTGCAACGCCGATCCGGACGGTTTCCAGCCGATGAAGGCCAACTTCGGCCTGTTCCCGCCCCTCGAGCCACCGGTGCGCAACAAGCGGCAGCGCTACGCCGCCTATGCCCGGCGGGCGCTGGAGGACCTGGAAGAGTTCCAGGCTGAGCACTCGATTTTGACATAATTCGTTAGCAGAACCCCTTGCCAAATCTCCGGATTTGTGATATAATATCTGGTGTGGACGACCCCCATCTGCACAGATGTCTCGTCGCTCTCTACGACTGATCGGACTGTCCACCGCATATGTGGCGCATGCCCGCTCGTGTCCAGTTCGTGCCTCAATCCTCCCTTTTGCATTGGATCTGGCTGACGCCACGAGAGGGAAATGGCCGCTCGCCTGTCGCGCGAGGATGCCCAGGACCGGGACAGGCGAGTGCACGGCGTCGCCGCGCTGGAAGGGTGGCGGGTATGGGTCCACGGGCTGAAGGAGGGATGCAAAGGAAAAGAGCAAGGAGGGCAGCGTTTTTGGAAGTAGCCGCCTGGGGTCGCCGCGATTCGGACGGCGACCGGACTGGCACACATAGGGGGGATGGGGTGAAGGTCGGGTCCGGGCACCCGGATTCGTGATAGGAGCAAGGAGGCGTATGAGAGGCAAACGCATCCTGGTTGGTGTGTTGCTCGTGGTGTTACTGGCCGCGATGTTTGTCCGGCCGGGTATCCAACTGGCCGGCGTCGCCACGGAACGCCTGGTCAACGGCAGCTTTGAGGATGGGTTCTATGCCACGCCGGTGGGTCAGGTGGGGAATGACTGGGGCTGGTTCCACAACAACGGCAGGGTCACTTTTGGCATGTACGACGACACCTGGGCGCCGGTGGTCTATGACGGCCAGCACTCGCAGTTGATCGAGACCAATACCCTATCCCGGAGTGTGTCGGACCCCGATCGCTACGCTGGCATCTACCAGACGGTGGCCGTTGTGCCGGGCAATCACTACGAGCTCTCGCTGTACGGCATGCTGCGCGCCCTGGACGATGACCCTGATCGCAGCGGCTACAACTACCGGGTCCAGTACGGCGTAGACTATAAGGGGGGCAGCGACTGGCAGGCGGTGGCGGAGTGGATCGAGATCCCGTGGGACAACGTCCATCCCCGGCTGGATCCCGGCGACATGGAGTCCTACACGGCGACCCTCACCGCCACCGGGGAAAAGCTGACCCTGTTCATCCGGGTGTGGAAAAAGTGGGGCACAACCAGCCGCGAGCTGGAGGTGAACCTGGACGGCATCAGTCTGAAGGGGACCCTGCCCGAGACGACGGTGAGACCCACCGTGGACTTTTTCCTGCCCACATACCCCGTCGCAGGCTGGTCCTACAAAATCCCTGTGGAGGCCCACAGCGAGGTTGGGATCCTCAGCCTGGAGCTGCACGATGGCTCGACCCAGCTCGGTTGGCTCCAGTACGAGGTGGGGCCCCTGGACCTATCCCCCGAGTTTGCCTGGACGCCCACCACGGCGGGTTCGCACACGCTCATCGCGACCATCCTCGATGCTTCCGGCGGGCTCGAGAACAAAAAGGTGACCGTGGTGGTTCACGAGGAGGGCCAGTTCCTGGCCAATGGCGATTTCGAGGATGGTTTCCAGATGGGCCCGCACGGCGAGGTGGGTGAGGGCTGGGGCTGGTTCCACAACGGCGGCGAGGCCACCTATGGCTTCTACGACGACACCTGGACGCGTGTGGTCCATGATGGCCAGCACTCGCAGTTGATCGAGGTCAACACCTTCGGCCAGGGCGGGTCCGACCCCGACCGCTTTGCGGGCATCTACCAAAGAGTCAGCGGCCTGGTCGGGGGAGCCACGTACCGGTTGTCCCTGCACGGCATGATCCGCGCGTTGAGCGACGACGTCGATCCAGAGGACTATGCCTACCGGGTGGAGTGGGGCTATGACCCTTATTTCAGCAACAACTGGTGGGTGGTGGAGAACTGGAGCGAGATCCCCTGGGATACGGTGTACAGCCGGCTGGACCCGGGCGAGATGAGCAGCTACACGACCGAGTTTGAGGCCCAGGGGAACACCATCTCGATCTTTGTCCGGGTGTGGAATAAGTGGGGCACGGCCAGCCGCGAGCTGGACGTGAACCTGGATGGCATCACGCTCACAGGCCCGACAGCGTTGCCCAAATAGACGATGAAGCGGTCCTTGACCTCCTGGCAGGCGGTCGTTCTCCTGCTGGTATTCCTGGCCATGGTGGGCGTCTATGGGATGCTGGCCGTGCTGTGGGACCGCATGGACAGCGGCGGGGAGGCGGCTGCCGGGACCAAGGGGCCAGCGGCGACGGACAGCGGTGTGCAGATCCTGGAGCCGCTGGACGGCGCCGTCCTGCAGCGCTCGCCGCAGATCGCGGTGCGTGCGGCGCTCTCCGACCCCGGTTTCACCCGAGCAGAACTCGAGGTGGACGGCGCCGCGGTCGGCACCGTTGCCAACCTGGAGCCATCCGCCGTACCCTGGCTAGCGGAGTGGGCCTGGGCGGACGCCGCCGAAGGCAGCCATCTCCTGGTGGTTGCGGCGCGCGACGCGAGTGGTGCACGGGTGGCCTCGCCGCCGGTGACGGTGACCCTCGTGCCGCCCGGTCGCCTGGCCTTTGCCAGCAACCGCGACGGGGTGCCGGCCATCTATGCCATGGGCACCGACGGCCGGGACGTGCGCCGCTTGTCCCAGGGCCCGGGGGCGGCGCGGCAGCCGTCGTGGAGCGGAGAAGGCGCGCTGGCCTTTGTGGCCGAGACGGCGGATGGTCCCGCAACGATCCGCACCCTGCCCGCAGGGGCGGGCCAGCCCCAGGACCTGTTCGCCGGCCGGGACCCGGCCTGGTCGCCAGACGGCGCGCGGCTGGCCTATACCGCCAGCGTGGATGGGGTGAGCCAGGTATTTGTCGCTGGCGTGGCGGGCGGCGTGCCGTCCCCGGTGACGGCCGAGGAAGTCTATGCCGGCCAGCCCACCTGGTCGCCGGACGGCACGCAACTGGCCTACGTGGCCCGCCGGGAGGGCAACTGGGACGTGTGGGTGACTGCCCTGGATGGCGGCGCGCCCCGCCAGTTGACCGAGGATCTGGGCACCGACTGGGCGCCAGCTTGGTCTCCCGACGGCACGCGCCTTGCCTTTGTCTCCGACCGCGCCGGCAGCCACCAGATCTATACCATGGCACCGGACGGGTCCGAGGTCCGCCGCTTGACCGACCTGCCCCGGGGGGCCGAGGCGCCGGCCTGGTCGCCCGACGGGTACTGGCTGGCTTTTGTGGCCTACGGCGGCGATGGCACGGGGGCAGATGCGCGCGAGATCTACCTCATGCGCGCCGATGGCCAGGAGGTGGTGCGCCTGACGCACAATGCCTACGACGATGGCGAGCCTGATTGGGGCAGCGATTGAGGGTAGCGCCTCTGCTATACATAACCTTGTTTGACTACAGCATATTGACTCCTACCAGATTCGTGATATAGTGCAACTGGATTGACCTTTGGCAATGACCTCCACCAGGATCGCGGTGCGTTGCTGATCCGTCATAGCCTGGCTTGGTAGCATCATTGAAGCCGGTGCATCGCGTTCTCTCGGAGCGCGTGGGCAGCGGCGGCACGATTCTGCACTACAGGACCCAAGTCTACGAGGTGTACCTGCCCCTGGTCGCCAGGAACCACGCGTCGTAGCCCGGCGCCGGCCCGGGCTACCCTTGACCGTCGGCGTTTGGGTCCCCCTCGACCGCCCGGCTGAAGATGGGCACGTGGCGGCAGGACAGGTAGGGGCGCAGCACGCTGCGCCCCGCCTTGAACCCCAACCGGCGGGCCCGGCCAAGAGAATCCTCCTGGCGGCTTGGGTCTGCGAGTGAGGCGGTGCGTCGCAGCGATCCCCACGCTGCCTAATAAGATAAAAATTATTAATACAATCTTTACTTGACAAATGGGGCGCAAGGGTGTATGCTGACTTGGGATGTGCCCGTTCTTTGCCAAACCCATCGATTCCCAAATCAAACAAAACGGAGAAATCTTATGGAATCTGCAGCTAGCACGACAAACGAAAACGCGGTCTCGGTCCAGATCGATGCCGCGCCAGAGCGGGTGTTTGCCACTCTGACCGACGTTGCCACCCATACCGACTGGGCCCGCGGGCCGGAGGAGATCCGAAACCTGTCGGAGAATCCGGCCCGGATGGGCACCACTTTCCAACAGGTCGGCAAACTCATGGGCCGGACGCTCGTCGCCGAGTGCCGGGTGAACCACTACGAGGAGAATCGCACGTTCGGATTCGCCGGCGACAAGCCCTTCCCCTTCCAGGTCCTTTTTGCGCTGGAACCGGACTCGGGCGGGACACAGGTGACGATGCGTGGCAGCATCGAGCCCGGGGGCTTTTTCAAGATCGCCCGACCGGTTTTGAACAGCTCGCTGGAAAGCCAGATGAAGGCCGATCTGTTGACCTTGAAGGCGCTGTTGGAGGTGGAGTAGGGATCTGTGGTCCACCCGGAGCGGAGGAGGCCCCACCGGTCATCATTTCGCCCGGGATACGAGTACTGGCTACCAAACCGCGTCGGGGAACTCCTCCGGCGGGGCAGCGCGGGGCAGATCTTCGGCCACCTGGCGCGTGTGGGCCATCCACTCCAGCAGGTTGGTGGCCATGGCCTCCGCGGCGCTGACGTCCTGGGTGCTGAGGTCGACTTGCTCCTCGGGGTCGACACTCAGGTCGTAGAGCGCAAAGCGGTCATCGTCCACGTGGTAGATGAGCTTGAGATCGCCCTGGCGCACGGCCTTCAGTTCATGGGGCACGCGGTAGAGGGATTCACTGTAGACCGGCCGCTCCGCCAACGCCTGCCCTTGCAGGGCTGGAAGCAGGCTCTGCCCCTCGACCTCCGGCGGCAGGGAGGCGCCGGCCACCTCGGCGAGGGTGGGCGCCAGGTCCAGCAGCCCCACCGGGGTGTCGACGACCTGTCCCGGCGACTGCACGCCGGGCCCGGCAAGGACCAGGGGCACGCGCAACACCTCGTCGTACAGGCTGTGGCCATAGGTGTAACCCCCGTGTTCCAGGAACTCCTGCCCGTGGTCGGCGGTGAACACGACGAGAGTGCGGTCGGTGAGGCGGAAGGCGTCGATCAATTTGGTCACGCCCCCCACCAGGCGGTCCACGCGATGGACCTCGCCGTCGTACAGGGCCTGCAGCCCCTGGACGTCCAGGGGCAGGAGCTCCTCGCGCGGCGTAAAGGGATCGCCCAGCTCCCAGTAGCCCAGCCGGCGCAGGCGGCGTTCGCGGCTGGCCAGTTCCCCTTCGGGCATGGGGCGGTAGGGCGGCTCCAGGTTGTAGGGGGGCAGCGCCTCGGCATAATGCACCCACACGAAAAAGCGCTCGCTGCCGTGCAGTTCCAGGAAGCGGGTCAGGCGGCCGTTGATGCGGTCGCCGCCCCAGTCCAGCGGGATGGCAGGTTCGAAGAGGAGCTCGTATCCCTTGACCATCAGGCGACAGGCTGCGGCATCCTGGCGGCAGCCCAGCAGCCGGCCCATCGTCCGGTTGCGCACCGGCCCCGGGTCAAAGGGCCCCTCGGCGCGGACCGTCTCGAATCCGTCAAAGCCCTGGGCGAATCCCAGCTCGTCCGTCAGCCAGGGGTGCCCCAGGAACGCCTGCGTCCGGTAGTCCTGATCCTGGAGGGCCTCGGCCAGGGTGCGCCGCTCGGCGTCCAGGTGGGGCTGGCAACTGATGGCGGCCCGGCAGTGGATGCCCAGCTCGCTGGGGTAGAGCGAGGTGAGCAACGAAGCCAGGGAGGGCTCGGTCCACGACGCCTGGGCGATGGCTTGCTCGAAGCGGGCGCCCCGCCGGGCCAGGGCGTCGATGCTGGGGCTGATCTCGGGATCGTAGCCGTAGACGCCCAGGTGGTCGGGCCGCACCCCGCTGGCGGTGATGAGCACGATGTTGGGTTGCTCTGCGGTGGCCACCTGGCTGGTGACCGCCGGGTTGAAGAGGGGCAGGTCGACCAGGTAGGCCCGGAAGCCGGCCACCGTCAGGACGGCAACCAGGGCAGCCAGGTAGGTGGCCAGGACCACGGCCCGGAACGGGGGCCACAGCCCGGCCCGGCCGCGGGCGGCGTGGTACAGCAGCCAGCCCGCACCCGCGCCCAGGAGGCCGGACAGGACCAGAGCGAACACCAGCCCGGGCGTGCCGGGGTCAAAGCGCTGCAGCCACAGGATGGCCAGCGTCACGGCAGCGAATAGGCCGGCGTAGGCTGCGAAAAGTCCAGCGCGGGACACCCGCCGCCGTGCTAGGCGCAATACGATCGAAGCGACGGCCCCCAGCACCCCGCCGAGGAGCGCACACAGCGCGCCATAGAGGGCGGCCAGGTAGGCCAGGGCCAGGAGCCGGGATCCCAGGTGCGGCCACGGCGAGCCCTGGAGCAACAGGGGCAGGCCCTCCGCCAGGGCTGCCAGCAATCCCCAGCCCAGGCCGGCGAGGAATCCGGTGGTGAGCGGCATCAAGCCCTCGAGTCTGCGCATCGGCGGTGCCAATCCTCAGTACCCAATCTGGCGCAGGGCGTTTTCCAAGGCGGCGTCCATCTCCCCGCCCTGGCTGCCGGCCTGGGGCAGCGAGGCCCAGGTCTCCAGTGCAGTGGCCGTCCAGGCCCTCAGCTCGTCGCGCATGGCAGCAACCCGTCCGGGCTCCTCGGCGGCCAGGTCGCGCAACTCGCCGGGGTCGTCCGCCAGGTTGTAGAGTTCGGCCTGGTCCAGCTTGACGTTGTACACCAGCTTGTAGTCCCCCGTGCGCATCGCCTTGTCGTCGTAGGAGGACCGGCGGGCGGGGCATTCGCTATAGATCGCCCGCTCGGGCGGTTCCCCCCCCTGCAATGCTGGCAGCAGGCTCGTGCCGCGGACCAGCTCGGGCAGCGGGGCGCCGCCCACATCCAGCAGGGTGGGCATGATGTCGAGCAGGGGCACGGGCGTCTCGACCACGCGTCCCGGTCCGGCCACCTGCGGGCCCACCATGATCAGCGGCACCCAGACGAGGTCCTGGTAGACCGTATGGCCGTGGCCATAGTCCTCGTGCTCGCCGAATTCATCCCCGTGGTCGGCGGTGAGCACCAGCAACGTGCGATCGGCCAGGCCCTGGGCCTCGAGCTCGTCCCAGATGCCCCCCACCCAGCGGTCCACATCCAGAATCTCGCCGTCGTAGAGGGCCAGCAGGGCCGTCACGTCGTCGTCGCGTAGGACGGTGGGATAGGTCTTGTTGGAAGGTTGCCAGGCGCGCAAATAGTCCTCCCGCGCCGCGTCGACGGAGGAGGGCAGCCCGCCGTAGGCCTCCCGCGGGCGGTAGGCGGCATGGGGCTCCATGTAGTGCAGCCACAGGAAGAACTGCTCGTCGCTGTGGAGGCGGATGAAACGCCGGGCCAGGTCGTTGACCCGGTTCCCCTCGTTCTCCATCACCAGCAGCCGGTCGAACAGCAGGTCATAGCCGCCCGCGAACACCCCGCAGAGGGCCGTCCCCTGGCGGCAGGCCAGACCGGGCAGGACCGTCTCGGCCTGGAGGCGGTCCAGGCCGTACGGGCGGCCCGGTTCCGGGGAGACAAAGCCGTCAAAGCCCTGGGCGTAGCCCTTGGCCGGCACCAGGTGGCCGTTGGTGACGTAGGCCTGGGTCCGGTAGCCCGCCACCTGCAGGGCTTCGGCCAGCGTGATGCGCATGTCGTCCACGATCCACTCTTTGCCGGTGATGGTGCCCACCTCGGTGGGGTGGAGGGAGGTCAGGAAGGAGGAGACGGAGGGCACCGTCGAGGCGCCCTGGGCCACGGCCTGCCGGAAGACGACGCCACGCCGGGCCAGCGCGTCGATGCGGGGGCTGACGTCGGGGTCGTTCCCGTACACACCCAGCCGGTCGGCGCGCAGCGCGTCGATGGAGATCAGCACGATGTTGGGCCGCTCGGGCGTGGCGACCTGGTCCGTGACGCGCGTGTTGAGGGCCGGCAGGTCGCGGACCGTGTGCCGGTACAGGACCGTCCCCAGCAAGACCACGAGGCCCACGGCCAGGAGGCCCAGGATGGCGCTGCGCAGGACCCTGCTAGCGGCGCGTGGCGTGGCTGTCCCCGCGGCGTGTGCCAGCCAGCCGGCGAGGCCCCCGGCAACGATGGCCAAAACGACGAGGACCAGCGGGGCAGCTTGCTGGTAGTGGGACAGTCCATAGCCAAGTGTGGTACCAGCGGCGCACAGGCCGGTGTACAGGCCGAGCAGGGCCGCCCGGCTCGCTGTGCGCCGGCTCAGGCGCAAGATGGCCCACACCACCACGCCGGTCAGGGCCAGCGCCAGGCCCAGGACCAGCGCATAGAAGACGGCCACGTAGGTGAGCGCCAGCAGGCGGCGCCCCAGGTCGAGGAGCGGGTCGCCTTCCAGCAGGGCGAATAGGCCATCCACCAGGCCAAAGAGCAGCCCCCAGCCCAATCCGGCGAGGGCTGCCAGGGTGATGGGCGTCCATGCGCCCGCTGGTGTTTGATTAGCGGATTGCGATTTCGCCATTGGCCTCCAGCTTCTTACGAAGGATCAGGTCCCACTATCGGCTGGGCAGACCGCCCCCGAGACGTGGGCTCCGAGCGTCCCTGGGACGGGGACCGCCCCCGAGACGTGGGCTCAGAGCACGCCTGGGACGGGGACCGCCCCCGAGACGGGGGCTCAGAGCACGCCTAGGACGGGGACCGCCCCCGAGACGGGGGCTCAGAGCACGCCTAGGACGGGGATCGCCCCCGAGACGTGGGCTCAGAGCACACCTGGGACGGAGACCGCCCCCGAGACGTGGGCTCCGAGCGTCCCCGAGACGGAGACCGCCCCCGAGACGTGGGCTCCGAGCGTCCCTGGGACGGGGACCGCCCCCGAGACGTGGGCTCCGAGCACCCCTGGGACGGGGATCGCCCCCGGGACGTGGACTCTGAGCGCCCCTGGGACGGGGATCGCCCCCGGGACGTGGACTCTGAGCGCCCCTGGGACGGGAACCGCCGCCGGGACATGGGCCAGATGCGTCTGCCCTGGCAGGTGATTATAAGGGCAAGTCTGGCAGATGTCAAACAAGGTGCCGCTCACTTCTGGCGGCGGCGCAGGAGGACGGCGGCGACCGCTGCCACCACGACCAGGCCCAGTCCCAGGGCCAGCCACCAGGGGTTGAACCCGCCGCCCGCTTCCTGCCATCGCACGTCGTCGAACCAGGCCCGGCCATCGGCGATGATCTGGCCCCAGATCTGTACGGCCGCGGCCCCGGGCGGCGCTTGCACCTCGATCTCGTCCTGGACCCAGTCGATGCTGGATTGGTGGGCGACGACAGTGATCGGCTCGCCCACGGGGCCGCCCAGCTCGTTGGCAAACCAGAGCTGGTAGGCGACCACGCCACTGAGGATCTGGGCCTTGAGCTGGCCCGAGAATTCGTAGTCGGTGCCAGGCTGGACGGCGACCACCTGGAGCCAGGACATGCGCCCCTCGCCGCGATACTGCCCGCCGGCGCTGCGTTTGCCCTCGCTGACCACCGTCGCATCCCACAGGAATTGGGCCTCCCCCTCGGCGTTGAGGTCGGCCGGGTACCAGCCGTCGGGCAGCCCATCGCCATCGGCGTCCTCCTCAAACCCGCCGTTCTGCAGTTCTGCCGGTAGGATCTCCTCGAAATTGCGGAACGACCAGACGATCTCACCCGCCGGATCTACCTCGATGACGCGGCGGTGGCTGTTGTCGGCGATGAGGGTGTTGCCGTTGGGCAACCGGTCGGCCTCGTAGGGGATGGCCAGCCCGGTGAAGGACCACACCACCTGGCCGCCGGGGTCCACCTCCAGGACCCGGCCGTGGCGCGAGTCGGTGACGAGGGTGTTGCCGTTGGCCAGGCGGTCGGCATCGCGCGGCCAGTCCAGCGCCTCGTCCCCGCCGAAGGACCAGATGATCTCGCCTGCGGGGTTCACCTCGATGACCAGGTTCTCCTCCGAGTTGGCGATGGTGGTGTTGCCGTTGGGCAGGCGGTCGCCGTTGTGGGGGCGGGTGAGCTGGTCGTAGGACCATACGATCCCGCCGGCCTGGTCCACCTCGATCACCCGGTCGTTGTTGCGGTCGGTGATGAGCAGGTTGCCGTTCTCCAGCAGTTCTGCGTCGTTGGGGTAGTGCAGATGGGAACCATCGGAGAGCGTGCCGCTGCCGCCGCCCCACTTGTCCGAGCTCCAGACGATCTCGCCCGCGGCGTCCACGCGAAACACCCGGTCGTTGCTGGTGTCGCTGATGAGGGTGTCGCCGCCGGGCAGGCGCTCGGCGCTGTGGGGGAAGGCCAGTTGGCCGGCGTAGGACCACACGACCTCACCCGCCGCGTTGACCTCCAGGATCGCAGCGTCGGTGGTGGTATAGTAGGCGCCGCCGCCGTCGGTGATGAGGGTATGGCCGTCGGGCAGCCGCTCGATGCCCAACGGTTTGTCCAAGACCTCCGGTGGGAAATAGTCGTTGGGCCGGTCCTGGGCCAGACCAACCGGGCCGGCCAGGATCAATAGACTGAAGCCTGCTCCTGGCGGATCGCCAGATCCGGCAGAGGCGCAGGGGATCTGGCGATCCCCTGCGAGCCATGGTGGTGTGCTGAGGATGGCTACCCAGGCCAGCACCAGCAGGGCACGCACAGTTCTTCTCGTCAAGGTTCCCTCCTCCCGCGGGGTCGGGCGGCAGCCTGCCCCGCGACCTGTCGGTAGATCTCTTCGATGGCCTCCACGGCTCCATCCCAAGTGTACGACTGGGATGTGCGCCGGGCGCTCTCCCCCAGGCGGCGCGCCAGGGCCGGGTCGTCCAGCAGCGCCGCCACCGCGGCAGCCATACCCGCCGTGTCGCCGTTGGCCACCACCCAGCCGTTCTCCATGTGGCGCAGCCCCAAAGCCGATCCCGCCGAGGCCACGATGGCCTTGCCCGCGGCCATATAGTTCAGGAGCTTGATGGGGAACCCCAGGCAGGTTCGCCGGGGACAGACGGCGACGTCGGCGGCGGCGAACAAGTCGCGCACCGTGTCGAAATCATCCGCCGGCTGGAACACCACCCGGTGGCCGATGCCCATGGCCTCAGCGCGCGTCTGCCACGCATGGGGCGTGGCGCTGGTGCTAAAGACCAGGCGGGCGCCGGGGTGAGAGCGGGTCACCTGCTGGAAAGCCTCGAGCAGTAGGTCCAGGTCCTGGTAGTGGTCCAGGTTGCCCGAGTAGAGCACCAGGGGGCCGTCGCCCAACGCCTGGCGCGCCTGGCTTGCCGCGCCCGGCTCAAAGTCAACGCCCGGTGGAACCACCCGCAAGCGGTCCACGCCCCGCTGCCGGAAGTAGTCCACTGCCGCCTCGTTGAGCAGGATGCAATAGTCGGCGCGGCGGGGCAGGTGGGCGTCCACCCAGCGCCCCACGATGCCCCCGATCCAGCGCCCCGGCCGGGCGCGGAAATAGGTGTGCAGCTCCAGGCCCATGGCATTGTGGACGTGATGGACCACCGGCACACCGGTCCGCCAGCGCACGAACAGGGCGGCCAGCAGGCCCTCAAAGTTGTGGGTGTGGATCACGTCGGGCTGCCACTGCCCCACGAGCTGCAGCAATAGCCGGGTGAGCAACAGGTCGAGCACGGGCTTCTGCCACGATGGCCCGGCCTCGGTCGCATCCAATCCCGGAACGGCGCGAATGCGCTGGATCTCGATCTCCTGCGGCGGCTGGCCCCGCCCGCCATGGTAGGTCACCAGGCGCACCTGGTGACCTCGACGCCGGAGGGCTGTCGCCAACTGGCCGATGAGCACCTGGGACCCCTGCGGGTAGGGGAAGGGGCTGGCGGCGACCATCGCGACTTTGAAGGGTACGCCTGGGGTGCCGGGCCCTGGGACGGGTGCCATGATCACATCTCGGACAGGTGCAGGCAAGGGATGCCCTACCCCCGGTAGCCAAGGTCCCGCAGGCGCTGGTCTACGATGGCGGCCTGCTCGGCGGTGTAGGGCGTGGGCGCGACGCTGGTATGGGCAGCCGTGGAGCCAGGAGCGGCCTGGTCTGCCGGCAGGAGTGCTTCCGCCAGGACCCGGCCGTCCAGCTTGGCGGGCGGCGCCACGCCGAGCAGGTGCAACAGGGTGGGCGCCACGTCGGTGATGTGGGCACTCGCCAGGCGCACACCGGCGCGCACGCCCCCACCGGCCAGGATCAAAATGCCGTCGGGCCGGTGGCTGCCGTTCATGCTGCCGCCCTTGGCGCCCAGGCGTTCGGACGGGCCTAGGGTGCGGACCGGCGGCCCCGGTTGGCCGCGGCTCGACAGGGTCGTATAGGCGTAGCCCCGGTCCAGGGCCGGTTCCAGGACGATGTCCGGGGCGCTTTCGACGGCCGGACCGTGGTACAGCTCCTCGCGACACCAGGCCTGGGCGACGATCCGCTGGCCGGTGGCGGGCTCCCGCCAGGCCAGCAACTCGGCCAGGATCTCGTCCCGCAGGCGCTCGTACCCGGCGCCCGGTTCGACGGTGCCCAGCGGCTCGCGCCCCCGCAGGTTGAGCCAGATGGACGGAAAGGTGTTCACCTCCTCCGAGAAGGCGCTCGTTGCGGCCCAGTCTATGCCCCCCAGCCGGGCGCTCGACTCCAGTCGGCTGGCGAGGCGGTGCAGGGGCCCGCGAAAGGCCCATTCCTGGAGCCTGGGCGGCAGGGCCAATCCCAGACGCTTCGTCCAGCCGGCGGCTCGGCCCCTCGTACCGGCCGGCGCAAAGCGGAGCCAGCCCTGTTGCGCCAGCCAACGATTGAGATGCAGGACGCGCGCGCCGGTGCCGCCGGAACCGTGGTCGGACACGACCAGCACCGTCACCTCGCGTGGCGGCGTGTTGCCGGGCGAGGCCTCGCCTTGGGCGCGGGCCAGGAGCGTGCCGACCGCCTGGTCCAGCGCCCGGTACACGGTGTGGATGGCGCCGCCCAGATCGGCAGCGCGCGCCCGGTCAAAGCGGGGCGAAGCGGGATCGTGGAACGCCCAAAAGTGGTGGGCCACGGTGTCGGACTCGCCAAAATGCACGGTAAAGCAATCCCAGGGCTCGCGGTCCAGCAGATAGGCGGCGATTTCGACCCGGCGGCGGGCGGCCTGGAGCAGCTTGTGCAGGGCCATCTTGTGCCAGCCGGGACCGGTGTGGAGCTCCTGGAAGCCAGTGATCTCGTAAGGCCCTACCTCGCGCCGGATCTCGCCGTACAGCTCGGGCGGGTACACGAAGGAGCGGTCGATGCCGGTGGCCACCGGGGAGTCAAAGCCGCTGATGAGAAAGCCGTTCAGCGGTTCGGGCGGGTAGGTGGCCGGCAGGCCCATCACGCCGACACGCCGCCCCGCCTGGCTCAGCAGATGCCAGGCCGAGGGCTGCTGGCGGTAGGTGGCATTGACGAACTCGAGGCGATAGGTGCCGGGGACCCGCCGGGTAAAGTCGAATATGCCGTGCCGGCCCGGGTTCACGCCTGTCATCAGGCTCGTCCAGGCGGGAAAGGTCGCCGGCGGCACGGTGGAGCGCAACCGTCCCCAGGCGCCCGCACCCATGAGCCGCGCCAGATGGGGCAGGTCGTCCGCCCACCGTTCGATCAGGTCAAAGGTGGCGCCATCGAGGCCGATGATCAACACGCGGGCAGGCATCTCAATATCCCAGGGCGCGCAGTTTCTCCTGCACATCTGCCTCGAGGGACCCGATCTCGCGCTCCACCGCCTGTTCCAGGGCCAGGGTGACGATCTCGCGCAGTGACTGGCGCATGCTGCGCACCTGCTCCGGCTGCCCGGCGAGCAGATCGTTCTGCTCTCCCGGGTCGGCCGCCAGGTCAAAGAGGGCCTCGGTGGGCAGGCCGCGGGGATTGCCGGCGTTGGCCAGGATCAACTTGTGGGTGGCTGAACGCAGGGCGTGGAGCACGTTGCCCTCGTGATCCTGTTCGGCAAAAGCGTAGGTGGGCGGCTCGCTGTCGCTCCGCAGGCTGCGGCCGGCCATGCCCTCCGGGACCGGCACACCGGCCACGTCCAGGATCGTGGGCGCGATGTCCAGGCTACGGGCCAGCTCGTCGACCACCGCACCGGCCCGCGCATTGCTCGGGTACTTGACGATCAGCGGCACGGCAATCTGCTCCTGGTAGAGGGTCTGCCCGTGCCACCAGCCGCCATGCTCCTGGAACTCTTCGCCATGGTCGGAGGTAAAGACGATGAGTGCCTCGTCGTAGAGCCCCCGGGCCTGGAGCCATTCGAAAAGCTGGCCTAGGTGCTCGTCCAGGTAGCGGACCTCGCCGTCGTAAAGCTGGCTGAAGGTGGGCGCCAGGGCGGGGTCGGGATCCTGGTCGCTGGCCCGGGCATAGCCCAGCCCGCTGTAGGGATGGGCAAAGTAGGGATCGTGGGGGTCCATGTAGTGCAGGAACAGAAAGAAGCGCGTCCCCTCGTTCGCCTCCAACCAGTCCAGCGCGTGGCGGTTGAGGGCGGCTGCGTCCTGGTAAAAGTGCTGGGGGTAGACGCGGGCGCCCATGACGGTGGCCCACATACGGCGCAGGGTCTGGTAGGCCGCGGTTTGCGAGGCTGCCTCGTTTCCGGCAAAGAGATAGTCGGGCTCCAGGTACACATAGTCGGCAAAACCCTGGTCAAAGCCGAAAGCGGGACTGATGCTGGGATTGTCGGCAAAGCCGCCGGTGTGGTACCCGCTGGCGGCCAGGACCTCGGCGAGGGTGATTACTGCCTGGGGCAGGCGGTGGGGCTTGCCGGTGGCCGTGTGGCTGGAGGGGTAGAGACTGGTAAAGATGGTGGCGAAGGAGGGCTTGGTCCATGAGGCCTGGGCCGTCATTTCGACATAACGTACGCCTTCGGCGGCCAGGGCGTCCACGTGTGGGGTCTGGGACCCGGTGTAGCCGTAGGATGATAGTCGATCGGCGCGAAGGGTGTCCACGCCGATCAGGATCACGTTGGGTGCATCCTCCAGGCCGGGTGGGATGCCCGCCGGTGCGGTGGCCAGGCCCTCCTCCGGCAGCGTCAGGAAGCTGATGGCGCCGGCCAGGATGACCAGCAGCAACAAGATCCCCCCACTGACCCAAAGGAGAGGGAGACGGCGCAACGCGGGCCGCCGCCACAGCCAGAGGAGCAGGGCAAAGACGGCAGCGAAGGCCAGCAGCAGCACACCGAAAAACAGGATGCCCTCCAGGCTAAAGGTGCGGATGCTCTCGTGAAAGAGGTCACGGTAGAGCCGGTAGCGGACGATGAACAGGCCCAAACCGGCAAAGACCAGGGCCCAGGTGAAGGCATAGGCCGCCGTCGCCTCGAACCTCTGGCCCAGCAGGGCAAAGAGGAGGCCGACGGCCACCCCGGCCAGCAGTCCCAGCAGTCCGTAGGCCACCACGGCCCACAGCAGGGCCTGGAGGTGGTCCGGGTTGTTGCCCAGCAGGACCATGAGGATGACTTCACCGGCGCCGATCAGCGCACCAGCCATCAGGCCTGCCGCGGCAGAGAGGAGGATGGGGTCCCGTCTGGTGTGCTCGCTCATGGTGCAATGTCCGTGGCCCCGCCCTTCTTGGCCATAATGGCCTCCGAGCGCTGGATCTGGGGGCGGTACTGGGCCGGGCGCGCGGCGAGGATGATGCCGCCGATCACGGCGGGCACAAACTCGGCGGCCCAGAAGCCCAGGTGCCCCACCAGCCAGGCCGCGCTGGCGCCCACGCCGATGCGACTCAGCAGGCCCATGGCCGTGAATTCGCGGGCGCCCTCGCCGGCGATGGTGGGCAGGCCGATGGTGGCCAGGATGATCCAGGGGCCGACGAAAAGCATATCCGCCAGGTCGGCGTCGATGCCGACTGCCAGGGCGCAGCAGTAGTACATCAGCACCGTCGAGGCGTGGACGACAAACCCCAGGAGGACGGCCCTGAGCAGCACGCCGCGCTGGTCCTGGTAGATGGTCACCGCCGCGAGCGAGCGCCGCAACAGCTCCTCGAGCTTGGCCTTGCCGGGGAAACGTACTCCCAAGAGCTTGCCCATCACCCGTTCGATGAGGCCCGGCCGGAGGAGCAGGAAGAAGGACACCGTCACCGGCACGCAAAAGATCACAAATACGGCGGCGAGCGCCCCGGCCGGCAGGAAACGCACCCCGGCCGGCAGGGTGAGCAGGACCAGGAGCGACAGGGTGAAGAAGCCCGTGATCTTTTCCACGACGATGACGGCCACCGAGCTGACCGTGTCCTTGGTCTGGCGGGCCATGTCGTAGGCCCGGTAGCCGTCCAGCCCCAGGGTGCTGGGCAGGAACATGCCAAAGAAGCGCCCCACCAGGAAACTACCGCTCAGGTAGCCGAGGGGAAGCCGGTACCCCTGCCCTTGCACGAGCTGATCCCAGCGCAGGATAGAGGCCAGGATCCCAACCCCCTTGACGGCCGTGGCCGCCAGCACCCAGGCCAGCGCCACCTGCCTGAGGGCCAGGAGCAGTTCGTCCAGGTCTATGAAAAAGAGGAACATCACCACGAACAACCCAAGGGTGATGGCGATGCGCAGTATCCAGCCCAGTTTTCCCTTCAAGCAGCTCTTACCTTTCCAGAGGGTTCCCCTGCTGTGCCGCACCGGCCTGGAAGTGCCGGTGCTGGCCTTCCGAATCGGATGGGACCCTTTACCGTCCTCCAGGTTACTCGATGTAGCCCAGGCCTGCCAGCCGGCCCGCGATCTTGGCCTGTTCGTCCTCGGAATAATCCCTGCCGGCGGCCTGCGCTGACCGGGCCAGCGGCGCCTCGGTCTGGATAGGGTTGGCGGCCACGAAATCGGGGTCCAGGACGCTGGTGAGGACGCGGCCGTCCATGTTGGCGGGCACCGGCAGGCCCATGCTGTACAGGAGCGTGGGCGCGACGTCGACCATCGTCGCCCCTTCGACCTCCACCCCGCGCCGGACGTGGGGCCCGTAGGCCATAAAGATGCCGTTCATGCGATGGAAGCCATTGGCCCAGTTCATGCTGGTCTCGATCACGCCGCGGGTGCCCAACAGTTCCCGGCCCAGATAGGCATAGTCGCGGGCCACAAACAGCAGATCGGGCGCCAGGTGGGTCTGGGGACCGTGATACAGCTCCTCCCGGAACCAGACCCGGTCCACGATCCGCTCCCCGGTGCGGGGATCGGCCAGGGCCAGCAGCCCGTCGCGGATCTCCCCGCGCAGGGCCTCGTATTCGGTGCCCGGCTCGACGGTGCCGGCGCCATCCCTCCGCAGGTTGATATAGATCCCCTGGGCGGGGATGCTGGCAAAGAAGGCGCGGGTGCGCGCCCAGTCGATGCACTGATCCAGGTCGGTCTTGAACGTCGAACGGCCACCCCGCACCCGGCCCCGGATGGCCCGGCCGACGGGTTCCGGCAACAGGCGCTTGACCAGGGTCGAATCGTTGAACCGCATCGCCTCGTAGAAGAGTCGCTTGCGCAGGGCCGCCGCCGGCTTGAGGGCCAGCCAGCCCTGCTCCTGGAGCCAACGGTTGGCATTGATCCAGGCCACCGTCGAGCCAAAGCCGTGATCGGAGACGACGAACAGCTCGGTCTGGCCGTCGCTGTCCACCCGGTCCAAGAGCTGCCCCACCATGCCGTCGATGGCCTGGTAGATGGTCAGGATGCGCTCCCTCAAGCGCGGCGCATGGGGCGCATGGTAGAACTGGCTGTCCGGGTCGGCCATCGTCTTCCAGAAGAGGTGCTGGATGCGGTCGGCGGCGATGAACACGGCCATGAGGAACTGCCACGGCCGGGTATCCATCAGGTGGAAGAGGGTTTCGGCCCGCTTGTGGAAGGCGGCCTCGACGTCGTCCAGGAAGCGCAGGGCGTCGGGCAGAGCTTCGACGTCATATTTCTGGATCTCGACGTCTATGACATAGTTCCGGGCGTTCAGCTCGTCCCGCAGCTCTGGTGGATGGGCATAGTTCGACCCGGGCCCCGGTGACATCATGCCGCCCACGGCAAAGCCGGACACCGGTTCCGGGGGGTAGCTCACGGGCACGTTGAGCAGCCCCACCTGCCGCCCGTGGTGGCCGAGGATCTGCCACAGCGCCGGCACCTGCACCGAGCGGCTGCTGATGAGGGGCCGGTCCGGATCGAGGAGGGGCGATTCGCGAAAATCAAAGACGCCGTGCTGGCCGGGATTGGTGCCCGTCACGCAGGCCACCCAGGCCGGTGCGGTGGTCGGCGGTCGCGTGGATTCCAGCGCCCCCCAGGCGCCCTGGTGCAAAAGCCGCTGGAGGTGGGGCAGGCGGCCGGCGTCCATCCACGGAAGCAGCAGGTCAAAAGTGACGCCGTCAAGACCCAGGAGAAAAGATTTGGATTCCGCGGTTGCACCCCCCTGTGGAACTGTCGCCCGT
>Ga0180438_10001623_pt1 | contig 39623 bp, 41 predicted proteins | sample SS_ome_12_FD_132455 | JGI IMG/M metagenome (GOLD analysis project Ga0180438, IMG submission 132455) | Hypersaline lake sediment archaeal communities from the Salton Sea, California, USA - SS_3_D_2 metaG | ecosystem: Environmental > Aquatic > Non-marine Saline and Alkaline > Hypersaline >... | reverse complement strand
CGTTAAAGCGTTCACCCTTTGGAGAATGGTTCAGCGATACTATCAGCATTAGAACTGGTAAAAAAAATGCAGAAACGCTAATTAAAATAATATATTTTCATGGTGGCTGGGGGAAGATCGCTGCAGCGGCATCCACTCAATATGTAATCGACTGCTGGAAGCCAGAACTGCTCCTGAATCTTGGGACCTGTGGAGGATTCCAGGGTGAAATTGATCGTGGAACCATAATCCTGGCCGAAAAAACAATTGTTTACGATATATACGAACTGATGTACCCATCACAGGATCATGTTGGCCACTACTCAACCGACATAGATTTATCATGGTTGGCTGACGATTTTCCAATTGAGGTGCGGGAAACCTTGCTTGTTTCTGGCGACAGGGATCTTTCCCAAGAAGAAATACCAGAACTGAAGGCAAAATATCATGCTGTTGCCGGAGATTGGGAATCAGGAGCGATAGCCCATGTTGCAAGATTAAACAATACGCCCGTGATTATTCTGCGGGGCGTGTCAGATCTTGTGAGCGATGCCGGCGGAGAGGCATATAAAAATGTGGAAATATTTGAGAGTAATACGCGGCAAATAATAAAAAAATTAGTCGAAAACCTGCCTAAAATTATCAGCTCAAGTAAATTTCTTTGATCCAGTTCTCCACCTCACCCAAATCAAAACCATTTCCAATTTCTACCATTCTGGGTATTTCATCTACATTGTCCATTGCAATTGAGAATGGAAGTAAGGGGTTAACTCTATAGTATCTATCTCCGAGGAGTTGCCTGCATTGGTAATCGGCAAGCCCAGCGCTTCCTTCCGTTACAAGGTTGATAATTTTTGTCGCCCAGTGTAAAACTCCCCAATCACCAAATTGGACAGGTATATGATGTGGATTGTGACCTGTTCCGAATGAAATTAAAACAATATCAGATAGTTCTTCCCCTCCTGTTTGAGGGTTTAAAGCCTGCGCCAGCGCACACATACTGGGGTTATTTGCCACAACTCCTCCATCAATATAGCCTTGAAATATTGGAAAATAAGTCGGAGCATTAGCAGTTCGAATAGCAACATCAAGTACGGATTCCATTTCATCTGATTCAGGACCTGGATAATTATGAAAAAATTTTGCTTTCCATTTGCGGTTTGTCCCGCTGGGATGCAACCCATTATCAAGATCAAAAGATGAAATCAGGACTTTTTTTGGCAGATCGCCCAATTTTAAATCACCAAATTGTTTATGCAATTCTTCCTTCAGTGGGTTCAGGGAGTATTTTGCGCCAATTAAATTTCCCAGCGCTAAAATTCTCCGAAGTAGCGACACCTTAAAGACTACATCACCTTTATCCTCGTAAATTCTTCTGGCCTGGGTGGGATTTAATCCTGAAGCCAGACCAAGCGCGAGCAGTCCACCAGTTGAGGTACCGGCAAACAGGTTTACTTTTGACAGAAAACCTGGGATTGAATGTTCTAACCGTTCGAGCAGTATTGTTGTAATCAATCCCCTTATACCGCCTCCGTCGATGGTCAGTATCCGGTATTTTTTCATAAATTCTCCCAAAACTAATTTTCCTGATAACTCAATCAATTATTGCATCCTTTATGCCAGCATCCCTGGATAGATAAACAAAAAACATGGGAATTGAATCCAAATCATGCAATAAATAAATCGACATATTGGGGTAAACTTTTTAAAACGGAGGCTAAATATGAAATATGTCACTGTTGACGAGATGATCGCGATTGAAAAAGAAGCCAATATATCAGGTCTTACCTATGAAATGATGATGAATAATGCTGGAACTGGATTGGCGGAAGTGATCTCTAAGGAACTGGACCATTTTAAAGATGGCGGAATTTTAGCCCTGGTGGGGTCGGGGAATAACGGAGGGGACACACTGGTTGCCTTGACTTATCTTCAGAGAAGAGACTGGCAAACCACTGCATACCTCGTGCGTGAACGTAATAAACCTGATAGATTGGTTGAATTATATTTAGAGGCTGGGGGAAAACTGGTCGAATTGAATGCGGATAAAAATTTCACACTGCTGGACAAAATGTTGACCGAAAATAAGGTCCTTGTGGATGGTGTCCTGGGGACCGGAATTCAGCTTCCGCTAAAACCTGGATTAGCGAGATTATTTCAACATATAAAAAATGAATTGGCTTTATTGAAACTCCCACCATACATTCTTGCTGTTGATTGCCCTTCTGGGGTAGATTCTGACAGCGGCGAAACTTCTCCAGACTGCATCCCGGCTGATATGACTGTGACAATGGCAGCGATAAAACAGGGATTACTTAAATTCCCGGCACATAATCTGATTGGTGAGCTTAAATTGGTCAGTATTGGACTCCCGGGAGATGGGGAGGTACTGGATGCCTGGAAATCAGTAAAAAGATTTGTACCAGATGAGGCATGGTTATCGAGATCTTTACCGGAAAGACCTTTAAACTCGCACAAGGGTACATACGGCACTGCACTTATTGTTGCTGGTTCAGTAAACTATACTGGGGCTGCATATCTCGCTGGTATGGCAGCCTATAGGGTAGGTACCGGATTGGTCACTATGGCTATCCCATCCCCGTTGCACACCGCTCTTGCAGGAATTTTTCCCGAGGCTATATGGCTGCCCTTACCTCACAATAGCGGTTTTATCGCCTCAGATGCCGTTGAAATTGTTCTGGATAATGTCAGTAAAGTTACTGGCATGTTGATTGGACCAGGATTTGGGATAAATCAATCTACATCAGGATTTATTTCAGGAATTCTTAAACATGGAAAAGCCAGAATTGAAAATGCTGGTGATGAAAATCCCAATTTTGAACTTCCGCCTTCAGTAATCGATGCCGACGGGTTAAAGCTTATTGCAGAATTAAAACATTGGTGGAAGTATTTACCTCCTCGAACAATCCTGACACCTCACCCGGGGGAAATGGCGGTACTGACCGGCTTGAGTGTTAAGGAAATTCAATCCAACAGGCTGGAAATCGCGTCTGAATACAGTAAAAAATGGGGCCAAATCCTGGTTCTCAAAGGCGCGTTCACAGTTATTGCACATCCAGATGAAATCGTTGCAGTGATTCCAATTGCAACTCCTGCATTATCAAAAGCAGGTACTGGGGACGTGTTGGCGGGTATGATCGTTGGTTTTTTAGCCCAGGGATTACAACCCTTTAAATCAGCAGTACTCGGTTCCTGGATTCATGCAAAATCAGGGGTGCTAACTGCCGAAGAACATGGGAATACCGCTTCTGTTATTGCAGGTGACTTAATGGATGCAATCCCTGAAATAATATCGACAATCACCGGATTAAAAAAATAGGATTGCTTCCGAATTCCTAACCCTGATTCAGTCTTTAGCAATCCTAATAACCAAATTATTAATACTGGCTTTCTTCAGATACGCAGATTGGCTCCATCCAACTTCCAAATTCTGGAGAAATTCTTCCCATCAACACCTCATCAGGTTAAGATTCCACCTGGTCGATTTCTTCAACAATTATCCCTTCTTCAGTTTTTTCCTGTTTCTTTGATAGACGTGTTTTTTGTTCTTCCAACACAACCTGCCCGCGCTTTTGAAGATCTGAAACCCCATCTTTTGTTTTTTCCTGCAATTCGATGCTTTTATCCTTAATCATCGTCCGGGTTTCTTCTCCTGACATAGGAGCTAAAAGTAATGCAACTGCTCCACCTACAAGCGCCCCCATTAAAAAACCTGATAAGAACGCACCAAATTCTCCATCTTTCTCTGCCATTTCTATCTCCTTTTTTAGTCCGATTTTCTTGATGTGCGCCGGGATAATCCAAGCAAAATTAAGAGTTGTCTTAGACCAGCTGCATATTCATTCGCTTTGATAACTGGTTGAACAAGATTTTCACTGAGAAAAGCGGTTGTTCCACGCAAATTACTTACAGTTTCATTTGTTGATTCAACTATTGGCTTTATTTCATTCTGCAACAAATTCAGTAATTTGGCTAATTGAATCATCAATATAACCAATGTTAATCCGATTAATATCGATTCAATTGCCAGAAAAATGATAAAGACATCCCGGATCTTACTTGTATTGGTGGTTGGCAGCATCAAATAGTAGACAGTCACTGCTAACACCAGCATAAAAATGATAACCAGAAATATTCCAATTAATACGTATTTTTTCTGATCTGAGGTTAATTCTTGTGGATCGTAATCGGTTTGTCCTGAGCTGCTGCCAATATACTTAGCGTTGTTCTCAGGTTGAATTGATTCTTCTAAGTAGTTTTTTTCTTGACTCATTATGATGTTCTCTTCCAGGAAGATACAGCCTCGCCATTATAACATGAGGGGTAAAGCTTTTTTTCCAATATGCAGAAGTATTTTTGATACTAATTAATAAATTCGGTTATTCAGTTCTAGCTATCACAAACTTTGAACAAGTTTATAAATCCAAATATAATTTCAGTTGATTTCACTAACTACATAATGATTTCGGCTAAATATTCGAGTATATAACGAATACTCATGAATTACGAACAATCATTTATTCCCCAAAAGTTTAGTAAATAAAGAATTGTATTATCTTATAGATTATAATTCCATTTGATTTCAAATCAAATTTGGGGCACATCCGACGGTTGAAACAACGAAACTTCAAAATCTTCATTCATCATAATAAATCTAATTGATTGTGAAAGAATTTGCGGTTGAACTCAAAAATGTAGTAAAAAAATTTGGAAATGTTACAGCCGTAAATGATGTTTCACTAAAAATTCCAGATGGGGAATTTTTCTCATTACTGGAATCCAGCGGGTGTGGGAAAACGACCACTCTGCGTCTGATTGGTGGATTTGAACTGCCGACTGATGGAGAGGTTTTTATCCAGGGAGAAACCCAGGGATACAAACCCCCTTTCTGGAGAACGGTCAATACTGTTTTTCAGAATTATGCCCTTTTTCCCCACATGAACGTTTTCCAGAATGTGGCATTTGGGCTGCAAATGCAGAAAATCCCGAAACCTGAAATTGAAAAAAGAGTAAATGAAACCCTCGAAATGGTTCATTTACCTAAAATGGGAAGCCGTAAACCCAACCAACTATCTGGCGGACAGCAGCAAAGAGTTGCCCTGACGAGAGCATTAATTAACCACCCAAAGTCTTGTTGTTGGATGAACCGCTGGGCGCTCTTGACCTTAAACTGAGAAAAGCGATGCAGTTAGAACTCAAGATCCTCCACCAAAGAGTGGGAATAACTTTCATTTATGTAACCCATGATCAGGAAGAAGCACTTACAATGTCTGATCGAATTGCTATACTGGAATTTGGTAAGGTTCTTCAAGTAGGTCCTCCAGAAGAGATTTATAAAAACCCGCGAATGTATTCGTGGCTGAATTTATCGGTGGGACAAATTTTATGAATGCGAGTGTAATCTCGATTAACTCTGATGTTGTTGGCTTACTTGTTGAGGAACAATTCGATGTTAGCTCTACAAAGGTTCCCGGTTTATCAACCAATCAGGAAGTATCCCTTGCTGTTAGACCAGAAAGAGGGTCTTAATATGAATACTCCGAATTCTATTAACAGGATCTGACCTTTATGTTTATTAATGGAAAATATACATCTGGATATGCCGAGCAAATGTTTTCAGTGATCAATCCTGCAACTGAAGAGATTATTGATGAAGTCTATCGTGGCACACAATTGGATTCCCAGGCTGCCGTGGAAGCGGCGAAAAAAGCGTTTCCAGAATGGCGCAAGACGCCCGCTTCAGAAAGAGCTGCAATTCTGCATTCAGTCGCTGCAAATATTCGCCAACACCATGATGAGTTAGTTAAGCTGCTAACAATAGAAGAGGGGAAACCGGTCCCTGAAAATAATGAAGAGCTGTGGTGGACTGAGGAAACTTTTGATTACTATGCCGAGATCGGACGCCACAACAGGGGAGAGGTGATCCCACCCGGGGATCCCTCCCAATTTAACTTTGTCTTGAAGGAACCCTGGGGGGTTGTCGCCTGTATTGTCCCCTGGAATTATCCACTGTTGCTCCTGGTCTGGAAGATAGCTCCTGCTCTTGCTGCGGGGAACACAGTTGTTATCAAACCCTCCAATCTCACCCCTTTGACCACATTGAGGATCGCCCAGATTGCTTTTGAACGATTTCCACCTGGTGTGGTGAATATTCTTACAGGATTTGGTCCGGAAGTTGGTGAACCTCTGGTGTTGCACCCGGATGTATCCATGATTGCTGTAACCGGTTCTCTGGAAGTAGGCCAGCATATTGCCAGTCTTGCAGCTCCTAAAATGAAAAAACTGCACCTGGAATTAGGAGGAAAAGACCCAATGGTAATTGCGCCGGACGTTAATATCTCCACTGCAGTGAGCAGTCTGGCATATGCTTCACTAATAAACACCGGCCAGGTCTGTACCAGTACTGAAAGAGTGTACGTAGATATCAAAATATTTTCAAATTTCGTCGAAGAGCTTACTGATTTTGTCTCGAAATTACGGTTAGGTAATGGACTCGATGAGGGGACTGATATCGGTCCCATGATTCGGGATAAATTTCGGAGAAAAGTCGATGCTCAAATCAACCAGGCTGTCAAATCTGGGGCGACTGTTCTCACAGGAGGAAAAATTCCCGAAAAATTCACACGCGGCTATTTCTATGAACCAACTGTAATGGTTAATGTAGACCATTCAATGAGCATCATGCGCGATGAGACCTTTGGACCGGTTATCCCGATCATGCCCTATAAAGATTTTGATGAGGCGATAAATCTGGCGAATGACAACCAGTTTGGCCTCGGTGCATCATTAATGACCCATGATGCAAAACTTGTCAAACGTTTTTTTGAAGAAGTCCAGGCAGGAAGTATCTGGATTAACGATCCATTGACCGATAATTTCGCTGGCCCATTTGGCGGGATGAAAATGAGTGGAATCGGAAGAGAATTGGGACAGGAAGGATTTGATGAATTCTGCCAGGTAAAACACGTTCACTGGGATATCGAGGGTAATTTGAAGGATTACTGGTATCCATATTAATCAAGTAATTTCTCCAACTTACCTTAAATCTATTCACCTGCCAGCAATTCGATTTCTGAAAAAACATACTTGAGTTCATCAACCATTTGGGAGTCGGATTTTTCCTGGAAAATTTCAATCAGCGAACGGTAATACCAGAACATCCCTTCTTTACCACCATTAAACTTTTCCCAAACCTTGTCACCTTCGCGTTTATAAACCTGAAGAAGTGAACGTGCATTATGGAGTTTATCCGCCAGGGATACTAATAATATGGCCGGGTCGGCTTGTGTCAATTCGGCCAGATATTCTACTTTTCTAATTTTCCAGGGAGGTTTTGGTGTTTGAAACGTATCGCTGCAGCCTGCAACAATCGCGGCAACTTTCTCGCCAAAATGAAACTTAATCAATTCAAGCGTTTCTAAACCGCCCTGGTCTTCCGCTGCATCATGAAGCAAAGCCGCAATAGCCTGGTCCTCATCGCCGCCATTTTCAACCACCAGTGAGGCAACTGACAGGAGATGGGTGATATAGGGAGCGTTTGTAGCTTTTCTTCTCTGCGAAAAATGAAGTTGATTGGCTATAATAAAGGCTCGTTCAAACCGGCCTGATAAATTTTTGTTATCCATTAAATCTCCGCTACTCAACTCTCAGGCAGGGATTGTAAGGCTGCTAAGAACACTTGGGTAATAGGTTAATAACTCAATTCCTTCTTCGGTAACCAGCACTGTATCTGAATGCCGGTATCCTCCCATATTTCCAGCATACAACCCTGGTTCAACAGTGAATACCATACCCGGTTTAATAACTGTATGATCTCCAATATCAAGAAACGGACCCTCATGGTAACGCAGTCCGATAGCATGTCCAGCATGGTGTTTCCAGAATTTCATCAGGTCATGTTTTTCATAATATAAACGCACTTCCCTGTCAACTTCTGAACAGGGTATTCCGGGTTGGATCGCCTCCAGAGCAGTTTGCTGTAATCCTAGCATGTGGTCGAACAGGTACTTTTGATCATCATTTGGAGTACCGATGATCATTGTCCTTTCGAGTTCAGAGTTATATCCCCAGACAGGTGCATTAGCCCCGGTTACCAGGACATCTCCTGTTTGGAAGACAATATTTCCAGCCAGCGAATGAGGAACAGAAGCGTTACGGCCGATCTGGCCTCTATAACCAGCATGCGCCCCACTATCGAACGCGCTTTGGGATTGATAAACAGGACCAATCGCATCCAGCATGGATCTGGTTGCTTCCATACTGGCTCTAAGGCTCACTTCGGTTTCTGTTTCACCTGGCCGAGTATAGCGCTGAAGTAGAGTGTGAGCCAGATTGCCCCATTTAACACTCTCCTTTATTAGCGTTACCTCCGCAGGGCTTTTTATCGTCATTTTCTCTTCGATAAAATCCGAAATTTCAAGCGGTCTATTTCCGGCTAATTCTGTCAGAGTTGGCCCTTTGTATCCGAAAATAAATGGGTAACCATCATTATCTGAGCAGAATAGATCTCCAATATCCATATCATTCAATAATTTCAGTAATCCTTCCATCGGGTGCAAAATATAAGGATACTCAGGATAGGAAACCACCTGGTCAATTGTAATCTTTGTTTCAGCGTGCTCCTGCTCAAGAAAAGGTACATATAATGCCTGGTCACCTTTAGTATTCATTATGAAAACAATCGGTCGTTCGGTTGGGATGAATGCAAAACCGCAATAATACAGGATGTAGTAATTGTTAAATAAGATGACACCCTCGGCGTTTAATGAGAGTAAATGTTCCTGCAGCGCCCTGGTCCTGGTTCGATATTCATTTACAGACAATTTCATCTATCTGATCTCCACATTTAATTATTAATTTTAAATTCACTTGTGAACGGTACGGATGGACGCAATGTGTTGATTACCGAACAGTATTTGTCCTCTGATAATTTGATTGCCTTCTTCAGTTTTTCAGGATTAACCGGTCCTTCAACAATATACTGGAGGTGGATTTTCGTAAAAATATATGGGGGTTCTTCATTTTGATCGCCGTGACAGATAACCTTTAAGTCTTTTAAAGGCTCACGCTGTTTAACAAGAATTTCGACAACATCATAAGCAGAACAGGATGCCACAGACATTAACAACAGGTCTGAAGGTTTGACCCCCTCCCATTCAAATTGCTGCTCGGGTGAGCGTCCGATCACAACCGAATGACCGTTCGAATCGCTTGCCATCATTAGTTTTTCTTCAATCCATCTGAGTGTTATTGTTGACATTGTTACGAAGTCTCCAAGAATAAAAATGTTAAAATATTAATTAAACCCTCCACATATTTCGGGCTTCCCTTACAACCGGTATCCAGGAATTCCCTTCAGATCTGGGCGGTGGTCCAAGATAGTCATTCCATTCCTCCCCAAGGAGCGCCGCGACAGCTGCCTGAAGACAAGCCGCGGCTGCTTCAAGATCGTACCCTCCTTCCAGAAACAGGGCGATACGCCCCTGACAGTTTGTACCAGCCCAATCTACCATCCATTTAATTATCCTGCCGAAGCCTTCCGCCGATAGGACAAGATGGCCAAGGGGATCCCTCCAATGCGGGTCAAAACCTATGCTCAACAGTAGCATTTCTGGCATATATTTATCCAGGAGTGGGATGACCAGCTCTTCAAATACCGCTCTAAAACCCGTATCACCCGTACCTGGTGGAAGCGGAAAATTTGCAGTGTAGCCTTGCCCCTTACCGCCCCCGGTTTCTTTCAATTGTCCTGTACCAGGGTAAAGTGGAGACTGGTGGGTTGAAAAGAAGAATACATCATCCCTTTCCCAGAAGATATCCTGGGTGCCATTTCCATGATGCAGATCGATGTCTACAATTGCCAGTTTATTAGCTTTAGATCCAAAACCCGCCTCTAAATTTAAAAGGTAATTTGCTGCAATAGCGATATTATTGAGAAGACAGAAGCCCATTCCTTGTCTTCTGGTAGCATGGTGACCAGGAGGTCTTGTCAATGCCAAACCAGTCCTGCTTTCTCCGATCCAGACAGAATTTGCCACAGATAGAGCGCCGCCGGCAGAATTTAGCGCAAGTTGATACGAACCGGTAGTTGTGTAGGTATCGGCGTCGAGCCGTAAACCCGACATGCAGGATTTGTATAAATTCTCTAAATAATCTTTGTCATGGACTTTCCTGATTAAATCCCCAGACGGCTCCTGAGGTTCTAGTTTTGGAAATGCATCCCACCATCCCGCCTCCAGTAAAGCAGTTCGAATCGCTTCAATCCTTTCAGGACGTTCCGGATGTCCCTGTTCGAAATGCACTTCATGTCCCTCGGGGTAATAAAAAACCAATTCATTAACCATTATGACAACATCCTTTCTATTATGGTGAGGCCTATTCTGCCTGACCTCAGATTAAATGTCAACTAGAGTGCTCAAATAAGAACCGGGTATCAGATAATAAAAATTGTATTCCTCAAACTTCATTTGTAAAAATCTAAGGTAATATTCTTTCACTGCCAATTTACAAACTAACCAAACATCACAAATGACCCTGATCTGGAGCAGCAAATGACCCAGTCCGATATTACCTATGTCAGCCACCTTGAATGTTCAAACTGCCATAAAACATATGATGCAAATAAACTGACAAACCTGTGTCCTCAGTGCAACAAACCTATATTCGTTCGGTATGACCTGAATGCAGTGAAGAAAAGGATGAACCGGGAAGAGATTTCATCAAGAGAACCCACCCTCTGGCGCTATCACGAACTCCTTCCCCTTAAAAATCCAGCCAACAGGGTCAGTTTGGGAGAAGGTAATACTCCTTTGATCAAAGCCAGGCGTTTGGGGAAGTCGCTTGGTTTGAGTAATCTTTACATAAAGGATGAAAGCCAGAATCCTACTGGATCATTCAAGGACCGGGGCATGTCTGTGGCGGTATCGCGTGCTTTAGAATTGGGCGTATCATATTTCTGCATCCCGTCTGCAGGAAATGCCGCCAGTTCTTTGAGCGCTTATGCTTCCTTTTCGGGTTCACTCGCCCAGGTATTCATGCCCGAGGATGTTTCAAGGACTTTTTTAGTTGAATGTAAAAATGCCGGCGCTAATGTTGCGCTTGTAAAAGGGACAATCGCTGATGCAGGAATCAAGGCTGGAGAATTTGTTCGAGAATCAAACAGTTTCAATATCTCAACCCTAAAAGAGCCGTACAGACTGGAAGGTAAAAAAACAATGGGGTATGAAATTGCGGAACAGTTTGGCTGGAAACTTCCGGATGTAATCATTTATCCTACTGGTGGAGGGACTGGTCTTATTGGGATGTGGAAATCATTTGATGAAATGGAAAAACTCGGCTGGATTGATAGAGCTCGTCCACGGATGGTGGCGGTGCAATCATCTGGCTGTGCTCCTATTGTCGAAGCTTTTAACAACGATCTCTATTTCGCCTCTCCCTGGGAAAATCCGAAAACAATCGCTGAAGGCCTGCGGGTACCGGCAGCAGTGGGAGATTTTTTAATCCTGAAAGCTCTGAATGAAAGTAAAGGAATTGCTCTTTCTATAGGTGATGAAGAAATCATCCAATCAATAAAAGAATTCGGGCAGTTTCTGGGAATTCTTGTCTCCCCTGAAGGCGCAGCAACCCTGGCTGCTTTGAAGAAACTTCTCAGAGCTGGCTGGATCGAAGCTGAAGAAGTAGTAGTCTTATTTCAAACTGGGAGCGGATTGAAGTACTCTCACCTTTTAGATTATTGACAATAAAAAATGGTGATTTTACAATACAACAAGATATTGGTTAGTCTTAATAAATAACTTTAAAAAAATGCAAGGAGTTTAAAATTAAACCAAAACTATTTTTACTCCTGATATGCATTGCCTTGCTTTTTGTTTCCTGCACAACAACTTCTCCTGAGGCGGAAGCCCAATTTTGCCAATCAATGGGAGAATTGGGTGAATCTCTGGCTGAGTTCAAATCAGCAAGTGAGCAAAACGACATGGGTGCATTTCAAGCAGCCTGGGAGGATATGGTTGAAGCCTTTGGTGAAGTTCAAGAATCAGCCAGTCAAATGCGTGAGGTGAATATGAATGACCTGGCACTTACATGGAGGAATCTAGAAACAACAGCAAAAGCTGCCTTGGGTGCCTCTAATCCTTCTGATTCAATTGCAGGAATTGAACAGGCCTGGAGTAATGTGGAAAAAGCTTACAATAATTTAATCGAAGTGAATTGTAAATGATAATAGCTTGTATTAAAACCTTCACGATTCTGTTCAAAGAATTATTCATGAACGGATAATTTTCCATAACCGCAATTAAAAAGGCAAAATTAATTTCTTTTTCTTAAAAAATTGTGACCGATCTCCTTTTCCATATAGATAGCTACCTGCAAGAATTTAATGCTGAAATTATTGGGTTAGCTGCAGACGAGAAAGCTGTGATTCTCAACCGGACTGCCTTTTATCCTGGAGGCGGAGGCCAACCTGCCGACAATGGTTATTTGAACTTTAACGGGGAGAGGATCGCGGTTAAGAGGGCAAAAAGAGTTGGTGGAGAAATACTTCATTATCTCGAAATAATACCTGATTTTCAAGTACAGGGGTCAAAAGTGCAAGGTCAGATAGACTGGGAAAAACGCTACCAGTTGATGAGAACCCATACGGCAATGCATGTCCTTTGCGGGGTGATTTTCAGGGATTATGGAGCATCCGTCACAGGTGGGGATATGCAGCCGTTAAAAGGTCGCATGGATTTTGAATTTGAGACCATGCGTAAAGAACTGGTGAAAGAAATTGAGGAGGCGGTAAATTTTGAGATCGACCAGGCCCGTGAAGTATCTGCCAGAATCCTGCCTCGGGAAGATGCCTTCCAGATACCAGATTTAATCAGGACAAAAATTAACCTGCTGCCTGAAGGGATCACTGAAGTGCGTGTCGTTGAAATCGAAGGGTTAGATATTCAAGCTGACGGCGGCACCCATGTTAAGAACACCTCCGAAATTGGAAATATTACTATTGCAGATTATAAGAGTAAGGGAAGAATTAATAAACGAATTTACCTTGAAATATCTGAGTGAAAGCGGAGCCACCCAATTTATTAAGGTTGGGCGATTAGATTGAATTTAAGAAAGAACATAGTAATCTGCGGCGCTGGCATTGCAGGGATTAGTGCTGCCTACGCATTGGCTGTCCAGCATGGCATCAAAGAAATCCTGCTGGTAGATCAAAACCCGCCGTTAAGTCTCACAAGCGACCAATCATCGGAATGTTACCGCAACTGGTGGCCAGGTCCTGATGGCGCTATGGTTGGGTTGATGAACCGCAGTATCGATATTATGGACCAGATTTCCGCTCAAAGCGGAAATTATATCCACATGAACCGCAGGGGTTATTTATACCTGACTGCCGATTCCGATAAGATACCCGAGATTATCTCTGGTTCGCAAACGATCACAAAACTTGGGGCGGGTCCACTCCGCATACATCGTGAATATGATTCGGAATATTTTTCTAAATCCAAAGATCCGGATATTTCTCATGACCAAACTACCGGTGCGGACCTTATCCTCAATGGAAAGCTGATCGAAAAAAATTTCCCGTTTTTGTCTGGAGAAATTGCTGCCGCTTTACACGTAAGACAGGCAGGCTGGTTAAGCGCGCAGCAGCTTGGAATGTATTTGCTCCAATGGGCACGCCTTCATGGAGTTCAATTTCTGCAAGCCCGGGTTGAAGGAATTAAATTACGAAATCAGCGCGTAAATGATGTTCTGCTCAATGACGGTACTCATATAACGCCAAATATTTTTATCAATGCTGCTGGACCGTTCTTGAAAGATATCGGGAATATGATGGGTATAGAAATCCCTGTATTTTGTGAGCTTCATCAAAAGGTATCCATTAAAGATCACAAAAAAATTATCCCAAGGGAGGTTCCATTGCTGATCTGGACAGACAAACAACATCTTCCCTGGTCAGAAGAAGAACGCCATGAATTAAAAACCGACCCTGATTTAGGTTGGCTGCTTGATGAACTTCCCTCCGGTATCCATACCCGGCCGGAGGGTGGATCGCTCAGCGAGATTATTCTTATGCTGTGGGAATACAAATCAAAAATAATGGAGCCGGAATTTCCCATCCCGCAAGACGAATTCTATCCCGACATGCTGATTCGCGGCCTCCAGAGGATGATCCCAGCTATGGCTGGCTATTCTGGTCAAATTCCTAAACCAGTTATTGATGGCGGGTATTATACAAAAACACTCGAGAATCGCCCATTAATTGGACCTACTGATATTGAAGGATCGTTCATTTTAGGAGCATTATCTGGTTTTGGGATAATGGCTGCCTGTGCAGCAGGGGAACTTCTTGCCTCAGAAATCCTTGGCAAACCTCTCCCAAATTATGCACCCATGTTCTGGATGAACCGATATGATAATCCCGCATATATGAAAAAAATCGAAGGGTGGGATTACAGCGGTCAATTGTAATTAATTATCTGATACGAAATCTCTTATCCCCAGCAAGGCTAAACTGTAAGACCTCCAGCCGAATCCAGAGATTTTTCCCAGACAAACTGGTGAAATTAGAGATTTTCGCCGGAAAGATTCCCTGGAGTCAACGTTGGATAAATGAACTTCAATAACTGGAATTCCGATCCCAGCAATTGCATCCCTCAATGCTACTGAAGTATGGGTATATCCACCCGGATTAAATACAATCCCATCTGCCCATTTTCTGGCTTCCTGGATCGCATCGATTAATTCTCCCTCATGATTAGATTGCTGGGTCCGCAGTTTGATCCCCATTTCTTCACACATTTTTAGCAGCCAGCTGTCCAATTCATTTAGGGATTGGGATCCGTAAATCTCCGGCTCACGCTCTCCAAGCATGTTCAAGTTCGGACCGTGAAGTACAAGGATATTAATCATCAAATACCTCCAGCTTTCAGGAATTCTTCGTCATCTATCTCGATCCCCCACTTAACTTCGCCTATTCTGACTGGCAAAACTGCTTTTAATTTTCCCGATACTCGTTTTTTGTCCACTCCCAGAGCTGATTTTATTTTATCTCGATCCAGCGATCCTGGAATTTCCACCCTCAGATCAAGGGCTCTCAGAGCGCTGGAAATTATTTCTTCCAAACCCGGTTCCCCGATTCCCAATTTTTCGGATACCCGGGCAGCGGCTACTATTCCGATTGCAACTGCCTCGCCATGTTTGATCGAATAACCGGATGCAGTCTCGATTGCATGGCCTAAAGAATGACCCAGATTTAACACCGCTCTCTCTCCTTTCTCATAAGGGTCATTCTGAATCACTCTAATTTTTACCATCACCGCCCTGCTGATAATTTCAAACCATTCATTTTCCAGCGCTTGTATCCCACTGCTGCACAATTGAAAGAGAACTGGATCGGCAATGATCCCGTGTTTCACCACTTCCGCCAGCCCATTTCGAATCTCCTCCACAGGCAAGGTGTTTAGCGTTTCCGGATCAACCAATACATAACCGGGGTGGTGGAAAGATCCAATCAGGTTCTTACCAGACGGTAGATCTGCGCCTGTTTTACCTCCCAGACTGGCGTCAACCATCGCCAGCAGGGAAGTTGGAAGGGCTGCCCACCGGATTCCACGTTTATATGTTGCTGCTGCAAACCCTGCCAGATCACCCACTACACCACCACCTAAAGCGACAGCAGTAGAATTACGGTCAAGACCCGAATTTAGAAACCCTTCCCAGATTCGTTCGATTGTATTAATTGTTTTATATTCTTCACCTGGCGGAATGACAACATTATTTACAATGTAGCCTGATGCCTTGAGTGATTCAATAACACCTTCCAGGTGATAACGCGCAACATTCTGATCGCATACAATGCAGACTGGTTCGTTAAAGCCCCTGGATTGAAATGCTTCCCCAACTGACTTGAGGCTGCCTGGATTCACCCTTACATCATAGTCGTAATCCTGCCCGTGGACCCGGAACATACCAATCATGATTTGAACCAATTCACACAACTTTGAAATATTAAATTTTGATGAATCCAGCTGGATTGGGAATGAATCATAGTGATTTCTTCTCTCTAACAACAAATCAGCCAGTTGAATTTCAGGATTTGAACTGACCAGCGGTCGTTCATGCTTGTCTTTATCCAATCGTTTTAATAACACTTCGTAAGGGGAACGCAAACAAATTACTGGACCATTATTTTCCACCAGAGAGCGGTTGCGATCATCCAGCAATGCTCCGCCTCCGAGTGCGATAACCTGAACCCCTTCATTTACTGCTGAATTCAGTTCTCTGCTTTCTAAATCTCTAAATCTAATTTCTCCCTCTTTCGAAAAGATGGTTGGAATATCCATCCCCGCATTCTTAACAATTCTCTTATCAAGATCGCTGAAGGTGAGCTTCAATTCACGACCTAAATGCTCTCCCAGGGTGCTTTTACCCGATCCGGGAGGACCGTAAATGAAAATTTTTTCTTCTGATTGGTTCCCAGCCATAATCTACTGGTTGTTCTCCGGCCAGAAAATATGACCCTCGCCATTCAGAAAAATATCTTCAAGACGGCATTTTTTTAATTTTGCAAACCGGTCCTTGATCTCAGCCATATTGTCACCACCAAGTTTCTCAAGTAAAACATCCGCGATTGTAACCGCAACCATTGCTTCAATTATTGGTACTGCCCGCGGTACCGGGCAGAAATCGGACCTCTCGTAGCGAGTATCGACCTCCTTTCCTGTATACAAATCGACTGTACGTTGAGGAATAAGGGTAGTCGCGATCGGTTTCATTGCCGCCCGCAGTACGATCGGCATTCCATTACTAATCCCGCCTTCGATGCCTCCTGCCCGGTTGGTCGGACGGTGCAGAACATTTCCCCTGAGTTCAACTGGATCATGTACTTTTGTGCCTTGCAAACGGGTGTTTTCAAACGCAGGGCCAATTTCACAACCTTTAATCGCCTGGACGCTCATAACTGCCGCGCATAGCCGGGCATCCAGCCTTCGATCCCATTGTATGTAAGAACCGAGCCCGGGGGGTATACCAAGAACTATAGTTTCGATTATTCCACCCAGTGTATTTTTGTCCTCCATAACCCTTCGAATGAGGGTTTCCATTTCAATGCTTTTCCCCTTATCCGGACATCTGACCGGACTTTCCTCCGCCAGATCAATCCGCTCCTTTAAATCTACATTTTCTACATCAGCAGCAATATCTCCTATTGATATTACATATCCTCCAACCTTTACATTTAATGATGTCAGAAACTGCTTGCATATCGATCCTACAGCTACTCTGGCGGCTGTCTCCCGGGCGGAGGCTCTTTCTAACGCTGGGCGCAGATCGTTATAGCCGTATTTTAATGTGCCAGTAAGATCTGCGTGACCCGGTCTCGGTGCAGTTAAAGGAGGGATTATTTCGCCTTTCCATTTCAGGTGATCGCGGTTCTTTATAATTACAGAAATCGGTCCCCCGGTTGTTTTGCCTTCCATGTACCCGCCTATAATCTCAGCCTGGTCTGATTCAATTTTCATCCGGGGTCCAGCTCCATAGCCTTTCTGCCGGCGGGCTAAATCCGCATTTATTTTGCCTAGCGATAATTCCAACCCTGCCGGTACACCCTCCAAAATTGCGACCAGTCCAGGTCCATGGGACTCCCCTGAAGTTAAGAATCTAATACTCATATCTATATCCAGTTTTGTAATCTTTCCATTGCTTCCACTATTCTTGCCAGTGTTTGTACAAGAGCGATCCGAATAAATCCCTCTCCGTTTTTTCCAAATACAGTTCCCGGCGTAAAACTCACCCCAGTATTTTCCAGGGCGGAGTTAACAAAATCATCACTTCTTCTGCCCCCGGGTACTGGGCACCACACGTACAGCGTTGCGCCAGAAATAAACGGTCTTAAACCCATTTTATGCAGGTAGCTGATCACAACCTCTCTTCTCTGGCGGTATTTTTCATTTCGGGCAGTCCTCCACTGCTGGTCACCGGTAAGCGCTTCGACAGATGCCTCAATGATTGGTTTAAAATGGCCGCTGTCAATGTTTGTTTTTAATTTATAAAAATTTGAAATGGCAGCTGGATTTCCGACAACCGCACCTGACCTCCATCCAGCCATGTTATGCGATTTTGAAAGTGAATTGAATTCAACCGATACATCAATCCCGTACTCGCAGTCCAGTATACTGGGAGCAGTTGAATTGTCATCAAGCACCTGGGTATATGCTGCATCATGGCAAAGTATAAATTTGTGTTCCACTGCTGATTCAATAATTTTTTTAAAAAAATCATTCGATGCAGTCGCGCTGGTAGGGTTATTTGGATAATTGAGCCAAAATAATTTTGATCTCTCCAGAAAAACTGTATCAAGCTGTTCCAGATCAGGTAAATAATGGTTTTCTGGCGATAATGGCAGTTTGACCACTTCCCCTCCTGCAAATAACGCCGCTTGCTCGTAAGTTAAATATGCCGGGTCAGGAACCAGCACCACGTCGCCTTTATTAATAAACGACTGGGTCAGGTTGAAAATACCTTCTTTTGATCCTAATAACGGCAAAACCATGGTCTCAGGATCCAGATTGACATTGTATTCACGCTTATACATGCTTGCCCAGGCTTCCCTCAGATTATTGGTTCCCTTATGAGGCTGGTAACCATGCTCATCCTTGTTTTTTGCGTGAAGAATCAATTTATCAATAATGGATTCAGAAGGCGGCATATCTGGTGAACCTACATCCAATCTGATCACATCAACCCCGCTTTTCTGCATTTTTTGAATTGTCCTTCCCTGGTTAGCGAAGAAAAGTTGATTCAGATTATCCATTCTTCCAGCAGGTTCAATCATATTATTTACTCCCTCGCTTTTCGATCTCGATTGACTGACGCATAAATTCAGTTGAAGGTGATTTTCCAGTCCATTTTTCGAAAGCCAGAGCAGCCTGCTCCACAAGCATACCTAATCCTGATGTTGCGTATAAATTTTGCTGGTTAGCAAGTTTAACCAGTCTTGTGACTCCTGGATTATAGATCAGATCGTATACAAGCGCATTTGCAGGCAGATCTCTCTCATTAAACCACGGGCTGCTATTAACATCCGGCCACATTCCTGCGGAGGTGGCATTGACCAATAAATGCACCGGATGTTGTATTGAATTGATTTCTTCCACCGAAAGCTTTATTGATTTCACTGCCCAGCCCCCCAAAAACTGATTAACTCTATGCGCAATTACATTACTTTTTTCAACTTTCCGAGCAGCAAGGGTTACCTGCCAATTCTCTCTTATCAATCCATACACCACTGCCCGGGCAGCCCCGCCTGAGCCCAATGTCAGAGCATTGCGCTGCTCTAGACATCTCGGATCTGATTCATCAGGAAGGGAATTAAAAAAATTATTAAGGTCTTTCAAAAAACCGCTTACATCAGTATTGTCACCAATGAGCTTATTTTGATCCAGAAATATTGTGTTCACTGCCCCAGTTTGGTCAGCAGTATCTGTGAGTCCATCCAGGTGTGTGATAACGGTTGTTTTATAAGGTATGGTTACATTTAAACCAACAATTCGACCCTGTTTAACCTCATCCAGGATTTTACTCAACCGGTCTTCCAGGTATTTATCTGCTGGAATTGGATACAGCTTATATTCGCCATCCAGGTTTGTATCAGCAAGCGCAGCGGTATGTAATTTTGGAGACAGGCTGTGCTCCAATGGATATCCAATTAAACCCAGTGAATAGAACTTCTTCGCCGACATAATCTGAAAAATGAATTAAGTAATTTGTATATCTGCCCCTAGATACTTGAAAATATTTACAAAATCCGGAAATGATTCTTCAATTACTTCTGCACCATTTACCCGGATTTCATCCTGGCTTGCCAGGCCAGCAACAGCCAGAGACATCGCCAGACGATGGTCGCCGTATGAAACCACATCTCCACCTGAAACCTGATGGCTTCCATCGATAATAAAGCCATCAGGTTTCTCTTCGATTTGGACGCCAATTTTGGATAACTCAGAACAAATTGCGGCGATCCTATCCGATTCTTTATATCTTAATTCCTGCGCATCCATAACCCTGGTCTTACCTTCTGCATATGCTGCAGCAACCGCAAAAACAGGAAATTCATCAATCATCCTGACAATATCCAAACCGGATATTTCCATTCCTTCTAACCTTGAACTGCGAACAATCAGATCGGCAACCGGCTCATCGTTTAGTAACTGCTGGTTTCGAATTTTAATGTCTGCACCCATCTTCTGCAGAACCTCCAGTAATCCAATTCGGGTCGGATTAACCCCTAAGCCCGTTATTTCAATTTCAGAATCCTGGCAGATCAACCCTGCTACTAAAACAAATGCCGCAGATGAAAAATCACCTGGCACAGTCATCCTGAGAGGAGACAAGCCTTTATTTTCTGGAGGGAAAATCCTGGTAATAAAATTGCCTCCGGAAGGTTCCTTTACTTCACTTATATCATCACCACTGATCTTATGTATTTCCACTCCCATTGTTTTTAACATTCTTTCCGAGTGGTCTCGTGACGGTCCCGGTTCAATTACGGTAGTCTCCCCCTCCGCTGCCAGGGCTGCTAATAGTATGCATGTCTTTACCTGGGCGCTCGCAACCGGGAGTGAATATTTTATCGATTTCAATGGGATTGGTGCCCGGCTGATTTTCAAAGGTGCGCATCCATCCTTATCTTCAATAGGTACACCCATTTGTTGAAGCGGCTTAACAATCCGAGTCATGGGCCGTTTACGCAAACCTTGCGATCCATCCAGAACAGCGGATTTACCCATTCCGGGTAGTGCTCCCGCCAGCATTCGCATCGTAGTGGCTGAATTACCGCAATCAATTTTCCTTACTAGATCTTTAAATTCTGGTGGATTCTTCAGGATGCCTTTTCCAGATATTTTTAACGTGGTCCCTTGAATTTCCCATATGAAACCAAGTTCATATAAACCATCCAGCATCGCCCGGGTCACTTTAGATTTCAGAAAATTCGATATCTCACTTTCACCCTCAGCCATTGCACTGAACAGCGCCGCCCGGTGGGATATAGATTTATCCCCGGGAATATTTAATTCGTTCTGACTGCTGAGATTTCCTTTGAGTGGTTTACCGGATTTGATCTTTAACATAAATATCTTCCATAAAACAGGAACTGAAGCGAGTTGGTTTTTTTATCTTTTTTTCATTTCGGTGAAGGTTTGGGCAGCAGCTGTGATTATTTTTCTCAATTCTGAGTAATCTTCCTTTTCAAGAATAACTTTTATCTTTTGAAAATGATTTCCGTATTGATCCATCGTTTCTAAAATATTAGTACGGTTTGTCACCAAAATATCCATCATCATATTGATATCACTTCCCGCAAGCCTCCCGGTGTCGCGGAAACCTGGCCCAATAAGTATAGTTGACTCCGGTGGTGTACTTAAGGCAAGAGTGATTGCAGTTAAATAAGGAAGGTGGCTGGTTGAAGCAATTAATTTATCATGCACATCCGCCTCCACCCAGACCGGAATCGCCCCTATCCTGACGACCAATTCCTCAGCCAGGTGGCTGGCTTTAACGCTGGTCCGTTCCATTTTTGTTAAACAGAAAGGCGCATTCAGGTAAAGATTGCTTTCAGCATATACGATAGAAGATTTGTCCTTGCCGCATATTGGATGTCCGCCAATAGGGTCAAAACGTGGAGGAAGCGTTTCAAATGCATCTACAATCCCTTTTTTTGTCGAACCAATATCCAAAATGACTGCGCATCCGTTATGAATTTCAGGCATTTGTTTTATTAGTTTAATAATCGATAGAACTGGCGCTGCCAGGATTACCAGGTCAGAATTGTGGAGCATATCATCCGGGTTCGCAGACACATGATCAGCCAGTTTTTTATTGATCATTGCGTCTAAAGTTTCCAGGTTAGGATCATAAGCATAGATTTTCTTGCATTTCCCTCGTAAAGCCATTGCGAGGGAACCACCCATTAATCCCAGCCCAAAAATCGCTATACGGGAGGAAGAAAGAAAATCCGATTTTTGCCTATCATGACTCTGTTGTTTTTTCTCTGATTCAACCATCTAAGACATATCCAGGATTATTTTGTAAACAACAAAATTTACCGACTGATAGTTCGGCCTACTGCCTGAGCGACCGCTTCGACTTCTTTCATCATGTCTAGAAATCGCTCTGGCTTAAGGGACTGCCCGCCATCACTGAGAGCTTCACCGGGATTGGGGTGGACTTCCACCATGAGACCGTCCGCTCCTGCTGCGATCCCAGCCCTTGCGACTGCGTTTACATACTCCCAATGTCCTGTGCTGTGGCTTGGATCCAGGATTACCGGCAGGTGGGTCAGCGATTTCAAGACCGGAATGGCGTTGATATCGGTTGTATTCCGGGTAGAGGTCTCAAATGTACGAACCCCCCTCTCGCAGAGAATTACCCTTTTATTTCCATGAGAGAGAATGTATTCAGCAGCCATTAATAACTCTTCCACGGTTGCCATCATGCCTCGCTTTAATAACACCGGGTGTCCACTTTCCCCAACCTCATGGAGCAGGTTGAAATTCTGCATATTACGGGCTCCGATTTGAAGGACGTCCACATATGGCATCATTATTTGGATCTGAGATATGCTCATAACTTCAGTCACAATTGGCAGACCCGTCACTGCTTTTGCCTCTGCCAGCAGTTCCAGCCCTTCTTCCCTCAAGCCTTGAAACGAGTAAGGTGAGGTTCGCGGTTTATATACCCCTCCCCTGAGAGCATGCGCGCCGGCGTTTTTAACCGCTTTTGCGGCTTCTAATATTTGCGACCGGCTTTCTACCGAGCAGGGACCCGCAATAATCACCACACCCTTATCGCCTATTTTCATGCCATCAAAATTGAAAATTGAATTCTGGGGTCTGAACTCACGAGAGGCAAGTTTAAAAGGTCTTGATATCGGCAACACCCTGTCTACGCCCGGCAAATGTAAAAATTGATCTTTAAAAACCGGACGGCTCTCACCCACCGCGCCGATAATAGTCCTCTCTTCCCCGGTTGAGATATGGGCAGTCAGACCAAATGATTCAACCCGTTTAACGACAGTTGTTATTTGCGGTTCTGTCGCATCGGTTCGCATAATTATCATCATGTCGGTATCCTCCTAGACTATCTTTCATCCTTATGAAACATTATCAGATAAATCCGGCCGTAATATTTTCGCCTCTCTGAGATATACATGCCGGATTTCTTCCTGAGTCAATTCCGTGTTCCAGTGGATAAGTACCCGGATGCACTTTTCCAAACTATCTAGAGCAGTTATCTCCTGGGAACCAAATAATGGGACCATGCACCATCCAATTTGGCGGGCTGCTTTAGCAGGGAAAACAGCATCCAGGTCCTCCGTGACGCTGAAAAATACACTGGCGATTGAGTCTGGTTCCATCTCCGGATTTCTTTCTAGGATTGTCTCCAGCAATTCCCGTGTGGCATCCAGGATCTGCTCTTTGTTATTTTTTGTTACTGTTATCGCTCCGCGTACACCCCGGACTGGCATAATCTTCTTCTCCAAATAAAAAATGCGAGACCGCTGGCCTCGCATTCTGGATAATATTTATTCTATCTTTTCCGCTTACGCGTAACCAACGGCTGCATTATTTATGCTGCCATAATAATAGTAAGCAGAAAAGTATAACTTTATCTTAATCAATGTTCTTTACCAGAATGCATAGAGTCTAAACCAGGCGATTAAATACGTCAAGGGATTTTAAGGGTTATTTTGAGATATACTCAATCTAACATAAATGACCTCCCTAAGTATAGCTGATATGCCAGAAAAGTCTCCAGGGAAGGCTGTATTGATCAGCTTATTCCTGTTATCAGGTGCACTGCTAGTATTCGAGATAACCCTGACGCGGTTGTTTTCTGTAACCCAGTTTTACCACTTCGCATTTATGGTAGTAAGCATTGCATTGCTTGGTTTCGGAGCAAGCGGTACAACCATAGCTATTTTCCCTTCATTTGTAAAGAAGGATCAATATCTCACCACTTCTGCGTTGGCTCTGGCAGCTGCAATTTCAATCATTGTTTCTTACTTAATATCGAACTGGTTGCCTTTTGATTCATTCAGCATTGCCTGGGACAGGTCGCAGGTTTTAATCCTGATCATCCATTACATCTCACTTGCCAGCCCTTTCTACTTCGGCGGTATGCTGGTTGGCTTTCTCCTGTCCAAATATCCAGATTCAGCAAACCGGACTTATGCATATAATCTCACTGGCTCCGCAGTGGGATGCCTTTTTGCGGTAATTCTGCCTAATCTGGTCAATGGGGTCGGCACAGTTGTTGCAGGTTTTACCCTGGGGGTTTCTGCCGCCCTTATCCCATCAGTATCATTATTGATAAAACAAAGAAAAACTGTTCATCCCAAGCGGTTATCCATGATATTCATCACAGCGGGAGTTCTACTTTTTATATCAATGATCGACCTCAGTTTTCGGTATCTTGACAGGACACCGTACACATGGCTGGAATTAAAAATATCCCCATATAAAAGCCTTTCATATACCCTTCAGTACCCTGGTGCCCATATTGCGTCAAGCCAATGGAATTCCTACTCAAGAATTGATCTGGTCAGGAGTGAAAGCATCCGTTCGCTTCCCGGTTTGAGCTATCGATATCCAGGCACCATCCCAGAACAGGATGGATTGTTAAAAGATGGGGATGACCTTAATCCCGTTATAAAAAAGCTTGCAGAAAATGAGATTTATACATACCTGCCAACCTCTGTAGTTTACAATCTCAGACCATCTGGAGATGTTCTGGTTCTGGAACCAGGTGGTGGGCTGGAAATTCTTACAGCTCTCCACCATGATCCAAAAAGGCTTACTGTTGTTGAAGAAAACCCTCTGATTGTCCAGGCTGCTTCCCAAATTTACTCAAGCAGTTCTCTCAATTATGAACCTGGTATGGCAAGAAATTACCTCAAGAGTTCAAAGGATCATCACGATATTATTGTTTTATCACTGATCTCTAATTATCATCCGGTCCGTTCCGGTGCTTACAGCCTTGCTGAAGATTACCGCTATACGGTCGAGTCAATTCAGGACGCGGTAAACAGGTTGAAACCAGACGGTATTCTGGTATTTACCAGGTGGCTCCAAAATCCTCCCAGCGAATTCCTGCGGGCTTTTGCCATCAGTTTGCATGCACTTGAAGGTCTGGGAATCAACCCCCGGGATACTATCATTGCATCCAGGGGCTTCAATACAGGAACTTTGCTGGTTAAAAAGACTGGTTTTTCAGCAGACGAGCAGTCCGAGATAGAGCGGTTCCTTGAAGAAAGGAGTTTTGATCTGGTCTACGCGCCCGATATCAATCCTTCTTTGGTCAATAAATACAGCGTACTACCGGAACCGCTGTATTATTTGGCTTTTCAGGATATTGTTAATTCAAAAAACAGGTCCGAATTTTACCGTAAGTATAGTTACGACGTATCCCCTCCAACAGACAATAGACCGTTTTTCGGACAGTATTTTAAGTGGAGCCAGACCTCTCAAATTCTTGCAGAATACGGAAAAACATGGCAACCTTTTGGGGGCGCAGGTTTTTTTGTAGTATTTGTGTTACTGTTTATGACAGGCTTTATCGCTGTCCTCCTGATCATAGTCCCGGTTGTGATTGCACAGATCAGAATATCAAATCTTCCCCATTCTACAGAAGTTAATAACAGACCTGACGCGGACCTTAAGAGACGCTTCTTTCCTTATTTGTTATATTTTGGTTTCCTTGGATTTGCCTTTTTGATGGTAGAGATTCCCTTAATACAAAAATTTATCCTGGTGCTGGGTCATCCTGCCACATCTCTAACCACGATACTATTCACAATATTATTTTTTTCAGGTTTAGGTAGCATGATGAGTCCAAAACTTAATTTAAACCTTGTATTTATATTTTTATTGATCATACTTTTGTTGATGTCGCTGTTTCTTGCTGTTATCTCCAATCAATTATTAGGTCTCCCACAAATAGTTCGGATCGCTCTGACGATAGGAGTAATCGCTCCGGTTGGCTTTTTAATGGGCATTCCATTCCCAAAAGGGATCGGGTTGACAACCTCCAGCGAATCTAATCCAATCTTGATCCCCTGGGTCTGGGCGGTAAATGGCTCCACATCGGTAATCTCTTCGATACTGGCAGCTCTGATTGCATTATCCCTTGGTTTTAACTGGGTTTTTATAATTGGCGGTCTCTTTTACCTTGGATCGTACCTGGTCGCGCTGAGAATATTCAATCTCCGCCCTTTTCAATACCTTTCCCGGTAAAAGGCACAAACGAAACCCCACCCAGATTATATGCCCTCATTTCCCCCTCCTCTTTTACAAACTTCCAGAGTGTTTGATATCCACCTGGTGGACCAATCGGAATAACCAATCTGCCCCCCTCCTTTAATTGCTGCGCAAGTGGGATAGGGAGATGGTCTGGCGCTGCGGTCACAATAATGGCATCAAATGGACCTTGATCAGGCCAACCGTAATATCCGTCATCTTGTTTTACATTTACATCATTGAAACCTAGATCTATTAGCCTTTCGGCTGCGCTTTCGGCCAATTCAGGCACAATTTCAATGCTGTAAACATCAACAAAACCTAATTCCGACAGCACCGCAGCCTGGTAACCAGAACCGGTTCCAATCTCAAGCACAATTTCGCCTTGCTTCAAGTCAAGCAGCTCCGTCATCAAGGCAACGATATAAGGCTGGGAAATAGTTTGACCATATCCAATCGGCAGGGGGTGGTCATCATAAGCCTGAGATAAAAATTTTTCAGGGACAAATATATGCCTGGGCACAGTTCTCATTGCACGGAGCACATCGGGATTTTTTATCCCCCTTGTTTCAATGGTTCGTTCCACCATTGAATTCCTGGTGACCTGGTAGTCATCTATCTCCCCGATATTTTCAGAGTCCACCAGGTTGAATTCGACTGTTTCTGTTTCAGGTGTGATTTCATCCGGTACTTCGCCGTTAGAATTTAATCCAGGTGATTCCACCGGAATCCCACAGCCAGACAATAGCACTATGCCTATTAAATGGATGAATATTACTCTTGCAAGCCCAGTTCTGATCAGATTAATGCTCACTGCTCTATGCTAAATAAATTCTGCGAAATCATTTACAGACCTTCGATCCCGTATAACCGGTTTTTCATCCCCATAACCAATTGGGAGCAACGCGATAGGCTTGAGTTCGGATTCCAGATTTAAAATATTTCTAACTTCTTCCTCTCTGAAAGCACCCACCCACACGCTTGCCAGCCCAATTGCTGTTGCGGAAAGTGTCGCATAAGTACAGGCAATTGTCGCATCCTGCACTGAATAAAGGTCTCTTCCGCGTGTTTTATATTTCCATTCATTCCGGGTTGAATTGGTGCAGAAAACAAGCACAACCGGAGCCTGGTAAACAAAATCCTGATTTAAGGCTGCGCTCGATAACTTGCGGCGGGTTTGTTCATCCTTCACAACATATATTTCATATGCCTGTAAATTGCCCGCTGATGGAGCCAATCTGATTGATTCTAAAATTTCAAAAATTAATTTATCCGAAATTGATTCTGTTTTAAATTTACGTATTGAATTACGCTTTCTGACAACTTCAAAAAATTCCATTCTACTCCCCGGTGACAATCAATTATTTAGATGGCTTATTCCCAGAACGGCTTTTAGCCTTCTTATGAGCAAAGGATCTGAATCCCGTTTCATTACAAATTATAAATAATTTTATAAGAAATTCAAAATACTTCTATGAATTTAAAAATTGGGGAATGGTCGAATTGGACATGACAGCACCAAGGTCATCTCCATAAGATATAACCCGGATGGGCACTCCGAGCGCCTGCAGTGTTTGGCCAAGTTCAACCGAACTGAAACCCCCACCAAAAGAAGCGGCGTTGATCAATATCGCAATTGGCTTCAATCCCCTGCGGATCATTAAATCGGCAGTCTGAAAGATTTTTTCCGATGGATTTGATGTTACTAGAATTGCAGTGCTGCCGCGTGGTAAATGTCGGGCCTGCAGTTCAACCAGCGATACGAGCGGCATACTTCCAGTTGGGTTAGCAAGAGCCAGTGATTCGAGGATTTTTCCCAGTTGACGCCCGCCGCGATCAGCTGGAAGAATTCGTAGATGCGGGCTCGCAGAAACCAATCCCACAGCTCGTCTTTTTTCAAGATAATACCTGGCCAGTGAAGCGCAGATCGTGACCGCATATTCTATTGTAGAGAGTGGTAATTGGAATACAAATCTCTTTTGCCAGAATTCCTGGGGCTCAATAACCTGCTCAGGCAGCTCTTGTTCCACATTGACGGATTGATCTGCATCCAGGAATATCCAAACATCAGCCAGAGGATCAAGTTCAAACTCCTTCACTATCAGTTGATTTCGTCGTGCAGTGCTCAACCAGTGAATCCGGTTTAAAGGATCACCCTCTTCATATTCACGAACCCCAGCTGCATTTGATGTAACTGTGTGGGTCATTCTGCGCAAAGCCTCACCGCCTGGCAGCAATCCGGCAGGGTTGGGAAAGCTCTGTATGCCAACCATAGGGGGATAAACAAGCAGTTTGTTTTCAGTGGTTATACTTCTCTCATTTGGAAACATACCGAATAAATCGCCCGAAACCATTACAGTCGGACCTAAGGTAAAAACTCCCCTTTTTGTGAGGCGCGTACGGGATAAATATGAATGTCCTTCCTGCCCCCGAATCATTGTCACAACATGCGAACCATGCGAACCCGGCAGACTTGAACCATCACGGATTTCAATCCAGAGACGTAGGAATTTTCCGGTGTTGAATACCTCGAACCTTTCTTCAAATATCTGGCCGACCTGCGACCGGTATGTGCGTGATTTTCGGATCACTCTTATGCCGCGCAAAGTATAAAATGACATAAACCAACTTGTCAGTATCAGCAGTACCCAAAGATAACCCAATCGATAATAGAATGAATTACCAGTTATCGCGCCAGCGAGTAAACTCAACGCCAAGAAAAATAATACAATCCGCAGCGGTGAGCTTATTGATTGAATTTTTTTATTCGATAATTTCTTCAGTTTCAAGATTCGCTTCAATTCGGGTTGGGTCACCACCCGGAACAGGGACAATGCTTATCACGTCTTCGACTATCTGGTTGGCACTTAAATCCCGCAAACGTGCCCCGGGACCAATGATTAATCTATGTGCTAAAGTGGGTACCGCCAGCATTTGGATGTCATCCGGTAATATATAATCGCGCCCCTTGATGGCCGCCAATGCCTGAGAAGTACGGTACAACGCCAGGCTGCCTCTGGGGCTGGCGCCCAGGTAAACCTCCGGATGCTTTCTGGTCTGGTGCATAAGATTCACAATATACTGTTTGAGTGAAGGCGAAATATAAACTTTCTTTATCGCCTCTTGCATAGCTTTTAATTCCTCTACAGCTACTTCTTGGCCCAATTCCTCAAAAGGATGGACGTACTGCTGGCGGTCCAGTATTAGTATCTCATCTTCAGAAGCCGGATACCCCAACTCCACTCGCAGAAGAAACCGGTCTACCTGGGCTTCAGGGAGCGGAAAAGTGCCTTCATATTCGATCGGGTTTTGGGTAGCCAGCACCATAAAAGGCCTGGGTAGGGTATGGGTAATGCCATCAACAGTTATTTGCCTTTCTTCCATCGCCTCCAGCAGAGCCGCCTGGGTTTTTGGCGTCGCCCGGTTTATCTCATCTGCCAGTACAATCTGCGCCATAATTGGCCCGGGACGAAATTCAAATTCCCGGCTAACCTGATTAAAAATTGATACACCTGTTACATCACTTGGAAGCATATCTGGTGTAAATTGAATCCGCTTGAAGGAACAACCTAATGATTTCGCGATGCTTCTCGCCAGCATCGTCTTGCCGACACCAGGTACGTCTTCAATCAAAATATGACCCTGGCATAACAACCCAATCACCGATAATTCAACCGAGGATTTTTTTCCGATGATTACTTTTTCAATATTCGAAATTAATCTTTCCGCAAACAATTGGACTTTTTCCATTTATCACTCCAGATCAAAATTATCCATACCATTCAATTATATCCCTGCCTCGGAACACATTAAGTACAATCATCAAGCAATCTGAGTTCAAAAAATATTGAATATATAACCACAACTACGAGATACCTTCATTTTTCTAATATGGAAAATGTTATCCGGTTGTTCATCAATCTGAAAGAATATCCTGCGGAATAGTAAATTGCGTGGATGTGAATCCATTTTTTTCTGATAATGGAAAACCTGGTTTTATTCGTTATGCCCCTTGCAATTACGATAATCAAACCCTATAATTCTCTTTCGGGTGAATGAAGGGAACGACTTTAATAAATATATCCTTTTTCAGGAGGCTCAATAAAGATGAGCCAGCCGTTTAAATTATTCAGGCTGCAGCAAAAAGACAGTCAAATAGATCAATTACATGTTCGGTTAAGACAGATTGAAACTGAAATCAAGGATGATATTTCTTTGAGGAATGCGGAAAAAGAGGCGGAAAGGACCGAGAAAGAATTCCATGAAGGTAGAAATTTGTTAAAGAAAGCTGATGACAACCTCCAGAATCAAAAATTGAAAATTGAAACTGCAGAATCTAATCTATACAGCGGAAAAGTAGAAAATCCCAAGGAATTACAAGATTTAGAAAGTGAAGCCGCTTCCTTAAGACGTTACTTTTCGGTCCTGGAGGACCGTTATCTTGAAGCCTTGCTTATTGAAGAACAACTGGAAGAAGAATACAAAATTGCACAGAATGAATTTGTTTCTGAAAATGAAAAATATTCCAGGAAGTTGAGTATGCTTGAAGGGGAAAAGAAAAAACTGGAATCTGATCTCAACCGCCTTTCCCAGGAAAGAGCAGCTATTGCAAATTCGATTGATACAGATGATCTGAGACTTTATGAAAAACTGCGAGAAATTCGTAGTGGGGTTGCTGTAGCCAGAGTAACTGATAAAGCTTGCTCTGCCTGTGGCACTACTCTCAGCGCAACGTTACTGCATGCGGCCCGCAATCCAAATCAAATTTCACGCTGCGACACTTGCAGCCGAATATTATATCTGGGATGAATTAAACGGAAACCGGTTATCTCCCGATATAAAATTATTTATTCCGATAGGCGACAGGAAAGGATCAGCTGGAGAAGTCGCATTTCAAATTTTCAACCATTCACCATTTTTGACACTGCGCTTATATTCATGGCATCGGAAAGAAGGATATCAATATGTTCTTTTTCGATATCCTTGATTGAAATTAATTTTTGCCTGGCCGTATCGCCAGAGATTATCCTGACACTGGAACGGGGAATTTTCAGAATTTTTGACAGATATTTAATCAGGGCTTTATTCGCTTGTCCTTTTTCAGGCTTCGCTTTTATCCGGATTTTATAAGTACCATCCGAAAGAATATCATAAATCTCAGTTCTTTGTGCCTTGGGAATTACCCGGACTTTGATGCAGGATTCCATTTTACTGCACACAAACCAATAATTTTTATACCCACGATAACTATTAGAATATATTACGAATGAACATATTGATTATTTGAAGGATAACAATCAAAATTATCGGGCTGAAATCAAACATGCCAACTGGAGGGATTAATCGGCGGATAGGCTTTAACATTGGTTCAACTATCCGGTCAAAAAACTGGCGCACAGGATGATAGGGAGGTATAAAAAATGTCAGCACTGCCTGGATAATTACTACCAGGATTACCAGTTGGATAAATCTTGAAATGAGATAAGGTATCAACTCCATAATCAATTAACTTCTATCATTTTTGTTTATCGAGAGCCCATGATGGCGGTACCAATTCTGACAATCGTCGCTCCTTCTTCAACAGCAGTTTCATAATCAGCGCTCATTCCCATCGATAGTTCTATCCATTCATTTTCAGGCAGTGAATGCCTAAGGTAAGATTGTAATTTTCTCAATTTCTTAAAATAAGGCCTCACTTTTTCCTTGTCCAAAAAAAGAGGCGGCATTGTCATCAATCCAGTGACTTCGAGGTTATCGAGTGAGATTATTTGTTCGATCTGTGGTATTAAACTTTCCCACTTATCTTCCTGCCATGCAGAAAAACCGTACTTTGATTCTTCAGCGCTCAGATTAAATTCAAACAAAACCGGCGCCTTTCTATTAGCCTCGCCTAGAAATCGATCCAGGCGTTTTGCCAGTTTCAGGCTGTCCAAAGATTGTACACAATGAAAATTTTCGCTAACCAGCCGGGCTTTACGACTTTGTATATGCCCAATCATATGCCATTCTATATCACTGCAATCAGAAAAATGATCAATTTTACCGATCGCTTCCTGGACATAATTTTCTCCAAAGGTTCGAATTCCAGCATTGTAAGCCTGCTCAATTTTTCCAACGGATGGCCTTTAGTAACGACTACCAGTTGGACTTCATCCGGGTTCCTGCCAGATGAGATAGCGGCATTTCCTATTCTCTCCAAAACTTCCCGGTAATTTTTACAGATGGAATTATTATCCAATTTATTTCCCAAATTTGAAGAAAAACGTTTTTTATTTGTCCTATATATACCAGATTTTTATATATTCAACGCAATCAGAGCTCCAAATCTTCCCGTTTTCCCCTTCTCGCCGCGATGCGAATACCAATCAGAGGGGGTACAGGCAGTGCAGATTGGAGAGATTTCGATGGTTTTGACACCTGCTGATTTTAAATTATGTTCATTGGCTTTTTTCAAATCAAACTTTTTTTTCTCCCTGCTTTTACTTGCAGTTTCAAATAAGAAGGTATTTGCTCCAGTTCCATATGAATCTCTAACTGATTTGATAACCTCCGCGCCAACCTCGTAGTGTTCAGTACAGATTGATGGTCCTATGACGGCAATAATATCTCCAGTTCTTGAGCCGTATTCATGCGACATCTTTTTTACAGTTTCCGAGGCTATTCTCCCAACTGTTCCCTTCCAACCTGCATGGGTTATTCCGATTACCTTTTTTTCCGGGTCATATAGGAAAATTGGAACGCAGTCAGCAAACCGCATAAACAGGCCCAGGCCATTTACGTTTGTTATCAACGCATCCGCTTTTTCTATCCCGGTTTTTTTATTTCTTATTGAATTCACTCGAATGACTTTATTGCTGTGAACCTGCCATACATCAAAAATTCTGCGATTGTCCAATTCAAATGTTTTGAATACTCGTTCTCGGTTTTCAATTACCCGGTTAATGTCATCGCCGACAGTTAGACCTACATTTAACGTGTTCCAGGGTTCAGGACTGACCCCTCCATGTCTTGTAAAAACACCGTGCAAGATATTATGGCCGTTGAAAATATCAAATGTTAAATATCGAGTGTATTCAGTTTGGTGAAAATGCATTTTTTATTGTTATCACCCCGGATAGATATTTATACCCTGAAATTTAAATCCTATCCTGATGAGTGCGTTTGAATTTTCCTGCTAAAATCTTACGTGTATCAGCCATTGTCTCTTCAATAAGAGGATAGCCAAACCAGGCAGTTGTAAATCCGAATAAAGCGCCTGTAATAGACCTTAACACAGGTGTGCTCTCCCGATATGGCAGCAAGCTGAATGGAGGCTGGCTGATAATCTGGCTTATGCCGTCCAATCCAATAGGCACAATTCCAAATATAATCCAAAGGTACCAGGGAAGTGGTTTTAAACGTTTCCCGCTTAACGCATAAATAAGCCCAAATAATAAAATCGCAGCATAAGTTGCAATATCGCGCTGGCACAATGCAACCTTATAACCAACATGTTCATCGCCATAATACCCACGGGCGGCAAATATATCGCGGGCTGAATTCCCTTCACCTAAACCAGTCGCCTCTGAAAAACCCATCCATTCTTCAAGCCCAGCCTGGGATCTTGGATAAAAAGGTTGATCTCCAAATATAAAGAAAGACCTGAATGACAGCTGGTGGCAAACCATACCATACCCGCGATATATCAGCAGGGCAGGTGTTTTATAACCGGATTTCATTAATATGGGGGCAACGAATGGCAGGCCAATATAAAAAGCGGCAAGGATATTGAACACTGCCAGGTAGTGTTTTGAAAACCAGAATGTAAAATTATCAGCCTTCGTCCAGCTTTCAGGCTTGCGGACTATAGCGTTTTTTCCTCGGATCTCTTGCGGATGTTTTTCAGAAACTTCCTGAACAGCCAGTAATGTTCTCGTGATATCTTCATTTTTAAAAGGTGCTTTTAACTGATACGAACCCACCTCAAGAACCGGAATGCGCTCTCCATATGTTCTTTTCAAATCTGGATCGCTATCAATATTGACAATTGTTAACTTATGTGGAATTTGATTTTCCAGTGAGCTTAAATGTTCAATTGCTTCATCACATAAGTGGCATTCATTACGGCTGAAAAGCACAACCTCTATCATTCTGCTCCAATTTTTTCCATGTATTTATGGAATTGATCTTCATTCATCACGCCCACATGAAGTGCCTGAATCAATCCCTCCCGGTCTACAAAAAATGTGGTGGGAAAACCAAGAACCTGATATTCCAATGCGACATGAGCATCCAAATCATATAAGATTTCGTATGTCAATCCCATTTTTTCAATAAATGGCAACACTTCATCTTCAGATTCTTGATTGTTTACAGCCAGAATTTCTAAATCAGGGGAATATTCTTCATACATCTCTTGAAACATGGGCATTTCATAGACACACGGACCACACCAAGTCGCCCAGAAGTTTACAACTACAACCTTTCCCCTTAAATCAGATAGTCTGATGGTTTCCCCCGCGATATTCTGTAATTCAATATCAGGCGCGGGTTTGCCTACTGAGGGGACTGAAACAGATCCTTCATTACCAGCTGAGATTTCTGCATTTCTATTCCTCAGGATACCTGCGCCTGCAAAGGTAATAAATCCCAGGCCAGCACCAATCAGGATACCTACAGTGATTTTATTCAATCCATTTTTTCTGGTGGGGTTTGCCGGCAAGTTTATTCCTCCAACAGGTTGAAATTTATTTAGTTATTTTTATGCTATGCACAAAATCAAGATATCCCATCCGATTCTGCCGGGTCATCCTTGATCATCAAAGACATTGGTAGAGCGATTGGGAATAAACCGGTGCCAAAGAACCACCAGTCAAGGAATTTCCTCCCTTTTCTGGAAGCGATTACAGCCGGGATTAACCCCAGTAAAATAAGCGCCACAAACAAGATCAGTAACAATCTGCCTAATTCAAGTTCATTAAATACGCCGAAGAATGTCCCAAAACTTGCCAGTCGTTCAAATCTGCCGGTAAAAAGGAGTACACCAATGATAATTAGTAGTATTCCGCTAATTTTTTCAACATAATAAGCCACTTTCGCGTAGCGCCTGATTCCATTTGCAATGATGTCAATTTCCACCGATGCAATCAGGAATGGGACCGCAAGTCCAGCTGAATAAGCCGCCAGTAACAATCCTCCATGAACGGAAGAACCTCCACTAAGAGAAATCGTTAGAATCGTACCGAGAATTGGTCCCACACAGGGCGACCATCCTGCTGAAAAGAAAACACCCATCAAAAATGATGCAAGGTAACCGCGTTTGCGATCGGGTGAAGATTGGGGACGTAAATCATATTCTAAAAATTTTATCCGGTACATTCCAGTCAAATGGATGCCAAAAATAATTACAACAATGCCGCCAATTTTTGTGAGCCAGTACCGCAGGTCATACAGAATTCCTCCAATGGCGGAAGCAGCTATACCAAGCAAGATAAAAATAACACTGAAACCCACCACAAATGCCAGCCCATGACTGAACGCAATCCAGGAGTTTTTCCGTTCACCAGATGCCACCGACCGGCCACCAAGATATCCAATATAAGCCGGTACCAAGGCAAACACACAGGGTGATAAAAACGACGCCAATCCAGCTAAAAAAGCAAGCCAAATACCAATATCTGCAAACTCCATAAAGTATTATCTCCAGTAGAGAACAAGGTTTAAGTTTGTTCTTTTACAAATACTTTTGTACTGCCTTCACCAGAAATAGTTATTTCTCCTGGATCCGGTTCAACAACAGGCAATGTCCAGCGGAAGATCCACTTGGCATCCTCCGGATAGGCATTCACACAACCGTGCGATTTAGCGATTCCATAACTGTTGTGCCAAAAAGTGGAATGAATCGCCATACCTTTTCCAGAAAAAAGGACAGTCCATCCAATCCCAGGTAGATCGTAACCGCCACCGGTTGTACCACCGGTCATATGTACCGATACCAGTTTACGCCAGATAGTGTGATTTCCAACCGGTGTTGCCCATTTATCAGACTGGTTACCTTCTGAATCGTATCTCCCGCCAGTTGAGACTCTGCAAAAATAGACCTCATTATTTCCCTCGAAACAGGAGAGCGTCTGGTGAAGCAGGTCTACTTCAACTCTTTTATCCTGAACATCCGGTGAAAGCGGCGTCATTTCTTCATCACTGATCACTCGCAGCGCTTCCGCCTTCACCCAAAAGATATCCCCAAATGAACCATATTTTTCCATAACCCGAAACCAGGTCTGGCCAGTCTCATCAACCTTTATTTCATCAACCCACATGATCTGGCTATAGTATAGGCGTGGGGTGTTTGTGTTCTTCAACCAGGGTGATCGGGCTGGAGGATTTGCAAGCACCAGATCGACAAAAGGTACACTCACCTCCACCCAAACTCCTTCCGGTTTTGGTAATTCTGACAGCGGTTTATTAGGCAAATTGTAGACCTGTTGCAGGTTGGGAGCGTATACATAACCTTCGGGGATTTCGACAAATCTTTGATTTATCCAAAGCGGTCTGGAACCGGTAACCTCGCGCAGCCAGGGAACAACATCGTCTATATTTAATTCTCCAACATCGGGACTTTCGTCGTTTGGATGCAGTTTAATCGGTACTCTGCCATCAAGCACACGTCCAAGTTTTTCAGCATTTGGAAATTCAACAGTATTACTTCGACTGAACGTGTAAAATAACGAATCTAAAGGATGAATATAAACCAGACTCAATCCCGCTGCTGCCGCTTTAATAAATTCACGGCGTGTGATGTTTTTTGCACTCATTTTTTGCTTACCAGGCTTTATCCTTCAATTACACCTACTTGTGTACTGTTCTCTCCAGTTACAGTAACATCTACCATTCCTGGATCATACTGAACAGACGGCAGAGACCAGCGGAAAATCCACTTTGCATCCTCAGGATTGCAGTTTACGCAGCCGTGTGAAACGGGATCGCCAAAGTTATTATGCCAGAATGTTGAATGGATTGCTACTCCGCCGGTTGCGAAAATAGAAGACCACCCAATCCCAGGCAAATCATAACCAGCCCCGGTTGTGCCGCCGCTCATCTGCAGGGATATATATTTCCTTGTAAATACATGGCTGCCTGCAGGTGTTTCCCATTTGTCAACTACATTTCCATTGATATCAAATTTTGCGCCTGTCGAAACCCTGCAATAATAAACCTCATCATTTCCTTCAAAACAAGACAGGGTTTGATCACTTACATCGACCTGCACACGTTTATCTAGCGTTCCTGCATTAATGGGTTGGAGTTCCTCCAAAGTGATTGGACGGAACGCCTCCCCAGCAGCCCATAACATATCCACTCCACCGTAATAATTTGGGTTTACCCTATAAAGTGTGTTTCCCTGGGAGTCTTTTCTGATCTGGTCCACCCAGAAAACCTGACTGTAATAAAGCCTTAATGGCAGGCCATCTTCAAGTTTAAATTTTACCCAAGAATTTGAGGAAGGCTCTTTATCCAGCCTTGCATCCACAAAAGGTACAGTTACCTCTGCCCACATCCCTTTGCCCAAACTCGAATCAGGCAACTCAGATATCAGTTGGTTAGGACGGTTAAAAACAGGTTGGATGTATGGACCGTAAATATATCCCTCCGGTGTTTCTACCCAACGCTGGTTGTTGAAGATATAATTCGGCTGATTTCCTACAATTTCCTGGTACCAGGGTAGAACCGCATCCTCATATAAATTCTTGATTGTTTCACTGTTCGGGTCAGGTTTTAACTTTACTTCCACCATGCCAACGCAGATCCTGCCCAGTTTTTCATCTGCAAAGTTTTTGAATAAAATAGGCAAAGATTTTTCTGGATTATAAACTACACCTCCTAACCCTAATCCAGCGATCTTAATAAATTCACGTCGAGTAATTCTGTCCTTCTCCATGGATTCTTTGCTGGTTTATAGTTTTAATGCCTAACCGAATAAGGATACACTCAAAAAATACACGCTCAATAAAAGGACCATAAAATTGGAATTAATATTCTGTGAGAGAAATCAGTTGAAATTTTCGATATTTTATGCTTTACAGTTTATAACCCTTTATTCGCAGGCTGTTGCTGACTACAAAGATACTGCTAAAAGCCATCGCTCCTGCAGCAAGCATTGGATTTAATAAACCCATCGCTGCTGCCGGGATAAGCAGCACATTATAGAAAAAAGCCCAGAACAGGTTCTGTTTTATTGTTTTTAAAGTTTTACGCGAGAGTGAAATGGCATGCGGCACTCCAATTAGATCACCACTTATCAGCACAATTGGCGCTGCAGCAATTGCCACATCGGTACCAGTTCCGATTGCTATACCTACGTCACTTTCAGCCAGTGCTGGGGCGTCGTTAATACCATCACCCACCATCGAAACTGATGCACCAGTAGATTTAATTTCTTTTACTTTTTTGGCTTTTTCACCTGGAAGGACTTCCGCCAGTACTGAATCTACCCCCACCTCTTCTGCGATCGCTTGAGCCGTTCTCAGGTTATCACCGGTTATCATCCACACTTCAAGACCCATTTTGTGCATTTCACTCACCGCTCTCGCTGACATCTCCTTTACCGTATCGGCAATTGCTAACAATCCAGCTACTTCATCCCCAACAGCGATTAAAACTGCAGTCTTTGCATCATTTTGGATTTCTTCAACTTTCTTCTGAAGACCATTTAATCGCAAACCCTGCTCAACCATCATTCTGAAATTTCCAACTCTGATGTTTTTACCTTCAATTTGAGCTTGAATCCCCATTCCGGATATTGCCTTAAAATTTTCAGGTTGCGATAATGATAAATTAAGATTTTTTGCTTCCGATAGTATCGCCTCACCTAATAAATGTTCGCTTCCTTGCTCTGCTGATGCGGCCAGCCGTAGTAATTCTGTTTCGTAATATGATTTATCTTCCTGATCTCTGCCCTCTAATAAATAACCGAAATTTTCAGAAAGAAAAATATCTGTGACTGCAGGTTTGCCTTTTGTAATCGTACCGGTCTTATCCAGGACAATTACCCTGACATTTCCAGCCTGTTCCAAAGCCTCACCATTTTTTATTAGAATACCCGCCTCTGCGCCTTTCCCGGTTCCGACCATCACGGCGGTTGGCGTCGCCAGACCCATCGCACATGGACATGCAATCACCAAAACTGCAACCATATTGATAAGAGCCATGGTAAATGCGCTATCTTCAGATCCTGGAGGAACTGGTATTAAAAAATACCAGATTCCAAATGTAACCAGCGCGATGACAATTACAATTGGAACAAAAACGGCTGAGACTCTGTCTGCAAGTTTTTGGATCGGCGCTTTGCTGTTCTGG
>Ga0180438_10001621_pt1 | contig 39626 bp, 53 predicted proteins | sample SS_ome_12_FD_132455 | JGI IMG/M metagenome (GOLD analysis project Ga0180438, IMG submission 132455) | Hypersaline lake sediment archaeal communities from the Salton Sea, California, USA - SS_3_D_2 metaG | ecosystem: Environmental > Aquatic > Non-marine Saline and Alkaline > Hypersaline >... | reverse complement strand
GTCATACCAATGGGCTGTTTATCCATCACCTATTCATGGCGAAGGAATTTTTGCCACTGGTAATATACCACGAGGTGAGCTTATTGGTCTCGCTGCAAGAGAGGGTCTGAGAACACTTCTTGGGCGTTATACCAATCATTCACCAAACCCGAATGCCAAGTTTGTGACACAAGGTAAAAGTGTTTTTCTAGTATCGATTGAAGATATACAAGGTAATAAAGGTGGTCAGTACGGCCATGAGATCACTATTGATTACCGTTGTACCCCTAGACACGGGAGATAAACTATGAGTTCTGCTATCACAGCTGCTGTTATTGTAGGTGCCGGAGCTGTAGGTGCCGCATCCATTTCAGCTGATGCCCAAAAAGATGCTGCTGCTGAGGCTGGCAATGCCCAAATGTACGCGGCTCGAGTGATGGAGCAAGCTGGACAACAAGCTCGCCTTGATAATATCTTGTTGAACTCTATCGGTCTACAAGACTTTGCTCAAGGTGTTCAGCTGAATGTAAATTCCATTATTCAGGGTACAGCAAATGCCGAGCGCGTGCTTCATCAGACAACGGGTAATGCTGACTATCTTCTCTGGAATGGTTCGGAGAATGCGCAGCGGGCTATTCTTGGTTTGCCTCCTGCAGGTTCTCCTGGATCTCAAACTTTTGCAGGTATGACTGCCGCAGGTGGCGCTGGCGGCATGTATGGCCAAGGTGCTATGGCTCCTGGCTGGAATGAGCTACTCGCAACTTTCGGAGGTAATGTAGGTGGTAGCAGTACTCAACCAGGGCCTCCTCAAGTTCAACAAGCTGCAACTCAAGCAGGCATACCTCCTACGCCTCTTACTGGTAACAGAGAACAGTGGCTGCAAGAACTAGAAGCAAACGCAGCTGAAGCAACTGCGGATAATTATGTCGGTGAGGGTGTTCAAGAAGGCCCGCAGGTCGCTCCTGACCGAGAAGCTCCTTCAACTCCTCTTACTGGTAACAGAGAACAGTGGCTGCAAGATCTAGAAGCAAACGCAGCTAAAGCTACTGCTCTTGGACAAACTCCTCAGGCTCAACCTAATATCATTACAGACGCCGCAGGTAATCAATATGAGGTTGACGCCGCAGGTAATACACGGCCTGTAGGCTCGATGGGTAAAATTGCTGGCGAGCAGATAGGTGGTACAGGATCCGGTTATGAGGCCTTTGTTGCCAATACTCAACAAGAACTAGCCGCAGAGCAAGCTCAACAAGTTGAGCAACAGATGATTCAAGCTCAAATGGCTGGTTTGCAAAATTTGTCTCCTGGAGATTTAGCTAAATTACAGGCTCTGTCTCCGCAAGAGAGGGCAGATCTTGCAATTATGCAACGGAGAGCGGCTCAAGGTGATCCGACTGCACGTGAAGCTTTACTTAGGAATTATAGTGGGGGCTTTAACTCGGCTCAATTAACTGCACAGCAACAGCAACAGCGACAGGCTCAGTTGCAAACTCAAGGAGCATCAGGAGGCGCTTTAGCAAATGTTGCACAAGAAAATGTAGCTGGCCAACCAGGCGGTCTCACTCCGCCTCTAGGCGGTGGTTTAGCTGGTCATGTTGCTGCCGGTGGTACAGTTCCTCAAGATCAAGGTGGCCCGAGTCCTCAAGATCAAGGTGGCCCAAGTCCTCAAGGGTACACTCCATGGGGAGGCGTAAGTAATGCCGGTAACAGAGTTCAAACAACCTCGACTAGACAATCCTGGGGTACTCCACTAACTCAAGATGTTATATATGAAACTGATGCCGAGGGAAATTATGTCAGGGATACTCCGATACAAGGAGAAGCCGGTATCTATGGTACTCAGAATATCATCCAACGATATGTAGATCCTGATACAGGAGAAGTAATTGAAACTCCTGAATTTACAGTGTCTCCTGAAACTTCTCAGCTTGCTACGTCTCCGCTAGCCCGTGGAACCTTCCAAAGTGGAGACGTCCCCCTTGGTATAGCGCCAGCTCAAATCGACCAAGCTCAAGCTGGCCCCTCATATGCAGGTATGGGCGGGACTGGTATTATTCAAGCTCGTCAAGACATTGGTATGGGTGCAGGTCTTGCTGCTGCCGCAATCCAGGGAGGCGTTGGCCGGGCCCATGAACAACTTGGTTCAGCTAGAGGAGCTATTGACCAATATGCTAGAGAAGCTGCTGCAGCTCTTGGGTATAGACCAGGCGGAGGCGGAGGCGCTGGTTATTATCGTCGTGGTGGCGGCGGCAATTTTAGCGGTGGCGCTGCTGAACGCTTTGTTCTTCAGGGAGTGCCACCTGCGGCTGAAAGAGCCCTCTCCGAACTATCAGGTTATACAGAAAAAGCTGTAGGTCAGCTTGAAGTCTTTGCTTCTCATGGTGAAGCTGCCATGAGAGAAGCTTCTGCCTTGTCTGGAGCCCTGGGTGCTCAAGCTCAACAGGGGGCTGTCGATGCGTTCATCGAGTCCCCTGGACAAGCTTTTCTCCGGGAGCGAGCTGAACAAGCGTTATTACGTAATCAAGCGGCTATTGGCGGATTAGGCGGTGGTAATGTTCGACAGGAACTTCAGGAACAAGCCATCGGAGTTGCAGCGACACAACAACAACAGCAAATACAGAACCTTCTCGCCGTAGCTGCGCAAGGCCAGCAGGCCGCCGGTCAGCAGGGACAGTTTCAATCTGCTGCCGGCGGTCAAGCTGCAGGAGTTATGGGTGGCGTAGCACGGCAACAGGTGGCGTCTGCTGGAAGTATCGCTTCATCCCGGATCAATGCTCAGGCTCAGGCTCAGCTTGCAGCTATGCAACTAGAGGCCCAAAATGACCGAGCGATTGCCGATATCCTTGGTACAGCTGGTGTGAATATCGCAGGTTATTATGGACAAGGTGCTGGTTATGAATTTATGGGTGGTCAGAATCTTGCTGATATTGCATCAGGTGCCGGTGCAAATCTGTCAAATATAGCAATGGTCGGCGGTCAGTTACTTGCAGGTGACATTTCGAATACTGCAGCCCAACGCGCAGGACTTCAGACAGGCCTGGGCTCTGATCTTGCAACCATATATCTTAATCAGGGAACTCAGATTGGTGGACTCTATAATCAATTGGGTGCGGGTTCCGCGAATATTCGGTCGAACACAGGCTCTACTCTTGGTAATATAGCAGTTCAAGCTGGATCCGGGGTCGCTGATTATACGGCAGGCGCCGGTGAGTATCAAGCTGCTGGTACTATCGGCCAAGCAAATGCCTGGGGTCAAGGTATCGGTAGTTTAGCAGAAATTGCTGGCGGTGTTGTCGGTGGTATTGCTCAACCTACTTCAGTCACTCCTGAGCCGCCTCAGACAGTTGGTCTCGGTGGTCGATAAGAACGTTAAATCATAAGAGGTTATTATGCCAGTATCAAATGCGTTAATCGGTGCTATGGCTAATCCACAGGTTCCGGACGTGGCTGCACGGTTTAGCCAAGGCCAACAAAATGCCCAGTCCCTCCGTATGAATGAGCAGAATATGCGGATACAGCAGCAGATGGCTGAGCGTGAAGCCGCAATGCATCCTCTAGCCATGCGTGCTCAACAATTGGGTAATATGGCCACAGCTCAGACCATGCAGCTTAACGCTCAGAAAGAGCAGCGGGAGCAACAAGTTCATATGCTCCAGCAAAGCGCATATGACGTAGCTGCACTAGCATCCGTTTCTGACCCGACTCAGCAGACCGAGCTTCTCAATCATTTTGCCGAGAAGTATAAAGGAACACAGTTTGAGCCTGAACTCAAGAAGATGCAACTCCTTGGTCATGCTGAGCGGAATAAGGCTATTGGTGAAGGTGTAGCCAAGATGCAGATGATGGGCCTTCTTCCGATGCCGAAAGAAGTTGACCTTGAAGTTGCCAGATACGCCGAGATGATGGGCGTTGAACCAGGCACACCTGAATACCAAAAGATGGCTGCAGAGGCCTACGCAGCATGGCTTCAGAAACAACAGAAAGCTGGCGTTGAGGTTAATGTAGACACAGGAACCGAAGGAACAGCCGGTATCGAGCGCCTACAGAAGAATTTAGTTGATTCCTTGGTAGAGCAACAGGGACAAGCTCGTGATGCTGTACAGTCGCTCTCGTACGCCAGTGATCAGACCAAGCTTATCAATTCCGGTATCATCTCTGGATGGGGATCAGATTGGTTAGTTGAACTCGGCAAGTTTGTCAGTCGATTCGGCTTTGACGAGCATGACGATCTCATCGCCAATACTGAAGCTTATATGGCTCACTCAGCGCAAGAGACTGGTCGTCTTATTGAGATGTTCGGTGCTGGTACAGGTCTCTCGGATGCTGACAGGGAATTTGCCAGAATGGCAGCTGCTGGTGATATTAACATGACTGAAGACTCTCTTCGTCGAGTTTTACTGATTAACCAGAAAGCCGCCTACAATTCAATTCGGTATTATAATAACCGAGCCAAGTACTACGAAGGCAAACCAGGGGTATTCGAACCTCTTCAGATCGCTGTACCTGAGAATTTTGCACCTGAAGCCTGGATGGATAAGACAGGTAAATTTGACAATGTCATGGATTCAACTGCAAATCTCAAACCGATTAAATATGACTTTCCTGTCTGGGAAGGTGATGTAGATCCCAATGAACGAGTTTTTTATAATGAGGAAACTGGTCAGTGGCTGAAATCAGATGGCCGAGAAGGCTGGGCCTTGATACCAAGTTATAAGGTTCCTCGGGCTACAATGACACGCCATGGTGTGAATCCTGGATCGACTTTCAACGTCCAGAATGGTCCGCAGTTACTATCACCGCGGCAATAAGGAGTGACTAATGGCATTACAACCACCTCCGGGTTTTCAAGCAGCAGGGCAAGGACAGCAACAGCCACCTGCAGGTTTTCAGATGGCTCAGCCTCTGAATCCTCTCCAGCAGGCTATGGCACAACAGGAAGAAGAACCGCAAGCTCCTCGTCCTGGAGCTCTACCTGGTCCTGAACAAATTGCTCAAGCTCGTGCTCAGAGACAACAGCAGATGCAACAGATGCAACAGATGCAGATGAGGTCTCCGCATCAAGAACAGCAGGCTCCGCCACAGTCTCAAACTGCAAATCGTGGCCCCAATATTCCCATAAATGAGCATGGAGTTCCATACGGATTTAGGCCCTTCAATGCCACTGAAGATAAGCCTGAAATGCTTTGGAGTGATGTTCTGATGGAAGCTGTTCAGAATGCGCCAAAAAGTGCAGGCAGGTATGTAGGAGATACTGTCACCGGTATATATCAAGCTGTTCGGCATCCAGTAGAAACGGCAGAGGCTGTAGGAAGTCTTATTACTGGTGTGGTAGCACGTGCTATGGGTGATAAGCGGATGAGTCATTTAGCTGACCCTGTATTCGATTACGTCCAAGATCGTTACGGCGATATTGAGGCCTTCAAGAAAGCAGTAGCTGAGGATCCGGTCGGTGTAGTAGCTGAAGTAGGTTCAGTACTCATTCCGGTTACCGGTGCTGCTACCAAAGGGGTTTCTCTGTCTAAAATGACTAGCAAGATGGCAAAGAGTCAAAGTAAAGCAATGCAGCATACAGGGCATGCGCTAGCCCAGCTTGAAGATGCAGGCAAACGCTTTCTCCGGAAGTCTTCTTCTGGTGAACTTGTCTGGTCCATACCAAAGGGAGTAGTTGACCTGGGTAATGTTATCCCACGAACCGGTGCGTCTCGTTGGTTGATGTCTAAGTCTCTCAAGGCTCCGAAAGACATTGCTCAGACAGCTTTAGACAAAGATATCTATATGAATATCAAAGGCGCTGAAGCTATCCGGACCAAAATTAATGACCTCGGTAATAAAATTGATGCCGCTATTGATAATCTCGATGCTAACGGCATTGAGATTCCGGTAGGCCATTTGATGAAGGATTTTCGGGTTTTACTGAAAGAAGCTCGTCTTGAAAGCGGCGAGGCTTACCGTGGCGTAGTTCAGGAAATGAGAGACCTCCAGAAGCTGTCAAAGGAACATAAAGGTACTCTCAAGCCTTCAGAGGTTCAGATCAAAAAGCGGAAAACTTATGAACGTCTTAAGGGAGTATATGAAGGCTGGGAGAAAAAGACACCTCGCAAAGAAGCTAAGATGAATGTGGCAAATGCGGCGATGGAGATTCTGGAGAAACATGGTCCTGAACTCATTGGTCTCAATAAAGAGATGGGCGAGCTTTTGGAACTCGATAAAGTTGTTCAACGATATGTCAACAGTATGCCCAACAGCTCGTTTTTGGATATGGTCGCTCCCGCATACGCGATGGGTCGTGTTGCAGGTCCCAAAGGCCAGGCGATGATGGTAGGAATTAAAGCCATCAATTCACCCTGGTTCAGGTCGCGTGTAGCTCATACTATGGATAGAGTTCGCAAACAAGGTGTCCATATGAATGAATCCAAGCTTCAGCGATTTGTGGAACTTGGCGCCAATATGCGGATGGGCCTCACCATGGCTGAGCGTATGGACCGCGAATCACAGGGTGGTGTATACCCTCGAAACCAATAGGAGTTAGACATGCCGAGAATCATAGATGCGTTCGCGCAGTTCTTCGATGATGCAGGTGATCCTTTAGAGAACGGTTGGTTGAGGTTCACGGAAAGTGGTACCAACAATACCGACAAGGACACCTATGCAGATGTTGATCAAACGATCGCGAATGCGAATCCTCTGCAATTGGATGCCGCTGGTAGATGTCCGAATAACTTCGGTAGTGGGTCTTACCGGGTAGTCTCATATACTAATGATGACATACTTCAAGCACCTGCTGTCCAGATTCAGATGTTTGATCCTGTGGTCGCTGGTGGTGGTGGCAGTGAAGGCCTAGGTTCCGACTGGTCTTACCTTTCGGTTTATAATGAAGGTGATATTGTTAAAGGTTCAGATGGCAAGTTTTACGCTTCATTGACTGAATCTAACCAGAATAACAATCCGGTTACGGATACCGTTAACTGGGAGCAAGTTGAATGGGTGCACTACTGGAATGCCAATAAAATTTACCAGATAGGGGATATTGTTCGGCATACTAACGGGACTTTCTATATCTCGTTGCAGGCCTCTCAGTTTAATAATGACCCTGACGATTCGCCTACTTATTGGCGAGCTCTTATGGTTCGTACATGGGATGTAGCTGATACATATGGTGAAAATGAAGTTGTATATTATACTGATGGCTCAATGTGGCGGTCACTGATTGCCGCTAATACTGGAAATAATCCCACTACTGACGACGGTACTAAGTGGACGTCTATTAACGCCGCTAATGTGATTACACAAACAGGAGGTGGAGTTCTCATTCCGTATCGAATTAATGAACTCCAAGATAGCAATACTTATACCCTCCCATTAGCATCAGTTGTTCCAGCAGGTGGGTGGGTTATAGTAGAAGTTACTGACGAGTACTCTGCTGAAACTCCTACTGTCCAACGAGCAGGAACGGATACTATAACAGATAAAAATGGCACAGACACAGAAGTGCTATTTAACGTTCTTGATAGTACAATAGTACGATTTATATCAGACGGTATAAGTGATTGGAGGATTTAAGTCATGACTATTAACTTAGCTTTCAAAGGTCGTAAAACCCTCTTTCCAGTATTGCCTCATGTGGATTTGGGTTCAGCATCTCAGAGAGTTTTTGGTCTACTAAATCGGTGTCCTGGGTTTTCTGAGAACGGTGATTATGTAGTATTACCCAATACTTCTACTGGCTCTCTTGAATACTATGATTCAAGTCGTGTATTACAGTGGAGTAAAGCAGTTACAGATGTAAATGCGGCTTGTGACCATTGGGTAGGATTTTGCCATAGTTATAATAAAGCTACTGGTCTAATATACGCTGTAGCTATTGACTTAGCTACAAGCCCGAGCACTATATATACTGTTAGTGTAAATCAAGCAGGAACCCTGGTTAATATAGGCAATTCTCAGCCAGCTACAGATCTTGTTGTTGGATCGGACTCTTATTGGCTTAAGGGCTCCTCTGCAATAGCTGATACTTCTACATATATACAGCAACATGCAGACTTAGATATACGCATGTGGGCGTCTTCTGCTGCCAATAATGGCCTAAGACGAGCTATTATTGATATTACTACAGGGGCTGTAGGTAGTCCTGCAAATTTCTTTTCTAATTCCCCTGCTGGTTCGTTTAATGCCACCTATAAGACTGATATATCTGGAGTATACATAGGAAGATTTGAATATAGCACTACGAATGAAGATTCATTTCATAAAGTAGATGTTATATCTCCAGCAAAAACTGTGGCTCGATTAAATATTCCGGTATCTCTAACTAATTTACCAACGAACAATAGTACAGGGCTACATATTATAGACTGGGGAGATTACGTGGTTGCAGCATCTACGAGTGTATCTCTCTACTATGGTAGTTGCATATTTTTAAAAACCGATTTTGACGCTTGGATTGAAGAGTGTATGCGTATAACTGGAATATTGTAATATTAAATATTGGGGGCCCATTATGAGAATAATATCATTTCCATATATAGAAGACGAAAATGGTGCTATAGTTTATCCTGATGATAAACTACTGTTTGAGGACACCCAGTATGCGCGGTCTTTAGGTATTGTATACGGAAAATATCACGGAGATGATCAGTCTATTCAAGACTTTGACCCCTCTGTACTACCTATTCCTATAGGACTGCGAACCGTTTATACAATGACTGAGTTTCTCAATAAAGTCCCTCGTATAATAAGACAGCAGATTCGGTCAGAAGAACTTGCTGGAACTCCTGAAGTCCTTGACTGGATGTTTATAGTATCTACCATGAAAGAGGTGGACCTTAATAATTTACCAGTGGGATTTGTGGTAGGTCTTGAAGACATGGCCGTCAACCCGAATATCACTCTGACTATACGTCAAGTAGACATATTCTTGGAAAGGCCATGGACGACATAAAAAATAGCAGTAGGAGATCGGGAACCCCTCGTAGAATCTGCGATATAGCACATGTTGCTCAACTCGCGACCTTAGCCGAGGGCGTTAAAAATGTAGAGAATGCTGTGGAGAAGATGCAATCCTGGCTCCCTCGGTTTCTTATTGCGCTGATTCCGGTAAGTGTGATCCTTATTGGTATGTTTGGAGGGCTATTTATAACTGTAGCAATTATACAACAAGATACCAAAAGGATAGAGTTAGAGGTTAAAGAAATTGAATTAATGGTCATAGAAAATAAATCTGAGCTATTACGACGCTCCTTCCTGGTGGATGAATATCGTGAATTTAAAGAAAAGTTTAATAAGCATACTCGTCATAAGTCTATTCCCGGTCCTTAGCTTCGCAGCCGATGTAACTTTAGCTTGGGATTACGATGATGTGGAAGCTGCTAAAATCACTGGTTTCACTCTTTATGCAGTGCCTGTGGATGATTCTTTTAATTACGCTATGCCAATTGCCACTTTGGGTCCTACTCTTCGCAGCGTTACAGTAGATGTACAAACTAATATGGAACTCAAATTTGTGATGCGGGCTTTTTTAGAAACCGGTAGCATGACCTACTACAGTCCGGATAGCCAACCAGAAGTAAGGCATGCAGTAGTGATTGCACCATTTAACGTTCGGAGGGAATAATGAATACAGTCCAAACAATGGTCATTAAAGCTGCAGTCGACATCCTACTCAAGTTCTGTACGCCTGAAGTGATCAAACCGGCCGCTGACGCCATTCTCGATATAGTCGAGGATTCGGTGGCGAAAAGCGAGAACAAGATGGATGATATGCTCGTGCTCCCGCTCTGCCGTCATCTCCGTGAAACCTTCAATATCGCCGAAGAATATGATAAACCCACATAGATAGGAGGACACTGTTATGCCGAAACGTACTGCCGGATCCTATTTACGACGTAAAGAGGATAAACTGGCCGAACTTGACGAGGCCATGGACTATCAAACCAAGCCCAAGAAGAAGCCGAAGCCCAAGAAGAAACCCAAGAAAAAGAAGAAAAGTTTCTTAGGCTTTACCCTTGAGTAGCTTTTCTACGCTTGTACCATCTAGCACATGCGCGCCGCTGACACGGCGCGCATTTCTTACTTGTCTTGTACCATTCGTCAGATCCACATTTCTCGCACTTGTCTCCCAGTGCTATCGTAGACTCAGGTTTCCGTTTACTTCCACCAGGCTTTCTTATAGGCAAGTCGAGCTTGACAGCCCAACGGCGAATTGCAGTAGTTGATACCGTAAGTTTATCCGCCATTTCTTTGGTAGTGATTTTACCCCACGAGCCACGGAGGAAGTCTTCTACTGTAGGATAGCCATTGGATTTAGCTTTTGCATTCAAGTATCCACGATGATAAATATTTAATGTTTTCTGCATTTTCGGGGTCTCCATTATGATTTCTTAGAAACTAAAAACTCGGAGCTCATATACATGCTTTCTGGAAGACGAGAGCTCCATTTTCGAACTCAAATTGAAAACCTAGGCTTAGGTACTCATTTTAAATTAAGTTTCGAAAATGGAGCTCTGAGGCTCCGAAGTCCGGAACTCTTATGAATTTTTAAATAGGTACTGATCTGAATGAAAACCACCGGCGCCGGGGTGACCACCACCTCCATAATACATCTTGCAGAGTTTGCCAACGTCGATTTCGGATTTGTCGCAATAGACGCTGTACTTATATGTGCCGCGCTTGATACCGAAGACTACCATGATATCATGGTGGTCAGGGTTATACACCGAGTCAAAGATCTTCGAGTTGGAGTACGGTTTGTTTACGCAGATGGCACGGAGACCGAAGAGCTCGCTGACGAATGCCATGCCCTTGGCAAACAATCGATTCTCTCTATTCTGGTAGGCAAGGATCAGTTTACCTTCATCGATAATAACTCGGTAATCGATGACCCGAGCCAACAAGTTATGCCAAATAGGCGCAGCTGGCGAAGTATCATCGAATTGACGCATGCCATATTGGAACTGTAGCACGCGTTCGTCTTCATGATCCCACACGTCGTATCTACCAAGAAGGTGGATGAACTCGGGCATTTCACGCTCTGGGTAGAAGTATTCCCAAGTAAGCTCACATGCTGCGGTACCGACTTCCAGGGATTGACCGCCGTTAGCGAGAAAGCCTTCGGCAAAAGCTTCTTCAATCGTCGACTTATGATGATCAATCCAGATGAAAGGATGATTGTTGTTAATGTAGTCCATCTCGATCATCGGGAAGCTGAAGTCCACGACGATGATATCTTCGCCATTGTGAACTTCGAAGTCATGGAAACTATCCTGGTAATCGACGCCGACCATCTCGCAGTTCGGGTGAAACTTTTTCACGATTGCGCCAGAGCACATGCCGTCAAGATCCGATTTGTGGAAAAAACATTTCATGAAAAACCTCCTATAAAGAGTTGTGTGTCACTGTCTCCATACTTGTTGGAGTCAGCTATGAGTTCTACCGACACAAGGCGCCGGTCTTTTAGAATACCATAGTCTTCTTTGTTCCAGATACTACGAATATGCTCATACGCGGCAGTTGGGTCAGTCGAGACACAGTATACTTCGCCAAGACCACTAGTCTTCACTCGGTAGAGTTTCAGTGACTTCGTTTGTAGCATATCTTGAATCTTTTCGATTATTGTGGACACGATTACCTCCAGGGTTTCCGATAGTACGATGATGATGCAGATTGTCGGTCGGAAAGTACTTGGTTAAATTGATAGAATCCCAGCGTTCAGAAGCTTGATGGACAACTCTACCAAGGAGAGCATGAGCTTTCTCAAGTTCTCTTTGGTAGTATGCTGCTGCTGTCTGAGCCTCTTTAGCTGTCTTTTCCCAAAAGAGTGCTCGTTCTCTATTGGTCGTCATAAATTCCTCCTCTTCAATAGTTTGTGTGGTCTCGCAGGAAGTCGAGTAGTTTCCGTTGAGTCATGTCCTTCTGGTTGAGCACATGCGCTACTTGAGCATCGATAGTGCCTCTTACCAGAAGGTAGTGGATTATAACGCCATGCTTTTGCCCTTGTCTATGCAGTCGTTTATTAAACTGTTGGTGTAACTCCAAACTCCAAGGCAGACAATACCACACAATTATATGCCCTCCAGTTTGAATATTAGCACCGTGCGACAAAGACGCAGGATGGCAAATAAGCAAGGGAATCTTGCCTTTATTCCATTCTCGTACAAGTTTAGACTTTTCCCGAGCTTGCATTCCACCGACTATAGCTGGGGTACCTGGGAATACTTTACGGATTTGGGCGAGCTCGTGATGGAATTGAATAGCACAGAGTATAGGCTGGCCCGTGCTATCTACCAATTCTTTCAACATATTGAGTTTAAGCTTATGAAGATCTACGGTCTTACGGACTTTGCGTTTAGCTTTAGGATCAGGGTTGTCATAATAATATAGAAATCCTTGAAGAAATTGTCGAAGTTTAGTTTGAAGAGCAGCTTGTGAGAGAGCGGCGACTTCAATACCTTTAACCTCAAGCACGAATTCTTCAGTGAACTTCTTATACTGCTTTTTAAGTCTAGGTGGCAAGTTTAACTTGATATAGTTATATTGAAGTGGTGGCATTTTGAGATGATCTTTCTCGTCAAGCCGGAATGTCCTTGGCGCTACAGCTCTATGAATTTTGTCATCTGCTCCTTCACGGATATACCATCCATAGTGGTCCCACGGATACTGTTCATAATGTTTACGTCTAAAGGCGTGGAAATTAGGTCCCAGACTCTTGCCGTCGTCGAGGATATAGTACTGTGCCCACAAGTCATAAAGAGCATTAGGTGAAGGTGTACCAGAGAGGATTACACGCCATTTCGGAAAGACACTCCGCATAGCTTGAAGATAGTCATGCCTCTTGGTAGAGGGTGACTTTATCTTCGTACCTTCATCTATGACGAGTACACTGAAAGGAAATTTCTTTTTCTTACGGACACATCCTTCTAGGAAATCATAAATGAATGGTATAGTCTCATAGTTGGTGAGAAAGATGTCTACGTCTTTTCTTTGGATGGCTCGAATTTTATTCGGACCATGCACAATGGAATACTTTAAAGGTATCTTCCATTTGCGAATTTCGTCGGGCCAAGTATTGTATACAGGAGTTAAAGGAGCCAGCACCAAGGCTGGCTCCTTAATTCTGGTTAATGCATGTAAGACCATTGCAGTCTTACCCAAGCCCATATCGATGGCATAATATGTGCGAGGGTTATTTAACCAGAAATCTATTCCTGCATGTTGGAATTTATGCAGTTCAAGTTGGTTCATTTCCATCCCCTGTAACTCGGTATTCAGCCCGAGGTCTCCAGTCATCCGTCAAACTACGATGATAACGCTCTTCCAGAAACTCCACCTGTTTAATCGCTTCTGCGATAATTCTGAGGTCCATATGCGAGCCAAGAAAACTTGGCTCGCCTTTAGGGTCACATAGTACGCTTTTCAACATATCACTAGGTTTCATATGTCCCACCTTATTCCTAAGTATTTGGGTGACTGGAGTGAGCCTTTGGCCGTGTAGGACTTGAATCCGACTTTCAGCATTTGGCCCATATACTTGTCTCGGTTATGCCACACTTGGTAACGAAACTCGTGGGTAACACCAGGACCGCCACCGACTTTAACAGGCTTACCACGGAACTCTACCAGGAAGGCCCCGAGAGATCCGACAAATTGACCTTTACCTTCGACAAATCCTATGATCTTACATTCGATGGTTTTGAGAGGTACACGCTTATGCACATCATATTGCTTGCCATCATGGTACCGGCCAAGGGCGTATTTATAAACGACGCCCTCATAAGCTTTACTGATGATACTAGTATAGAATTGGTCGGCTTCAGCTTCATTGCCGACTATCGTATACCCGACAACTCTGATCTTAGACTCAGCATCGTACGGATGAGCTTGTTGTAGAAGATCAATGCGCTCTTGATGTGTCCCGTTGGTAGGAGCATCGAAGATCCAGTACTCACACTCCGGTTTAAAGTCCATCCGCCGGAGCAGGCCGTTCATCTCGAAGAAGTCCATATTCGGAATCACAAGTTCGCCATCGCGGTCGCTGACATCATACAGTTCATCAACGAGATGGTCGAGGCCGTGAATCACATTGCCGTTGCGAGTATAGAACTGTTTAGTTTTCGAATCCCAGCGGCCAAATATTCCATTATACTTGATCTCCGCTATCGACGGCCACAACATCTTCTTCGGTTTGTACGTCTTGCACTGCATGATCGCCATTGGTTTTCTCCTCTTCAGGTGATGTGATTAAAAAGTCGATGAATTTATCGACGGCCTCTTTACTATTGACCACAAAGACTTGATGGCCCATACGGTTTAACATTTTATGAATCATCTGTTGAGCTTTTCTAGTAGCACTTTTAGGCTTTTTCAATTCTACTAGAAGACAATAACCGTCAGGTAAGAATACAATTCTGTCTGGCATTCCTCTAGTACCTGGCGAGGTAAATTTAAATGCTTTACCGCCGAGATGAAACTCTATTTGTTCTTTAAAGTACTTCTCGACAGACTTTTCAGACGGGCCGCGGGTACTCGGCTTTAGCTTCCCTAATGACGTCATTTGCAATCTCCAGTATTTCGTCAGTTACAATTTTGGCCAAGCGACTCTTCAGCCTATTCAGGATGAATTGTCGGCTCTTGGTCTGGGCTTCTACCTTCAGCATTGTGAAGATCATTGAGATATCATCGATCTCTGGCAATGCTGGTTGCAGGGTATGCCATCCTCTTAACAGCTCTGTCGGATCTATGATCAACGGCTGAATGTCGAAGATGATTTGACCTGCAACTTTGTCATGATATGCACGGTCATGCTTCATCTTGGTCTCCCCAAGTTTCTCCACACCAACAGCACTCGTCATGAGACCAGGCGTGGTTACAGTGATGCCCGCATGGGCGTTTTGAGTGCCTGCACTCATGTTGAGGAATGTCCTCAAAACATGAAGTGCAGACGTCGTCTAGGTTATCAGTCTTTACGGTATCGCTTAGCGACATAACCTTCAGCCCTCATTGGTAGTGAGTTAGCCCATGCAGGTAGATCACACAGGAGGTTATTAAAACAGTCAAGTGCACGATCAGCCATTGCAGGAGTCTTGACAAGTTCTTCGTCAATGATCCCGCCAGCCTCATCGTGTACCATCAAGCATAAATCAACTTCAGGCATACGGTGTTTAATGTTGAGCATACCGTTAGCCAGGATATCACGTGCAGTCGCCTGAACGATGTTCTCAGTGATAGTACCTGGGATTAGTTTCTGAGATCGCATACGGTAAGTGGTAGGATCAACACCTTGAAATGTGACCACAGCGCCATATCTGTCGTCTTTAAGTTCAGGCTGCCAATAATAAAGTGGTCTACCAGAAGGAAGAGTGATCATAAGCCAGCGCTCGTTATTACGATCTTTGACCGTCTTAAACGAACACTTTCTGGTCTTGAATACCTTGCCAGGATACATGACTGCTTTCTTGGCACAGTTTGCATATGCGTACCACATACGTTCAACTTTGTTATACTTGGTACGGTATGCGTTGATAATAGTCTGAGCTTCTTCGTCGGAAACGATGATACCCCAGTCTTTTGCAGTGCCCTGAAACCGTCTTGCACCCATGCCAAAGCCACAGCCAAGAATAATGACTTTACCCATTTGACGTTCACTGCTAGTTACACTGTGCATGTCCTTGGCATAAAGGAATGCTGCCATATCTGTGTATTGACAAACACGATGAACATAGTTAGCTTGAGCGGTTATGTCATCGCAGAGCCAGACGAGAATGATATTCTCAATCGATGAGTAATCAGACACGATCAGCATCTTACCTTCAGGTGCCTGGATCATAGGCCGAATAAGTGCTTTAGCAACTGCAATCGGTTTATCGATGGGCTCTTTCTTTACAAATTGTTCGATAAACTCGCCAGGGTTGTCCACTTTAGCTCGAGGTAGGTTATGAAGCTGAAGGCCTTTAGAAGCCCAACGACCTGTGCCGGCACCGTTATGCTGAAATGTTCCTTGACAATAACCGTTATTCCAGGTTTCGTAGAACCGGATGAATTTCTTGACTGAAGTCATACCAGCAAGTTGTCTGATCTCGAGTACTGTACGCACATCCTCTGGTAAGTCGCTCTCAAGGAATTCTGTCACAGTGTCAGCTTGAAGGTTCGGCAGGTTGACACCTTTACTCGTACAATATTTTTTAATCTTGGCGATTTGACCAGGTGTACGAACAAATCCTTCAGTAACATCAGGAAGAACTTGTATGAGTTCTTCTGAGTAGACACGAAGATACTCAATGATGGATTTGACTTCTTTGCGATTGACAGGAACACCACGTTCATTGATATCAAAGGTGAGTTCCCACAATCGTTGTTCATCTGGATGAAGACGGTCAGCAGGTAATGCTTGCCTGATCTCGACCATAGCATCGACGTCTGCTTTACAGTACATGTAGAATTGTTCGAAGTCAAAAGCTGTAGCCTTTCCGCCCGGTGAGCAGCACTTCTTCATGAGGACTTTACCAATAGACATCTTTTGAGTGTTGCATTTCAGGGCAATAGCTGCGTCTTTGAGATTTTGTGGAAGACGGTAACGACCGCACATAGACTGAACGTCAATCCATCGATGATAAGGCACAGGAATTACGCCGGCTTTAACCATCAATTTACGCCACACTTGGTAGTCAAAAGTGGCATTGAAGGCGTAGACGAAGTAATCATCATCACAAATAGCTTGAATAAGGTCATTGGGGACAGGCCCCTTTTTAGGAACCCACACTTTAGCCGGAGCATCATCGATGCTGTATCCGAGACAAACAATCCGACATGAAGGATGGCTCACATATTTAAATGAACCGACTTTCTGAATGTCGAGATCATTATATGTCTCGAAGTCAATTGAGAGTTTCTTCATTTTACCTCCAAGAGTTGACGTTTAAACATCTGAAACTGATCTACCTTTTTCTGTTTGCCGTGGATAATAGCCTTCTTGATGATATTACTGAGTGCCTCAATCTGATCTTGATGTATCTCATCTCGGAAATACATAGTATCAGAGCCTACGACGATACTCTTTTCGTAGACTTTCATGTGGATACCACGAATATTAATATCCCGTTTTGCTGCCATAATTCCTCCTGGTTAGAGTTATCATCCTTAAGACCATACCAGAGGTATGAGCTTAAGGATGAGGGCGAGCGAACTCGCCCTCGGAATTATGTTAGGTGAGCTCACCGGTATCGGGATCGCCTCCGCCGTCGTCTTCGTCTTCATCGACTTTGTAGTCGGCAAAGGCATCGACCGCGTTCATTTTACCGTCGAGACGCTCGCCGTCGGCGACTAGCATCACGTTATCCAGCCACCATGCTACACCGCAGTTGCCTTTCGCCTTGTAGGGATAGGCGCGGATATCGGCACGTACTTGGCAGCCAGAGTACAGCATGGTCTGATCCATGAGAGGCTTGGCATCCGGTCCAACGACACCCGGCGGGCTGTCTTCCAGGCACGATGCATTCAGGAACATGCGATTGGCGTATTCCGGCGTAGTACGCTCGCCATTTTCCAGAGCTTCATCACCATCGCGAAGGGCTTCGTAGCGGAACTTGGGGACTTTGCCACCCCATTTCGTCTCCTTGCCTTTCTGGATGGCTTTCTTAATGGCCGCCTGCAAATCTTCGATAGCTTTCGTGTTGCTCTTGTCGAAGAGCAGGCAGATGCTGTATTTCATGCGCCCTGAGGGGTCTTCAGCCGGTTCGAACACTCTGATAAAAGATCCTACACATACGTCTGTAATCATTTGCTACTCCTTTGGTAAGTGGTTAAAGTTTACAGGTCACGGGTATGGGTATGTACGCCTCCTTTCATCGGTCTATGTCTACGATTACTATGTGTTTCTGGGCGTAGACGTTTAATGTTGAAAATAATCTTGTCGATAATTAATTGTTTCAACGGAACATCTACGTCCAGCTGAAACCAAATATCGAACAAGAAAATGAATGCATCGGCCAATTCTTCAGCTGCAGCAGGATAACGCGCAGGCTGGTCTTCAGCCGACTTCCACGGTTTCCATGGCAACTCATCCATCATTTCATGGAGTTCCATTTGAGCTGCCAATACCAGGTCATTAATATATTGCTGATTACGAGGACCTGGCGCATTGATCAATTTCTGATGATCTTTAATCAACTTCAAGATACTATCCATTGTACCCCCTCGCTGATCGTGGTGTCGTACCCCATTTGCCTTTACATTCAGGTGCTTGCATGTGGCCTTGATTGCACCAACCGTACATAACGCAATGTGGCGCTATGAAATTAAAGAGCTCGGGAAACCACCGGCTGGCAAGATGATGCAGTTTCACAGAGAAACACTGCATCTCTTCTACATTACGCTTGCAGAGGCGGGTCATGAGAAACTTGGCGAGGTTATTGGCATCCATGGTAATCTGAAGGTTGACCGTAATTGCCTCGGGCAGGACCATTCGTGCTTCCCATGTCGGCACGCCGAAAGAGATAAGCGCGAGGTAGGCCTCAAGACACTGATCGAAAGTGTCTTCATAGATGCTGTTGATACTTGCGTCATTGTAAAGGCTATCCGGGTGAATGACGAAGGGATAGTCGCGGTAATCTTGATAGTGTTGGGAGGACGACGCGAATTTGAAAGTCCGTTGCCGTGTAATCTGGGCGAGGAGAGCACGTGAGATGTTGGTCGCTACAACAGTCATGCCCGCTTGTTCGAGAGGACTCATATGGTGCGCGTCTACCAGGTAGCGTACAGTCTTCTTGGTAAGCGAACCGTGCAATTGATCATCGGTATGCATACATTTATTCAGTGCATGCTGGATAATCTCCTGTGGATTCTTGGTCTGTTCAAGCACCGTAATCCGGATGTCATCATAAGTAAGTATTCTAGCCATCTTTTACCACCTTTATTTTAGAAAGTCTTCCTCATTTTCAGGAGGAGTTAAATCCAGGTTCTCTTGCCATATCGTGCATGTTGAGTTACCTGGTACATCCCTCAGTGACCCAGTTCTGAGATTGACCAGTATGCTAATATTACGATTGAAGCCTAAGTGCATATTCTGGCTGACCTCATGCTTGTTGACTTTCATATACACACTGTTAGGATGTCCTGTAATGCCTGTAACAATTGTGCCATACTGAACATTCCCGATACGCGTGCGTAAGTCTAACTCGCTAAAGGTAATCTTATCCATCTTTTACCACCCTTTTTACTTTTCGAGGTTGACGATACTCTAGGACCTGAACTTTTTCAAGGTGTTGTAAGTACTCGCATTCAGGATCACCAGATCCAACGATAAAATGTAGACCATCTTCTAGGTCTTTCATCACGTCGCGTTTCCTTAGCCGGTCAGAGCATTTAATCTTTACCAGGAATTCCACCGATTGCCTCCGCGATAGGGTTATCGATCATGTTCATCATACCTGTAGTCTGCTCTCTGATATAGGCTCGTTTTAACTCGCTGCGAACATCTTTATCAGAAATTTTAAGGCCAGCCAAGTAGTAGAGAAACATAGCGTTACAAGCAAGATGCGCGCTATGATGGTTCCCAGTTTCGTAGTCGTATAACTTTGATTCGTCATTAGTTTCGATGGCCTCCTGAATGGCGTTAAGATGACGTCTGGCCGCGGCGATATAATGCTTGACTTTATTACTACGCCAAGCATTTTCTTCGTATTTTGCAGCGCCCTTGGTAAGGACCTCAGCAAATTCATAATCAAACTCGGCACCGATAAGATCAAATCTAATTTTATCGGTGGTATCTTTTTCTCGTTTTGTGGCCATATTTATCTCCCGCGTAAGTAGGTGTGCTAAGTTAACCCACCCCGATTAGGGTGGGTTAACTTTGACATGACTGACTATGAAGAACTATTCGAGGTCGCCATCCTCGTCAAATTCCTCATCGCCATCCTCGACTTCGACGTCTTCATCGAGCTCATCTTCGGCGGAGTCATCGTAATTCCGCATGAATTCGATGTATTCGTCGCTGGAGGTCAGATCTTTGATCTCGATCTCGGTGATCTTGACGTCGAGAACCGCACGGTCTTTCTTGAGCTGCAGCAGTTCGACATCTTCATTGGCCGCGGCACGATCGGCCGCCAGCTTCAGAGCCTTGGAAACCCGGGTCAGACGTTTGTCGAGGGCCTCGTAACGTTCCTTCGGGGTTTTCGCGGCGGCGGTGGAACGGGCGCCGGCGCTGGCCGCTTTCATGGTGTCCCAGGTTTCTTTGTCGGTCAGAGACAGGATACCGGATTCCTTGTTCTCTTCCGCGACAATCGGGTAGAAACCCATCATCCGCAGGTAGCTGAAGTTGGTGGCCAAGGAGGCGGCGGAAAGACCCAATTCTTCCTGGATCATTTTCCGGGTGTAGGTTCCGCTCTCGATCATTTCCTTGATCTTCTCGCGATTCGGGGTTGCCATTGCACATCTCCTTTGGTAAGTAGTTGGGGTTATGCGAGGATTCTTATTAATCCCCGACTTTCATTCTATAATTTAATATACTATGGTTTTCAGGAAAAGTAAACGTCAAAATTAATTTTTTTCTCCATTGCTGCCGGAAGCTGGAGTTTTATCCTGCGCGAACGCAGCAAAAGCATTCTGAGCTTCAGATTTAATGGACGGCCTGGGGTCATTCTCAGGTACCAGAATAGGCTTACCAGGAGGCTTGTAAATCAGATCTTTGAACTCTGAGTCGGTCTTAAGCTTCTTATGTAGCTTCTCTGCTTGGGCGCATGACAGTAATTGTGCCGGCTTATAGATGTCATCGAAATCAATGTCATACATCGGGTTGTCTACGAGTTCGAGCATAAACCGCTCGGCGTCTTTCTCATTCTTCCATTTGCGGTTCGAGCGCCCACTGACCGCTTTATATCCTGATACCTTTCCTTCGAGTGACTGGGTGATCAAGTAGCCCTCGATCTCTGCAATAAACTTGGACACGAGTTTCGCTTTATCCAGTAACTCAAGAAGTGTTTGCGGTGACTCGTAATCGACAGGCGATTTGTTCGCGTACTTCTCAAAGATTTGACCTGCAAAGTCATGGGCAAATTTTACTTTGGCTTTGCAGGCAGGACCAACACACCATCTACATTGCTTCTCGCCAGGAATGAGAGGTGCGTCAGCTTCTCGTGATGTATGGACCGCATCATAGATATCCTGGCGATAAGGAATAAGCTCGTTAAAACTAAGAGCCCAGTCACCGTAGTAGTCTAACCGAGGTTGGACAATATGGATGTGAAATTCAAAGGTGTCGAGCATAGACAAAGCCATCTTGTCAATGGCGCCCAATAGATAGCCGACTCCTTGGTAATTCTCCTCGGCGTATACTGGTACGCCTGCGCCAAACTTCCAATCAATCACATCGACGCGGGCGTCACCAATAATAATGACGTCTGAAGTACCTGAGACTTCCGGTAAGTCACTGATCGATACTCGTTCTTCAATGTAATACCGGACATTTGTGTTGTAGGTTTTGACAGTCTTTAGAACCTGAGTGAAGTAATCGACGCAATCCTGAACTGCAGACATTTGCTCTCGTATCAAATCCTGATGGACACCTTTATTGAGAAGCCGGTTAGCAGTAACATCGTGAAGCATTGTGCCTTCATCAGCATACTCGGATGACTTACTCTTGGTAGCCATCCGAACCATACGCCGAGACCCTGGACATCCCACAATACGTGGTAGCTGTGATGGTGAACATTCTGCGTGCATGAAACCTCCTAAGTTAGTGATATAACGTTAGACTCTTTAGATTCAACCTCCTCTCCGCCAAGTAATGTCGGCATTAGATAGTAATAAGTGGTCTTAGACATTCGTACTTTACCAGAATGAATTATGCGCTTAAACTGTGCGTCTTGTACACATAATTTGTCAAGACAGTCATTCGGTTTTGTTTGTGAGTTTGTCCATTCACCAGAGTAACGCTTAAGTGCATAGCCAACTTCTTTAACTGTAATGGTGTCATCGTTGAGATGAGTACGTAGAAGTTTAGTCATACTACGCACAGTCCATCCTGCGGGTTCTTTCCTAAGTACGTCAGCTGACGCAAGAGGCTTACCTACAGGAATAACGACGCCTCTTGAACCCATAAACATATACGGATTGAAATCACGTTCTTCTGGTGGGCCAAAAAGCTCTCTAATGTCTGCGTCGACACCATGATCAAGGCGTTTACGAACAGCATTATACTTAGATATACGATCTAGCTTAGCATTGTCCAAACTCCACATGTCCTGTATCAACCGCCAAGAATGCTCTTTCTTGTATTTACGGAGAATGTGAAGAATCTCAGCATTAAGTTGCTGATGATTAATATTCTTGACAAGCATAGAATCGCAAAGTTTAACAGGGATCTGCCATACTTTTCTTGTACCAAGATCTCCAGTGAATAGCACATCAGTGTTCGTCGTACCAATGATAAGAGCTGTTCGTGGACGATCTCGGACTGCGGATGCATAGAGGTCGCGGTAAGAGACCTTCGAATCATCAATCGCAGCTTTAAGTTTCTGTTCATGCCTGGGTGTGAATAATGGTTCACACTCATTAATTATGATTACAGCTTTAGTAGCGAGACACACCTTCCAGTCAAGGTCACCTCTGGTAATCATATTCGTGGGTACTGAAGATATGTAATTTCCCATGTCATTGGGAACTATCCATCGTGCCCATGAAGACTTGAAAGTATTCTGTGGGCCTGATAGAACTAGGATAGCCGGGATCGTCGGGTTATCTTCACGAAAGAAGTGAATGGCGACGCCGGCTAACAATGCATTCCTGATATAGTCACGGAACATATCTTCATTATGCTTTTCGGAATCAGCGATCTCAATTGAGTTGACTACAGACTCAAAACGCTTAGTACCGTCCCAAGGTTCAGACTCAATCCACTTTGCATATGCATTCTCAAACCGCGCGAAGTCAGCAGCAGCTGCGGCCATTGCACGTGTGACATTTGTATCGAGAGTTGGGTCACCGTATCGATCTTGCATATAGTGAAGTAGGCGTATCTTGAGCTGTCCCTCAGTACACACTTGAGAATAACCAGGAGGACGATACGCAAGGTATTCAGGATTCGGACAGAACCATTTGGTAACGATATCCTCAGGACCTTTGAAGCAATAGCCACCGCCCATAGGATCGAAGATGACCTCAAGTTGGTCGTGCTCGAGAAGAGCTTTAAAGTTCTGGATCGACTTGTTAATAGGTTTGAGTTTGCCAGATTTCGTCTTGTACATATGAGGGAAGGATATTGTGGAATGCTGAGCTAGAAGAAAGATAGTATTCGTGGTAATGCATTCCTCGTTGGCTTTTATCTTTTCCTGCGTTGAGGTATACAGCGAGGAGAATTTAGACATGACATCAGCTTCAGACTTAAAACCTTCAGTGTCTTGCTCTGACCACGTGAGGAATTCCGCTTGAATCGCGCTGATGTTGTTAGTGGTAACAGCGTAATAAGCGAGTGCCTGGCCAACTGTGAGCCAGTAATCGTACGCGGATGTTGGTTGCATTGCCTCTGGTAAGTGTGATATCGCTCGTTGTGCCTTCGGACCATATATCGGTTCAATTTTATGGAGGGCATCAATCACCTCGTTGAGTTTGTATTGTTGAGGCATCACTGGAGAAGTATTTTCTGTCCGCTTAGCAAAGATCGACGGCATTATCTGCTTGAGCTTAGATAATGGTAGCTTGGTCACCTTACCTGTGGGAGTACCCTTAGGATGTAATTCTTCAGTACATACCAGGAAGGAATTACGATACCTAATGTCACCTTGAAACAGGTCCTCAGATGATGTGGGTTTCTGTTGAAGCTTAGCTTTGTTCAGCTCTTGCTCGGTCTGCAGGTCGATGTTATAGATAATGTGAATGCCGAAACCGTTTGGCGAGTAATGAACATGTGTCGGGTGTTCCTCGAGAAGCTTGAACACGGCTTTCGGTATCTCTTTAGATGCGTTCTTTTTCTCACCAGATGGATCGACATCAATATCAATACCAATGATGCGTGATCGCTGCGGAAATACGATTCCATAATAAGGCGACCCAGCGATCTCATCGGCTGCATTTGCAATTGCTCGTTCATAGGTTACCGGCTGAGTTTTACCGAGACCTAACGCCGGAGCTTTCAATGATACGCTACCATCTCCTTTCTGGACACGTTTACAATGTGTCCAGATAGGAAGAGTTTTGAGTTGTTTCATACTAATCCCTCCAAGTGAACCACAAATTCCGGTGTGATGGCGGGATATTGTTCAGTCTGTTGTCCCTCCAGTTTCATGTACTGATAGTTGACAGCCGGCAGCGATACTTCGATGAACTCAGCCACATGTGCTTTCGGGACATGCCATTTATAGCACGCCTCAATCACACGCAGCTGGAACGGAGTAAGCCTCCCATTGGCTTTCCTCTTGGTAACATCATTAAGTGTCATTGTCCTCTCCTCGTAGTTGAATTGCTGTTTGAATAGTAGCAATGTGTTTACGGATAGGTTGTTCACCCACTGTGCCTAATTGGGCTAGTAAATTCGCTTTTGACCTTTCAAGTTTGAACTGAAGCTGGTCAGTAGTAAAGGAACGAGCAAATTTAACAGCCAAAGGACTGACTTTCATAGTATCTCCTGTTTGTTTTAACCCTGGCAGGTGTCCATTCAATCCCTGCCAGGGTATAGTTTCACCGAGGCCTATTCCCCGGATTGACTAATGAATAAACTCAATATCTGTGATTGTGTACTTTTCACGCAGTATCTGTGAGAAGTAACAGTCCAATACAAACGTGACATGTGGATCATACGTGGCGTCAGATGGCGCAGCAAAAGCGTAGGCGAGGAGCGCGCGTTGCCAATCTTCTTGATTGAGTATAAATTGAGCCGGACAGTCGAACACATCTACTGAAACTGCGATTTGTTCGAACTGTTCCATCTCGCTAATTGATATTGACAAGTCGATAGGTTTCATCTTACCCCCAGTATCCATTTGTTGATCCTGATAACATTACCAGGATAGAGTTCCAGGTCGTTCATGGCCTCTTTAATTTGATCGTTTGTACAGTCTTTAAGCTTACGCAGACAATGTTCTTGACTGATCCCGTTCATCACATATCTGAGCAGGACTACTTGAATACTGAAATGGTTCATCCAATTTCCTCCACATGAATATGCTCGTTATGTTTGCCATACCTGATCTCGACATGCGTGTAATTGCCATACTTGATCAGATCTTTCTTGTTGCAGAGTTGTCCATTCCATCGCGACGAAATGTCTCGCAAGATGAAATCCTTATTAGAATGAAACGCTTGTTGGGCCTCTTCATGGTTGTACGTTCTGCCATAAGCAGGGACAATCGAACACCACTTCATTTCTTTTCCTCCCTCGAGATCGCGATGTTGCGGCAACGCTGACAATAGTTCAGGTCATCAGCAGGAATGGTGAACTTAATAGTTGTACGAAGATGAAGTTCTTGGTAAGTGCAGTTGTCATAGTTCGCCGTCCCGCAAAGCGAGAAATCCGAATAGCGGAAAAGGTGATGACGGCGTGTCGACTCAAGTTTACCAAGGGAATAGGGTGATTTGACTGGCATTACTCCTCCTCATAGATTGCGTTAGCTGCAGTGAGTGCTGCTTTGATAGTGTTAGCATGGTCTTTGTCGTTGGCTTCAATCGTAATCGCCTTACCAGGAAGAGTTATAATCACGTCATACATTGTGGCGTGTGGATCGTGATTTTCTTGGTAAGTTTCGATGTGGACATTAGGCTTGTCGAGTGATGAATAATTACTTTTCGTCATTGTGATAGTATTTCACTCCTGACTTGACTCTGATGAAGTAACGTTCGCCAGTCTCTTTGTCTTCGAGTGGCACAGAAACCGTCTTTTGGGTGAATGGTTTGCAATACCCACATAGATGTGGGATCATGCCGTGCTTGCAACGCGTCATGACTACCTCCTATTTAATGTAGTTGATGATGTATATCCGCGGGAGCGGATACTGTGTAAACTCTTGTTTAGACTGAGAGAAATCTTGAATGGGAAGGCTGAGATAAAAGTGGAAGGAGAGGCCTACCAGAAGGAGTGAGATTAATGCAGCTGAAATGTTAAATAGTGTCCGCATAGTTTGGATTCCTTGGTAAAGAATTTAAATTGGATACTCTTGCATTGTCCATGAATATATTATAACATAAATTAAAATAAAAGTAAACAATTATTATTCTTAATAATTTCAAATAGTTACGTACTGGGTAAATCAGGAGTTCTGGTGTTACGGAAGCGGAACTGGAGAAATATTAACCTGAGCAGTAGATGCGTTTATAAATGAGTTCAGAATTACTTCAAACGTAAAAAAAGTGAGAATACCTAATAAAATCAAGTAGTTAGGAAAATCGGTTTTGAAGAATGAGTTTTGAGTGAGTAGTTCAACTTGTTTATATATTATACATCATATTTGACTTTATATATACTTTTAACTAAACAATTCCAAACTCAATACTATAATACTTAAGTATTTGATTTTATTGCATTTTTCTTTGGTTTGAGTTAGTTTGAATTTGAAATTTACATGATTTGAAGCTACTGGTTACCCGTCCGGTATTCAAAACTCTTACATGATGAGTAAATCCTGACGGATGATTCAAAAAATAAATGTCATTCACTGTTTTACGGGTGGAAGTGACCCATTGTGCGATCGGAAGTGACCCACTGGACGATCGGTTGTAGTTCCCAGTGGGGAAAGCGCGCGTGTATGAGTAGAAGTGACCCACTGAACGATCGGAGGTTATTCCAGTGGGTAAGGGCGTGAGTAAGCTGGGTCGAAGTGAATCGACCCAGCTTTATCTTACTGGTAGATGGCCAGCAGTATCATGCCACCGAACCATACGATGGGGAACAAGAGGAAGATACCCAGCATTACTATCCCAACCAAGCCGGTGATAAAGGCCCCGAAGGCATTGCCCAAGAACTCCAGCATAATCGATTCCTTTCAAAAAAAAAAAAGTTTAGTGCTGCCACTTTGCAGTGGCAGCACTTATTTAATTATTCACTGAGATGGATTACTTTGTCTTTCCCTCTGGTAAGAACATCAATCACATGGCCATCACGTCTGAGGTATGTCAGCTGGGATGATACATTCCTTCTAGAGATACCAAACTTAGCAGCCATATCCTGCATTGTGGTATCACCATTTTCTCTCAGCTCAGTGAGGATTTGTTCTTTCCTCTTGATTTTCTGAGTTGAGGTAGTGTAGTAGGTTTCATACACTGCTTTCAGCTGTGCTGCAGCTTCATCAACATTACTGAAGTCATCAGCTTCTACATACTCATGAATGATGTTAGTGGTGTTGGGATCCAGTGTGTCAAGAATGGCGTTGATGGCGTTGGCGTATTTGTTAGTGTCAGTCATGTCTATCTCCTTTTGGTAGTGTGTAGTTTTGTATAATTTCCAACTTGAACATCTATTCACACAATCAATGGCATCACCTCCTTTCTTATATATTTTTAGTGCTGTGTTCATAATCAACCTCATTAATTATTATTTTTTATAGTTCTATTATATATCTAAAAAATTTATTTGTAAATACCACAATGTAGCAAAATGAAATTTAATTTAAATTAATTATTTATAAAATGAATATGATTTATAAAATAAATATCAACAAAGTTAATGAATGATATTCACTTATAGTGGGTGAGTGAACATCACTGAATAAGTATTACTCATTCAACGAGTAAAGATAAAATAATTAATGAGTAATATTTATTGAATGAACAAAATTAAATGAGTGGAATTTATTAAATGAATATCATTCAATGAAATAAAAATATACGGTGAATGAGGCTTATTTAAAAAATGAGTGATGCTCATTGGCTGAACACCACTCACTGAGTGATATTCATTCAATGAGTGGGATTCACCGGGCTTGAGGGCCCCATATACTCTACTTTTACGATTACTCATACATCGTGAAGGTCAGTTTTTCTTGTAAAGCTTGTTTTTGAAACTCTTACATTGTACGTAAGTAAGGGTTTTCTCTGCCAAGGCTTGTTTTTGAAACTCTTACGTACGATGTAAGTAAGTCATCCCGCAAATCTGGATAATTATAATTAATGTAAGTGTTTACACTGAATGACATTCATGCTATAATGAAACTACATGAAGTGGAAATTTCCTTCCCAGTTATCATGGAGATTAAGATGATCACGGACTTAGATTACCTCCGATTAGAATATGAGTTCACGGGCGCCGACATACCGTCGCTGTGTGCAAAATACGGTTTTTCCATCATGGAGATCGAGCGTTTAGCTGCCGACCAAAACTGGGTCCAGCACACGCCTGACAATGACCAAGAGTTCTACTCCAAAGTACGCAGAGAGTTATCTGTTTTGATGTCGCGCCGGGCGATCTCGACGTTCGCCCGAATCCAGAAGATCGAGTCCGACCTCATTGGTAAAATTGAAGACCTCCTGGTAATGAATGATATGGTTCTGGGCGACCAGGCTATAGGACGGATTGCTCGGGCCATTTCCACTATCCAATCTTCCAACAAGATCTTTGAAACTGCTATTCAGACCTCGGCTGCGAAAGAAGCGCGGGACGAGGGTATCCAGGATGAGGATCGTCAGTGGACGATCACGTTTGTTAATCCGGAGGATAATCCGCCTCCGCCTGACGACGGCGATTTGCCGGATCCCAACCCTTCACCATTTGGACTATACAATGCCGGATCTAAGAGTACCAAAGAAACTACAACCGTTTCTGACCAAGAAGAAACGGTTTAAGATTGCCCTTGGAGGACGTGGTGGTGGTAAGTCACAATCAATTGCAGACATTCTACTCTTCTTGGCTCAGACACAGAGGCATAAGGTTGGCTGCTTTCGAGAGTACCAGAACTCCATTGACGACTCCGTATATTCCCTCCTGGTGGAGGAAATTGAGCGGATGGCCCTTCGGGGTTTCAATACGAAGAATAACCAGATTAAGCATTCAGATGGTGGACTGTTTAAGTTCAAAGGGCTTGCACGTAACCCAGAATCTGTTAAATCTATGCACGGGTTCACTAGATTCTGGTGGGAAGAGGCTCAAACTGCGTCTAAGGAGTCTCTGAAGCTCTTAACTCCAACACTGCGGACTACTGATTCCGAACTTATATTCAGCCTTAACCCGATGTCAGCGGCGGATGCGATTAGTGAACGATTTATCGAGCCATATCTTACCCAGCTCCTTCGTGACGGATTTTATGAAGATGAACTCCATTATATCACGTGGATCAATTATTACGACAATCCATGGTTCCCGTCAGAACTCGAACAGGAACGAGCGCATGACTTTCAAGCCATGCCCAGAAACAAATACAATCACGTCTGGCTCGGGTACTACGATGACACAGTTGAAGATTCCATCATACCGACAGAGTGGTTTGAAGCTGCAATCAACGCTCATGGACGACTCGGCTTCAAACCACGAGGGCTTAAAATCGGAGCACATGACCCGAGCGACCTTGGAACAGACGATAAAGCATTTGTCGTCCGCCATGGAAGCGTCATTACTCGGGTGGAAACACGAAATTTCTCCGACATTAACACTGGATGCGATTGGGCTACAGACTTAGCCCTTGAAGAGGATATTGATCACTTCACTTGGGACGCAGAGGGAGTCGGCATAGGCCTTCGTAAGCAAGTAGATGATGCCTTCTCTGGTAAGCACATAGATTGGTCGCTGTTCAAAGGATCAGAAACACCTGAGGACCCGAATGCCATCTACGAAGGAACAGCCGCGACATTTGAAAATCGTAAGAAAGCGCGAACCAATAAACAAACCTTCAAAAACAAGCGAGCCCAGAGATACTGGAACATCCGCGACCGACTTTGTAATACTTATCTCGCGATTGAAACAGGGAAATACATCGACCCAGACAAAATGCTTAGCTTCGATCCTGATATCCCGATTTTACCGCTTATTCGAGCAGAACTCTGTCGCGTACCGAGAAAACCAAATGGCAGCGGACTTATACAGATCATGTCGAAACCTGAAATGCGACGACTCAAGATAAAATCACCGAATATGGCTGATGGCATCATGATGACCGCATTTAATCCGACTCCTCCTGAGGCGGATCCTGAAATAAACTTTGACTCCTTATGGGGCTAATATGGCTGATAGACGCAAATTCAACGACTACAACTATGTAGTAGAGCTACTCGCAGAAGCACAGAAGATTGATTTCGATATGCGTGAAGCTTGCCGCGAGGCCGATCACTTCGTTAATAAGCGTGATGGTCAATGGGAGCCTGAAATCTTATCCCGAATGACCAATCGTCCACGGTATACTTTTGACAAGTGTACTTCTATTGTTGATCAAATTTCTGGTGAACTGGCTCAAGCTGAATTCGCGATCAAATGTAAGCCGGCAGGAGATGGCGCGACCAACGCCTTGGCTAAAACCCATGACGGATTATTGAGGAATATACAGAATGTTTCGAAAGCTTCTGACATCTATATTGATTCTGCTCAGCGTACTCTTGAATGCGGTTTGTCTGGCTGGCGAGTGGACCACGATTGGTTCGACGACGACTCATTTTACCAAGACCTCTTCATTCGTGAAATACCGAACTACATTGATCGAGTATGGCTCGATCCAAATCATGAGAAACCCGATGCTTCAGACGCCCGTTGGGGTTTCGTACTCGATCCCATGGAGCCCGATGACTACTATACCGAGTTCCCGAATGGCGGTGGAGAGTCTGTATCGGAAACGCTTACCTCAAATGTCTACTGGTATAAGAAAGAGGCAATCGTTATTGCCGAATTCTGGTATCGTAAGCAAACCAATCGTACCCTCGGTCTATTGTCCAATGGTGCCATCGTTGAAATTGATGAGAAATTCGAGACCATTCGAGACGAACTCGAGCAACAAGGAATAACCGTTCAACAGGAGCGTAAGAGTAAGAAATCACGCTTTTGGGTACGGAAATTCGATGGCACGAAATGGCTCACCAAAGCGAAAGAAACTGTATTCTCAACTATCCCAATCATTCCCCTTTATGGTAATTTTAAGGTCTCTGAAAATAAGATCGTTTACCAAGGTGTAGTTGAGAAGTTAATGGATTCTCAACGAGTCTATAATTACGCGCGGTCACGACAGATTGAAGAAGGAGCTCTTGCTCCCCGTGCTAAATACTGGATGACTAAAGAACAGGCTAAAGGTCACGGTAATAAACTTTCGACATTAAATACCAATGCAGATCCGGTTCAATTCTATAACCATATTGATGGAGTTCCGCCTCCAGTACAGCAAGGTGGCGCTCAGATCAATCAAGGCTTGCAGCAAACAGCTCAGGATGCGTCAGCTGACCTCAATGAGATCGCGGGTCTATTTTCCGCGAATATGGGCCAGGACCCAAATTACATGCAGACGGGCGCCGCGATCGAACGTCTGCAGAATAAAGGTGATTCAAGCACGTATAAGTGGTTCCGGTCACTTGAACGGGCTATTGCGCGTACAGGTGATATCATTGTCCGGGCTGTACCTCTCGTTTATGATCAAGAGCGCATAGTCCGGATTGTAGGCCCGGATGACGTTGAAGAAGATGTCTTAATTAATCAGAAGATTATTGATCAGCAAACTGGGCGTCCGGTAATTGTGTATGATCTCTCTCGGGGTAAGTATGATCTGACATGCTCGGCTGGTCCTGCCTTCCAAAACCGCCAAGATCAGGTAGTTAAAACAGTTACTACTCTCGCCCAGGTTGATAAATCCATCCTTGATATTGGCGCTGATATCCTCTTAAAGAATATGAATGCTCCGGGTATGGATGAGATTGCTGCTCGGAAGCGTATCCAGATGTTGCTGGCTGATATGATCCCGGTATCTCAGCAAACTGATGAAGAGAAAGAAGCTCTTCGAATGGTTAAAGAAGCTCAGGCGAAAGAACCACCTTCACCGATGGATCAAGCTCTTATCGCTCAAGCTCAAGCTGAAACTCAGAAAGCTGAAGCTACTGCTCTTAAGGCTGAAACTGCAGCTACGGATATGCTCAATAAGATCGAAGAGCGGAATGCGAAGATGGACCTTGAACGGAAGAAATTCCGTGAGCAGCAAGCTCAGAATCAACGAAATACTGAAATCCAAATGGCTAAACTGGCCAATGATATACAGAAGATCCAGGGAGATATCCAGACCAATGTCGCACAAATGGTCATTGATTCTCAAAATGCTGTCTTCGATCAGCTTAAAACTCAAGCCGAGACCCTCAATCTCCTTCGTTCTGCTATTGGAGCCGAAGCTATTGTATCTCCGCAAGCTGTAGGTGCGTATCAGGGGCAAGCGGAATTAATCGGAGGGAGTATCGACGATGCCGACTAAATATGACCTTCAACAGCAGAAGCGTATGGACTATCAACGAGTCTATGAGCAATATATTCAGAGACTACAAGACGCGGATACTGAACTGGATACTGGTCGGACAGAACAAGATATCGCAGCGCAAGCTCATATATTAACAACCAATGAACTTGGATACTCATTGCAGGATACGGGTATCGGAGCTTCAAAAGGCCTGTCTCAAGGAGGTTTGAAAGGCATGTCAGGTGACATGTCCGATATGCTTACTGGTAAGAAAAAGATGGGCTTTAAACTCTATTAACCACGGCATAGCCGGGAAAGGTAAGAGCCATGAACGAGGACTTACAACAACAGGGCAACCTGGATCAGACACAGCAACAGGCTGGTGAACAGCAGACCGATGATACTGGTAGAGGCGGTCAACAGGCTGGCGAGCAGTTTATCAACCAGGAAGCCGTACAGAGGGCTATCAATCGACAGCACCAGAAGTACCAGCAGGAGCGCACTCGACGTCTCACAGCGGAGGAAAAATTGGCGCAAGCAGAGGCCAAAATTGCCGAACTCCAGGCAGCTCAGAAACCTGTTATCCCTGATATGCCGGATACCTTGGACCCTGATTTCAATGCCAAGGTACAAGCACGGGAGAAGGCTATCCGTGACCAGGCAGTCTGGGACCAGCAAGAGCAAATACGTCAGCGTCAAGCGCAGCAGCAGCAGCAGACGGTTCAGACAGGTCATCAGCAGCAAATGCAGCAGACGGTTGCCAAGTACTATGACCGTGCAGGTAAACTGGGCGTTGACGCTCAGAAGCTACAGGCTGCAGAGCAGCAGATTGCCGGGTTTCTCGCACCGGGTGTTGCTAACCATCTCCTGACGCATAAACAAGGGCCGTTGATTGTTAAACATCTGGCAGACAATATCCTGGATCTTGATAACCTAGCAAACCTCAGCGACACAGATGCCGCTGTGCACATCGCGCAGAAGATTGTGCCGAAATTGGGCCAGGGACCCTCTGGTAAGATTAACCCGGACGACGAGCTCGATGACAGTACCGATACGGGCGGGGTATCCAGACACCAACCCAAGACCAGTAGAGATTTTATGCGCGGCGTGACCATGGAATAGGAGGAAAAATACCATGGCCAATAACTTAGCGAGTAACATTACCAGGAAGGTTATGAGAGCTTTCATCCCCGCTTTCGAGAAACAGCGGGTACTCTCCAAGACTGTCAACACGACCCTGTTTCAGGGTTCCTTCAATCCGGCATCCGGTGACTACGTCGATATCAAGCGTCCGCACCAGTATAACGCGGTCCGGACTGCCGGCGGCGATATCTCCGCCGCGACATGGAATGACATCATCTCCGGCAAGGCTACGGCGCAGGTGCAGAATTACATTACCGTGCCGATCGACTGGACCAACAAGGAAGAGGCTCTGCAACTGGACCAGCTCGAAGAGATCCTGAAGCCTGCCGCCGAAACTGCTGTCATCGAACTGGAGACCTCGTTCTGTGACTTCATGTATCAGCGGGCCGCCCTCCTGTCCGGTACTGTCGGCACCGTGGTGGACGCCTGGGCTGATGTCGCCAACCCGATGTCCCTGATGAAGTCTCTGGGCATTCCCGAAGGCGAGCATTACTTCGTCATGAACCCTTTCACCATCCAGAATCTGGCCGGCGCCCAAACCGGTCTGTCAGCTGATCCTTCTCGCCTCGTTCAGACGGCATGGGAAAAAGCTCAGATCTCCACCCCCTTCGCCGGCATGCGTGCTCTGGCTTCCAACAGTCTCAGCACCTACACCTCAGGTGCTTGCGCTGACCGTGCTGGCGCTCTGACCGCTGCCCCGGATCAGACCTACGTCACCCACAAAGACACCATGATCCAGACCCTGGCCGTCGACAGTTTCACCGCTGCCGGCGTTGTAAAGGCTGGTGAAATAATCGAGATCGCGGACACGTACTACGTACATCCGCGTACCGGCAAAATGGTCCTCGATGCCTCTGGTAGCCCGATCACCTGGAAGGGCACCGTCACGGAGGACGTGACCTTTGTCGCTGGCGCTGGCAATCTCAGTGTCTCCGGCCCGGCCCTGTATGAGGCCAATGGTCAGTACAACAACATCGACGCCGCCATCGCTGGCACCGAGGTTGTGAATATCCTCGGCGCCACTGCCACCACCTACCAGCCGAATCTGTTCTATCACAAAGACGCTTTCGCCATCGCTTTCGTCAAGCTGCCGAAGCTGTTCTCGACAGACACGATCGCCGTGACCAATGATGGTATTGCCATCCGTTGTTCCAAGTATTCTGATGGCGACAAGAATACGCAGAAAATCCGTTTCGATCTGCTGCCTGCCTTTGCCTGCTTGAATCCGTTCTTCGCAGGGAAAGCTTGGGGTCTGACCTAATAGGCTGGTCGCTCAACCTTAGGATGGAGCCCTTCGGGGCTCCTCCTTAAACTACTCTCAGGAGGTAATCATGGTTCAACGTACGACACAACCGTCAGTTCCGCTTCAGAAGTCTGTATGGGCCAAACGCCCGGATGACATTGATCCGGACAACCCCGAGCCGATCAAAGCTCTGGTCAAGATCAAGGACATCGAGTTTTTCACGCGACTCGGCTTCGTCTTGGACCCGGATGAACTGATCGAAGAGCCCAAAGAATCCAAAGAGCCTAAAAAGGCTAAAGATGTCAAATCCAGCAAGTAAAGGTGATCTTGGCTCCGGCCGTCCAGGTTCTCTTTTGTGGCATAAGAGTTGGATTTACTCTTGTGCTACAACAAAGGAGTTGGAGGACTATACCTTTTCGGTGTTCAAACGAAAACTAAAAATACCGAAAAACTTATCCTTAGAAAAAGCTCAAATGGGTGTATGGGGACTTTTCAAAAGGGAGTTAGCTAATGACTGAATATGCAAACTCAGTAATTTCGGACGCGTTAAGCCTCATACTCGTACAGGGTGATGAAGAGCCAATTGAAGCTACTACAGCCCAGTTGGCTATTCGCGTTCTCAACCGTATGATGAATCGTCTCACAATCTACGGTATCAATCTTGGGTTTACCGAAGTTACAAATCTGAAAACTCAAATGACAGTGCCAGACGCGTCGATTGATTCAATTGTCAAAATGCTCGCGTACTATTTACATTCTTTCTTTGGTACAGGCCAACCTAACCCTTTGGTAGTAGCAGGTGCTAAAGATGCTATTGGTGACCTTACTCTCGGATGGATGGAAATAGCTCCATCTGAGTACCCTGAGAATTTACCAAGAGGCTCTGGACTCGATCTTCCGGATTATGCGCGCATGCATTTCTACGGTGATCTTGAAGATACCATCTTAGCTGAAATTGCGGGATACATTTCACTTGAAGATTCAACTAACCCGTAAGAGGTTGATATGACTACACGTCGCAATGATGTTAAAAAGAGTGAATTTGTAGCCACAACGACAATCAATCCCACGGATACGTTTGATTTCGTCGTAAATGGCCAAAATAAGAAAATCACTTTCGCCAATCTCATTACTGCACTTGGCGCACTCGGAGTGTTACAGACTAAGGGATCAGTATCAGGCGCGCCTGTTCTTGATATCTCTGGTGGCGTCAGTTATATCAGAAATTTGGAAGCTGGTAACGGTATTCAAGTAGCTGTTTCAGGCACTGACGGAGTAGAAGTAGGTCATAATCTTTCTTTTGATAACACGGGTGCTCAGCTTTGTGTTAACCCTTCAGTAGCCTCTCCTGTCTTTCGTAGTCTCGTAGCCGGCGCAGGCATGACAGTTGTACAGTCTGGCAATACTATCCAGTTTACGGCTACCGGTATTACAGTTGCGTCAAATATTGTCATTGTTAATTCAATGTCTGATTTTCCTGCGCCTGTAGCTGGTATAAGAACTTTAGCTGATGATACTGCGTATCTTGTCAGTGCGGATCTTACGACTTCAGATAGATTCGTAATGGGTAATAATTGCGTTGTCTACGGTGCAGATTCCGCAGTATGTTCTCTGTCTTATACAGGATCTGCTGCGATGTTTACAGCAGCAAACGTAAACTCTAAAATAACCCTTATTACGCTCAATGCTCCCTCTGGTACATTATTCGATATATCAGGTACTAATGCCAATATCTTTCAGTTTATCAATTCCTCAGTAATTTCTTGTGACGAAATTGGTGATTTTGATGGTATGGGGGCTGTGCAGATTACAGATGTTTCTTTCGCTAATATCATTACTAACGGTATGACCTTTACCAATGGGCTGCTGATATTCGTAGGAACTCGCAATCTATTTGTTATTAAAGGTGGAACACTCTTTGACTTAGGAACGGCTACTTTTGTTTCAGGATTCTCTCTGGAAACGTCTTTTATCCAAGATGCTGCTGGCACTACGTTCATGGACGGCCTTATAGATTCTGGAAACATGCTTTCTACAGCTCTTGGTACTGTGTTTAATTGTCGTCTTGCTGGTCTTGGTACTGCTCTTAACAATATTGCTTTTGACGATGCTCGGTGGGAATTTCTTGCTAATGACCTAATTCCTAACTCCCGTTCGTCTCTCTTAGCTACCCATGCTGGCGCTACTATCACTATCTCTGTGATTAATACTCCTGTAGTTGTGGGTGCTACGTGGGTTATAGAAGAGGAGCATAGATTCTCAGGAACAGCGGCTGGACGATTCACTTATACTGGTGTTGGTGCTTCTGTTTCTATTCACGCTACGATTACTGCTGAAGTAGCTGCGTCCTCTGATGACTGTACTTTTTATATCGCTATTAACGGAGTTGTTCAGGCTAACTCAGGTATCCAGAGAACTCTTACTTCTGGCTCTCCCGGAAATTTAGGTTTAATCTGGGCTGCTGACTTAGAGACGAATGATTATGTTGAAATCTTTGTCGAGAATAACGATGGTACTACTAACGTAGTTTTGGTGAAAGCCTCTTTAAGGATTGATTGATGGCTACTCCTCTCCCGATTACTACTGGTTATTATGAAAGTCGCTCTTTGCCAATCTCGCATCAGCAATGTGTGAATTGGTATCCTTCACGTGTGCTCGATGGACAAGTTCCAGAGTGTATGTTTGGAACACCTGGTCTTATGCAAATTGCTACTACTGGTGAAGTTCAACAACAGAATCGAGGAGCTCATGTTAAGAATGGTATTCCTTATTTTGTTAATGGAACTACTTTGTATTCTCTTACTCGTTCCTATGACATCACTGGTGCTGAAGTATTTACTACCAATATATTAGGCACAATTGAAAGCACCGGTCGTGTCAGTATGTGTGATAACGGTACTCAGTTGATGATTCTTGTTCCTAATGGAAAGGGCTATATTTATAATGAAAATGCTGGAACACCTTTTCAGCAAATTACTGACGCCGATTTTGTGGCTAATGGCAGTCCTCAGTATGCTGTATTTTGTGATGGCTACTTCGTTGTTACCACTGATAGTAAAAAATGGATCATTAGTAATCTTAACGACGGGCTTAGTTGGAACGCTCTGGACTTTGCTTCTGCTGAGTCTGACCCTGATGCTATTGTCGCCCCCGCAGTGGTTAAGAATCAGGTCTTTCTTACAGGCTCAGAAACCACTGAAGGTTATCAAAATATCGGTGGTTTCGGTTTTCCTTTCCAGCGTAGTAATCTGTTCATTGACAAAGGTTGTTATGCACCTTTTTCCATAGTGACCGCCAATAATACATTTTACATGATTGGCGGAGGTACTAATGAAGACCCAGCTATCTGGATGTACCAATCGGCTAGTTTTGTTAAAATCTCGACTGATGCCATTGATAAAATCCTATCGGATTATACTGATTCAGAACTTAAAGGTGCTTGGGGATGGACGTATTCTCAAGACGGCAATATCTTTATTGGGTGGTCATTATTTGACCGCACGATTGTATTCGATTTCACTACTGGTAAGTGGCATGAGCGAAATAGTCGTGTTATTGAGACGCAGGATAACTGGCGAGTCGCAAGTTTCGTAAAAGCTTATGGACGTCTTCTTGTAGGAGATGTTCATGATGGCCGGATAGGAGAGGTTAAAACTGATCTCTATACTGAGTACGACGGAGCAGTTGTTCGGACAATCGCTACACGACCATTTACTAAAGAGGGCCGACCTTTTACAGTACCGTTCTTAGAACTTACCATGGAGTCGGGTGTAGGAACTGCTACAGTTGAAAATCCTCAAGTAGGTTTGGCTATATCACGAGACGGAAAGATATTCAACTATGATAGAAACAGATCGATCGGCAAGAAGGGCAGGTATGAACACCGTATTATCTGGCGTCGTAATGGAGTATTTGATCGATGGTGTGTTCTACGGTTCACTCTTTCTGATCCTGTTAAGCCAGTTATAATCAAACTTGAGGCTGAGTAATGCCAGAGAATGTAATATCACAAGTAGAAGCTAATATCCCGATTGTAGATGACAACGGGATTATGCAAGATCATTTCCGGGCTTTCACGATTCAAGTTACTGGGTATGGCATGATTGTAGGAACTGGCACTCCTGAAGCCTCAGTTGAAGCTCTTCCTGGTAGACTTTATATGGATGACGCTGGAGTTGCCGGAAGTATCTTATATGTTAAACGGGATGCCCATATAGGTGGAGATAAAACTAAAGGATGGGTGCTCGTATGAAAGATAAAGAAACTCTACCTGAGACTTTGGAGAAGATGGGCAGTTTAGAAGAGTTCTCTAAATTTTTGACAACTGTTGATCTTAATCAATTTGCCATTCGATGTAATGAAGAATTACCGCAGAGAGATACTACGGTGAATCATCATTTCGGTCCCGGAATGTATATCAGGGAGATTGTTGCGCCTGCAGAAACTTTTATGATCGGTTTTTATCAGAAGACTGATCATATGAATATCTTTGTCAAAGGCCGAGTTTTGATGCTTAAAGATGGCGAAGTTATTGATCTTAAAGCTCCTCAACTTTTTACAGCTCCTCCTGGACAAAAATGCGGGTATATAGTCGAAGAAATGGTCTGGCTCAATATCTATATTACTGATGAAACTAACGTCGGCAAGTTAGAAGAAATGTTTTTGGACAAAGATATTAAGATTGATCAGTACATGCAGTATCAGCTTGATATCATTGCTTGCCGTGAAGATTATAAAAAAGTACTTGCTGAAGTCAATATGACTGAAGAAGAGGTACAAGCTGAAGTACAACGTACAGATACCATGATGGAGATGCCACGAGGGTCATACCAATGGGCTGTTTATCCATCACCTATTCATGGCGAAGGAATTTTTGCCACTGGTAATATACCACGAGGTGAGCTTATTGGTCTCGCTGCAAGAGAGGGTCTGAGAACACTTCTTGG
>Ga0180438_10001620_pt1 | contig 39630 bp, 51 predicted proteins | sample SS_ome_12_FD_132455 | JGI IMG/M metagenome (GOLD analysis project Ga0180438, IMG submission 132455) | Hypersaline lake sediment archaeal communities from the Salton Sea, California, USA - SS_3_D_2 metaG | ecosystem: Environmental > Aquatic > Non-marine Saline and Alkaline > Hypersaline >... | reverse complement strand
GGTGAGGTTGATGTTGTAAGCCTCTACGAGTCTGCAGCACCAAAAACGGACTTGCACTGACGTTGCACTGGTGGGCGGGGGGAGATTCGAACTCCCGCCTTCCGCCGTGTGAGGACGGCACTCCACGAGATGTGTCAACCACGGGCCTCCTCGCCCACCCTGCACAGTGCATGCACAGGAGAAACCATGAAATACTACGTTCGTAAAGGATACTTTGGCCACCTCGGGATCAAAGAGATCTCCTTTTTCAAGTATTGGTGGTACAAGCTTTTGGGCTATGTAGTCTACAGTGTTAACCCTAAAAAGGTCAAGGTATACCAGCTGAATGAGTATGATTGGTGGGCTGGCTACAGCCTTGAATCTGTCAAGAAGGCCTATATAAAGGAAACCGGAGTCCCTGAGGAAGAGGCCTTCATGGATGAAGGTGAAGTATCAGACGAGGCGATGGACAGGTTTAAGTACTGGGGAGGCGAAGATAACCTCTACGACTATCCCATCACATTCAGAGAGGAGCTTCAACACATGATAGACCAGGGTATTGAGTTCCCTTGTTTCTTCGCAACAACGGAGTACTAAGCTGGGGGAACCAGGAGGTATGTATGACCAAATATCGTTTTAATCCTATGTGTCCCTATTGTGGGCAACGAACCCAAGAAGAATTAGAACCCACAATCCATTTGGTTGACTGTGTCAAGTGTAAGCAAAGATTCATTATGCGGGTACGATTATATCCTGATTATGAAGTTATACCATTGGATGAGGGTCATAGGTAGCGCGTTTACAAGGATACGTTGAATGGGGAGTGGTAACAATTTTGCTGGCGGTCTGCTCGTGGTATGGTGAGAAGGTCACTGGACAAACTCAAACCATGCCCCTTATCATGGGCAGTGGGGGTAAGGGAAGTCGGATGATTTGTTTGTTGGAAATGGCCGACACCGCCAGCATTTTACTCAACATGTTGAGTAAGTTTGGGAGGGGATGATGGAATTTGGGGAATGGTGGACTGCCCACGAACAAGTGAGCAGACATTATCGAAATGAGATAACCAAAACTATTGCCCAGAGAGCATGGCAAGCCGCCCAAGCCGAACAGCGGGAGAGGGATGCGAGGATTGCGGAGGAAGATTGCCCCAGTTGCTATCATCCCACTCGTAGAACATGCGACTGTATTTGCCACTCAATCGCAGCCAAAATCGGGGGGGAGTGACCGAAAACTATATCATTTTCTCTCAAAAGACTAAATTGGGAGATTTGAAAGAAAACTGGAGGTAAAAATGAAATTCGACATCAACGCAATACATCACAAGTTAGACAGGATTATCGAGCTGTTGGAACTGCTAACCGAACCCAAGAGTTTGGAACAGGCAGGGCAAGAGTGGCATGATAGGGTCATGCGACAACATTTTAATCAACATATTGAGTAAGTTTAGGAGGAAGGGTCTTATGTGTATAAACAATATTGATGAAATCATTAGGGTGAAAGATAAGCGCATCTCTGATCTTAGGAAACAACTGCGTAACATTCGCCAAGAAACCCTTGAAGAAGCAGCTAGAGTAGCTGATGAATGGCCCCACTATATCGGTGAGAAAATAGCGGCTGAGATCAGACAACTAGGGGAGGTTTGGGGATGAGTATCAAAGAAGAATTAGTAAATGAATTGTTACATCTTTGGCCAACAAAAGAGATTACTTTTCTTGGTTGGATGTTGCAAGAGGAACCTATTGCAAAAAGATTTCATCAAATAGCAATGTCCTATGGACACGATGTTGCGCTGGAAATATATGATGAGGCAAAAACCCGTTTCAATGCCGACACAGTGGTGGCGCAAAATGAATAGGCGATCATTCATAAAGGGCTGCAGTCTCCTGGCCGCCTTGCCTTTGGTAGACCTTAAGGGTGCTATAAGCACTTTGTGTAAGTGGGCAAGTCGGCCTGTGTATCACTGGAAGAATTACGGCGCTACGATGACAGTGCCGCTACACTATGGTAGGAACATGAGTGGCATGGAGATTATGACACTCATGCAGCCCCTGAGAAATCAATACTGTGACGCAGTTTATGAGCAACTTTTCAAACCAACACCCTTGCTTAGGAGATTAAAAGATGTCAACCGAAGAGAAACTACCTGACCGCTACTACGTGCCACGTTCGTTCTTCAAATGGAAGGGAAGCTTCGAGGTTGATATTGGCCTTGGGGCCTTCACTCTCTCGGGAGACTACGTTGGGAACTCTATCGGATTCATGCCTGTCTATTCCGACATACGACTCTACAACCGTGACTGGCCGGACGAAGACCCCATTATTTTTGATGCCAGTATCACAGAAATTGACGAGTGTGAAGGGGAGAAAGATTATGAAGCCGATTGATATTGTGGTCAGAATGCACTTTGGTAGCCATCTCTATGGGACAGCCACTGAAAATTCAGACCATGACTACAAAGGGATCTTTCTGCCGGAGAAAAGCGATCTAATCCTCGGGAAGAGGTGTAAGAGTATAAGTACTTCTACTAAGAAAGGCAGCGACGAAAAGAATACTAGCCTTGATGTAGACGAGGAGATCTACAGCCTCCATTACTTCATCGAGCTTGCCTGTAAGGGTGAGACTGTCGCCTTCGATATGCTTCACGCTCCGGACACTATGATTATCGAGAAGAACTGGATCTGGGATGAGCTGGTGAGGAACCGTGAGAGATTTTACACCAAGAACCTCAAGGCCTTTGTGGGCTACGCCCGGCGCCAGGCGGCGAAGTATGGGATCAAGGGTAGTCGAATAGCTGCTGCAAAAAAAGTTCTCAGTATCATTGATTCTCCGCCAAACTCCCAGGTCAGAATGATGGATGTTTGGCACCTCCTCCCGGAGTCCGAACATCTCCGCCATGTCCAGCCTGGCCCGAATGGCATTCGCCAATATCAGGTATGTGGAAAGATCCTGCAAGAGACGGCAACCACTGCCTATTGTTCCAGCATCCTCAAGGACTTTCTCAGCCAATACGGTAAGAGGGCAAGGATGGCCGAGCGCAACGAGGGTGTTGATTGGAAGGCTATTAGCCATGCTTTGCGAGTGGCCTTTCGGGTTCGAGAGTTTTTTGAGGATGGCACGATGACATTCCCCAGACCAGAGGCGAAGCACTTACTGTCAATAAAGAGGGGGGAGCGCGATTGTAGGGAGGTTATCTCCGTTATCGAAATGTTGATGGGACAAATCGAGAACCTGGCCGATGCATCTGATCTCCCCACAAAGGTGAACCGTGGATTCTGGGATGATTTCATATTGATGGTTTATGACACAGTTCACGCAGATCCAACAGCGGGGGTACCAAGATGATCTTTACAGATGAATTCATGGAGCCAATTTTTATTTTCCTTGAGGGCACCATGGGGGTTCCCCAATCTCTCAAGCACCACCCAGAGGGAGACGTGTTTACTCATTCCCTCCAAGTTATGCACCAGGCACTCAGGGAAACAGACGATACAGACCTCATCTTGGCTGCCATGTTACACGACGTTGGGAAGGCTGGGCTCCCACTAGACAAGAGGAGTGGGCATGAAACCGTAGGGGCCGAATGGTTGAGAGACTATGTGAGCCCCAAGACTATCTGGCTAATTGAGCAGCACATGAGGGTATGGGCCTACCTCAAGGGAGAGATGAAGAGGCTGGGTAAGTGCCTATACCTGGCCAACCACCCCTGGTTGCCCGAGCTTGTCCAGTTAGCTCGGTGGGACAAAATGGGGCGGAGGCCCGGTTGGTACCCCATGTATAACCGCAGGGTGATCCAGTCTAGCCTCAACACTAAGGGAATGGCGAGGTTCGAGGGGCTCAAAGAGGAAGACCCTGCAGAGGCAGCAGTATATCTCTGGATGCTATCAGAGACTGGAATGAGGTCAATGGAGGCAAGGTAATGTTTGATCCACGAACATACTATTTCAACAAACTTGCAAGTCATTACATTCTATTATAGGAGGGCTACCACTGTGGCTAAGGTTGAAAATCCAACTAGGGGGTTTATTAAGATCATCGGAGAAGATCAACCCATCGAGGCGATGATCCATTACCTGGTAAACAAGGGCGGAAAGAGATTGTCTGCCACTGTAATTTTAAAGAGTGAGGCTCAGTCTCCGGTTCCCGGAGCTTCACACATAGCCGATGTCCTCGAAGAGCTTTCCGGTATCCTACAAAATGAAATCGAAAGGAGGGCACATTTTGAATCTGACGATATACTTTGATATGGACGAAACCTTGGTTAACTTGGTAGACCCCTGGCTCGACATCCTCAATGCAAAGCTCGGGAACGGTTACAGTTTTACAAGAGAAGACATAGACATGTATGACATGACTAAGGTAGTCCCCCTGTCGGTGGAGTCGGTCTTAGAACCCTTTCATCGTCCTAGATTTTGGGAGAACCTACCTCCGCTTCCTGGCGCAGTTGAGATAGTCAGGGAGCTGCACGACCAAGGGCATAACATTTACATAGCAACGAAGCCTTTTAGATCCGACAACTGCGCCTGGGAGAAGCGTTTATGGGTAGAGGATAATTTACCATTCCTCGATCCAGAGCACAACCTTATCATGCTTCGCCACAAACACCTGCTCCAGGGACATGTCATGGTGGATGATTATCCTCCAAACATTTCCCGGTTTAACGGTATGCGTGTCCTGATAGACCGTCCCTGGAATAGAAACCTGAGAGATATGGGCTGGTACGAAACTTGGTTCACCAGGGTAAAATCTTGGAATGATCTGAGAAGTGCTTTGACTGTGAGGTTTTTTCGGTAATCCCCCCACCGACTCACGGCCCGGCCCCCGGTAGGTTTTCTCCTCCTTTTCCTGCCGGGGGTTTTTTGTTTTTTAGGTATCCCCCACACCAACTATCCCTAAGCTCATGGTTTGCATCTCCATCTATCGCAGCGTGTTGAGCTAACCACTCACACCTTTGCCTTGCCCATTCTTCGCAATCTCTTATAGGGTATTTCCATGCTCTCGCACCAAGAGGTGCAGATTCGATGGGGATGTACGGATTGTAGAAAGTCTCAGGAAAGGCCCACGCACCAGGGAGGACACCAGTAGCAATAGCCAATTTAACACACATCTCTTTACTAGGTTCACGGTCACCCTGTAATATGTAGTGTACCGTAGAAGGCGAAACCCCTGCCCTCCTTGCGATCTCGGTTTGACTTAGTTTTTCACACATAGTCAATTCACTCCAGGTTAATAGACTAAAGGCATTCTATCCTATAATATAATTTCCTTCTTATCAAGAAAAGGGAGGCGCCATGGCACGGGGTAAACACAAAGACATAGTTGAATTCAGATGCCCATTTTGTTTTGGAAGAATAGTTGCTACAATAGATATTGACGATGCTGGCGCAGGAACTATAGAGAGAGCAATGGCTCAACACAAACCAGGCTGCCCCATATTGAAAACATATAAGGCCGCTCTTTCTATGCCTGGGTAGATTGGCATGTTTGTTGCTTTTGATAAATTTTTAAAGGAGGGGCAAAATGAGATACCTGGTAACTACTTTTCTTGTGTTGCTGTTCACCATTCCCGCCAATGCTGGAACCATGTACTGTAAGGCTGGAGGCTATAAGTACATGATCATCCCCGGAAAAGACACTAAAACAACCGTAATGGATAAATGTGGTGAGCCCGTCAGGACTTACTATCCCAGCTCATCTATATCGGTTGGTGCTGGGAAATCCACCTTTAAGAAGGGTAAGGATCGGGTGGTAAGGGGGAGACACAAGAGTGCCACAATCACCGCAGACATTGAGCACTGGGTCTATAGGATTGGTAGGTATTATTATACCCTGGAGTTCGTCGGTGGCGTTCTCGGTGGGTTTGCAAAGTCAAAGGTTAGAAGAAAGTACTAGGGCTCGTCCCTGCCCCTTTCCCTGTCCAGCGATACCAGTATTTTCATTACATCCGAAGGGGCTAGCCCATATCTATTCATCATCATTCTAAAGGCAAAGATCACCTCTTCGGAAGGCTTTTCACCTGGGGTAAGCATACTAATCCTCCTAAATTAACAAAACACCCCCGGTTGACGAATTCGTCAAACAGGGGTATTTAGTCTAGCTTATTGTTTATACTACTGAAAGTAGTTCTTCTGATAATCTACGGAAAAGATTGAGGTATTGCTTTTCGGTAAGGTGTTCGCAGACTTGGCAAGTCATTTTTTCTATCTCTGATTCCTCCCTTTCCGGATACCTCACGTGAAGTCCTTCATGTATAATTGCCGGGAGGAGAGGGGCAGTCGGATCTATTGGAATATCATAGATGTCAACAGTGTCATCTATTCTGTAGGCAAGATATTCAGCCAGTATGTCCGGATCGAGGAATTTGAACCTGATAAAGGTGGTCCTGTTCCTCATGAACTTATAGAGCCAGTGGAGGAAGCTATCTGCCTGTTTCTTTGTCATTACGCCCTCCAGGTGAACCCTCCGTAAGAGAACCCTCCGTTGATAATAATGTGCGGGTAAAGCTGGAATTCACCATAGTGATTATATTCAACCGTGACGTGGCCATTCTGGAACCTGGTAGGCTTCTGCCCCTTCCAGTCTGGGTATCGATGGGTAAGGCATCCTACACATTGAGCTATTTGTTCTTTTCTGGCGAAGTGAACATTCCTGGTGTCTTGCTGGAAGCTGTGGACGTGACAATAGAGGATGTTGTCACCAAACTCGTGAAGGGTTTTGTTGGCATGGTATTTATTGTAGAACCACCCATGAGCCCACCAGAGCTGACCTATCTGGTAAGCTTCGCCAAAGGGGACAACTGTCATCTCCAGCTCTTCAAGGTGGAGATCGTTGATGATGTCGATGTGGTCCGCCATTGCAGGATTTTTCTCAACATACCATTCAGCCCGTTTCTCGTGGTTGCCTATGATGTAGATCATCTCGGTATCTGGAAGGGCATACCTGTATAGGTAAAGCTCTTCCTTTACTGATTCATAGTCATCCTTGTAGCGTCTTCCTTCGGCAATCTTTGGCTTCTTTTTGTTCCAGTTGCTCAATGAAGCAAACTCACCTGAGTCTCCCATGAAGACCAAGATGTCAGGCTTAATGTCAAGAACGTATTCTCTAGCCACCCGGTAGGCCGGGTGAAGCTCGGTGTCAAAAGGGTCTAAATGCATATCGGGTAAACCAACAGCAATGGTGTCTGTCTTAATTTTCATGTGCGCTCCTTACCCAAGTTTTGGTATTAGAAAAGTGGCACTAAATGAGATGGCTGCACCAAAAAACCAATAAAGTGCGGTGCCCCACTTGCCAGCGATTGCCAGAATAATTGAGGACGCAAACATCTCTCCCATGATGACAATCGGAAAAACGTAAGCCCACCAGCTATCCCACATTTGTTATCCCCTCTCTCTTCTTCTTGTATCTGTAGCCAAAAAAGAAGAGTATAATGGTGGTCATGGCCGCATCGGTGACAGGATCTCTCTGGATGAACTGCCACTGGAAGGTTTTTCCGAAAATATTGGCTATGTTGTAGGCCCACTGCACCCAGAACTTGTCAGCCAGATAGCCTAGTGCTGTGAATCCAGCTACCGGGGTAAATGTTCCATTGAGAAGCCTGGCTATCCAGGGTAGCTTCTGAGTCTTAAGGACAGTCATATACATCTCTCTTGCCTTGTTGACGTCAGCTATCTCCTGATTGCCTTGCTCGACTTCTAGGCGGAACATCTCCTTTGTGGCCTGGAATTTCTCGGACTCTGACATCTTTCTCGGGACAAACCTGTCAAGAAGGTTGCTTATCCCCGAGCCAACTGCTCCGAGTCCTTCCTTGACCACTCCTGCCGCAGTGTTACCAGTGAAGAAGTCTAGTATCTTTCCCACGAGTTTCTCCTTTTATCACACCTGTGATAGGTTAAAGAAAATTAAAGGATCTACAAAGACGGATTTTTGTTGGTATCTCCCGTCTATTAGGTAGGTGAACGGCTTCAGACTTACCCTCACATGAATGTGGGGTGTCATGGCTCCGTGCTCATTTGGGGGGTATTTCAGGGAAATGTCTTGGGCATAGCCAAGAATGTGACCGATCCCGACATGTGTTTTTATAATGCTCAGCCTCGGCTCCATATACCATATCTCGCAGCGAACCCTATCGTTCGAGATCTGGACGCCTTTCCAGGACAGGTCTGAGGCGTATGGGTATTCTATTTTTTCTACATAGGCATTGAAGGGGGCCACCACTGCTTGACCTGGCTCCACTTCCAGGTCAACACCATCGTGAAAGTCTCTGCTCCCGTCTGGGTTAACGCCCCTTGATGCACCGAAATTACCGTTGCCTCTATTGTCAGACCTCACCTTGCATGGCAAAACTGGTACTTCGATTCTCATAAACACCTCCTACCAGATACTTAGAAGTTTACTTCCCCATGCACCGAGCAGTGCAGCCAGGGCTGCCCATTGTAGCTTCACATGTGTTTTAATGGTAGCCAGACGTGCAATTATCCCCCTACTGTCCCCGTTTCCCTTGATACAGGACACTAGGTCTTTAATGTCTGACTTCATTTCGTCCTGACCCTTCTCCATGCTTTCCACCTTGGTCAGGAGCTTGGCTATTGAGCCCTCCTGTCTGCAGTCATGGGGCATCACTATATGTGCTCCACAGTCGTTGCATGTACTCATCTCGACCTCTCCTACTTCCCATTATATCACTGATGTGATATGCCGTCAACTATCCTTTTCTTGCCCTTGTGTATATGTCATAAGCGTTTTTCACAAGCTTGTTCCTTAGTCTGTAATACCTATCCAACTTCTCCCTTTTCTCGTCCGAGGTGTATTTTCTACTGTTCTCGATCTGCCTCATAACCTTTCTGATGTCAGAGAGTTGCCTCCGGATAGATGTTAAATGTTTGTTATATGCGTAGGCTGTAACATCTTCCTTCATCAGCCTCCTGGCCTCGGCCATGTCGCCCAGCTCCATGTAATGTTTCACTGTCTTTACCAGCTTTTCGCTCTCTTCAACCATGTCATAGAAGCGGGTGGCGTACTTGTTGTTTTTGGCCGGGCCTTCTTTCCAGAACCTGCCCACGAGAGGATAGTCGTCGGTTCTAGGCCTCGGCCTTTCCGGGAAGTCTGCGAACCACCTGGTTCCCTGATCTGCCATTGTAAGCAGTCCTGCACCGAGGGTACCGAAGTATCCATTAACCAGCTCCTCCATTCTTGTTGGAGATAGGTTGAGCTGTTTCCCGAGAACCCTCATAAGCTCTGAGGTGTTAGAATAGTATCTCTCGCTTCTCTTCAACCCCTGGAGCCTATAGCTTTCTATTGGCCTACCTGTGAAGAATGACTTGTTAGCCCACTGCTCCACGGCTGGTTTTATCAGTTGGGGCATGTCGATAGCAAAAGTCTGATTCATGGAGTGGAAGATGAATCTCTTAAGAAACTCCTTCTCCTCCTTGTTGGTGATCAGATTAGCTGCGGTTTCGACTGCTGACGAGAATACAACACCAACCTCGAATGGTTTGGGTATCTTGTAGTGCTTGTCCCCTGCCCAGAAATGGTAGTATGTCCACTTATCCCAGTCCTCAAGCTCCTTATATCGATCATCGTCGGCGTATAGCGCCCAAAGCCCGAGCGATGCGAGGGCAAGGAGGCTGCCCTTAGCCGCAAAGCCGAGTGGATTTTCCTTAAGCCCACGATAGAACTTGTAGTTACCCTGAGCCCTGGCGCCGAGGAATGGGACTGTTGCGAGAAGGTACTGTAGCGGCACCGAAGCACCATGGTTAGAAAAGTCTGTAATGTCTCTGGCTTCATATGCGGCATCAAAATCTGAAAGGCCTGATCTAATATTTTTTAGGAATATGCCCATCCTTGCAGCATTTTCTGAGGCGTCAATGAACTTCTCATAGAACTCCCAGGCAGATTTGAGTGTATCTAGGACTACACCCTTACCCTTTTTGGGCACCATTCTTCTGGCCATCTTCTGGAGTGACTGTGGGTCTTCTGCCCTCATGTAACTTCCACCGAAGAGGGCCCCGGCTGCCATGGCATTAACGTACTCATCTGAGTTGGTCATGATATGAAAGGCACCACGGATCGAGTCTATCACTGGAATAAAGTTTTTAGTTAATACCCAACTTGCCAGTGTGTCACGTGTGGAGTTAGCCAAAACAAACGCTGGGCTTCTGGTGATACCGTAGGTCAACCACCGTTTCGGTCTACCGAATATGGATCTCATCCACCGTGGTACAGCATTTTGGTTGACATTTCTAATAGTCTGGAAAAGCTCAAAATCATGAAGCCTTACGAACTTGCGGTTACCCTTATCCATGTAAGATATGGTGTCAAATCCGGCCTTGTCAGCATCTGTCACTATCGGATCTCCACCCTGCTCTGCTTGAATAGACCTAGCAGCATCAAAAGCGTTGGCTGTAGCTGCATTCCGCAGTGACTCCTTAATTAAGTAAGACCAGTTGGCTACCACGTTTTCTATCGGATCACCGAGCTTCATCTTTGCTCCATAAAGATCCTTGAGCTTAGATCCTATAACATCAGTTGAGTAGGGGTGTTTGGAGTCCTCATCCCCCTCTGCCGTTTGGAAGATTCGGTGGAACGGAACGTATATATCTGAAAGCCAGGTATCTCTTTGCTTTTTGCTTATGAGCCCCATGGCCTCAGCAAGGTCTAGTATGCCCGTATGAAACTTGACAAATTCATCATAAAGTCCTTGGTAGAATTCGTCCGGTTTCCCGGTTTCCCGAAGATGTTTTTCTACTGCCGCACGTCTTTCACCCACTAACCACTGCTCACGTGGCCGACCTCTCTCGATGATTATCTTGTTATCTGTGACCCTCATCTTAAGATGTTCGTCGGGGTGGTTGTCTATGTATCGCTGGGCCAGGTCTACAGAGTTACGAGAATACTCCCTAACTTTCTTATACTTGTAGCTCTTCCCTAACCTCTCGGCACGTTTGAGTGCGGCCCAATAGAGCATGTTCCTGGCGTCGTCACCGTGTTTCTTGAAAAATTCACCTGCCCCACCAGTCGCTCTATCTATTCCAACTCTGCCGTTGTCATCTATGGTGATTTTGCCCTTCTCCATCACTGCCTGAAACAAAGCGTCAGATCCGGCGAGCATTCTAAACATCTTATAAGCATTTTCACCCAGTCGCTCCTTAATCGGATCGTACTTATCTACTAAGTACTTCCTCCATTTTCTAGCCTTGGCCAGGGTGCCCTTCACTTTCTTTCTGAAATTAGTAGGCATTTCACCAAAAACATCGTCTATGGTCATCTCGGGTGTGCGTTGATCAGCTACGCTGGCAAATAATGTCTGCTGGTCAATCGCTTGTAGCGGTGAGCCCACTGCCCTGGACGGATCACCTGGGAGGATTGCATACCTATCCGCCTCACCCTTTGGGATCTCCTTGACTGGTATAGAGGCTTTTTTGACATGATCGTTAATTACTTTGTACAGCGGATCTAAGGTTCCGGTTGGTCTGCCCTTGGCCTCCTCGTCCAGGGCTTTCTTTCCGGCCCAGAGTAGGGCCTGGTATGCTCTATTCGATACTCCATACCTCTTGGCTCCCATTTCGATCCACTGCCTGATCATCTTTCTTTGGTTTGTAGTTGGGTTGTCTATAGGTGTCAGCTTTTTGGTTTTGGGATCATATTTGGCAAAGTTGAATACCCTACCCATCCACCTGTCGATAACCACCGCATCTGCATTTCCGAGGATTGCCTCCAGGAATGGCACTCTCTTATCACCCGTGGTGATTCCAGACTCTATGGCCGAATAGATACTCCAGTCTTGCACGGCATGTGTGCCAGTTATTGGTTGGCCAGTTTTCAGCCTAACGTAAACGTCGATAGCTTTCTTTACGTTGTCAACCACGTTCATTGAGGAACTTAGGTGGGCTATGAGAAGAGCCATATCTTCCGCATCTTCCCCGAAGTATTCTTCCAACTCCGTCTTGGCTGACTTGGCCACTACTTCTCCACTGTCATCGGTGGTTAGGGCACTGAGGCCGTCTCTCACGTCATACCAAACTAGGCCACCCTCTTTTGCTCCACGCTCCTCTATTGACAAAATCTCTTCCATGGTTGGGAGTCTACCCTCAAGCGTCTCCTCGGTTCTCAGTTTAAATATCTCCTGGGATTTTTTCCTTACTCTTTTCAGTAGCCCCTTCGGGATAGCTTTGAGTCCGTAAGCCTCTCTGATTTCTTGGGCCATGAGCGATGTCCAGTTGGCACCCTTAACCCCCTCTGCGAAGCGGATTGCCCCTGTGATGCTTATTCTCTCAAAGTCATCGTCCAGGGCTTTTCTCTTGGCCTTTTCGGTTGCTTTCTTTATGTCCTCTTCTATCCACTTCCCAGCTTCTTTATCGTAATACCGTACAGTTCCCTTCTTGTATTTGGGTAAATGCCGCTCCATTCCGGCAATAGCATCATAAACCCTACCCTTTCCGGAAGGCTTCCCTAGGGGTCTTTTCCACACTTTGCCGGAAGCTATGTCGTAAAAAACCTTGGGGTGATCGCTGAAGCCTAGGGCTTGCATAAGTCTCCGGGCCCACAGCTGGATTTTTCTAAATATCGGATTAGCAGATATTTTCTCGGAGAATTCTGCGTAAGCGTCAGCTGCATTCTCTTCGGGATTGGGGTGCTTCCCACCCTTAAACCTCTCTCGTAAATATTTAATTTCCGGCACGGTAAGAACCATTGAAACTGCCGCATGGAACGATTCATGGTTGGCATAGAATTTTGATGGGTGAGCCAGGTATATTACCCCCTCACCAGTTATGGATGCATCCGTAGACACCTTCCAAAGGCCCACAACCTCCGGTTGCTTCATTCCCTCAAGATTGTGATGAATTTTGAAATTCTCTACCTTGGTATCCTCCGGGAGAGATCCCATAACCACCTCTATCCTTGCTCCGTTTGGCAAGGTAAGAAAGTATGAATCCGAGGCGAAGCTGTAAGATCCTATCTCGGCTTCCGGAAACGTTTGTCTGAGTATGTCGTAGTATTTTGAGTCTGTCTTGGTGTCGACCTTGCGTCCGACCTGTTTTGTCCTTACCTGTTTCTTCCCGAGGTCTAGCCGTTCAGAAGCAAATTCCATCACATTATGATAGAATTGTTCGTGGATCTCAGGATCTAGGTGGTAGGATCTCGTGACCTGATTTTCGTCCAGGTCTATTTCGCTTTTAACCTCCAGTTGAGCTGCAAGTTCTGTTCCCTCATATAGGGCAAGGTTGTAAACGTTAATGTGCGATATAATATTCCTGTTTATTCTTAGGAAGGACATAGTTCTAGCGTAACTCTGCTGAGTCTCAGACCATATCTTGCCATTAGCGTCCTTCCCGGCTAGGCCAACGAGAATATTAGGTATGAATTGGAGGTTGTTCTTTCTTATTTTGTTGACAGCTCTGTCCAAGAGCTTTGTATTGTGGGGCTTCTTGACCCTTTTGAGGATCTCATCATTGTATGATTCCACACCAAGCTCGACATACCTTATCCCGGACTCCTGGATGAACCCATCGTCAAGTTTCATAAACTGTGGAGCCGTGGTTTGTATGACGAAGCCTTTGAACTTCGGATTAAACTTTTTGATTCTCTTGTTTACTTCTGACAAGTACTTATAGTTCGATGCCTGTCCGAAGGTCTTGTCGTCGAGGTACACAAGCTCGAAGTCTAGATCCTTAATTGCCTCAAGTTGTTGATCAATAAACTTGGTGGGCTGTGCCATTACTTTCTTCTTCACTACACAAAAAGCGCACTTGTGAAGACATCCGGTTGACAGGCATAGACGTGGTACAGTCTTGGTTCCCTTGAAGTGGTGGTAGTTGATGCCACGGGAATACTTCACTCCCTCACCCTTGGCTGCCTTATCCATGGAGTCGTAAAACTTTACATTCTTTAAGCCCTTAAAGAATGTAGGATCTATGTATCCACCAACAACGACCTTACCTCCGTAGCGCTCGGCTATATCCTTAATAATTTCCTTGTTGGTATCCATGGCACTGAACATGACAGTGTCATACTCAGTAAAATTCATTAGATCTACAGCTTCGCTTACTCCACGAACAACGTAGGCATCAGAGTTGGGAAAAACGTGTGCGGCTTCCCCTATCCATACGGGGACTTCCCAAAAATCCTCGGGTCTGTAATATCCTTCTCTCTGTGAGTAAAGTTTGTCAAAGTACTCGTCAGACACAGAATCGGACATGGTCTTAGAGCTTATCTGAACCAAGAGGGTTCGACCTTTACCGCTTCCCTTGGTGATTTCCTTCTTGTCTGAAATTAGTATGTTTCTCTTGACATCCTCGTACCCCTCCACTCCGTCCTTGTATGACTTGACGGTTATGGGCTCACGCTTTGCGATCTCATGAGATGGAAGTTTCTGGAAGATCCTTACGGTTGAGGGCCATCGGCTCTTTGGTATGTGGTAGCCCCAGTACCCGGCCTCCTTCATCATTTTTTCGGCCAGGTTTATATCTATTGTGACCATACCTTTTGGTTTGGCCTTGCTTTTCAGGTCAAGCGGATCTTTGATTACATCGTAAAGTTTGCTCTTCGGTACCAGAGATCTATACTTAATGGGCAAGGCTTTAACCTGGAGTTCCTCGGCTCCGCCCTCCATGTAATAGTGGTACATGTGAGGAGCTTCAGAACCTACTCTTGTCTTTTTTTCCTCGCCCTTGATGTTGGTGTATTCTTCTTCGGTTGGATCTAATGTGGCCTTACCTGCTACGGGGTGGTATCTGACCAGATACATCCGGTCATCTTCGGGGATGGAGTTTTCGTATGGAACAAAGCCCTCGTCTAGTACGGGCTCAAGCGCTATCTTCTCGGCCATCTCAGCAGCCTCAATCTCAAGACCCATCTTTCCCGCAGCGTCATGAAGGGTACTCATACCCTCTTCTGCCACATTGATGGCCATGTCACGCTTATCTTGGTACATAAAGCTCTCAAAGTGGTCGGCCAGGTAGGTGTGCTCAGGAGCCCAGGCCTTAAGATACTTGTGAAGTCTCTTGTGAAAGTCCTTCCAGATCCTCTGGGGGGAGTTAAGCCCTTGCTCTCTGAAGGGGTGATTCCTCAGCTCCATTATATTGGAGCGGATCATGTCACGGTCTTCGGGCTTAACTTTCGGCTTCTCTTTCTTTTTAGGTTTTCTCTCACCCTTCTTTTTGGTTACGACTTCGGGTTCACGTTTTTTCTCTTCTGTGATAGTCTCTTCAGTTTTTTCCTCCGCTAGTTCCTTTGTGACTTCATCGATAACCCTACGCTTGCTCTCCTCTATCTCCTCTTCGGTTCTTGGTGGGGGTAGGTCTTCCACACCTTCAAGTTCAAGCTCGTCGAGGCCAGCTGGGTATGCTTCACCATCGTCGTCGAGGCGCACGTATCTCGCATTTTTCGTATATATCTCAGAAGCATCCTCTGGGGGCTCGATTACAACACCGGGATCACCATCGAGGAGCACTCTTGTGCCAGTCGGGAAAATCTGTCCCCTGTACTGAGTCTTAACCCCCTTCTTTTTTCCCTTGGTTTCCTTCTTGGGTTTTTCCTTGCCCTTCTGTTCCTTTTCCTTCTTTTCTGTGACCTCTTTTTTCTCGGTTGGTACTTCGGTAGCCCCTTCCTCTTTTGTGACCTTTTTGGCCTCTTTTTCGGCCTCTTCTTTTTTAAGCTTTTCAGTCTCTCTCCTGGTTAACTCATCCTGAACCACTGAGTTATATTGCTCAGTGTATTGAGCAATCTGCTCTTCAACCTGTGCCCTAGCCTCTCCGTTTGTTAGGCCTTGGGTTTTTAGATCCTGGAAGAGTACGCCCCCAACTTTGGCCGGGTTGTATTTATCCTGCATTTCATTGAAGCCGTCCTTCTCTATGGTGCCTTCAAGTTCCGAACGTATGCCCTTGGGGTCTTTTCCTACCAATTTTTGAGTGGCTGTGGCCTTCGCCTTGGAGGGCTCCCGTATGGAGTTAACCATCTTGGCAAGATCCTGCCTGTTTATGTCGGCACCCCTGCTTCTCGCTTCCCTGTATATTTCGCCTATGGTTGCACCGGGTTTTTCTCTAAGGATGTTTCTAACTACTGCTCCGGTTCTATCGAAGCGCCCCTGCGCCTTCTCGTACTCACGAGTTGCCTGTTCTATGGCCTCCCGGCTGCCCATTTCAAGGGCAGCCTCTACAGCCCTTGCCGCAGCCTCGGGGCCTTCAGCTTCTTCCATTACAAATTCGGGCCCCAACTCTGGTTCCGGTAGCAGCTGGCGTTTGGAGGGATCTGTCCTCTGCTCTTCAATGGGGAAGTTGCCGGGCTTGTGTACCCATCTTAAAAATTCTGCCACCTCGGGTGAGTAGACACTAAAATCAACGGGTTCTTTTTCGCCTCTGGGTAACTGCTTCCTCTCCTCTCCTGGAGGAAGAAGCTTTCTATCTGGGGGTGGGGGGAGTTTTTCTTTTTCGTCAATTAGTTTCTGAGCCAATTCCGGTGACCAGTTACTGTACTGTGCAGCTAATACAAAACCTTGACCAGGTGGTAGTGCAAGGTCTTTTTCTAGCTTCATGAATGCCTCAGGATGGGAAAGAGCAAGCTGGGGATTGTTCTTAATTTCCTCCTCAATCTGGTCTATCAGTCCCGTAATAACCTGATCCTTCCTCTTCTGATTTACTTCATTCTTTACGGCGTACATAGCGCCAGGGGCGCTAAAGAAGCCGCCAAGCAAAGCACCTATTGGGGCATCCCACCTTGCACCTTCCCAGGCCCACTCAGGAACCTGTTTAATTATGTCCATCAGCATCTTGCTGGACTCATCGCCTGGGTGTGTCGCAATGTGGTATGTTATCTCCTCAGGAAATTTCTGCAGCCACTCTGTTAGTCCCTCAGTCCCAGCTCTCTTACCCCACTGGGATAGAACCTTCGCTATCCCCTGAGTAGGCATCCAGGGCTTAAGGAGCTTACCAAGACCGATATGCTCAAGAGGCATCTGCACCCCAGCATTGGCCAAACTCATGGCAGTAGCCAGGTCTTTATCCACTCCCTGGTTAACCAGGTCATGGTATTGCTGACCAGCTATCTGGCTAAACATATACATTCCAGCCGCAGCCGGGCCAGCTACTATCCAGCTACCCACCTGACCTGCCATCTGAGGTAGGTTGAATACTGCTCCTTCAAATATATTCTGGGGAGGTTGCCAACCCTCAGGAGGCTTAAAGCCTTCCCATTCAGCTCCTTCATGGAGGGCTTCCTCCAACTCCGGGCCGATTTCCGCAAGTGATCCGCCTACACCAGGAGTCTCTAATACCTCACCCTTCCCAACTATGTGAGCTATCTGCTCTAGGCCTCCCAACATCGCAGCGGGTACGGACTTAGCACCCTGCCAGAGTAGATCAGTGTATCTCTTGACAAACGTTTCGTCTGTGTCTGCCTCTGCTAACCCGAATTCATTTTCGGTGGGGGATAGACCGAGTTTTTGAGCTACGGGTTCTGCCTCTGGCCTAAATAGGGGCATGCGAGGCCTTGGTGGTGCTTGGGGGGCTGATTCGGGAGTTGCTGGTGGTGAAGGCAGTGGTGGCGTATGTATCAGTTTCCTGCCTATCTCTTCTGGTAGGTCTATTGGTTCAAGCTCGTCCCACAGACTTTTCTTGTAGTCTTCCTCTTCCACATCTATGGGTTCAAGTGTGTCCCATATACTTTTAGTGGCCATGTTTTAGCCCTTTATGGAATTATGTTTTCCTGTATAGATCTGGCCCTTGCTTCCCGCTGTGCCTGTAAATCAGACTCGGAAACAAAGTTGCTATCGAGGGTTTCCGGTGTTACCGGGATCTGTTGCCGGGTTGCCGTATCGTAGAAGAATAGTTTTCCATTCTTGCCCTTGAAAACAAAACCCTTGCGTCCGTTGAAGGTTCCGTCAATTCTGGTCGGCCTGGGCTTCGCAGGAGCTGCAGCCTTGGGCTTAGGTGGTGCCTTAGCCTTGGGCTGGAATTCGGGAGCCACTGGTTCCTGACCTTTCCCTAGGGGAGAAACCTTTAGTCCTGCTCCTCCTGGCGTAAGTGCTTCTGCCTCATATCCCATTCCGCCAGACTTATACCACTGGGTTATAGCCTCGTTCAGCTTCTTCCCGAGTGACTTAAGTGTTTCATCTTCCAACGCAGCCGGGCCTAAAGCCTTTGCTAGATCTGCATACTGCTGACCAAGAATTTGAACCTTTGCAACATGTTCGGCACCTTGGGTGACCTCCCTCTCCTTCCTACCTTTCTCCATTCTTCCGTAGATGTTTGACAATAGTTTGTCAGCCTTAGTCTGATGACGACCTATCGGTATACCATCATCGGGCCCGGAAACGAGGCCTGAGTAGCCAAACTGGCCTAGGTGGCCCATTAGGTTTCCCTGAGCATCATGGAAAAATTGGGAGCGAGTGGGGGTGTAGCCACCAGATCCACCACGTATTGAGTAATCTGATAATCTTTTTGTGTAAGCCATTTTATCCCCCCTATTATGATATTGCCATGAGTCCTGGCCCCTGGCCTGGGCCGGTAACTCTTCTGAACGGATTTGCTGGAGTACTGTACCTATAAGAAGCTCCGCCACCGCCCGAACCTGTGGGGGCTCTATACCCATAGGTGTTGTACATGTTTCCTCCGTAGTTGTAGCCACCGCCCGAACCTGAGCCGTAAAGTTTGTTGACGACTGGGTTCTTCCCACCGAACTTAGACATTATCCCGGCCATCCTGTTTGATGCTCCGGACATGGGCAAACCAAGATCACCTGGGTTATATCCCATCCTGCTAAGCATCTCAGGGGTAAGCCCGGTCATTCCCGAGAGAGCCATCATGTTAGAGAATTCCTGTTGCTCCTGGCTTGCCCCAAACTGCTTCTCCCACATCTCCCGTTGGGCGGCCAATTCCTTCTCTCTTTGTTCTAGTTGACGTGCGTACTCTGACTCCCTCTGGGAGAGGCGTTCCGCCTCGGCGCCAGCCTTAGCGGCTGCCTCGCCTGACTCAGCCGCATAAGGAGCTACAGCCTTCATGGCACTTCTCATGGCCTGGGGTATCCCCTGCCTCTGACCCAGCTGGACAAGATAGTTGTACGTCGCCTCCTGCTGCTTCCTCATGTTGGGCATAATCGCCTCCATGAGGTTCTGTAAGTAAACGTTTTTGTTAGCTGCCATTTCTATCCCCCTTCCACCTTTCTGTGTCTTTTCCCCTTCTCAAAAATTTCGTAGTAATATGTGCAAGCAGAACACTCAGCATAGAATGCCCTACCACTCGCTTCCTTTTCGCAGCCGGGAACTGGTTCCCCCCTAACCACCGATCCACAGCGAGGGCAAAAATCGATTACAGTCTCTGGCACTCTAGGCTCAGCGTATGTGACCTTACTTTTTTTCTTTTCAGACACTCCCGTCTTGTGCTTTGCCTTAACGCCCTTGGCTTCTTCGTGGAGCCTTTTTACTCTCTCCGCTTCCCCCTCGGGACTAAATCTGCGTCTTTCCGCAAGTATCCTTTGGGCTTCCAGGTGTTCCTCATAAAGCTCGTCAAGAGCCTCCCGCAGGGCTGGACAGCAGTCAAACCACCTAAGATACTGCCTTACAATCTTGGCACTATCAAAGCCGTGACCCGACACATACTCTTTTAAATTCTTGCCGTTAACTAGCATGAGCATACCCATTCACATTTTTGCCATGACCATTTTGTACAGGGGCACTTTGTGTCGTCCCCCGATCCACTACAAAAGCCAGAAGTTCTACCTATGCTGTCACAGGTGGCAGTGGCCGTCCTGCATGGCGGTTTATTGGTTTCCATTGATGGACACTCATCTACCTGGCAACCAGCACACTCGGCACTATAACTGCTGTCGCATGGGCTCGATGACTGCCATCCATAATAATAAGCGTTGTCTTCATCCCAGCAATTATCGCTAAAGGCACTACCGCAACCAACCGTACAGTTCTCACTACAATTCTCTGACGACTGAACTTCTACAGATGAAAAAGAGCCGCCACCGCCGATAATTCTAACCGACTGGGTATCCGAGGTTTCCGAACACTCACCGTCCCTGGCTTGGTCTGTAACCGTTACAGTAAAAGAACCACAAGCGCCAGTGGTGCCCACCGTTACCTGGGAACCTGCAGCATTCACCGTACATGTTAAACTACAGCCAGAGTTGGACGATACACTACACTCCGCAGTCGGACAGGCCGGACTTATTGTTCCAGTCCATGTATCACCCTGGTTAACTGTGTCATCGCCAGTTAGGGTGAACTCCGCACAGCATTCTTCTTCGTCCAAGACCTCAACGCTCATACTGTTTGAGCATCCGGGGCCATTGTATGTTATAGTGAAGGTTCCAGCCACAGATCCGGCGTCAACAGTTGCCATAATGGGGCCAGAGAAAACAATCTCCGCCTCTGTATTTCCCTTGTCGAGCGTCCAGCCACCATAGGCTGCCCACCAGGGTGCGATTGTACATCCTATCCAAACATGGGCCTGGGTGTAGGTTCCGTAGTCATTTACATCTAACGTTCCAGGGCCAAAAACAAGTGCCCAAGTGCATCTTTCATCTGCGACACATGGGTGGGGTTCTGGTGATACTGGTGGCCACGGTGGAAACCATATGGGATCTATCCAGTTCCACTCCCACCATGGATACCCTTCATCCTGACCTGTTTCGAAGTAGGGCTTCTGAAACTCTGAGTACGGCAGGAGGTATCCGTATTCCGCCTCCTTGTCAAAAAACGACTCTGTCTTTACTATCTCCAGGTACTCTCTCTCTGTGTCTAGGTAGAGCTTTAGTGTAGCCCTCTCGCCACCCATTATTCTTCAGACCTTCCTTCGTCTATATCAACGTCATAGCCGAAGAGTGTCATCCTAGCGTTCTTACTGCGATTTCTAAATCTGAATCGTGTAGCCTTCTGACCAGTCCACAGTTTCAGTCTCCATTGCCATGCAGAAATTTTCTTACCAAGCTTTTGCATGAAGCCCTTCCCGGCTGCCTGTTCGGTGTCACTGCTGTCTGGATACTCATCAACTTCTATGAGTCCACCAGCTGTCGAGTCACCCACTAGTGATAACAATCTCTGCTTCAGACCTTCACTGTAAGATGTAAACATGTCTCTTGTAATAACGTAAGCATCCACGGCAACAGCTGTGCCACTAGCGTTAAGATCTGTGATACCATAGTTAAGACGATAGAACTTGCCACAGGCATGCCCACCACCTACTAGATAAAGTCCATCGTTGTAAGCCATGTAGAGACTCGATATGTCTACGCCGTAATCGTATATGCCGTATTGCATCGTAGCAGGATGAAGAGCTATTGCTTTATTCGGTGTCGTGCTACTTCCAGTGTAAACAAGCCAGACAGCGCACTGGGTTGTGTAGTCCCACACACCGTAGCATTGATCCATGTAGTCTTTATTTATGAAATCGTCATGATCTGGATCGAAGAAGTTATCAATATCTGGAGACGAGATCTTAAACCATTTAACACCATCAAACATGTAGATTCCATCCCAGAACATCCAAGCCAAAACGATCCTTTTGTGCTCACCAACCTGGACGCCTATCTCTATCGGGATGGCAGACATGGGTGCCGATATACCTATGAAGGAAGATAGCTTTAGTTTCCCAAAGTTGGCCGGGGCGTTTCCCTGAAGCATCCACATCTCTCGATCAGCCCATATCACCTCTTCGTTGTAGAATGGTAATGCCCTCCTGAGCGGTCTGTTTCCAAAGTGAACATATCCAGAATCATTCCCATTCCACACATTAGGAAGGTTAAAGGCTGAATAGCGAACAGCATTTTCGTCGTTCCATGGAGCCAACTGCCAAGCTCTGGTTTTGTACTCAAAGCACCCGTAACATGGATCAGGATCTTGTCCCACTGGTATGCCCTGAACCCTATAAACTGAAGTGGGATTTGAAAGAGTGGCGTCAAACGTGATCTCGTACCAATATAATGGGATAAGATCACCGGCAAGCTTCTTCGGTTTCTCGGAGTACCTCGCTGGGGCAGTCCACATAACGGTACCATTCTGGGATAAACTGGCACTCCCAGTTTCGGTACCATCTACAACATCAGAAAGAGCTGTGGCCGCACCAGTTGTGCTGTGGTATTTAACATTGGAAATAGAAACATTGTTAGCGTTGGCTTCGTCAGGGTAAACACTCAATATCAAACCCTGAACTTCCTCGGCAAAACCAGCATAAAACTTATAAGAAGTAGTAGCCCCGTCTAGGGCTGCATGCTGAGAAAATACATCGTTGTTCACATATGCCGTGAAATCATCATATGATGTACCATCGTAAATCTTGCACCCGAGGCAGGGAAGGGGCATTCCATCCCATTGATCCTTTACTTCCCCCATGGGGGATTTCACGTCTAGGTGTGTTAGGGACACTGAGGCATCCAGGGTCACACTTGGAGAAAACCTGTAGGCATATCCGGGTATCCCCTCGACAAGCTTCTTCTCCGCATCTCCTGGATCTGTCCAGGTGACACTTCCGCTCTGCGCTAATGTGGCACCACCGGAGGCGGTTCCGTCAGAGAAACCGTGTCCTGTCGTATCCAGGGCGCCACCCACAACCACCTGGGCTATGTAGGTTATCTGGTCGGCTGTGGTCACACCAAATTGTATTAGGTTAACCTCTCCATCCGTATAGGCCCCGGTGTCCGAGCAGTCAACGTCCGCCTCTAGCAGGGTACCGTTTTTATAAACATCACATGTCGCTGTTGCTGGGGTGGAGAAGTCACACACGAACGTCCATAATACCCACTCGTCTTCATCAACAACATCAGTACCAACCTCGTTCAGTGAGGCACCGTCGTAGATGAATAATCCATCACTACAGAATACAGCATTGAGCCTGACACCAGACTCTTCCACATTTAAGGCAAAGTAGTCAGTGTCCGCTTGTGCCCCAATATTGTCATGGTATGCCAGGATGGATACAGTCACCGAATCGGAAAAGGTTCCAGCGTCTTTAGTACGCATGGCCTTCACACCGCCACCCGGAGTGTCGCCGCTATCAAACTTGAAACACTCCCTGCCGTAAAATTCAACCTGAGTTGATGCTCCGCTTCCAGCATCATTATCGGTCCACCCGGTAAGGTCGTCACAATCCTCATCCATGTAGGTGTCGTTTGACCACCAGCTTGCTTGCTTGAGAATAGTCCAAACTCCATTCCAGTACTCACCTATGAGCCAAGACGAAGTTGAGTTGGCATTTCCGGAGGTTGCTATAACGCTCTCAAGGGACATTGGAGCGATGGTGTAAAGATAATCCTCCGGCGGCATTGAATTGACGGACATAGAAGTCGATGACTTACCGTCAGTCAGCTCCTCGAAGTAGTTTATGTAAGAAGTATTTGTGGCGTCATAATACCAGGCCCCGTGGGGCATGTAGGTATTTCCACGCCAGATAAGGAATTCTTTGTTGTTAGCTGCTAAAAGGGCCTTTCCGACCTGTGCGAACTGCGTCATTTCGCAGGAGGCAGTAAGGGTGTAGAGGGATGACCAGGTGATTGAACTCGTAGGTAAAGCACTCCCGTAAAGAATTCTCTCACCATTCGAAGAGTCATAGGCGTGAGACAACAGTACATCCGTACTATCGTCTAGTGTGGTGAATTGTGTAATACTTTTAAAGCGCAGACCACTGGCGACTGCATCTGATGTGAGGGTGGTTAGCCCCTTCCTCTGTTGCCAAAAGAACCCAGGTTGCATATTCTGGGTATCACTTAACTCGTCATCTTTAAGTAGGAAGGAATGCACACCCTTGATCATCTTACCGAAGCCATGCCTGAACTGTCCGGCTGTCTTCATCTTCATGATCTTCTCCTATTCTAGGAAGGGTGACCCCCCTGAATTCCACTCTATCTCCTGGCGTACAGAGTAAGCCTGATTGTCGTCAGTTCCCTGGATGTCAGTATTGATAAGAGTTATGTCGTTAACGATCCTTGCAAAGGTTCTCTCCTCATTCGCTTGACCAGCTAGAATCTTAGATGCCTCAAGAACAAGTAAGCGCTCAACCTTGTTATCAAAGTCGGTAGTGTCGGTATCTGCACTCAAAGAAGAATCCCATGCCATATAGAACAGGTGTATCTCGTTGTATTGCTTTGTCGAGTTATTCGGCCACAACCAGATCCTGTCATCAAACACAGCGTACTCGCTAGGATCACCAGTACTCTTGTCACGGGCGTTATATTCCTCTATATGGTCACGCCTGAGGTATTCCCAGTTGCTTCCAGTCCACCATCTAGCCTGTAAAAGGTGTTTAACGTCGGTAGGCATTGCCTGGCCGAGGTAGAAGTTATTCGCTGATTCAGTCTCCTTAATGATTCCAGTAGCAGACGAGCTGCCGCCAGTTATGGTTTCCCCTGAAGCGAATACACCACTCGAATAACCAGCTGCCGAGTTAACTAGACAAGTTGCACTAGTTGTGCCCCCGGTCAAAGTCTCGTTATCAGCGAAAGTACCACTCACGGCGTACAAATCAAGATATGCGGCGTTAACCTCCTCGATCACACCCGTATAGCTATTGGTAGACCCGGTAACAACCTCACCAACCTTGAATGTCCCAGTAACGTTATCTATCGGCACCCTGGTTATAAACTCATTAACCACGATAAAATCAGTCCCGACATATAGAACCGTAGCTGCATGGCTATTGGTTCCGCCAGTGACCGTCTCTCCGACTGTAAACGTACTGGAGGTTCCAACTAGGTCATACTTGGTAACGACATGGATGTCCTGCTTAACATCAAATTTCTCCACCCCACCGAAGCGTAGGGCAACGATTTTTTGAGCCTGGGCCAAAGCGTCTTCCACTTCAGTATTTGTCCATCGAGTACCATCGAGGCCTCGTTGGGCATGACGGTCATATATATAGACAACATCGCCATCGTCATAATCGTTGTCGGTACCACCTTCAATGGAGCCAACAACTAACTTGTCATTCGTGGCGCCTCCGTCTGTAATCTGACGGATAACCGCTAAAGACCCACCATCACTGGTGTTGTAAATAACGTCGCCTATCTCTATGCCCTGACTGTCGAAATTAAAGCTCTGGTCTTGAAAGAAAGCAGCACTATCTCCACCATCGTGGGTAAGGGTGCTACTAGACATCTTCCTTGAGGGCTTGGGATCGTTGACCTCAGCTCGTATATATTTTCTTAAGGTCGAAAGGGTTGCTCCCATTCTTAATCCCCTGATAAGTGCTTATGGTTAATAGCCAATGACTACAAGAAGATGCTCTTTACCATTCTCCAGAACATTTCCCCCGTCTCCTAGTTCAATTATGCTAACCATTCCGTCAACATAATCATAATTCCCTATGTATATAGGGATCTTGTAGGAGGCATTCAGGTTCTCTGTCCAGGCAGCTTGAACCTTGCTCATCTTCAGGTCGGCCACATTTACCTGATAGGAGGAACCATCGCCGGTAACCTTCCATATAGACATCCTTTTGTCCCCGGTGCCCGGTACCACCATAAGTTCAGTTAGTGTCAAAGCCATTTGCTTTTCTCCTTAAAGAGCCTGGGGTGAGGCTTCTTGGGGCAACTCACCCCAAAGCCTTTAGTAACCTACAACGAAGATCAGTTGTTTCTTGGTATTCGTGATGGCGTCTATTGTGATAGACGAACCAGTGTAGTCACTTGTGCCGAGCTGGGCATCATCGTCGACGTCCATTGACCAGAAGTAATCGATGTAACTCAGGCCAAGAGAGGCGGCAGTAACGCCAGTGGCAGAACCATCACCAGTAAGTTCAGCAACAACCAACACTCGATCACCGAGGCTGTGTCTCCCCTTTACGGTTGGGCTATAGTTAGACATTTGTTTCCTCCTATTGCGGTTTATATGTTACCGATGGGATTATCGGAACACGTTTTTCTGCGGGGAATGAGAAAATCAAATCATCCCCCCTGTTAAATTGTTTATAGGTGAAATCACCATGCTTGTGCGCCCACTGCAACATCCTGTTGCGAACATTGCGCTTAATCAGCTCGTGCTGATACGTGGGTTCGCGGTCTTCCCTTAAGATCCAACCGTCAAGCACTGACTCCCTCTCCATCCAGTCCAGTTCGAGATCATCCCAGGTATCCGAGGGACCGAGATACAATTCGAACTCGGTGCAACTACGCTTGATTATTAGATCTATATCAGGATCGATGAGGTCTAAGGTGCCCCTTATCTTGTTGAAGTTGCGCCGGGCCTCGTCGAGTGAGTTGAAGTACCAGAATGATCCCCATGTGTTAGGGGTATAGTCCCTTCTGTCCATTCCACACTTCGACGGCATATCGAGATATTGCTGGGCCTCTTCAATCTCCATTATCTCTTTCATGGTTAATTGCCTAATGGTATCCTTAGTCATCCCCTTATTGCATGCTGCTATCTTCCAGCAGTGTTTGAAGCAATATTGTGGAATGACACCGAACACACCTAGGTATGTGGTATGAAATATGTGGCATAACTGACCCTTGCAACGCTTATGAACCAACCAAGGCGTGTTGGTTTCCTTGGTTTCATGCATTCTTAGCCAGTCATCTCCAACAAATTCATAACCAATTTGTCTGGAGTTAACGTAGGGTTGCAGCTTGCCAACCAGGTCAGTATCATAAAGTCTCTCGGTATAGTCGTGAGCCATGTTATCCTTCCATTAGGTCAAATAGGTTTTCCCAGTGTTGAGCCATGGTTGGAAACCATGGACGATTATTTAGCGTCCACGCCCATGATTGCCTTGCTTTTAGGCCCCACTGAACATCGTCCTGTAGATAGTAAGCACACTTCTCAACAAAAAGGTCGTCGTGTTCCTTATTTCCTGGTATTCCTGGGATTAATTCACCTCTCCAAGAAATAGTTTCGCTCAGCCCTCCCCTGTCTGATGCAACAGCTACACACCCAGCAGCCATGGCCTCATATGCTGCAGTGCAGCACGTCTCTAGCCAAACATTAGGGTATGCCCAAACCCGGCATTTCTCCAATTCCTCGGCAAGTTTACGCTGGCCTATGGCTCCGTGATAATGCACACCTTCTATGGTTGTGCGATAGAGTTTGTCGAACCTGTGGCCATCCTCTTGGTATGTAGCCATGCCGCCATACAGGTGAAGTTCTGCCTCGGGAACCATTTCCCTTATCCTGGGAAACAGTTTCAGCAGATGTTCCAGTCCCCTAAATGGAGTAGGGGTATAAGCAATTTTCTTTCCATCTCTGAAGAAGTGGTCGTCGACATTGAAGTAATCAGACACGATCCCATTTGGGGCAACCCATCCACGTGACCTTGGCCAGTGTAGGTAATGGCAGAATTCATCCATCTGCCACCCACTCACAAATACAATATGGTTGGTGTCACCGTTGATACTGTGAACTATGGGCTGGTCAATATAGTCCTGACAGAGAAGTATCTTCACACCACCGCCTTTCCAGAAATACTGACCTATATTCGGATCTCTCAATGAAATGAAAAAATCAGGATTTTCATTGTGTCCATGAGCTATCAGATCATGCCAGTGAAGGTACTCCACTCCGTCGTAGGTATCCGGCCTTTCACACCGATTATACACTCTGACCTTGTTACCCAACCGCGCCAACGATCTAGCTAAATACACCAAGGCACTGTGGGAACCGCCAAGTGGTTCTAGTTCAGGGGTGCTACCATCATACGTAAAGGAACTGTCTCCAAACACTATATACCTACTCATAGTTGACCTCCTGAGATAGGGGGTCCCCCTGACCAAATCCGCCGACCTTGGGAAACTGCCTCCACTCCTCTGGATAGCATCTGTCCCCAGCCATGTGTGGAGATCTGATTCGTTGATCCAGGTATATATCTATGCCAGCCTCTTCTGCATTCCTGCAGAATCCTGTATCTTCTCCCCAGAACATCACTCCCTTGTTAGCAATACCCCAAGAAGTCATGAACCAAGGATACTTGACTGTGGTAAACACCGAACGCCTAATCATTAAGCACCCGGCTCCAACAATTCCGGCACTTCCGCCACCAACCTTTGTTAGGTTGATTAATGGTTTCGAGAAAAAGTTATCACCAACCCAAAGGTAAGTACCCCTTGGGTGCTCCGGCTGACTGAAGCCAGCAACATAATCAGCTCTCTCGTTTTTAAATTTGTAAGCACCGGAAACTATATGTATATCTGGATTGCTAAGGTCCTCCATGAAATATTCCAAGGCGTCTTCGTGTAAGCCGTTATCATAATCCAAAAAAAGCAAGTAATCGGCATCCGTGTTTAGGAATTTCATTGCCACTCGATTTCTCAGTTCGTCGAGATAGATCCCTTGCTCGAATATCGGCTCGAATTCATAGTTGGAATAATTCTTCGGCAACATCTTGAGGAATGACGCCACCTGACACCAGTGAACCTTATAATCCACCGTGATAAGGCCAACCGCAATTTTGTACGTATTCATACAACTCCTTTGTACGTATTCATACAATTTTCTGATTATACAAGAGGGGAGGTATTCCCTCCCCCGTTGTATCGATTTGATGTTTCTGGGTTAGCAGTTGATCTTCAGGAAGATAGGGGTGTACTCTTCACTAACGGTAATCTGACCAAGGGCTACACCGACTCGCTCGTAAGCGAACCTTATATCCACTTCGGCCTGAGACGTAATGGCTTGATAGTTGTACCCCACTGATCCATCGGTTGTATGGACAGCCAACGGCTCGCCCACAGCTGAGATGGCCGCAGAGCCGAGAACTACCGCAGGACCCCAAGTCTGAGTCCAGAAGTAATAGCTTGCGGTAACCACATAGTTGTAGATACCTACGACCATATTTGTCACTGTTGCAGACTTGACCAGCTTGTAATATGGATTGTAGGTCATGCTCACCTCGGAGGTGCCCGAGGCAACAGTGGCTACTCGGATAGGATCATACAGAGTAACGGTAACGGTGCCACTAGCTGAAGCAGCTGTGTTACTCTTAATCTTGTAGTAATGACCCTCTCCAGTACCATCCTGAACGTGCAGATAACCCTCAGCGTACTGATTGGCCGTGGCTGCGGTGGAGGTAATGGTCACATTGATAGACTGATCACCTATGGCGGCTGCACTACAGTTAACATTGTAGTGCCCAGCCACTGCGGGTAGACACTCAGCCAAAGTACCAGCTACGCCAGCAACTGCACCATTAAGGGCATAATAAAACACACGCCCATCGGCCAACTGCATGCGGGTACCGAGTTTGTGCTTAGCGGTGGAACTATCTTCCCATATTCCTTGCTGAATCACTAAGCCAGTTGTTACTTCAAAACCTCTAGTTGCCATAATAATTACTCCTTTGCGCCCTTCCGATTCTCAGCCGGAAGACTCCGCATTGACTTTAAATTGAGATAGGGCTAATAAAATTAACCCTATCTCGGTTGTGGTTTATCCGGTCAGCGCACTCATGTAGTAATGGGCGTTCCTACGGGTGCAGACCATATTGCCTTTCCATAAGTACTGCATGGACTTGGTGGCCTGATTGGTCGGCACCTTCCACGGAGTCCTTACGAAATTAGCGTCCTTGTGGATCACGAATCCCCAGAAGCGGGAATTCAGCCAGAAACCAGCACCGCTAGGGCACTTGCCATCTGGCCACACTTCAGCCTGATCCAGCATATAAACGCCGGAGAATCCAGCCTTAGCGGCCTGGGGGCTCTCCATACGCTGGGTAGCCTGAAGCTGATTCAACCACGCATCGCACTGGGTATCATTGAGGACGATCATATCTGGTTTGTCCTTGATCCCGTCACCGACCTTGACCGTGGTGCGGCCAGTTCGGAGTACCGCAGAGGTAATGGGGGTGGAAGTGGAGCTGGCGTTAGCCTTCCACTTAGACATGTCATCTTCAGCGATCCCGCCGTAAGCGGTTGAGGTTGTGGTGTTAAGCAGGGCCAGGAGTCCGTCTAGGTCCTTGCTCTGATTGCCAGTACCGTCAGAGTACAGTCCGTCAGCCAAGTCCTCTTCCATAGACTTCTGTCCGTTCTCCAACTTGCCAACGACCATGTCGACCTCTTCCTCAGGGCCGTTGTTTTCCAACTCTTCATCCCACGTGATGGTCACGTTGATGTAGTGGTTGCGCCAGTTGAAGATTACCGAGTTAAAGATCGTCTGATGACTGGTGTCAAACTGGTCGGCCCCGTAAAAGGAACCACCAAGCATGCGGTCATACCCGATGGGTATCTTGATCTCACGACCACCGCTGGGCTTCCTCATGGGCTTCTTGACACCTTTACGCAGGAGGTAGTTAGATCCAAAAAACTGATCGAAGGCCTTCCCGCCGTCAGTCAGAAAGTACGATCTTGTGATAGATTCAAGTTCGCCTCTCGTTAAAGCCATAGTTCATACTCCTTCACGCAGCATCACAAGTGTGATACTTAGGTTATGATGCTGAACGCTTTTTAATTAGTTTTTGGGTTAGATGTGAAACGAGTTCGTCCCTATCCTTGATGTTCTTCAAGTCTGCAACTTCCGGGTTGCCCCGATCCCCACCTTCAGAAGATGAGGAACCGTCGAGAACTGAAGCTCCACCCTTGGCACGAATCTCCTCAATGGTCTTCTTTCGGCCTTCCTTGAAGCCTTCCTTCTTGGCCTCTTCCAGCTTGGACTCAATGTCCTTACCACTGGACTCCAACTCAGCCTTGAGGGCTGGAATGGTCACTGTCTCGTAGTAAGCACTTACCACGTTGTGGTGGGGCTTCTCCTGCACAATACCGACAAGCTTGTCGATATTCTGGTGGAAGTCTTCATTTTCCTTGCCGAATTCATCCAGAGCATTGTGGATCGTACTGTAGTACTCCTTCTCAGCATTCTCCTCTTCTGCCCTCTGCTTGTTGAGCTGAGTTATCCTCTGCTCATAGTTCTTGAGAAAGTCAGCAGGATTTTCCTGAAAGGCATCGAGGATAGCCTGAGGGTTTTCATTGCTCAGAATGTCATCCAATGGAAGGGGCGTGACCTCTTTGGTATCCGGATCATCGCTCTTGCCTTCGAGCATCTTCTCCATAAGCTCCATTCTTCCTTCGAGCTTGGATCGAGCAGTTCTCTCACCGGACAGTTCCTCTTCGTATTTACGCATCTTGTCATTGACTTCCTTGAAGCGCTCATACGGAACCGCTTTGGGTTCGTCGTCGTCATCCCCGTCCTTATCTTTCCCTTCGTCTACATCTGTGTCGTCAGAATTCGAATCGTCAGCGTTTTCCGTCCCTCCGGACGAGTCATCGTCATCGTCATCCATCAATTTGATTATCTCGTCGTAATCATCAACGTCGGGGTTATGGGTTTCTAGGTCGTCGGTAGATGAACCGACATCGGCGTCTTGATCGTGGATCAAGTTATCAACACCTTCGCCATTGTTTACATCTTTGTCCTTATCCGACATAAGTCACCTCACTGTTAAGGGTTACCAACTTGCTCCAGAGCTTCCCTACGTTTCTTCACATTCTTTTTCACGTTTTTCATGCTCTGTCGCCCTAAACCATAATAGGTTTGCTTCTTCTTTTTGTTTTTCTCTCGCCACCCGGTGATCTTCTCGATCATCCGTCTAACAAAGCTTTTTTCATCTTCTACCTGGGTTCCACCCCTAGAGATAGTATTAGCCATAACTTCCCCCTATTTCTTCTTACTATAGGTTCTAAACATGCCAAGGCATTTACCTATGGCCTGAGACTTAGTCTTTCCCTCAGCCTCGACCTTGGGAATGCACTTATCCATCCACTTGTCTCTGCTTTCCCCTTTGTACTTAGGCACCTTTCCCCCTCCTTGGCCTCACAACCATCTTCTTTATCTGGACTGAGATGTCGTGCCTGTTTCCTCCCTTGACTTCCTCCCTTATGTTAACACTATCAACAGAGCCAATACCCATTACCTCAACTTCCTCCCCGGCCTTGAGGTTTTTGATGCCGAGCTTTTTTACTTCTTCGTCGTTAAAGGAAAGTCTCGTCCCATAGGGATACCTCTCCCTCTCGGAGTCCACGGCCATAGGCTCTGGCATGTTCTTCTTCTTGGCCCTCCTTAGATCTACAAGCTTTTTGACCATTTTTGATTTCATATCAGACATAATAACCTCCTAAAATCTCTCTGTGTACCTCTGCCTTAGCGTGGCTACACGTTTATTTGCAGACACTTCTTGTTCATCCTTGGGCACAGGAAAGGGATCTGCGTACAACTCAGCAATTCTCTTTCTTGCTTGATCCCTGGTGGTTATCTCTTCCTGTTTGCCATCTCTGACAAATTCCAGATCATTGATAAAGCCGTTGATGTCCTTAATCCAGGAGGGATCTGACACCTTGATTCCACCATGGCCAAGAGTGATTGTCTTCTGCATCATGGCGCCACAGTCGGGACATTCGACATCAAGTACAACGTCCATCTTATGGAATTTCTCTGTGATAATCTCACACTCATGACAACAGTAATCGTACAGCGGCATAATTACTCCTATTGTGGTGGTGCTAGGTTACCCTGATCAGCACTATCGGCCTGTGCCTCTTTCATCTGGTTAACCACTGCGTTGTACTCAGACTCATCCATGTTGGCTATCTTCTGGACAGTTGCAATAACTTCGGGATTTACCCCGAGGGCCTCAAGCCTCTGCATGATCGGAGCAAGCTGACCAAGCTCCATACGGTGTATGACTTCGGCACGGTTCGGCCAGTCAAGGCGCTCAAGAAGCTCTCTAACGTCTACGGCGCCAGCCTTGAATAATTCAAGGGCCTCCTCACGCTGCTGCAGGCGAGAGGTCGGCATGGTAGAACCGCTCACAACTGAGAAGTGCATCGGGATTATAAGATCCTTGCCCACGAAGGAGCCGGACTCAGTTGTCCCTCCCTCACGCTCCACAAAGAACATTCTGTCCTCTGTGAACCAATTCATTGCGTGAGACAGATACATTCGGCCCCTGTCTCTAATCATCTTTCCATAGCTTCGAATCTTTCCCCTCAGCATGGTATGCATTGACTCGATAATAGTGGCCACGGTCTTGTACGCCATCCGGCCCTTGGCCAGGTTGGGATCTGTCATGTCGAACTGGCCACTTATCTTGTCGAACAGCTCCCGATAGATCGACATAACGTGTTCTATGTCACGATGTACCGGGGGGGGCTTCATGTGTTGAATAGCGCTTGCAACTACGTGATTCTTTGGATTAATCACCTTTGCGGGGTTGTTGGTAAAATGACTATTCGGAACCTGAGCGTCTTTCGGGTTTATTACCGGGCTCCTCACTGCCTTGTCCTTAGCCAGGTTGAGCTGGCTAAGACACTTGTCGATCTCGAAATTGATAGATTCTAGCTGCTCGATAGAGCTGAACCCCCAAGGGGAAACTATGTCCTTATTTGACTGTGTAAGAGTGAACGGGAACTTATCCCAGAGGTGCGTCAACGAAGCAAGTTCCGCTGGAATTGTTGGGTTAATGGATGGGTTGGGCCTATCGCTCAACACAATATCACCACCGTTACAACATGTGATACAGCGGATATTACCGGGGTACTTTGGCACCCTCTCCTTCCTCTCCGGTATGCTTATAAGTTCATCACTCTCTTCGTCATAGACCATCCTTGCAGGTTCCACCACTCGCTCAATCGTAGTGAAGTCTTTTACCCAGAACTCAAGTATAAGCACTTCTCCCTTGCCACCCATCATCTTGGCAACAGCCTGTATGTTCCCCGTGAAAGTGGCATGGTCTACACCGTAGTCACCAAATTCCTTACCTATACCCCTGGTGGTTCCACCAAAGATCTCCCTCCTATGCTCACCAAGCTTGTCACGCCACAGCTTGTCGTCGGTGATATACTCAGCCATATGTGGCCACTTGCGCCGAGCCTGGTTAACTGGCACCGTGTAATAGTGTAAGGCGGCCTCCCACTTGTTGGGACGCTTCTCGTTTAATGGCCAAAACCCGAAATTGTGCGGATCTACCGATATTACCTCGACATCGCCAAAGCCGTTATTGAGGCTGGGGTTGAAAATTATTTTCTCAATAACGCAGCCATTGATTTCGCCAGTTGTGATACTTTCTGCCAAGACATCTTGCTGCTCAGTCTCGTTCCACCAGTGCCTTGACACTTTATGTATGGTCTGAGCTACGTCATCATTCTCTGCGTGTATGTCAAAAGTTGGGTTGTTATCAGTAAGAAGGTTTACAGTTCTTGTGACATAGTTCCAAACTAAATTGACAGTTGAGAGTTTTATCGATCCCTGACTCCTCCAATGTCTTGCCCTGAAAAGCTCGTAGTTGCGGAACCATTTATGAGGGAGCTTCTTCTTGTCCTTGTCCTTTATAATTTCCCCCAATATGAAGAAGGCATAGTGCCCCACATTGTCATGACCATCTGGAGGGATTATGCACTTCACGAACTGTTTCTCGTCTGACTGGAGGGATTCCTTGTTTTTTGTCGATAAAGCATCCCCCACTTTCTTGACGGCCTTCTTAATTGTTTCCATCTTCTATTTCCCTCATCTTGGCCTGGTGTTTTCTGTAACATTCTAGACCTTTTGCATATTTGCGGGTTCCTCTCACCACTCCACCGCACCCACAAGGGCACTCACCAGCAGCCTTAGTGATTATATGAAATTCATGGTTTTCATCCATGAATGAATTTGTTAGATCTGCCCTGCCCTCCACTAATGGAACGAAGAGGTGTTGATCCAGCCCTTCTTCTTGGGCATGAGGACAAACAAATTCCAGCGGGGTAGCGTCATCTAGAGGTAGCGGCCAATTCTCGCAACCAGGGTGTGGGTTGATCATGTATCCCCTGAGTGGAAGATCGGTTCTTGCGGGAATTATAAAGCCCACTCTATCCCTACACTGAAAACATATGATGTTCACTTGGTCTGTGCTTTCCTCTTTTTCCCTCAGCCTTTCCTCACCAACGTCTGTGATTTCCTCAATGTTGTCTTCGTTGAGTCCGGCTAATATGTCTATCTCTTTAAATATCATTGTTCCCCCTATTAGTTGCTGTGCCTGTTGATGTAAGCCAACTCTTCATCACTTGGAAACTCATGGCCGCCCTCTTCGGGAGACAGTAGGGCCTTACTGAAATAATCCTCACTCAGTTCATCCACTTTCTCTTCCTCGGTCTTGTAGTGCCTCTCTGTTCTAAACCTTGGAAGCACAAGTTCAACCTCTGGATCTAGGCCCATGCTTTTCCTTCCTAGCCCGTATCCGACTAAAACAAGGGCCAGTGTCTGCAGGACCCCAACTCCAAAAGAAATTCCAGCAATTATCAATTCTGTTACCATGTCATGTCCTCCAGAAGATCGTCATCGGTTATGGGGTAACGTGAGCGCCTGTAGAAGTCATTTGCATAGTCCTCATAAGTGTCATGAACATTTGTAGGCATCGTTTGTTCGAGTTTGTCGCTCCACTTTTCACCCCAAGTCTTTCGCCTCTTTGGTTTTAGTTCCGGGTAATACTCAGCAAAAGCCAGCATCATTGCATCTGCTACGTCGGGAGACTTTATCCCCTCACGCCTCATTCTCTCCTTGCTCCAGATCGCCACCTTTCCGTTACTACCATACTCATAGCGAATGGAAGTGAGCTGCTCGATGAGCTTGACGATCTCGGCCTTGCTCATCTGGACTGCGATGGGCTTAAGGGATATACTCCCCTCTTCAAATCTGGTTCTTAAATTCCAGTAATACTCGGCTCTTAGGTTTGCGAATTTATCTTTTTCTATGGCTGGTCTACTTACGTCAACACCATGCACATCTAGGTTTTGCTCTAAAAGCCTGTCTACAACTCCGCCCCCAACCCCAATTTCGTCGATCTTAATGTTGTTGGGGTTCATGCGCTTGCACAGGCCCACTATCTGCCCGGCTGTTTTCATGGTGTTCTGCCTACTGTAGGAGAGTATGCCGACGACCTTTATACCTTTAACCAAAACAAAAACCGTCTTGTTCTCTCCGTACCTGGCAATGTCTACCCCGGCTGCATCGAACTTGTTTCTCGAAAGCTTCTTCGGGTAATCAGCCTCCCTCTTGAGGGCGGCCTCTATCCAATGCTTTGGTATTAAGGTGTAATCACTCTGAAGAGGGAACTCCCCAAGAACCCGAACCCGGTAAACGTCAGAATCCTCACCGAACTCGATAGCTATCTGCCTGACGAACTCTGGGCTAACCCTTGGTGACTCCTCCCCATTAAAGGTGAGGACTGTCCAGGGGTCATCCTCCCAAAGTGTGCAAGCGTTATAAAAAAACCCAACCGTTCTAGTTGGGTTCGATGTCATCACGCAGCGGTTGCCAACCTCGGTTAGGGCTCCACGAACAACCGTGAAAACCTCCTCAGCAACACCCGAGGCCTCGTCGATCATGAACAAAAGATTCCCAGAGTGAAAACCCTGTAAGGCCTCAGGCTTCTCTTTTCTCGCTGTTCTAGCTACAGCAAACCAGGTTCTGTCGTACTCCTTGTGATAAAATCTGTCGGAGGTTACAACAAACAGACCCCTAAAAAATGGATGCAGCTCCATGTGCCACTTTGAAAGCTCGGCCCACAGAACGTCCTTCAACTGCGCCTCACTCGGGGCCGTGCAGGGTACCCTGGCATGCTCCCTGGTTAGCATCCACCAAATAATTGTTACAGCGTCAGCTGCAGTCTTCCCAGTACCATGACCAGATTTTACAGCAACATGAGTTCCGTTGGCTATCGACCTGAAAAAACTCCTTTGCTGGTCGGTTGGTATGAATCCGAGCATTTCCTCGGCAAATCTTTCAGGTTTATTTTTGTACGGAAGCATCTTCCACCAGAAGTACTTCTCCGGTGCCTGACGCATCATCTCCTGCTCTATCAGCTCCAGCTCTAAGTCGTTTAGCTTCCCTGAGCTGACTGGCCCTTTTTTCGAGGATTTCGAAGTCGGCATCAATTATCTCATCCATGAGAACTCTAACGTTCTCGTTTACGTTAATATTTTTCTCAACAGCCGCTTTCCTAACCTCTGTAAGGTTGAGGATGTAAGTGGCAATGGCATTAGCTTTTGTTAGGTTGCCCTGCTCCAGGGCATCAGCCATAACTGCTTTCTTGACCTTCCACGAGGAGTCATTGAGAACCTTCCTGAGCTTTCTCGTGTCCCTCGTGGTCATAATCAGATGCAATGCCTCGCCAAGAATGTCCTGAAGCCAAGCAGCGTGAACTGTTCTATGTTCTGTCTTGCCACCGTCTTTTCTTTGGCTGTTTCTCTTTCCGCCTGGCTTAGCCATGATTACCCCTTGTGAATAATGCAAATGGTTATGTACTCGTTGTTCCCGACAACCTGGAGGCTAATAATCGCCCCAGTTGTTTCATCGAGGGTTTCGATGTAAGTCTCGGCCTCGGCCATGGCAACTGTCGGGGTTCCGGTTATTACTTTGTCCACTACTGCATAGTTAGCCATAATTTTCCTCCAATAAAAAACCCACTCCGGTTTCCTAGAATGGGTCTTTGAGATAACATTAAGCGCTTATATGTTATTTAAAATATTCTTACTGTAACCTTCTTGAAATCGTTTATGGTTTTCTCCCAGGCACGTTCAAAGGCATACTCGACATCTGTTGGTTTTAGAAAAACACGTTTCTTCGGAAGCTCGGCTAAAAGATTGGACGTTAATTCTTCGTACACCTTCTCGGCCCGATACTCAAAAACCACATCCTCCCATTCCTTGCCAATCAGGGTCCTTATGTGTTTGATGATGGCAAACCTAAGAGACATCTGCTCCCTCCTCCATGAACATTTCCCAAAGAGGTAGTTCGGCAACGGAAAGAGTCTTCTCCTCATCCCTCTTCTTGAGTAGGCCGCATACTATCTCCCTGCCCTTGTCGCCTACTTCAATGTTTTCAGCCTCTACGGTACTGTCCCACACTATCCTATTGTCGGCTACCTTTACTCCAAATTTTTTGAAATCTTCTTCGCTTAAGCCAACTTTGTCAGTAAGGTCCCTGACCACTTTAAGGTCAACCACTCCCCCTTGGTATCCCTGGAGGAGTTCCAATAACCTAAGTCTTAAACCTACATCCAGCCTCATAAGATCTCCTATTCTATGGTGTGTTCATCCTCGATGGCCTTGACTGCGTTCTTAACAATCGTGGCCACTTCCTCTATATCCTTCTCTATAGTGTCCTGATCCCAAGGGTCTGGACCGTTCACACCGACAGGAATCTTGGTGTGTATGTCCTGGAGCTTCGTACCGTCAGCTGCTTGTGCCTCTCCCATGATGACAGCGTAGCTAGTCCAGGTTCCCTCACTCTCCTTGCGACTGATCTGCACTGTTTTGATCAGAACCTTGTCGCATGGTGGAAATAGTTGTTTTGCCATTTTAAACCTCCTACGAGACGTCATTAACTTCACTTACAGAACTCCAAGATACGTCGTTGATTTCTCCTACACTACCACCTGCAACGTCATTGACCTCTGATATATCGCTCGGGCCAGAAGAGTAGGTGATCTCAACGTCAATCTCATATACTATATAGTCACCGCTGGGACCAATATTCCCTGTTAACTGGACTTCCAGCCCTCCTATATCTGCATTAGATTTAGAGAGTCCGGACCAGGCAGTTGTCCAAACATTATCTATTGATAGCACAGCGTTAGTTATAGTTTTGTTCGATCCTATCTGTCCACCAGCGTCATATATTCCGATATCTAAAGAGTCACCACTAGTGTATCTAGCCCCTCTGACCTGTACACGGATACTAGTACAAATCCCGCTAAAACTAGGTGCGGTTAGTGTAAATCTGTCTACCTTCCCGTCGGTACCGGCACCAATATAATCTGTGTCAACAGGAGTACCAACTCCATTGTCTACCAGTAGGTAATGATCAGTCCCAGCAGAAGTGTACCACTCCTTAGTGACATCTGAATCAGGTCTAAGAGTCTCAGTCGCCACTATGCTACCTCCACAATCGTACAGTCTGGGAAGAACGCGACATAATCCGCACCTTCAGCCCATCCTACACAGACAACAGCATCTCCAGAGCCAGCTGGAGCAGTGTGTGTCATATCTCCAGCAGTTGTAGAGCAGTATAGCCTAGATCCCACAGTCCATGCCCAACTATCATCACGCACCCACCCCTGTTTTAAGAATGTACCTGTAGTGTCGGCGTTAACAGTCTCTAAGGCCATATATAGACCAATAACACTAGCAGCAGCATCTGCATCACACTTCCACAGTTTGCCATCCGACTTCATGTAGCAAACTTCACCAAATACCACATTCTCTCCAGCGGTCTTTTCACAAGTGATACCAGATGCTTTGTGGTCGCTACTCGGGGCGGAGTCTATATTGATACTCATGCTGTCTGCAAGTTTAAGCCCTTCAGTGTTGATAAGAACTAAAGCAGACCCACCAGAGTAAAAATATATCTGGTCACTACCAGGGAAAGCTATGTAGGTGTCTACGTCGCCAAGACTGTAGAGACTACCACCTATGTAGAGATCGCCGTCTTCGTCTAGGAGTAAGACAGAGGTATCGTAATTGCGTACAGCTAATACATTAGCGTTAGCCCCCATATTGGTAACGGTAGTCCCTGTCTTAGTTTGCGCCCAGAGGGTGATGCAACCAGCACTGCCTGTAGTCTTTGTAGTGTCCTCACTAGTACAACTACCTACCAAATCAATGGCTCTAGTAGCCTCAGTTACACCATCTATCCTCAATCCACCACTAGCACTTGCTGCTTTCTTAAAGTACGCAAAAGTATCTGTCTCACCTAATGAAGTTATTCCATG
>Ga0180438_10001619_pt1 | contig 39641 bp, 58 predicted proteins | sample SS_ome_12_FD_132455 | JGI IMG/M metagenome (GOLD analysis project Ga0180438, IMG submission 132455) | Hypersaline lake sediment archaeal communities from the Salton Sea, California, USA - SS_3_D_2 metaG | ecosystem: Environmental > Aquatic > Non-marine Saline and Alkaline > Hypersaline >... | reverse complement strand
TCTACTTCAACAGGTGGAAGCGGACAATCAGCACCAGATACAGCACCAGCGGAAGCACCAGACACAACACCAAGCGAATAGTAAACATGCTATTTAAGCTTCCAGTGGAAGTACATCCCAAGTGTCAAATAACACACCAATAAGGTCCCAAAATACAGGGATAAGCAAGTAATATCCATACAGTCTCCTTATAAAAGCGGGTTTGTATAGGAAGCACTGCTTTAGACTCTCGGGCTCTTCGTTCATGGTTATAGCCCGAGAGTCACTTAATTATTTATCTTTTTTAGACAACGCCTGCCTCTCAAGCTTTTCTACCAATTCTTTATTTTCAGGCTCTTTTTTGAGCATATGAATGAGACCACCAATAGAAAGACGCTCCTCTGATCCCGTTTTCTCTGTAGTCATTTGCGCCTTGTTTAAAGCTGTCTTGAAAAGAGTTTCTCGTTGGTGAGTGTTAACATTCTTCGTGTCAAAAGACCCGTCATCAAGCTCCTTCTTAAGCATCGACCACTGCATGATCTCTCGTACACGATCTTTTGCCACTCGCTTACAGTTAGCTAAACCGAATACGAGCTCATCTTTATCAACCTCAAGGCGACGCTTGTCGTATTCTTTTGCCGAACCAAGCTTCTCTTGAACCTCCTGCAGATCTATCTCTTTACGACGCATATCAAACGATAGAGTTACGAGCTCATTAAAGTGGCACATCTGCTCACGAACAGATTGCCAGTATTTCCCTGCCTTTGTAGGAATCTTTGCATCGTTTAGAACTGCAAAACGGGCTTCTGTTTCAGTGCGAAATATCTGGTTCTTCTCCCATGAATCAGAAAGCTCATCTTTTATTTCTTGAAGCTTTTCAAACTCAGAATCACTTAAAATATTTTTAACTTGCTTAAGATTGTCCATACGCTCCTAAGTTGTTGTAAACGTTACTACGCTTATTGAGGTGCTACCTAATCTTTCAGTTGATTTAGTTGGTGCCGACCCGCTGCTCCAGGTCAAAGCCGATGTGTTAGAATCTGCAACACTTGCCGTTGGCGCATGATTATCATTGCAAGTTGGACCAGCTGACCATGAGTTACCAACTCCATCATACTTTTCACACTGTTTTGTATATGTAACACCACCTGCTGAGCCGCCCCATACAATTGCGCTTGCTGCAGCACTACCATATCCACCATCGCCTCTAGTGGAGTTCATAGAAGTCTTCGTTGTCCACGAATTCCCGGTTCCGTCATATAACTCAACAGCAGAAGTCTGTGTTCCTCCAGAACTAGTAACTCCGCCACAACGAAGACAGTCTCCTGCTGTTCCAGCGCTCAAAATAAGGGCGGCAACTGTTCCACTATAACTTGCTTTTGTTGACCAAGAATTTCCAGTCCCGTCATATCTTTCTGCCGAGTTTGTTCCGCTCCACCCTGTAAGAGGATCTATTCTTCCGCCAAATTTAAGAGCATCGTCGCCAGACCCCTTAAATCCTGGACCAGTACAAGAAACAGACATTGTTGACTTTGTTGACCAACTATCTCCAACTCCATCATATTTTTTTAGCTGATTAGAGACAGATCCACCTACAATTCCTCCTGCTGCTAATGCATCGCCGGCATCGGTACCTGTAATAACCGGTGGGTTAACAGTCCCCCCAAAGCCAGTTTTGGTTGACCAAGAATCAGCTACGCCGTCATATCGTTGCGCCTGGGATGGCCCATTGCACCCAAATGCATCATCTGGCTCACCAGCACCGCCATAATAAGAAGAATAAGTTGCAACAGCTTTTATAACCCATGCACCACTAACAACTGTAACAGCACCCTTAAAAAGATCCGTAGTCGTGTTATACCAAACCTGCCCAGCTGTTGGAGAGCCAGGGTCAGAAGCCAATTGCTCAAAGTAAGTTATAGGAGTCTTAAATACCGGGAGAGCTCCTGCTCCTTCAGACGTCAAAATATCGTTTGCATTAGCAATAGAAGCAACAGACTGAAGAGCTGTCGCTGCCCCAGTGCCACCGCAAATTGGCGTATAAGCCACAAAAGCAGACGTCTCAGTGCCGCCCTTTTCAACCTCTATAGGAATATTAGAATCAATTTCATTTTTTGTAGCCATATGCACTCCTAAGTAACAGTAAACGTAACGGTAACACTGTTTGCCTGTCCTTTAAATTCATTTGACGTTGTGTTATACCAAACCTGTCCGTCAATAGGAGAAACCGGATCAGTTGAAACTTGCTGGAATTCCATGCTCGTTGTTGGTGCAGCTTGAAATGTAGGAAGAGCGCCAGCGCCATTAGATGTTAATACTTGTGTTGCTGTTCCAACCGAAGCAATAGACTGTATCGCCCCTGTTGCTGTAGTTCCCCCGCAGAGGACCGCATATGCCGTATTAGATGTTGTACGAGTACCGCCTTTTTCTATCTCTATAGCTATGTCTGAGTTGATACTATTTCTGGTGGCCATAATTCTCCTTAAACGATTGTAATGTTACCTTTACTTGCAACTACGGTAAAGTCTGTGTCAGTTACAGTGCACATTACGGCTACTTTATCATAGTCATCAGTGGACTCTAAGTAGCCACCAACGCCTGTTGTTGTAGATGCAGTTGTTTCCCATATTATGGTCTGCCCGGCATTCTGCTCAATCTTCCAACCGCCAGCACCTTTACCAACAACCTCAATAATAGAAAACTGTGCAGCTGTTGCTGGAAGTGTAAACACAACGGGAGCAGCATTGTTTGCAAGATATCCATTATCTACAGCCATTGCCTGGGTAGTACCAGTAACTTCTGTCCATGCAAGCCCACCAGCGGAAGAAGAGATGGTCATAACATTGCCAGCCGCAGAGGTGGTCACGCCTACGCCCCCTACAATATCTAGAATTCCGAGAGCGGGGACAGCAGATCCTGTGTCTCCATCAAACTGAATTGGTACAGATCCGCCAGACTCAATATTAAGAGTTCCTGCCCCACCGGTAACCGTTATTGTTCCACCAGTAGAAGTAAGGTCAGTCCAAACAGCAGGCAATCCTGTAGACCCAACAAGTATTTGTCCGTTGGTTCCACCAGAAGGCAAAGTTGTCCCTTGCCAAATAGCTATGCCCTCTTTAAGACTCGTAAGCTTATAAACTACAGCTGGGTCAACAGAGTCATCTTGCCATTCATCCCCTTCAATAAATCCTTTATTGTCTGAGGTAGTTGGAGCTCTATTGTATTTCTTGAAGTTTGGAGGCGAGATTGCGTTTACACCAAGGTAAGAAAGACGATTCCTTCCTGTTAACCTCTTATCATATACTGCCATTACTACTCCCTATTACTGTCCTGCCATTTCAGCTAGCATCGCATCGACAATAGCTTTTTTATCTTTATAATCATCATGCGCAAATACAAGTGCAGCAAACGCTGCTTCATCAGTAGGAATAGGATCAACTCCATCAGCAACTAAGATCGGCTCCCATTTCTTTTTCAATCTTTCAAAAGACTTTTCATACTTCTCTATAAGAAGGCAGGTTGTGCATCCATTGTCTTTCCCATACTGCATTCGCCTGATCATATCTTCATAAAAAACATCTGAATTAATATCTGCTTTGATAACATTTCTTTGTACTTCAGTTAATATGTTGTCAACGTCAGTATTTGTAAAAGCCATTTAATATCTCCTTGAATTAATTAGCAAACCAAATAGCCTCCAAAATGGCATGCCCTTCCAAATGCCTGAAGGCCAGCCACTTTTGTTCCATTAGAAACAGTAACCTGAAGAGTGGCAGTGTCAGCAGAGTCCATGTCAACCAAAGCACTCCATGTGAAAAGAATAATTCCGCTATAATCAATAGATGCAGGATTTGCTTCGAGCCCACCATAAGTACCATTTGATGTAACAATATTTATTTCTATTTTTGTATGCGAAGAAGTTAGGCCATTTACACGCATCGCACCAATAAGCTCGTACCGACCTGTGATCGGCGCGGTAAACGTACCATTCGTATTGAAGTCACCACCCTGATCAAATATTTCTGTTAACGCATTACCTGAGCCCATTGTAAACGTTGTACCGTCCCCCGTTACTGAGCTGTCACTTGAGGCAAGATACGCTAGAAACGCTGGCTGGAGCGGCATTGTTCTCTCGCCTGATGAAGTCATTATAAATGTATCATTTGTACCTAAAGCAGACCCTTGAGAAATCTTAAACTTATCCGAGTCATTATCGTCTACACCAATGCGAAACTCTCCGGTCCCATTGATTGAAAACTGCAAAAAGCTGTCACCACTCGCTCCTGGATCAATTGTAATATCTTGAGAGGCATTAGAAATAGAATTTTTTTTAGCCATATCTTTCCTTTAACAAATTAAATAACCACCAAAAAAAACATCTCTACCTGAAGCTGAAACATCAACAACTTTTGCCCCATTTGATACTGTCACACTAATCGTTGCTGTATCAGCCGCGTCCATGTCTGCTATAACCTTTGTCGTTATAACCATAGTTCCGCTAGATGGAAATGCTGATCCTGGGTCCATAAGAAATCCAGGATAAGTATTGTTTGATGTATTAAGACCATTAAATGCAAGATCATGCGAAACCGTAATGCCAGTTAATCTAAGCCCATAAAACAGTCTATAGAGACCCGTGACCGGCGCGGTAAACGTACCATTCGTATTAAAATTACCTCCCTGATCAAATACTTCTGTCATGGCATTACCTGAACCTATGAAAAACTGATCAGAGTTCCCGGTTACATTTGAATCTGTAGTACCAAGATACGCCAAAAACGACGGCTGCAATGGCATCGTCCTTTCACCATCTGCCGTCATCACAAACACATTTGCCGTAGCCAAAGAGTTCGCATCAGCAATCTTAAACTTATCGCTGTCTGAATCATCAACTCCATATATGAACTTGTCATCCGCATTAATACTTAACTGAACAAATGGATCGCCAGATGCTCCAGGGTCCAACGTCAGGGACCCGGTTTTATTGTTTACACTATTTTTAGTTGCCATAACTCTCCTAGGTAATTGAGATGTTTCCTTTTGAGGAAATCACTGTCCAGGTAGTATCAGCCACAGTGCACACAAGCTCAACAGCATCATAATCATCAGTGGAATCTAACGACCCACCAGTGCCAACCGTCGTAGAAGAATCTTCATCCCAGATGATTGACTCTGATGCATTTTGGGCAATCTTCCAGCCGCCTGCTCCTTTACCAACAACACGAACCACCGAACCCAAAGCCGCCGTATCTGGCAACGTGGCAGTAACTAATGACGCATTGTTCAAAATATATGCATTATCAACCGCCATTGCTTGTGTAGTTCCAGTCACTTCTGACCACGAAATTCCTCCACCACCACCAGAAGCATTAATAGTTACAGTAGATCCAGTAGCACTCGTAGTCACATTGGTACCGCCAGCAATGGTAATTACCTCACTTGCCGGGACAGCACTGCCCGAGTCACTTGCAAACGAACGTGATGCCGTCTTGCCCCAATCATCAATAGTCTCTAATGCAGACTGCACGTTTGTGTCAGCAGCACTCAAAACTCCATCAAAGTTCGTTGTATCCGTAAGCACCAGAGATGCAGTTGTAGCAGTAACACCAGAGAAGCTTGTTCTCGCTGTCTCTTTGGCAATAATAACTTGCACAATAGAAGTAGAAGACTCCTCAAAAACTATGTACCCAAGCTGAGCAAGCTCAAGCGCTGCGAGTTCACCTGTTGCGGTAGTGATTGCGTCATTTGCAATAGCCGTGTCAGCTGCAGACAAGTTATTGTACTGAGCATCACCCATAACAGAGATGTATGTCGGCGTAGCGCTCGTTAAATCATCTTTAGATACATAGAGCCTGTTAACAGAATACTTGTTCGAGCCAAGAGCTGTAGGAGTACCAGCGTTATTCCAAGTTCCATCAAACGTATCTGATTGAGCATGTCGAGCCCACTTGCCAGAACCGTTTGTAAAGTACTGTTCAAACACCTCTGCAACGCCACCAGAATCTGGGATTGTTGTCTCAAGACCATGATCCTCAAGCGCATCTGCTCCAGAGATCTCAATTTTCTGAGTGCCATTAAGTGTTATATTCGCACCACCCTGCATGCCAGATATAACTGGACCCAAAGTATCGTGAGCCCACACAGAAGTCTTCCAGGGAAACTCAAACGGATGATTCTCTTTAACTGTTACTTGGATATTGGTCCCGGAGGTAGAATCACGTAAGCATTCAAACAGGACTATATTGTCGCTAAAAAGCGTTTCAGAATAAGACGTCGTCTTCTGAATTGTTCCCGTATTATCTATATAAATATAATAAGTGTTTCCAGCCAAAAGACCTGTGACTGTTTGTGGGGCTGTCCATGCAACAGGAACGCCTTTTATGTACCCGGTTCCTGGACGAGAAATTGTAAATTGACCAAGAACTGTATCGTCATAATAGCTTCCAGCTCCACCGAAGGACTCGAAGCCACTCGGAGTTAAAAGAGCTCCGCCAGCAGAAAGATCAAGTGATCCAGCACCAGCTGTAAAGCTTATTGTTCCATTTGCAGAAGCTAAAGACGCTGGAACAGGGTCTGCCGAGCTAGAGCCGATTATCAGCTGACCATCTGTAGCCGCAGCAAGTGCAACAATTGGACCTGTGCCATTGCCAACTAAAACACTTGTATCTGTCAAAGTAGACGCACCGGTTCCACCCTTGCTTACCTCTATAGGTTTATTTGTATCGATTGCATTTTGCGTTGCCATATTCTCTCCTTAAACGACAGTAATATTGCCAACAGAATCTTTTACCACAAAGTCTGTGTTGGCTGTTATGCAAACTAATTCAACGCAGTCATACTGAACCGTAGAAGCAAGAGATCCACCGACACCAGTCGTAGTGTCAGAAGAAATAAAGTGTATTGTTTGACCTGCATTTTGAGCTATCAACCATCCTCCAGCACCCTTGCCAACTATCTCTATAGTATCTCCAACAGACGCTGTAGCTGGGAGAGTTGCAGTAACAAGGCCTGCATTATTGAGAATATAACCATTGTTTACCGCGAGCGCCTGTGTGGCACCAGTGACTTCTGTCCAGCCAACACCACCACCTGTACTGGCAATAGTTATAGAACCTGCACCGTTCGTAATATTGATACCAGATCCAGCTGTAATTGTTGCTATAACAGGATCGGCCCCGACACTTCCTATCGGAATTGCGCCATTCCCAGCAGCCGCTAAAACGGTAACATCAGCGACCCCAGATCCAACGATAAGCGCGTGATCCGTAATGCTGGATATTCCGGTGCCCCCGTTTGGGACAGAAACCGGAGTAGCGATTCCGCCGCCGCCTCCGCCGATGCTTGCAATCTGTGACATGCTATCCCCTTCCTAAAGATACTTGTTGTATATTGCTGTAACAAAAACATCGCCCGTTGTTGGACCAGCTCCAAGATCGTATTTAACGTATATAGTTGTGCCTTTAGCCAGACGAGATGAGCCACCTGACTCTAAAGCTGCATCATCAATATAAGCTGTGTTTGCTGGAATGCGGTCATGATCAGTTACGCCATCAAAAGAAATCGTCAAATTGGCGTCTGTCTCGTTTACGATTCTGTATTTTATAAGAGCATTTTCCATGGCGGTGCCAACTGCAACATATGTGGTTAGCATCGAACCAGAAGCGAGCGTGCGCAGCTCTTCGTGTTCATATCTGGATATTCTACCTGTGTTCATACCATCTCCCTATTTAGGACCTCTCGCACCCAGAATCCCAGATGCGAGAAGACGGTTCTCAATTATTCAGCAACTTTCTGTGCTTCATCTTTTTTGTCTTGTGCTTCTTTATCTGCCTTCACTTTTTCGACCGCTTCATTCTTGAGTCGGTTTACATGCGCAAATACTTCAAACGCAGCATCAAATGCCTGTCCGTATGTTGAACCACCTGGCATTAAGAAAGTAAAAGTAAAGTCACCCTTTTTTACTTCAAGAGCTGTTATCGCTTTTTGTGTCATGCTTTATCCTTTTTAAAGAAACACTAACTATTATCGTTCAAATCGTACTCATCCAGACCCTTCCGCGCAAGAACTTACGGAAGAGCCTGGATGAAGCAAACTTATGGGCTTAAGTTGGTCCAGAATGGGATATAACGTACGTCAGTTCCCACATAAATCTTCAACCAGCCAGAAGAATCGCCTGGATTTGCTGTCTTCATGAGGACTACGCCTGCACCAGTACTAAGGGTTGTATCAGTAACATCAGTGAACCCTACAGTGCTTGCTTGTCCAGCATCATCACCTGATGCAAACAACATGACACCTTCTATATTTCCAGCAGAATCAATGTCGCCATCAGCTACGATGGTCCCATTTCCGCCAGCGACATCTCTTACCTCCAAGGTGCCATCTACAACTGAAATATCCCCATTAGTCAAAACTACATCGCCCAATGTGACTTCAACACTTCCAGCTGTGGCCGTTATATTGCCTGTGGTCGCCGTGAAGCCTGTACCAGCTGTAATTGAACCTAAAGTGGCTGTCACATCGCCAGCGTCAAGTGTTACGTCTCCCGCAGTTAGATTTACGTCGCCAGCAGTCAAATTCACATCGCCAGCTGTCAAATTTGCGTCCCCTGCAACAATGGTCAAATTTCCAGTTGTAATTGTTGCGCCGCCGTTAACGGTTGTAGGAGTCCATGTAGCCGAACCAGCGGTAATTGAAGTGAGAACCCAAGCTCCCCCAGTAAGCTTATTGCCCCACTGGGTCATTAATCTTAATTTGTCAGATGATTGAGGATCTCTGTTTGAAACTACCGGGTCTGGGCCAGGCTGATATATAGGCTGATTAAGCCCGTAAACACCATTCCTACGCTGCTTAGAGGTTGCCATGTTCTTCTCCTTAAATAGGGTAATTTATTATCAACCTCAGTAAACAAACCCCAATGGATAACACTAGCTTTATTTTTACTTTTGTGGTAAAATTATCACAGGGATGAAATATATATAAACGAGGAAATGAACTATGAATAAGGGTAATAGGCCAGGAAGAAGAAGGATCGTTGTTGACCTGCCAATGGATCTATACAAAAAGGTCGCTAAGCTGAAAACTGACTATAATTGCACGCTTGCTGAATGGACAATAAAAGTGTTTGCTAAAGAAGTACAAAAAGAGTTGTCATATCGGGACCAGTCAGAACTAGATTAAAGGAACCATTATGAATGTAGCAATCAAGCTTGCCTTAATAATAGCAGGGCTCTGTGCTATCGGTTGTTATGCATCAGACCTCTCTGTATATGAGGATTCAAAAGAAAAGAGGCTATGGAAAAAAGCGCAGAAATGTGCAAGAGAAACCAATCCATTCCAGGTTGGCCTTGAAGACGAGCTTGAAAAAGAAGATCGCATAGCTCTTATTACGTTCGCTATGCTATATCTCAGCCCAACAAATCCAACAGGGGATGAGATGTACAGGTCTTTGCTGTCAAAACATAAAAAAAAGCCGAAAACAATAGAGCATCTAAAAAGCATAAAGCGATACAAGAAAGCTCTTGGAATCTGGTACAAACATAAAAAAAAGTTGGATCTAGAAAAAAAGATGTATGGATATTAATTAATAGTGGTGTTTGAGCGACACTGCTAGTACTTTTGAGGCCCTTCTAGGGACAGGGCCTCGGATTTAGGGGGAATCATGACGTGGTTATTATTTTTTTCACAAATATTCTTTATCGCCGTAGCTCTTTATCTGTTTCTCAGATTTGGAGGAACAATAATAAAGGTCTTCCTGATGATAACCTTTCCACCAGTACTGGTATATGTATTGGTAGATTGGCTACTATCTGACAACGAAGACTAAATTTTAGCGCGATTCTTCAATGCTCTCCTAGCTCTATTAACACCAGTTTTTGCAACATTTACAAGATTTTTTCCTACTGCAACAGGGCTAACAGCTGCTGAAGCTTGCCTTAGAAGATCGCCAGATCTTTGCGGCCTTCTTGGAGTCTTGCGAGCTCCTGCTTTATCTCGCCTAAGAGCTTCTGCCTCTTGAAGAATCTCTCTTCCAACTGGTGTCAAACTTTGCTCAAGAGGGGTTGGCTGTGGTGTTTGCGGGAACAATGTATTTCTCCTTGAAAATGGAGTATTTGCTGCAGAGATAATTTCGTTACTGCTTCTCGCCCCAAGAGGTCCACGCTTGAACTCTTCAGCCTCTTGTTCCATAAGAGATCTAATTCTACGCAAAGACTTAAGCTCTAGTTGACGAGGAAGCCTTCCGCCGTTCTCGGCAATAATTTGCTCCATTGCAGCTGTTTCTGCATTCACAATTCTACCAACAGCACGCATGTTGCGAATAACTTTTGAACGCCCAGTTCGCGTTTGCCACAAAGTAGGAACTGTTTTTAGGAAGTTTGCAAAGTCGGCAGGTCTAAGCGTTTGCCCCAATTCAGCCGGAGCATCTTTCATGAATTCCTTGGAAAGCTTCTCGAGCTCTTGCGCATCCGCTGTAAGCAAAAAGGTAGTATCTATAATTGGATTAATCATTCCTAATATACTATTGGCGGCAGGTATACCAAGATCACCCTGCTCATTTAGAACTTCCATTCTCCCTAGCCTTCTATCAGCATCCAGATGAGCTCTAAATTTCCCAACCTGCCTGTTAAAGTATGGACGCTCTTTCGCATCAATAGACTCTTGCTCTTTAAAGCTAATATCTCTGTCTTGCTCCGCTGCCTTTGCAAGTATTTTCCGCTCCGCAAGTTCACGCTTTAAATTTCTGTCTTCTCGCTGATGCCGCTCCTTTTGTTCGAACAATGCCAGCACAGCTTCCTGCTCTAAATCCAAAGCGGGGCCTCTTCTTTGTGTAGTGGGCGCAGGAGCCGCTCCTCTTGCTGGCACTGGCGCGGTAGCTGGAGCTTGCAATGCTGGCTGAACCCCCGGTTGGACAGGAGCTTGCTGTTGCTGCAAAGCTTGCTGCTGCTGTAATGCCTGTTGTTGTTGTAGCGCTTGTTGCTGTTGCTGCATTTGCTGCAAAATTTCTGGAGGAAGCCCTCCGTCCTGCATAGCTTGTTGTAATCTTGGCGCTATGGCTGGCTGCACAAGCTCTTGTGGAGTTGGCGCCATTGAAACTGGGAATTGTTGTGGCTGCTGTCCTACTGCTGCAGGTGCGGCACCTGCAGCTTGAGCCTGTTGCATAGGCGCCTCTGGCATTTGCTGCTGTGGCTGAAACTGAGCCTGTCCAGGATTTACAATATCTTGTATACGTTGGTTGAATGCTTGTGCTTGAAGACCCTTCAGTCGCTGTTGTATAAGTTGCTCAAGCCCCTGAGAGATACCAGCACTTACACCGGTACCGAGCAAATCACCAAAACCTCTCTTACCTACAAGTGTTTGAATAGGCATAATATCTCCTTAAATTTTTATTGACCGCCTCTAAGAAGCCCAGAAAGCGCACCGAGAAGCCCGCCGCCTGCTCCGGCAACTGCGCCAGCTCCGCCTAAGCCACCAGTCAGCCCCATACCAATACCTTGCCCAAGACCTGGAGCTAATGCATTCATAAAGCCTTGGCGCCCTGGCATAAAGAATCTTTCTGTTTGAGGTGTAAGCCCAAGTTGAAGTCCCTGTAAAGCTTGCCCTCTTTGAGCAAGTTGGTGCTGCGCACCAAGTGCCGCTAGATTAGTTCCAAGCTGTGTACTTGCTCCACCTAAAGCTTGATTAAATCCACTAGAGCGCTGAGCTCCAGAACCCATTGAAGTAAATCTTTCTGCAAGTGACGGAATGATATCTTGCTGGAATCTTTGCATTTCTTGTTGTGCAATAGGCGCAAAGCCCCCTGGTCCACCGCCTTGAAGCAACTGCTGCAGAGAGCTGCCAAACAACTGATCTAGGCCCTGTCTTTGTGGTTGTCCAAGTGTGCTGAACTGCTTGAACTTATCATCAGTTCCAAATAAAAATTCACCGATAGGCATTTCGTCTCCTCGTTTAACAGATACTTCAATAGAGCTTCTACTCAAAATCATAAACTTTTTCTAAAATCGGCAGTAGTTATTAATTCAGTTTTGTTTCCACAAAGAAGGGTAGCTATGGCAGTTGATACACAAGAAGGTCTATTTTTACGCACGACAGACGAAGTTGAAAAGGTTGATATAGCCAGGCTGACGGCAGACCAAAACCTCAAAGATATACTGTTGAAAATCTCACAAAGAACAAACGAGGTCGCCTTAGCAGTTAATCTCAAAAGAACTGGCATTTATCACGAGCCAGAGTTCGTAAATGGAAACGTGTGGTACGCAAACAAGTCTCTTTCATCACTTACAGCTGATGCCCCACAACCACGGCAAGAGTTCACTACAACTGTCATATACGGCGCACTTAAAAATAGTGCAGGTAACAAACAGGTAGCACATGGAATTCAAATAGATGCAAACACGAGAATAAAGCGTGCATATACTGTTGCAAACGATCCCGCTCTTGGCTCATACAAGCCATTGCCTTATGCATCAACAACAGCAGCTGAGGTAATCGAGTTCTGGATAGACGCTACATACATCAACATAACAGTTGGCAAAGATCAATCTGCCTATGCTTGTGATGTAGTAATTGAATACATAAAAGAGTAAATAGGCGCCCCATAAGAAGCGCCCACATGTGAAGGAAAAAGTCTAAGCTCTGTGAACAGGCTTTGAGAATATACTCATAGCGTTCAGGTTAAAATCACTTAATGCAATCTGATAATCTAGCATTTGCGTGTCATTCAAATAAATATGCATCTGAATCACTTCGCCCTCAGCATTAGGATACATGAAATGCCAGAATCTATCTTGTGTAGCTTCATAAGGCTCTATTAGATTGCCTAAGGAATCTACATATGGATGCGTCTCAAGAATATTGGTTCCAAGCAAAGCACCGGAAGCAGTTCCCTGCTCAGTCAGCCCTAAAGAGGACGAGGACGTACTATAATCGACCGATATTTGCCCATTAGCAGTTCTATCAACATAGAATCCAATCTTAGGAATAAAAACATTCAGGCCCTGCTTTTGGTAGAAGTTATATTCTTTGGTTTCAATATCAATCCTGCTAACGCGTGCAACAGTACCACCACCTGTGTATGCCACAGAATCGTAGTCAGGTGCAGTAATGGTGAACTCATTTACAGATACAATTGTCTGAACCTGGAAAATGCCATCTACGCCACCGGTCCCGTTAACATTTTCTATTAGCACAAAATCTCCAACCTGGAGATTGTGATTTATTGCAGTGATTGTTAAATCTCCACTGACCGGCACTTCGATCTGGGTTATTTGCAAGCCGCCAACGTTGCGAGGAGTTCCGGCTTCTATCAAGAATGTATAGCCTTCTTGGTTACCAGCAATAACTTTTCTGTGCTCGGATTGGTTGCCACCACTGCCCCATGAATCAAGCCACTCATCCCAGGTCCAGGTAACGTCTGCCCAGGTAATATCATTGAGGTTTTGGATGTAGCCAAGTGCTGTTATTGAGTCGTCATTAATAGACCACGTTTGATTCTTGTAGTTATAGGCGAGTACTCGTGTTGGATAAATTGGGTTTTCATCTGCGTCAGGAAGCGTCCAATAGACCATCTCTGTGGTATAGTCCCGTATGCCAAATATTCGCTCTATGCCCTCGTTTCCATTATGAAACTCGAACACTTCGTCCGGGATCTTTTGGTCGATTCGCTCAACACTTGAGCCGGAACAGGCATGGATACCAACGTTTCCAACCCCAAGCAATACTTTATCAAACAGAACAGTTGAGAACGTTGACTCGGCGCCAAGTTCCGAATTAATGCGTTGAAACACAAAAGGAATAACTTTGTTTCCAGTATAGACAAGCTCCCATGTGCTGCGCTCAAAGAATACAACAAGACGATCCCTCAATATTTTTGCTGAAACTATTGCCTCTTTTGTAGGAGCATCTATCCAGCCACCTTTACCAGGAGTCTGAGGAGCTTCAAGCCACGATGTAGCTGCAACCAGCGGAGATCCGTTAACAGAGTAACGTACCCTATTTGGGTAGTTAACCGCAGCTGCCCCGCCAATAGATTCATAAGTATTTAAAAATAAAAGCCTATCTTTAAAGGAAATAATCAGCCTGCAACCTTCAATAGTATCTGTAGCCGTAGTTGTATATTGCGGTGTAAAGACGGTCCATGTTGCACCATCCCAATACCTGATATTATCTGTAGTTGTGTTATTCGTTACAAATAGAACTGTATCTGACATCTTTGAGCCGCGGAAGTTCTCTCCCCAAAAGAAGTTAGAGTTGGTACCTGTCCAGGCAACAGTGCCAAGCCGCTCCCAGCCACCACTTATATATCTATATGCAAACTGGGTATCAAATGCATATGTTGGCTCTTTGTTAATTGCGGGGTCTTCATAGTTAACAAATCCCATAACAGGAGTTGCAGGATAGAAGTAAACAGCCTTATTTTTCGCTGCAGCAGTAAAAGAAACCGCACCGGTTGTCGTATCATAGGTGGCAACTGTCGATCCTGTGGTCAACATTGTTTTTGCTACACCAGCCTCTTCAACGGTAAACATCTCTCCTTCAATGGAAAATGCTTGCCCAACCTCCCAGACAATTCCCGGCACATTTGTGGCGAAATTACCTGTTCCAGCATCCGTTGTTCCAATATTGATTCGCAACCGAGAGTTGAGCTGCTCGAACCCTGCCGTCACACCGATAGATCCAACAAGGTACTTAGATCCGAATCGCTTGCGCAGTCTTCCACGCCATACATAAGCATTTTGCAGCTTTGCAAAGGCTTCTTCAGGCAACAACCAAGGCCTAATGTCAGTCCTAAAACCTTCCGTAAGTGGCGCTATAAGAAATTGATCAAGTCTAGGCATTGCAACTCCTTACGGTTTCCTGGTTCCTATTGCATAGATATATGAGCGATATTTTGCTGTTGTAGAATTTGTAAATGTATGCTGAACCTGAACAGTTGTAGTATTAAAAATAACTATCCTAGAAAGCTGTACATACCCCTTAGTTGTATTATTGTATTGAGGCGTAACCTGCACGTTATAACAGACACCGAACTCAGGCTCACTAGCAGCTGTTGGCCATGTAAAGGTTGACGCTCCATCGTCCTGGCTAAAGTCAGAAGTCAATCCCCACTTAACAAGCAACCCAGATGGCAAAATAGTCCAACCATTAGTTGCAGAAACAGCCTGGTACGCAGTCATTTCTATGACTTGTCCGCCAGCGCCCCCAGAGTCCTCTCTTCTATAGCAAAGTTCTGCTTCAGCTGTTACTGAGCCTTGCTTTGTGTAGATAGCACCTTCGTCTACAAGGGTTGTAGGATCAGCTGATTCTTCTGGCATCTGTATCTTCGTGTGCTTGCCCTGACCAGTTGCATTGTAGCCAACATGGTTAATAGCAAGAACAGTGTCGATTGTATTAAAATTTGTTTCTATAAGTGATCTTGATTGTGCAGGAATATCTCCTGACTTTGGGATGTTTGTCGTGTACGCCATTACCAAGCTCCGTTTCTATATCTGTATCCGCCTTTATACCCCTGAGAATAGATTGTCGCAGTTCTTTCTTTCGCCATGATTGCGAGAGTTCTATACAAGATCGCATCTTCTTGTCGCTGAAACTCAGGCATTAGCCCTGCAACACCCTCATGATTTGATCTATCTTCAAATACCTTCTTGGCAGCTCCGTATGCAATATATTGCCACCACTGTTCAAGGTCAGGAATATCACTCGTTAATATCAGCTCTGTTGGTCTTGCATCAACCTCAATCTGAATTGGATATACCTGATCTGGAACTGGCCTCAAAATCATCTTGTTGTTGAAATAAAGGAGAGCGTTTGGACGATTTGCAGTGTAGGGACGGACAATACTGTTGATATCTTCGCCCGCCCCTGGGGGGTTAGTCCAGGTGATTGTAACATCACCAGTCACATAATCAATAGTTCCGACGCCATCACCATCAAATGCACCGAGCCCGTCGTCATGAACTTCCATGCCGTTGCCACTCGCATCTTTTGAATTGAATACAACGTGGTTCCTTAAAACCGGAACAGTTCCGAGTGTTCCAATAACCGTAGTTGTAATTCCATCGCCAGTAGATTCTGTGGTAATAGTGTTGGTAAAGGGATACAAATCGTAGAACTCTCTTTCTGATTGAGAAAGAGCTACCCGGTAACCAGCAACGTAAACCGGATCGTAAACGCCATTATACTTGTCTTTAAAGTCCTCGAGAGGATCGCCAACTATAGAGTTGCTCTCATAGGTATCTATATTAGGTTGAGTATAGAAGGTAAGCGTTTTTCTGAGCGTAAACAGCCTTAATTGAGGCGGTATATCATAGAGGATAAACGTGTTTACGTACTCTTTGATATCGTCATCCGATATTTGCTGAGGAGATTGACTATGTGTAAGCCTTCTCACTTTTAAGATAATCGCGCTCAGAGTTGCGTCTGCCATCTGACTACTCTCCTTTATTTATTACTAGAAAGCCCTCGTAACGCTTGTGACTAAGTTCTTGTTTGGCGCAAAAGCTTTTTGCATTTCAGGCCTTGAAGTGTCAACAAACGAAACAGGGTAAAAATTATATCGGTCTACATGAGTTCCGATCCGACAGGTCTTCTTGCCGTTCTCATCAACGTGGTTTTCGTGGACAGGCCATCTGCCGCCGTTATTCAAGAACTCTGCTACATAAAGAGGAATTTCATACTCATGACCGTCTTTAAGTTCTTTTTCAAATATCCCTAGAGGCGCCCACTTTCTGTGTGTAACCGGAAGAGTCCCACCTCTTACCTCATGGAATACAAACTTACCTTTTACAAGCTGTCTATCTATTTCCATTTGTTTTCTGTCAGCTTCGTCTTGCATTCTTTTTTTCTCGAGCTTTGCTACAGACTTGAGATACTCTGCTCTGTCTGCTTCCGCATTACGTTTACGGAACTGCTCAATGAAATGCATTTCCTCAGGGGTAATAGTAATTTCTCTTGGTATCCCTGATTTTTGTGCATCAACTGCCGGAAGTTGCCCTGTTTTTTGTACATCTTGTGCTACGGGTGCTAACTCAGCCTTAACTGTTTTAATTGATGCTGGATCTAATTTCTTCTTTGGCATATCTGCTCCTGCTTTAAAGAGGGGGATTGCTCCCCCTCATAGATAATGCTACTCGTTGGTATCACTAAAGTTCTTACCAGCTTCCCAGTAGATTACATCGTTAAGCGCTCCGGCAGGGCTATCAGTACCTGCTGCAAGCGACATATAGATTTCTCCACGGTTATCTGTAGCGTCGTCAGTCAAACCAATATAGGTATTGCTGCTTGACTCACCGAACGGAATGACCTGAGCTGGAGTGAATGCTCCTGCTGCTGTAAGTGGCCATGCGAATGCGGTGAATGCAGACGAATTAATATCAGTTGTGATTGTTGAGTCGGTTACAGAAACAACTGTTCCAACCAAGTTATCCATTTGAGTCATTCCAAACTCGGACGGCACACGCAAGCGAATAAGTTGCCCAGCAACGTATCCGTGGTCCACTGTCGTTGTAATAACCGCAGGGTTAGCAGCAGTTATCTTGGAGATATATCTCCATTTTGGATAAAACTCTTTTGGAAGGTCAACTGGTCGGAATGATCCTGTTGTACCAGCAACAATTTGCGGAGCATACACAAGTCGGAAACTCGTGTTTGCTATAACGGTATCAATTTGGAAATCAATACCACCAAACTGTTGTGCGCCAGTTACATCAAGAATCTTAACAATATCCCCAGCAATCAATGTCGCTGTCGATGTCGCAGAAACGATAGGAATCGCTGCTGCGGAGATAGCGGTGATTGTTGAGTTTAGTGCACCGAGCTTATTTGGATCTGTGCTGTCGATATAGGTAAAGCCACCTGAAGTAGCAATAACCTGAGTAATGGAATCATCCGCTGCGAGCTTTTGCCACTCGAACGCATAATCCTGAGTCATTCCTCGTCTCCACATGAACTGAACACCTGTGCCAGCACCACCAGCTGCTGTTACGGTGTAGTTCCATGTTTTGATCCAGTCGACGCCACCACGAAGAACAATCTTCTCAGCAACGCCAGATCCAACAAAGCTTCCCGATAGGATTTTTGTATTGTCAGCCATAATGTTCCTTTCTTAGATTGTGCAACGCAGGTTGTAAACATGCCTGTCGTTCAAAATACGTGCAACAAAGGACATCTTGAATGCAGCTGTACTGTTCAGTTCCATTGGGCCATTCAAACGTGGAGGATGAACGATAAAGCGAGAACCGTATTGGTCTTGCTTAATTCTTCCTACAGAGTTTTTAGCCGAGCAGAACATGTTATACAAGTTTGCATTAAGCTTTGAGGCTCCTAGTTCTTTCGATCCGATCGAAGAGATCATGAATCGAAGATCACCAATATTGCCTTCTTCAGCCTGCATGATGCTTGAGCGATCTGGATACTGTGATCTGTGCACAAAGCCTTGAACGTTCCTCATGGATTTGATCAAGTCAGTATGCGCCATGACCATGTAAGATGCGGCAATTGGGGCAGTCCCAAACTTGTCTTTGCCTTCAATATCTTTAGTAAACATTTTCGCATTCGCACCACGAAGGAGTGTAACAACGTCATCGACATCACTTGCAGTAAGCTCTGTCGGTGTATCGCCATTAACACCAGCAACGCAGTTAAGAACAGCAGCAGTTGCCTGGAACATGTTTCTTGTAAGCTCGTCTTCAGTCTTACGAAGGGTGTTTCCAAGCTGAATTGCAGCATTGTTCAATACGCGATCAGAACGCTGGAGTGTAACTTGTTCGTTCAGCTCAATCCATGTTCCGTAGTAGTCGATCTTCGCGTCGATGTTAACACCTGTCAGCAAGTCTGCTGGAGGAGTCACACCTGTACTTTCCAACGGAGCTAACGCGGAATCAATTTCGTCATAACGGGTCAACCTTTTGGTGTCACCATTATTTGCCCCGAGGCTATATTCATCCGCACCCATCCTGTGGATATACTCCGCAAAAGGTGTAGCCAGAATTCGCTTGTCGAACTCTATTTGCACCTGAGGGGCGAGGATACTAGTTGTGGTTATAGGCATTATATATCCTTAAGTTTAATCAATAACACTTAAGACAGATTGAGAAATCTGTAGGCTTGCGAGGGCCCAATATACGCTGGGTGGCGAGGCCAATTCTACGCCGATAAGAAATAATGGTTGGCGAGACCAGTTCTACGCCTGGGTGTGCGACGCCCGTTATACGCATTCTTACTATAGTAAAAAAAAATAATATACAACACCCACTACAGAAAGTTTGCAGCTCACCGTAGTGGGCGAAAGGAGAGTAATGAATCTAGCCTCTGCCAGCATCCTTGAGCATCTGCTGGTATGTAAGTTCTCGGGACTCTGGAGCAGAACTATCTGCAAACGAGTTCAGATGGCTTATTGGGCCACCGCCTCCCTGCTGCTGCTTAACACTTGTAGAAGGAAGTGGAGCCTGCGAGTTTACCTTGGCTTGAGCAACTGCCTTATCATGTGACTGGCTACTCGCAATGCCAAGGTTCTTCATCAAAGTATACGCAGTTTTCCTGTTATTGTATTTGTCAGTTGAGGCATTCAATGTTGCTGCAACTTGTGGATACGCTTTTTCTAAAACTGCTAAGTTTTCTGGCGTAACAACTTTATCGTAATCAGGGCACTCTACCGCTATACTTGCGTTAATTGTTCTTTCTTTAAGCTCATCAAGGTGCCGCTGCTGCTTAGCTTCCATCGCCTCAAACTGCTTTTTCAAATGGACGCCCTGGACATAATCGTTATCACCAATCTGGAATTGCTGCTGTGCCTGCTGAGCCTGAGGCTGCTGCCCAACTTGCTGCTGCATCTGCAGATATTCTAATTGCCTTCTAAGATTATCGCGCTCCTGCTCAGCCTTTTGGCGTGCCTCTCGGAGTGTCTCAAAGCGAACATTCTGAACACTTTGTTCTCCCGCTGCCTGTTGTTCTGGAACAGCTTCAGGTTGAACTTCTGCTTGAGCAACAGCTGCTTCCTGCTGTGGAACAACCTCTTGGACCTGCTCTACGTTTTCAACTACTGTTTCTTGCTCTGTTTCCATTTAAACCCTTCTCTCGTTTTGAAATAAAAATGTCATCATCTTCGTTGTGTATTATAAGATCCCCGTCATCCCAATCTGCTGGATTAAAGTCAGAACGCAGGGTCGATTTTGTAATCTTTTTGTTATACGCATCAGCTTTATCGTCTACCTCTAGACTATAAAAAGCATGGACGTTCTTACTTATTTCATATTTGCCAATATTATCTAAAAACTGGGCTTCTGGATTGGTTAAATACCATATGCAATCACGCATATTGGGAATACTCCACCAGAGATCAGCTTCTTCTTTTGCTTGATCTATCAGATAAACTGCCTGATTTGTATGGCCACGTGGACAGGCTTCTTTAGGGATAAAGTATCTCCGAGGTGTATTACCAAAGAGCGGTTCCTCCTTCAAAAGCACTTCTATGAAAAAGTTCCCTGAAAATTGCGCCGCTCCCCGCTCAACCGCTCGCATAAATCCTTTTACATACTGTTTTTTTGACGCTTGAGAAGCTTCTTTATAATCAACGCCATCTATTATAGTTTGCTTGATCTTAAAGTACTTCTGACCAAACGTTTGCTCTTGTTTTTGCTTCACCATAAGCACCTATATTTTGTTTATGTTACTAATTGGTGTATCGAAATTAGATTGTAATAAACTTGTAGCAATAGGGTTTACTGGAACCGGCGCATCTTCAACCGGTTCCACATTAGATTTAACGAGCCCATCTATTGTTAGCAATTGTTGGATCTGTGCAATATCTGCAGACTCCAATTCTTGAATTGCTTTTACAATATTGAGTAGGCTTTGTGTTCTGTTTGTCTGAGCCTCTGTACGGTTCTCAATTGCTTGCTCTTGGTTCTCTTCAACCCTACTGATCCTTTCAATCCCAAGGCCTCTATCCGCAAACGCCCTTGAATCTGCCAAGTTCGCTCTTGCTTCTTGTTCTCTGAGCGCCAAACGCAATTGCAATTGTTCAATTTGCTGCTTTTGCTCGGTGCTTTGTTTTATCGTCTCGATAAGGTCTGTTTTATTTTGAATTGTAGACGCTTCAAGAAGGGCTTCATTTGGGATCGGCACCCCTCGCTCTCTAAGTTCAATAAGTTGAGCGAATCCGTTCTGGCGCTGAGTAGTTGAGTCAACCCCCTCTTCAACCCCTGCATCATATTTGCCAAACGCCTTATTATAAAATTGCGGTGTCGGCTCATCTTCAATAATCCTTTTCACTTTACCCGGCGTAAAATTATTCTGTATCACTTGAATCTGAATCTTACCTAAAAGTTTTTGTGATGAATCAAGCTGGTCGAATAAAGGCTGCATCGTCGTCAGCCCAGCACCTTGACGGAGCATAGCTAATACACCAGCTTTTTCATCTGTAGCAGATCCAAGCAACTCTTCATTGGCACCTGGAATATCAATAATTTCCTGGTTCAGCCCACTAGAAACCTGAAAGAATCCTGCAGGAATATCCTGTGTTGGAATTGGATGCACATCTGACATTTCAGCTGTGCTTTTGAGCAAAATTGTACGACCTTGGCCCGTCTTCATTAGCTCTTTCGGGTCAATCAGCGAGTTTGCTTTTGCAATCCAACCTGTATTTGCACGGGACTCAAGAATGTCCAGCTCGATTACTTTTGTTCTATTATAGAGATATTGTGGATCACGAAGAGCACGAACAACACCTTGGATCCTTAGCGAGTAATCAGATAATTGCGGATTGTAATGCCCAAAAACAGGAACGAATGGATACATATCAATGCCAAGATTATTAGGTCCGTCATACATAACCTTTCCATCGACAACAATCGCCATCTTAACTGTCTGAACTTCCTGTTGAACGACAGTCGTTTGTGGGAAAAACTGAAGAAATTGCTTTAAGTCGCTATCGTCTTTGCCCTTCCACTCCATCGACTCGCCTGTTTGCGTATCAACTACCATCTTTTGTGAGCGATATGCGCGGTAATAATATTCGTCATATGGAAGAAGTGTGCCTTTGTCGAAGTTGAAATGCTCTGGCATCAAGTAAAATTTTTCGTCATCCCCTTTTTCAAAACCATGATCATCCATAAGCTCTTTTCTATACTTCGGCAAGATCGAGAGTATCTCCCGCTTTGTCAGATACGACCTGCGCCAGATACCATTACAATCTGAAAGATCTCTTTTTCTAAAATACGGATCTATCAGGAAGGAGTTATAAGCGCAATTATCCACTTTAATATCGCCACTAATAGGGTCATCTCTGTAGTCGTTCCAGACATGAAGTAAATTAAGGCCCGTAACAATAGCGCCATGGAACGCCTCTGAAATAGTATCAAGAACAGCTTCTCGCCTGTTACACCAGGAAAGTATTTTTGAAAATTGATCCGCAGTTTTTTGATCCGCATTTTCTACCGGAATAACGATGGTTGATTTTCTATTGCGTCGCTGGAATCCAGAAATAGTACTGGTTATGCGCCGAATCTTGTTAAAGCTAAAAATTGTACGGTTATTGATCGGCTCGAGGCCATAATTCTCATAGAAAACATTCTGGTCGCCTGCCTCAAAGCGCGTATCAGTGTCCGCTTCATTCCAAAAAGACTCGTTAACAGAAAGACTATTCTTATAGAATTCCTGCATGCGCTCTTGAATGTCTCTATCTTTTTCTGTGTATAGCCGAGATCCTTTGTTGGAAAAAAGCGTCGCCATTATCATCTCCCCTTTTTATGGGACAAAAATTATATCTTATGAATGTCAAAGCTCACTATAACAATCACAATAAAAAAATGACCAAGCACTCAAATAAAATCCCAGAGGACATAGCCCTCTGGGAAAACAACATCATCTCTACACATAGGAAAGGAGCTAACGAACCTAGTGTTTGAGAAGCTTTCTAACAATTTCTTGTGCCCAATCTATCACTGCGAACAAAGCTGGAAATCTTTTGCGAGCTTCTGCAATAACAGGCTTAACGATCTCAAATAAATTATTAACAAGGTTTGCAACTGTAATATCAGAACCAGGCAACTTGGATTCCAGAAGTTCCTCAAAAGCTGTTTTCTCGTGAACAACATGGAGCTTTCTTAGAATGTCCATTGTCGACTCTAACACATCAGTAAGACTTACCTGATTACGGCTTGCGAGTGCACCCATACGGCCTCCTTAGTTAAACGATTACTACTAAAATAATCGTACGCCTAAGAAATATATGCCGCAAGAAGTTTATTTATTTAACCGCTTCAATATATCGTAAACCATCTTCTCAAGATTCGAGACTCTTTTTTCAAGGTCAGTTACTGAATTGAAAATCGGGCCAACTCCGCACTTTGAGACACATTCATGGAGATACTCCAGTTTCCCAAGCCTATCTTCAAGCGTTATACATTCGTCCTTTTCAGACCAATGCCTCTCGTCAACAATAACTTCCGGCTTTCCTTTAATTTTAAGCATTTTTAAAAGCTCTTCAAGATCCTCTCTCTTATACAAACGATAGTTATTAATCGGATGTAAATAGACCTTTATCTTGCCTGCCGACTGCCAATTTCTAAGAGTGTTTCCTGTCACACCCAAAAAGCTAGCAGCCTCTTTAATCATCATATAATCTGAAAACTTCACTTTTTACCCTTTCCGCTCCAACCTCTTTAGTCTCTCGTCAATAACTCGAAACATCTCCGCATTCTTTCTGAGCTCAATATCTGCTTTTCTGCTTAAATCTACTATTTCTGCATTAATTTTTGTGTCGACTTGCTCTGGAAGCGCGCCCCTCGCTTTATAGATTGCTGAAATAGTAACCGAGTGAGCCTCAAGCTTCTGGGAAATCTCATCTATTTTAGCCTTCTGCTCGGAAAACTTTTGCCTGATAGCCTTAAGAAAACCAAAGCAAACAAAGGCTAAAATAGAAAACAGAACAAGTGCCGTAATCATTCTGAGGACTCAAATCCCATGATGTCCATCTCACGCATTACAAGAAGGTCTTCACCCCACTCTGATCCCGCTAACTTACCAAAGTAGACGGTTTGACCAACTTTAACTTGCAAGGGACACAGCTTACCTGTTTCCAAAAGATGTCCCTGTCCAATAGCAACAACCGTGCCACCCTTTAAATCCTTATCTGCTACATCAGCTAAAACAATACCGCCTTCAGTAATCTTTTCTTTCTCAACTTTAACAAGTACTTTGTCATAGAGAGGCTGAAACTTATTTTCCATGCTTACCTTTCTTGCTTTTCTTGTGATCACTTTTTCCATACTGCTTTGTATTAATAATGAACTCGGTGGCCTTCTTTTCTTCCTCTTTTACCTCTTCTTTCTTTTTCTCTTCCTTAGGATTCTTCTTGGATGCGTTTTTCAATTCATCGACAGCCTCTTCAAGGCGATGGATCTTACCATGTGCCTCTAATGCATCAGAGCCCATCTTAAATATACGATTCTCAAGTATCCTAAACTTGCTCGTAAGCGTATCAAATGCATCTTTTGCATAATGAAACACGCACGCAAAAGCAATGAGAGAAACAAGAGGAGAACACCACATCAAAATGACTGCGATTTTGTTAACCACTGGCCATCCTTTCAGTAAAAAGATTAAACAATCACCTGTGTTAATTTTAACACAAAACTCTATTTATTGAAACACCCCTGGAAGCGCAACTCTGTTGCCGTATACAGCCTCTTGGCGCAGGTTTTCGATCTCCTCAGGTGTCAAATCCTTCCCGATAAACGGCAAGTGCACCGCGAGGTAACGCATTGCGTCTGCTGCGTGAGTGTACTGGTTTCGAAGTGGCTTCGTTTTATACACCTTCTTCTTGTTATCCCATTCCTGTCTATAATTTTCAAGAGCCTTAACGAACTGCTTGCATTTAACCTCATCAATCCAGACGCGAGGCAATGTGGTGCGAACAAGCTCTATTCCATCCATGAGCCCAACTTTCCTAGAAGCTACCTCAAATATCACTCCAAGGTTGTGTGCCGTAATTAACCTCGAAGAACTGGAACTCATTTCAAAGTTTTTAATATCATGAGGGCCAATATGAGTCCCATAATGGTAAGGCTTGCTCTTAATAACATCGCAATAATAGGTCATCCCTTCCTTGTTATTCTCATAGAAATCTATTACATGAATTGCCTGACCAACTAACTGGAAAAAGATAATAGAAGTCATGTCTTCACTACCGAGATCCCACGCAGTGTGAACAGGAAGTTGAGGCTGCCATGGCACAGGGCCAATTCGACCTTCGAGTCGAGCCTTATCCACATATTTCGTGTAATAGCCTCCCTCAACACCCATATCAAACGACGTCCAGTACTCCTGTTGCGCCAGATCTTCTGAGATCTCCCCAAGCTCAATCTCCTTCATGATCGCATCAAGCGAGATGTGCTTGGTATCATCAACAGTCAACTTCGACACAAACCAATCATCGTAACTCTGGAGCGCTACATTATACATGTCGTACATGAAGTTCTTGCCCCGGGGAGTAGACACCAAAAGCACCCACCCGTTATTAGCCGAAAGAATTGGCCTTATAAATGAGTACGCGTTTGGGTCGCTGAGCGCAAACTCAGAGAACACAACACCTTTTGGGTTTGTCCCAACAAGGGTATTGTCATACGAATCTGAGCCAATTATCTGAAAAACAGAACCGTTCTTTAATTTGATCCGCATGAGCTGTTCATTTCGGGAATCAACAAGCTCTCGTGGCAGATAGTCAAGAATCCTAACACCGTGATTTGTAATTGCATCCCACAAAATACGTCTACCAGAAGCAAATGTCGGGAACACATAATAAATGGTCTTAACAGACCGAACTAATTCTCTAATACAAAGATTCCAAGCGCACATGTCCTTGCCGCTTCTTCGAGGCCAGATTGCCATGACACGCTTGAAGTTCTTATTCTCTAACGAGTCAAACATGCACCTTTGATAGCCTCGTGGCCGAAATTGATCAAGAGCTACTTCTTTTTTTTGCATCACCTACCCGCTTAACTTTCTACTTACTCATCTTGAACGTTCTCCCTGGGAGCCATAGACACTAAACACACTAACTCAACGTCTTGGCCGAATACTTCTTTCATTAGATGATCCCACTTATCAGCAAGAGCTCTCGCGTACTTTATATCATCACGATTGGCATTATCAAACTGAACCTTTAGAATCCTAGGCTCATCAAAAGCAAAGACATCTACTATCGGCATCGATCCTGGCGGCAGCAAGTGACGAACAATTCCATCTGCAAATGTTTTCATCAAGCGGGCATCACCAAGAACTTTTACTTCCTTAAGAAACTCTTTCCACATCCCGTTAAGCTTTTCAATGCACTCATCACACATTACAAGATGGCCAGTTTCCGACTGCCTGCTTTTCCCGCAAAAGCATAAACCTGTTAGCATCACTGATACTCCATGAACTCTTCTTGAGCAAGCTTATCCATTTCCATTTTCTTGTCCTTTAGTTAACTCTAACACCTGTCTCTTGCTACTATGCCTCATCACCTGCTCGTCAAAGAACCCTTCGCCATACTTCTGGTCCATATACTGACGAATAACATCGAGCCTTCCCTCTATTTCCATTTGGATCTTAATTGGATCAACATGTCTCTGTCGCTTCTCCAGCAAGGAGGGGCCGAAAAGGGCCCCTCCAACAGCTGTAGCTAAGAGAATGATAGAGTTCCGGATTGATTTTATGCTCACTGCCTCTCCCTTTTTTAGTTAAAGCCTCGTCGTGTTGCCGCTATTTATTGTTACGCGCTGAGAATTCCCGTCTTTCTCAACCCTAACACGAGTCTTTGCGTCCTTATTAGTGTTTACCTGAATGTGAGCAGCGCCCTGCTGCATAGTAAACGACCCTTCCTTGACAGACTCATGCACAGTTTTAACACAATTATTTGGTTTTTTTCCGCCTCCATGCAATTTCGCTACAAGCGTAGCTTTTTCTTTTGCATGTTGGTCTTTTATATATTTTATGCCTATTCCATTAATACCAGCAGTAAGCATTACACCTAACAAAAAGGCCTCAATCGGTCCCATATTTTTTCCTCATACTTGCTGCAGCCTGAGCCTTTTCCCTTACCGTGTCAGCACACTCACGAAACAACTTACGCATTCGATCTTTTCTTAAAACCTCGGAGTCTGGCGTATTCTTAAAATCCAAAAGCAACTTGTAGCAAAGATCATAATCCTCTTTGGTAAGACAAGGAATCTCTTCACCATGATGAATGTTCATCCAGGATGGAAAATGCATTCCAGGAGGGTTCCCTGCGATCTCAATAACGATCTTTTTGTACAACCTCACTTTGCCGCCACCATATTCATAATCAACATCAGTTTGCGTCGAGACTTCTTCACTCATCGCATCAGTCCTCTTGCTCGTCTGAGTAATCCCACTTTTGCTCTGTACCAAGCAGCTCTTTTGCTTTTTCCGCCAATAACTTGCGATTATATCCATCAAAACGATTAAAGCGCAATAGGCCGTCTTTATTTAGCTCTTCTCTATCCTTGCGTCTTTCCTCTATAACAACATAGGCAGCATCAAGAACCTTCTTCTCATCCTCTGTTTCAGAGCAAAGTGATTCCCAGTTAGCAAGCCTCAGGTCAAATAATTCGAGGGCATCTTCAAACTTATTGTTAGTGTAGACAACAGCATTCTCTGCGCGCTCTAAACGCTGCTTCAGTTTATCCAAGTGCTTCTCTGAGTTTTCGATGTTTCCCTTGCGCTTATTTCTTGATACAGGACCCATGAACTCCCTAAAAGCGCGCTTATCTCGTACACCATCCCTTAAAAGCTCTTCTATCCAGTTCGGCATATCCATCAAATCAGAAGTGATGACACTATCAATGTCGCGAACCTCGGACAAAACTTCATTGCGCGCCTGACGTGCCTTGAGCAAATTATCTCTTGCATCTTGTACATTAAGCAAAGTTTTGCTCAATACTTCCCTATAGCACTTCAGTTGCTCCTCTTCGTCCTCAGAAACACATTTCCAATAGTCGCATTCTACTAATTCATCTTTAGTCTTAGGCGGGCTATATAACAGCTTCTTGCTAAATTCTAGCAGGACTTCAGGACTAAGATCAGATGCCGACTCTATTCCGGCTTCATACTCCCAGAGCTCCATACCCTCTTCGTCGTACCCCTTGAAGCAGTAGACGAGCCCGTCCCCACCAACGTTGTCCCATACGGTATTTTTTTCGATCTTACCCTTCGGCGGCCAATGAGCTCTCCGTTCCGACGGATCAACTTTTAATATCTTTTTCATTTTTCTTTTCCCTATCTCTAATTCTCTTAACCGTTCGCGGCAAATCATCAAGTACTGCCGAAACTCTATCAACCTTCGTAACAATAACCTCCTGGACCCCAACAAGCTCCCTGATCGCAGATACAAGTGCAATAGCCATCATGTAAATTTTATAAATGCAAAAAAATCCTAGAACGCAACAGAGAAGCGCTATATAGTCCATTACTCGCCCTTTTTTTAGAGGTTCATTTCTTATTTATCACCTCTTTACTATAGCAACGAGAAATTATTTTTGATCATCCTTGTCCATATCGTTGATCATTTTATGCCAGCCAAGAGAGTTTGAAACCTCGAGCTTATGTATGCGCTCAAAGTTCCGTACTTTATCAAGCATCTGCTCAGCCTCTTTCTCAGTTCGATAATCAAATTCAAACTTCATACGCATCATCCCAATACTTTCCGGATCACTCATGCGCTTCTTATCGGCCTCCTCTTGCTCAGCAGCCTTTTTCTTCAGAGCAGCACATAGATCATCGATGTCTGGGTATTGGTCACAGTAAGCTTTGCCATGCATAAACTCTAATAGCCTTCTAGAGGGCCACCCATCAGAAGGCCCAAGCAACCTTTTATCTTCATCCATCTTTTTGACCTCCTAACAGATCTGTGTAATTTTCGATGAAGCGCATAGTGTCAGCCCTTCCCGTCATAGCAAGATCCTGAAGTTCATTTAAAAGTGCGTCAAGCCTAAGATCATAGCTCCTAAGTTTCCTCTGAGCATTGTTAACATCTTCATTTAAATTTTTAACCTTATTGTTAAGGTCAATCCACACCCTGAAATCGCTCTCATCCCCAGTCTTAAGGCTGACTAACATCCTCTTGTAAGACTCTAATCCACATTCATACATCTTCTGTGACAACGCATGAAAATCTCTATACTTTACCTCTGCATCCTTATGCGATTCCACCACTTCTTCTGCCTTAGCAATGAGCGCCTCCATTGACTCAATCGCCTTCTTCTTAACCATTTCTTTGCTATCAGCCATCTTTACGCTCCTTTTTCTCTAAGTATTCTGCATCCAAAAAGCTGCTTAAAATTGAAACTAAATGCGAGTAGTGTATTCGATACTCATCTGCCTTGTCTTGAATCTTGTCGATACGCTTTTGCCGAGCAAAAACGATCTTGTCTAACTCAACCTGCTTGAGTGTCAACTCTTGTGCAACATCATGGCTAACCTTCTGCGGCTCAATCTCATAATCAATTAGATATTGGCAAATATCGTGCCTGTTCTGACGGATCTTGCTTAAAATTCGCGTCATATCCTTCTCCAAAGAAAGAATTTCTTTCAACAGGAAAACTCGGTAACCCGCTATTTCTGCCATCTCTTCACGAATAATCGACGTCGAATCGTAATCCTCCTTGCAAGGCTCAACGAGTGGCTCGGAACCAATGAGGCTGTCGATAAGCTCTTGCTTGTCACCCTCCTCATTCTCACTTACTACCTTTTTTACTCTTTCTTTGAGGTCTTGTTTTTCCTTTTTGAGGACTTTGTTTTCCATTGCTCTCCTCTTGCCCAATTTGCCCAATCTTAATAATTTGTCTCACCAAATCATTGCGCTCTTTTTCTATTGTATTGCGAAGCCGCACGTTATTGTCTAGCTGCAATTTCAACTCAGAGGCAGCGTCACGATTCTTAATGAACCGGTCCTGAATAGCTTTCTCCTTGTTTGCAAACTCTTTCTCAAACGCCTTATCTTGCTTCACTTTTGTCTTGTCGCCACATAAAATTCGCATTATACGCAACACATCTTCTTTCTCCAGCCTGTTTCTGGCAATCAGAATGTCCAACGTTTCCAGATCAACCTTGCCCTTCTTGTGAAGCAAATCTGACATGCGGTCAATAGACTCCTCAAGCAGAAGATTTTTTATCTGAGAGTCTTTTTGTAATTTCTTTAACTTTTCTGTGTCCATATTTCTCTCTTTAAATTTCTATTCTCGGTCATCCATTCACCTGAAACTTGCCATCTTTCCTGATACAAAAGCAAAGCTCATGCTGATTGCGAGCAGCTAAATCCTCTTTGTCAGTTTTTGCAGGTGGCTTTTGATATATAATGTATATGTCGTTGTCGTCGGCCATTTCGATAGCATGATCAAGCTCCTTATTGAACTTAAAGCGTTCATAAATAGGAATGCGCATTTCTTTGCAACCCATCAAGCCGGTCAAAACATTTCTCTCTTTGGGAAACTGAATGAATATATAACCAATCTCAGCATCCCGACTTTCAGGATCATTCTTTGACTCTTTGCGCATGGTCATAACGGTAACGTTCTCCATTAACAAGCTACCGCCGGCATTCTCTTCAGTCTTCTTGTCGATCGCCTTGCCAAGCTCCTCAATAATGTCACCACAAGCACTGTAATCAAACAGACAGCTCATGTCTCCACCATTGTCTTCAACAAGCTCAATCAGCTTTTCTATAGTTTTCTTTCTAACCTCAAGATATTCCTCTTGGGCAGACTTCTTCTTTGACATAGCAAACTCCTAGCTACTTGATAATTTTAACTATGTGATAATTTTACCACAAATAGAGTGCTTAGTCCAGGTCGTAAATTCCATCCTCAAAGTCACTGAGCGCCTCCTCCAGCTTCATATTCATGCGTGTTTTTGGTCTGGATTTGCACCATTTCTCAAAGTACGCAGTCATACATAAAAGCATCGTTTTAAGCCTCATAATATGAGAGATACGCTTGTCTTTAATGCAGGCGTATTTGTTGATCTCATAGAAGTCTCTCAGTTTATCCATCGTATCAAGGAAGTAGTAAATGTTACTGTAGTGGACACCGAAAAGGGAGTGCTTGTTCTTGCATAGCTTGACCAGCTCATTACAAGCCTTCTCAAACTCAAGCAGCTCCCTACAGTTAAATATCACGTCACAGTACTTCAAAATGTCTACTCTCACGCGAAGGCGCTCAGAGTCATAACGAAATTTTTTGTGTTGGAATTTAGTCTTAAAAAACTTGATGTCTTTAACGAGTTGATCCGGCAGAATAAATGTCCCTTCAACGATCTCTCTTACCGTGAACATTTTTAATCCTTTAAGCTATTTACATACTCCATATGAGTCACTCATGTCGATAGCCCTCTGTTGCATGAAGAATTGCAAATGGAGCTCCCTCATGAATAATACCGTTCTTAATAAAGCTCTCGAACTTCTTACCTCTCTCTCCTTTTTCCCTACTTCTTTCTATAGCAAAGCACTTAATCCTGTAGATGGTCTCGCCCTCTTTGGTCTTGAGATGATATTTATCAACGTTCTCTTTTGCTATAAACCGAATGTACTTATGCGTGCCGTAGAAGTTTTTAGGCTGATACGTGTCCTCAATCATGGCGTGGTGAAAAAACTGGCCTAGCTTAAGAATGTCTGGAGCCAGCTCCTGCTCAAACTCCATAAAAATGGTGCATCTGCGGGACCAGCTGTCACCACACATCTTTCTTCTGAGATACTCTGCAGCAAACTCCACGTCTTTATCTGTTACCTCAGTTGGCACATGCCCGTTAACGCCCCACGTACACCTAAAAAGATCATGACTCCTATCGAATGCTGCTGGAGACATTCTTTGCTTATAACCTCTTGGGTATGTCAACTTTTGGCCTTTTTCCCTTTTCTTATTCATAGCGCCATCCTTTCGTTGCACTACTCATCCCAATCCCTTTGTCGCACCAAAAGCTTTAGCAAAGTCATCAAATACAGCGTCTGCAAAGATCTCCTTAAGCAGCTCCTTGTCTACGCAGGCAAGCAAAGTTGCCTTTTTATCTTCGAACTTGTCTACCAGGTAAAGATTTCTCTGGTTTATATTTCCGCGAGTCCAGTTGTCTCCTGGGATAATGCGCACAATCAGTCCAAAACAAAGCGAATATCTATTTGTAAGTTTATATTCAAAGTCCGGGGTGCATCCTAGTGCTAAGAGAAACGCCTCCTCCTTTAATATTCTTTCTAAAATGTTAAATTTTTCACTCATCATCATCCTGTGGTTTGCCGAGATCGCTCATTTTGATAATAAACTCGGTTGGTTGTTTCTCTTTATCATCCTTGAGGTCACTATCCCACTCTTTGAGTTTCTTCCAGTCTTCTCCCCACTCCCAGTCTTCGCTATAAAATGGCAGAGATGGTAGAACCATTCGTTCGGACATCTTCTTAAACAATGCACCTCTTTGTTTGCGTGCAGATAGTGCGTGCTTGGCAGTCATCATGGCAGCTTTAAACTTGGGACACATTTCTGCCCATCTCTTACACATAGAGCCAGAAACTCCATTAGCTACGTAATACTCGATAATATAGAGTGCGTCTTGGTTAGTGGTTGCCCACTTGACGAGGTGTTCGGCTTTTGCTTCAAGCATACGCATTGTGATGGGTCTTTTTTGAAGTGACAGGTGATCTAAGCCTTCTTCAAGCACCTGCTCAATTGGGACTTTTTTACGCTTGACAGTTACGCGTCGCTTAGTTGTTTTTTTGGTAGGCTTTTTAGTTTTAGCCTTCTTGATTGCCATATACGTCCTTCCTTCTTATTGAGAATTCTGTACGCGGTTCACTTGAGTATACCTTACGTGCAGTCACTTCGACAATCTTTGCATCGTCTGTCCAGCAAATTCCTTCAAGTGAGTCATTGAGATGCTTGATGAGATTATCCAGGTCAGGACGCTTTGAGTGGTGTTGTCCCTCTAGGAGTTTTTGCTTCTTTTTTGATGTGCTCTTTGGGATTGGCATAAAAAAGGTGATGTCGATAGAAACTGGTACGTCGAGGGCTACTATTTCTTTCCGAAGAAGAGTCATCTGCAAACGAATATCTTCTTTTTGTTTTGCTTGTGAGTCGAAGAACTTATTGGTTCCTCTTCTGAGTCTTGGTCGGGCCCATGCTACTGGGGTTCCGATGATCCTGTATTTCATTACCTTTTTTCTTTCTTTTTAATCCTACTCTATCTCTATAACAGTTCACACACATAGAGGTTCCGTATTCCTCAAGGCTCTGCTTTGATCTTTTTTTTATTTTTCCACATGAACATTTAGTGATGAGAAAATTTTTGCTTTCTTTCCCGGTTTTTGTAGAGGTATAACCAATAACAGTAAGCTCTCCAAACGTTTCCCCTATAACTGCTTTTTTATCTCTTTTCTTGTTCACAGCTTGGAGTTTCATGTGACATTCAAGGCAGGTTATTCGTCTTCCTTTTTTAATTTCGGTAGATCTTAGCCTTCTTTCATTTCCACATGTACACCTACAAAGATAAAAACAGTGCTTCTCTCCATTCCTGGTTTCGTCTAAAATTGGATCACTAATAACTGTATATGTTCCGTACACTGTCCCTTTTTGAACAAAGTTTATCTTGAAGCGCCTAGCACACTTCATACAACGATCCTGCTTGCCACTTTTTATTCCGGATTCATATATTATCGACTCCTTGCCGCACTTACACCTGCAAAGGTATCTTTCATGTAGGGTTATTGTTCCATATCTTTTATCTATAGATTTTTTAGGCTCTACATATCCAGTTATTATTCTATCTCCAAATTCATATCCTATTTCCATTGTCTTCTTTCTTTGCTAGGTACAGCTTGTAGAGCTGCTCTTTCAACTGAGTCTTCGTTATATCACTGCCGGCGCAAGACTCCTCAACCAATTCTATAAATTTTGCGCGGTATGGGTTTGGCAGGTTGAGTGGGTTGCCATTTTCGCGGTAGTGATCTTGTAGTTTAAAGTAAGAAATATAAATGTCCTCATGTGGGATAACGCGTGGCTTTGCCGTGTATGGCTTGTAAGCTGGAGGAGTAGGGGGTTTTTCTTTGTAAGCTGGCGGTAGAGACAGTTTTCTTTTTTCTTCAGCTGACAGCATTTTACTTCCTTCTTTTTTTATCTTTGGTTGTTGGCCATTTAAGGTTCTTCTATCCTGCACTTCAATCGGACGCTTTTCGGGCGTCCTCTTTTGTGCATCCATTACAGTGTGTATGTAATTGGAGAGAGCCGTTGGGTTTGAGACACGATTTTTTCGAGAAGCTGCTTCATCTTTGAGAGGGACTTCACTAAATATAACTTCCTTAGAACTTTCTTTTGTACTTTGTACGTAATTTTTAGGCATACAAGGTATGGGAGCGACTCTTGATAGCAACAAAAAAGAAGAGAGAACGAACTTCAAGACAGGGAAATATTTCTTCAAACTATCTATTACAGATTGTCTTCTCCAGTCAGTAGCAAGACGGAATAGATTCGTCGTCTTATGACGATACATAGTCCCTATAACACCATCAGACCTAAAAAGCTCAACAGCTGTATAAACCGTTTTCTCACAACACCCAGAAAGAGCTGCAACAGTAGCGTACGAAACAAAGCACTTCCTATAGTTCAAACAATACTGAACCAAGACGTGCAAGATTCTCTGCTGAGTGGCCGTAAGCCGATGATAATAATCCTCAGGACACTTAAAAAACTCCTGGACAGCCCAAATAGGCTTCTTATTGAACGACAAAACGTTCTTTGGGCTTCGATCAAACTTACGCCTATGAGAGCGATTTAATTTCACACCGAGAATATTTTCTAGTTCTTGATAAGTTTCTTCAGAGAGAAGAACTTCTTCTGATTTTCTTTGAGAATCTACTTGCTTTTGGGAGGGGTTTGTTTTATTCTGCATATATCTTTAAAAAAATTAAGTTGTTGTTTCGGTGTTGGTTTACAGTCTCAACAGCTTATTTTTTTTAGAGAAAAAAATCAAGGCTTCACTAGATTGACTCTCTTCGGATGGTCTTTTTTATTTCTTTTTTCGTTGAAATGAAATGCTGAATCCTCCACTCTCTGGAGTTCTTTCAATTGCCACATACTTTTCAGCTAAAAGCTTGTCGCAAGCCTCTTGTGCTTCTAAATATATAGCTCTAGACTCATTAGAGAGATCTTCTATCCAGGTACATTGACCACATCCACAAGACGGACATGATGAAAAATGATAAGTAGACATATCTTTCTTTTTCATATTTATCCTTATTTATCCTTGTTTTTAATTTACTTACGAAAATACGTAGGACCTTCTGAAAGCTTGATTTCTATGAGAAAGTTGTCTAGTATTAATCATGTAACTACCTCCTCTGTTTCTGGGTTTACAACTGTCTCAGTAGAGTTTTTACAAAGAAAAAGTGGCTGTTCTATATAGAATGTGGTGTTCGACATGGGCGCCCTTTTTTTTTTGACTAATTTTGATATCAATTTTTTTGTCGGGGCCGTCGAGGATTGAACTCGAATCTTTATCTTAGGTGATAATGCTTTACCCGTTAAGCGACATGCCCCGTTCTTTTTCTAGAAGTATGAGCTAATCTATTTTTTTTTCAACCTTAAAGCAGGAAATCTCTTCAGTCGTTAGCTCTGCAAATCATTGCCTGCAGCTCTTCTGCTGTCTTTATGGTTTTCTCACCCACAGTATCCCATTTCTATTCACTTGTTAATTGCAATTCTGGCACAGCGTCGTCTGGAATGATACCATGCATATCCGGTGGGCATATTGAAAACCATAAACCTGTAGTACAAAAACATAGCATCGTCAGAAACAACAAACTCTTTCTCATGCAATCCCTTATAGCTGTAATGAAAAACTCTAACTCTCATCCTTCAAGCCTTCTAACTCTTTTTGATCATCCTCGATCGAAACACTTAACGCCTCCCTTGAGAGAACATATCTATTGATCTCTTTGCTCATTTTCTTAAGATCATCTTCAGCTGCTCCCAGAGATTCCATAGCCTCCTTCCTGCTGTCTCCAAGCTTCGCACCTTTCTCCAGAAGGATTACAAGATCAATCCTTGAGCCACCATTCAGTCGAAGATTCTTGATCTCTAAAATTATCTGGTGGAACTCATGGTCAACATCAAGATACTCTTTCTCCGCAACTACACATCTGTTTATCAGTTCATTATATTCACTTTTTTTCTTAAGAAGTGGGGTATATGCTTTGGTATAAAGGCCTAAATGCGCTACCTGCCTCCTCAATATAGCAGCCTCTTTTTCTGCTTCCTTCCTCAACTCTTTAGCTAATTTTTCAATGTTCACGAAGCTCCCTATGCAACAACATCGGTGTCAATATCATCTACCATCTTCTCTCTACTAATCTTCTTTAAGTAATTGATTATCTTTGCTTGCGTAACAAATGTCGGGTCCTTCTTACCAGATATAAAATCATTTACCGTATTGCGAGAGACACCAATGATCCTCCCAATATCAGCAGGACCTATCTCACGCTTAACCATATGAGACAACAAAACCCGACGAACATCCTCAATATCACAAAATTTCTTATTCATAATTTCCCTAATGCTAGACACCTTCTTTTATTTACTTATAGTATAACATTAATAAGCATAATGACAATCTTTATGTTATTGACATTTCTGCTTAGACATGCTATACTGATATTAGTGGTAAGATAGTAATAACATCAAGGTTTATGGATGGTGTATGTAGCACTGGTCTTTGAAATCGAAGATAAAACGATGTTGTATGTTTAATTAAAGAGGAAGCTTATGTCAAAGAAGATATTCTTCGGAGTAGATGCAAGAGAAAGAATGCGTAAGGGAATTGATACGCTTTCAGATACAGTTAAGGCAACTTTAGGGCCCAAAGGTCGCAACGTTATATTCGAACGTGACTTTGGGGCCCCTCTTATTACTAAAGATGGTGTAACCGTTGCAAAAGAAATCATTCTTAAAGACAGAGTAGAAAACATGGGCGCACAAATGGTCCGTGAAGTAGCAAGCAAAACTGCAGATGTAGCTGGTGATGGCACAACAACTGCAACTGTTTTAGCACAGGCAATTTTCAGAGAAGGTAACAAATACGTTACTGCAGGTGCTAACCCTATGGAACTCAAGCGCGGCATAGATAAAGCCGTCGATGTAGTTATCAAACAAATAGAGAACATTGCAGAACCTGTAAGCAGCAAGAAAATGATCGAGCAGGTTGCAACTATCTCTGCAAACTCTGACTCAGCTATTGGGAAACTAATATCTGACGCTATGGACAGAGTCGGCAAAGATGGTGTCATGACCGTGGAAGAAGCTCCAGGTATGATTGACGAACTAGATGTCGTAGAGGGAATGCAATTCGACCGAGGATTCATCTCTCCTTATTTCGTCACAGACTCAGAAAAGATGGAAGCAGTACTGACTGAACCACTTATCTTAATTTACGACAAAAAAATTAGCACAATGCAAACTGTTCTAGGGATCCTAGAAAGCGTAGCAAAGGCAAACAAACAACTCTTAATTCTCGCTGAAGAAGTTGAGAGTGAAGTTCTTTCAACACTCGTTGTTAACAAAATGCGTGGAACCATTGCTGTGGCAGCTGTAAGAGCTCCAGGGTTTGGTGACAGACGCAAAGAAATGCTTGAAGATATCGCTGCACTAACAGGCGCAACGGTAATATCTTCTGACGTCGGACTGAAGCTGGAAAATGTAACTAATGATCATCTTGGTTATGCAAAAAAAGTAATCATCACTAAAGATTCATGCACAATCATAGACGACAAAAAAGATAATAAGCGACTTGAAGAAAGAATCGCACAACTCAGAACCAGCATTGAAAACTCCGAGCAAAACTATGACAAAGAGAAACTCAAAGAACGGTTAGCAAAACTTACCGGTGGCATTGCAGTCATCAAAGTAGGCGCAACCACAGAAACAGAAATGAAAGAGAAGAAGGATCGTATAGACGATGCCCTCAGCGCAACAAGAGCTGCCGTACAGGAAGGAATTGTTCCTGGTGGTGGTGCAACATTGTTAATTGCAATGAAGAGCCTGGATGAGCTAAAACTGGAAGGTGACGAAGAGCTTGGATTGAATATAGTCAAGAAAGCACTCGAAGAGCCAATGCGTATCATTATGCAAAATGCTGGCCTAGAACCTTCAGTTGTAATCAGAAGGTTTAAAAGCATTACTGACAGTAGCGCTCCAGGTACAAAAATGCCTATGGGTATAAACGCAGTTGATGGCGAGCTTGTTAATACTTTTGAAGCTGGAATTATAGACCCAGCAAAAGTAACAAAGACAGCTCTCAAAAATGCTGCATCAATCGCTGGTCTTCTTTTAACAACAGAGGCTGTGATCTCAACAGATCCAAAAAATAAGCCTAAGAATGACAAAAACCATTTTGGGAATATGCCAACATGACAAAAGTAAAAATGCTTCCTGAGTCTTCTTTTAGACCAGGACAATCAGAAGAAACTGTTGAACTTCTCCTCGCGCTTTCAAAGGCGCGGGGGGAGTTTGATCCACTCAAGCAATCAGGCTCCATAAAACGTGGCGGAAAAGTTACAAGATATGCAAAGTTTGACGATATCGTTGCAACTGTCAGGGGCAAGCTCGTCGAAAACAATCTTGAGCTTATTTATCAGGAATGGATAGACGATAACAGTAATCCACTGCTGCTAACTTACTTGGTTCATACAAAAAGCGGCCAGTGGATATGCAGCAAAAAGCTCATGGACAAAAACTTCGGCCAAGACTATGGCTCAGACTCAACATATCAAAAAAGATACTCCAGCGTCACAATCACAGGCGTCCACGGCGTAGACGATGACGATGATGGACAAGCAAAGTATGAACGAGACGAAAAGAAAAAAGACTGGAGCGAGTATCCATTGGCAACATGGCACCTTGAAGAAGTAAACAAATATCTTATTGGGCGTCCAAACCTAAGAGAAAAGGTTTGCAAAGCTACAGGCGTGCAAAAAATAGAAGACATCAAACAAAAAAATTACCAATCGGTTATTAAGTTTTTGAAAGACTCTACAAGATGAACCTAGATAGAGAAATAAAAATGCTCACATGGGCACACAGGCTGATAGTCCCATTCATGGTTTTCTATCTTGGCAGGCTTGTATATCTAATGCGCACAGGACAAGACACTCTAGGAGCAAAGCTAGACATTACAAGCTTTACCGTTGTCATACTTCTTGTTTGGATAACATCGGTTTCAAATAATACAATGCGAAACTTTAGAGAGATCCGAGAGATGAAAATGGACATATGGAGAAAAGAATACGAGTTGCAAAAAAAGAAAGAAAAGTAATAAGCATTGTCAGTGTTTTAACCAATCTTACAATGTTAGGAATTACTATGAAGAAAGCTTTATTATTTATCGGCCTTTTATCGGCACCTGTATTTGCAATGGATTTTGGAACTTTCGGAGCGGATGGGTATTCAAATGACCTTGTTGGCGATACTGCAAGATATATAGATTTTTGCAAGGCGTGCGAAGCAGTAGAAAGCACATCTACTTCAACAGGTGGAAGCGGACAATCAGCACCAGATACAGCACCAGCGGAAGCACCAGACACAACACCAAGCGAATAGTAAACATGCTATTTAAGCTTCCAGTGGAAGTACATCCCAAGT
>Ga0180438_10001617_pt1 | contig 39672 bp, 78 predicted proteins | sample SS_ome_12_FD_132455 | JGI IMG/M metagenome (GOLD analysis project Ga0180438, IMG submission 132455) | Hypersaline lake sediment archaeal communities from the Salton Sea, California, USA - SS_3_D_2 metaG | ecosystem: Environmental > Aquatic > Non-marine Saline and Alkaline > Hypersaline >... | reverse complement strand
GTTAGGCACCAGGCTTGCCGTATTGTTTGCGGTTCCACCATGCCCATAAATCGCGATGCCATTTAAAACGGAAACTACCATCGTGACCCCAAGCTGCATAACGTTTTTTATGTTTCATAATATTTTTTCTCCTGTTGTTAGTAAGATTCGACGTAAAGGTGTTGACCTTCGCCGTATTCATGATCTTTGTTCTTTGCGTACCTGATCGCGCTGGCTTCGCTATTAAAGCCGTTTTGTAGCGTATATCGGCCATCTTCGGCAGATAAAACAACGCGATACAGCAACTGCCCATGCAATGGTTGAAACGTGTCATTCATGTAATTCTCAAACATTTTCCTAATCTCCTCAAAGTGATGCTTCTGGTATAAGCTCAGGTTCACAGTCGTAACATGGCTCATCCCATCCAACACCATGCAAACAACATCCATCAGTGCAATCATCGTGCCTAACAAAGCAATTCAACTCGGACCCGCCTAACGCGGCGTTTGATTCTGATTGCGTGGTTTCTGCTTGCTGTGTCATAGTCTTTATCTCCGTAGCTTCGTTCTCGGCGGTCCGGTTAATTGCGACGTTATACGGCACCCTTCTTTTTCCGTGGCAGGCCGTTAACCGCGTCGACGTGGATCTGTTTAGGATTGGCTAGCACGTTGTAGTATTGGCGTTCCTTGATGCCCCAGCGGGCTTTTATTTCGTCTCTGGTGTAGCCTTTAGCTTTCAGGTTTTCTTTAATACTCATTTAAAAACCACTCCAATCTCTCCCGATTCGATAGCCTCTAATATCTCGTCCCTAGTTGAAGAATAGAAGCGCCTATACTCTACCGCCTCAGCGCTACCTGGCGGGAAAGGATTCCCTGAAACGCATTCATAGGCATTCTTATACGCAAGCTTTTGAATCTCGTTCCAGTGCGGCATGAAATCATTTTCGCTAACATCTCCGTACTTCATATCTCCACCACCACTGTTTTCATAAAATCGCCTGAAATACTAACCTTATGAGGCAAGCTATCTAAATAAATCATCTTGGTTTTCCCGATCGCGATAGTTAATTCACGCTTTAATATTTCCTCGAAAATACTGGTATTGCTAGATCGATGCTCACCGAAAAAATGTTCTTTTTTAACCGTTTTTGGCACGCTTATATATTCACGTCCAGAAGTAGCTGTTTTAACTTTAGCTTTAAAAACAATTCTTCCCATCTCTCTCTCCGTTGTTATTTGCCTTAACTTGGTAATAATTATATGCAATATATTGCAGCATGTCAAGCGTTAAACTGCATTTAATTGCAGTTAATTTAAGCACCGGAGAAAGTGCCGTATAACCAAGCCATCAAACCGACCGCTTGCCGCGTTGCGGCTTCGCGTCGGCTTATGGCAACCGTTATACCGCGCCAGGTAGTTCGGCAGTGCATTCAACCTCATTCCCCCACACGTCCCAACCTTCACGGGGTCTGCGGGCAAACAGCTCAACCCGTGGGCCATCGCTCTGTTGCTCTATCATATCCTGGAAGAACTCTGGCTTCTTGCTATGCTGGTTGTGCGGTCGCTTCACTTTCCACCACGTTGAATCCTTGCGCGTTTTTCCGGTTGGCATCCTGCCCTTGCGCCCAAGTATCAAAAATTCATTTGTGGGGCAGTACAAGCCACCCTGGCCGGTTCCGCGTGGTGCCTTGCACCATGTCAGGGTCTGGCAATACCTGAATCCCCACGCCTTCAGCACATCAAACGCTTGCGGCAAATACTTCTGCGTGGTCCACAGGTACAGGTCGCAATTCTCCGCAGCCATGGCGGCAACTGGAAGCGCGGCAATTTCGGAAATGGTCATGGTTTCGTATGGCATATCGTATTGCTTGCCGTTTGGCCTGCTTTCGGGCGTAGCTACACCCCACTTTCCATACCTCCATGGCGGATCAGCAATAATCGTTTTATATTTATTTGTCAATTCTAGCTCCTTAGTTGTGCGGTATAACAATGCAATCTAGCGGACAACAAAAAGCGTTGCCGCTAATCGCTGGCGTTATACGTGCTCTTGAATTATGCGGTAAACCTCACGTGCTTCTTCAACGCTCCGTATGTTGGCCGTGTGATATTTCCAGCCCAATCTATCGCTTAAAATCTTGTAAATTTCTTTTCGTTTCATTTTCCCAGATTGCCAGATAGGATCTAGCAATTTATGAATATGCTGTCTTGCATTCTTAATCTCAGGCGTAGGAATGCACCCAAGCGGCTGCGTTCTATTCTTGGTTTTATGGTGGCACCCAACGTAATTCCCGCAAGCGTCACACTTCCAAAACGGAAGTGACTTTAAATCAGGTCTATGAGGGTATATTTCACCTCCATCAGTCAGCCTGGCGTCAACTTTCTTTTCGCATCCACAACAACGTATTAGCATTTAACCTCTCCATAAGGCACGTATAACAATCGCATTCAGCCGATCCGCAACTGCGCTGGCGCTTGTTGCGTCCAGCTGATGCGGGGCGTTAGGTGTCTATCCGGGCCATTGCTACACCGGCAAGTGCGCCCAATGTGGCGAATGAGCCAGACATCAAGTGCGTTGCAACCGGCGCGATATCTTGGTGATTGCTAATGAATGCAGCAGCAAGTCCAGACAAAACCATCCCAACGATTCCGCAAATAATCCCTATCAAAAGTTCTTTTCCGCTAATCATTGTGCTTAACCTCCTGAACATGAAAAACACCATCCTTATAAAACCCTCTGCAAGTGCAATCACCATCTGGTGAGCCTTGGTCAATGCCAATAACAGGCGTAGCGCCTCGCGGAATAAAATTAGGTGGATATTTACTTGGTTTAAGTAATTCATAGCCAAACCAATCAACACCTAACAATTGCTTAGAATGGACTTGCGTCCGCGACGTTCCTTGGTTTTGTCCAGCTTCAGTGTTCATGTCGTTACCTTTAAGTTTTGAGTGGCCGCAAGCCCCTCAAGCTGTTCGTTATAAGCCAGCTTCAGAGCAGTCATAAACTCTCACAGGGTCTCCGTTGCTGGCGATAATTACAAGACTTGTAGGACTGCAATTACTAGTTACTTTAGCTATCTTTTCATTCTTATCTGTACCAATTAAATACAACAATACGAATACCAATGCTGCTAAAATTATAATCCAACTGAACCCATTCATCTCGGCCTCCTTGGTTAGTTACTGACTTATAACAAGTCGATTAACACGTTCACTTTGTTCAGTCCGGCGGGTTATCTTTGCGTTATATGCTCATATCGTGGGAGCATGTCGGCGCTATTGGCGCAGCATTGCCAGCGATAATCTCCTCGGTTTGCTTATCAAATATCACCTTAAGCCCTCTGTTTTCCTCTTCTCTTGATTCAGTCTGCCACTCTTCTTCCCATTCTCGCTCATGGGCAAATCGCTTCAATTTAGCATTAAACCATTTCTCCCTAAGCTCTCTAAACGCGCATATAACAAGCGGCTCAACCAGACCGCCTTCCTCGGTGTTTGTTTCAGGTGTTGTGGTGCTGTTCACATTCAGTGTCTCCCGTATTCTTTATCTTTGCCGATATTCCATGCTTTTCAAAATGCTCAGCAAGCTTTTTAGCATCCTCGTAATTGTGCACAGGATTGGTAACCTCGCCATCTACTCCCGGCTCATGCCCGCCAACGCCTACTTCTGTGCTTATATAGATAGTTTTATTCAGATCATTCATTTCTTGTCCTTTCTCCACTGATAAACCCTGCACTTAGAACAGCAGAACGTTGGGCGACTAGATTAATCGGTACAGCCAAGGCACTCAATCTCTATGTTTAGCAGGTCGTCTATGTTTGCGCCAGGCAGAGCTCGGTAAGGAATGCGCTTTATAAAACTGGCATTTTCAATATTCCCGCCAGCGTCTCTACAGCCTTTTTGTATCCTGTCCTCTTGTTGAAACCACCATTCAGCCAGATATGGATGATCGCGAATAATTGAGCTTATTTTTTTCTCTCCTTTCAAGAAGCAGAGATCACAATTGCCTAGAGGTGTTGTACCGTTGTTGTTGTCTAGCTTTAAATCGAATGGCTGAGCTTTCCAAAAAGAGCCAACTTCGTATTTATCAACTTTTGCTTCAGCCAAAGGCGCGATTGTTTCGAATTTTTCTACTTCGTTCCTGGCGCGCATCTTTGCCACCCGTCGCGGCTCGTCATACCTGATGCCGATCACATCGGTTAGGTTCTTTTTCTTTATTCCAATTGATCGCATGTATCTAAACATGGGGTTAATTTTTAGTTCTTCAGTGCAAAAGCGAGTAACAACATTTGGGAGCATATGTTTCTTACCTATCAACTCCTCGAATGGCTCTCCGTTCATCGATGCCGTGTCGCGGTTAACGACCCTAAAAGAGACTTTTCCATCATCGCCATAACAGTGTTCTAGCCAGATGATATTGACGCGCCACCGCTCTGCGCACTCTGCTACAAAGTCCAGTGTTTCCGGCATTTCTTTTCCAGTGTTGGCAAATAAAACATAGGCTTGCCCCGGTAGTCCGTTGTTTGCTTCAAGCAAATTATGGAGCATATAGCCAGAGGATCGGCCGCCACTAAAGCTTATTAGGTATGGTTCGTTGTCATAAAGTTCGTAAACCATTTTTCTTATCCCTCCTGCATTTTTTGGTTCTGCATTTACCTGAGCACGTTAGAGCATCAGCCCTGGACCACTTCTTCTTTCCGCAAATTACGCATTTAATTAACGTTGCCATGCTTAAAAGCGTAACAGATAAACGTTACATGTCAAGCAGATTAAAGCCCATCCCGCTATAACCCTATGGACTTAACGTCAAAAATGTTGTAATCAGCTGAATATAAGGCTATTATTTACAAAGATGGTCTAAGTATGGCCAATACAGATAGCACCTTTAAGCATAAGGTTCGCTGTTATGCTCTAAGAATGGGCAGACAAACGACATTATTAACTTAACTTAAAGGAGGCTATTATGGCCAATGCAGATAGACCAGCAGGTCTAACACCAATCGGCACCTTGTCTGGTGCTGATTTTCACGGGAAACTACGCCGCGTAACATTTGCCGCTGGCGATTCAGTTGCTTGCTTTGTAGGTGACTTAGTAAAGCTTACTGGGACCGCTGACGCAACCGGAACAAAGCCTGTTGTAGCTCAATCAGCTGCCGGAGACGCCTCTATTGGCGTTATTGCTTCATTCCTGCCAGATTTTACTGATGAAGGTACGCTAACCACCAACCACCGATTAGCTTCAACAGCGCGTGATGCTTTTGTGTATTGGGGTCAAGATGTGCTTTATACCTGTCAGGAAGATTCTGTAGGTAACGATATCGAGATCACCGAGGCAGGCTTGAACATTAATGTGGTCGTTGGTTCCGGGAACGCAGTGACAGGGGTCTCTGGTATGGAGCTAGATAGTGACTCAGCGGCTAGCACCAGCACCCTGAATATGCGGCTACACCGAGTGCATGACGCGCCAGAGAATGAGCTTGGCACAAATGCTGACTGGGTGGTTTCAATCAACGCTTCTCAAGAAGCCCTTAACCAGACGGGGATTTAGTCATGGCTAGCATAGTAACTCAAGGCTCTGAAGCCCGCCTATTACAAGAGGGCATCAACGCGATTGCGACCATCGAATACGCTGAGAAAGAGATGGAATATGACAAAATATTCGATACTTTTCAGTCACAGAAAGCGTATGAGGTCGATGTAAGCTTGTCAGGAACTGGCCTTGCATCTTTGAAACCAGAGGGTGATAACACCTCTTACGATGCAGAAAAGCAAGATTTCGCGACTACTTACACCCACGCTGTTTATTCTTTAGGCACCATTATCACAATGGAAGCCCAGATGAATAACCTGAAGCGCGACCTGATCCAGAAAGCAGGCACAATGCTGAAGCGTTCTTTGGTTCATACCGATGAGCAGTTGGCGGCCAATGTCATCAATACCGCTTATAGTGTTAATGGCGGCGATGGCGTGCCCCTGTTCAGCACCGCTCACGTATTGGGCAAGGGCGGCACGTTCTCTAACCGATTCACTGTCTTTACTCCTCTATCGCAAGCCGCGATTGAAGATGCAATGACAGAACTTGAGGATTTCCGAGACGGCGCAGGCCTGTTAATTAGCGCTAAAGCTAAATCGTTGCACATCCCGCGTCAGCTTCGTTGGACTGCCGAGCGTATCCTTGGGTCAATGTACGAGCCTAACACCGCTAATACAGCGACTGTTAACCCCGTGTATGACATTTTCCCGAATGGCTATCACGTCAACCATCGCTTCACTTCAGCGTCTGAGTGGTTTATCCGCACTGATGTTGATGATGGGTTCAAGATCTTTAACCGGATGGATTATACATTCAGTCAGGATAACGATTTTGGGACTGAAAACTTCCGAAGCAAGGGGATGTTTTACAAGTCGTATGGCTTCACTGACCCACGATGTGCCTGGGGCAGCGGCCAGTAATTAACACTTTCGAACTATGGCGGTCCTGAAAAGGCCCTACATGGGTTCATAGGAGAAAAACAATGAGTATTTCAAATTTCCCAGGCGGTTTTAAGGATGGGGTCACCATTAAAGGTGTGCCCCTGACTATAACCAATCCTGGAGAGGTGTTTTTTGTCAGCAATGCAGATGTTCTGCTAGACAAAAATCAAAGTATTGCTGGTGCTGATTCAACGTCGCCAAGTAACGGTACATTCCAGCGCCCATTCAGAACAATTGATTTTGCAATTGGTCGATGTGTGGCCAGTCGTGGCGATGTAATCTTTGTTCTGCCTGGGCATGAAGAGACGATTACAACCGATGGAGGTATCGCGTGTGATGTTGCAGGCGTTTCGATTATCGGGATTGGCTCTGGCGCGCTTCGGCCTAAAGTTGTGCTAGATACGGCGGCGGCAGCTGCGGTAACCGTATCAGCGGCTAATGTAACATTGATGAATCTTGTGTTAGAAGCATCATTCGCCGATATCACCAATGCCATTGATGTAACAGCGGCAAATCTTAGCATCCTAAACTGTGAGTTTGCAGAAGAAGGTGCGGACTTGAACTTCGTTGACTATATCAACGCATCAAGCACCACTGATAACGCCGCTGACGGTCTACATGTCGAAGGTTGTGTCTCCACTGGAATTGATGCAGCCATTGATTCATTCATCGTGACGGCTGCTGACCTTGACCGCTTGGTGGTTAAGGATTGCGTGGTAAATCACCTGAATGCCAACGCCCTGCACTTAGTTGAGGCCTTGACAGGTAAAGATCTGACCAATGTGCTGATTGATGGTAACCGATATGCAACCTTGGCAGCAGCCAGTTTTGTGGCCATCAGTGCTGACACGACTACGGCAAATACTGGTTTCGTGTCAAACAACAGATTTATGTCTCGCGACATCGCAGGTGAGCTGGTTGCTACAGCAGGAACAAACTTCTCGTTTACTGAGAACTATAGCGCCTCTGTGATTGACACCTCTGGCTATCTACTACCAGCGGCTGATTCATAATGAAGCCGTTTGTTTTTGATATAGATCCCGCTAATGTCGATGCAAATGGCATAGCGGACGATCTACCAACGGGAACAGCGTGGGCCTTCGGCACAGATGCCGAATGGCTCGCGACTGGCTCAGGGGACAGCCTTGCTCATAGACTGGTTATCACGACCGCTGGAAATGAGCCTGCAGGAAATGCCCCGACTTTAACTCTGGTTGGAACTGACCCTGACGGGTTTGCTCAGACTGAGGATATTGTGTTGCCTAATGCTACTACCATCGAAACCACAAAGTATTGGTTGACGGTGACCTCAGGCACAACTGATGCGGCTACTGTAGGCACATTTGATATCGGTTGGGTTGATGAGGTAATGACTAAGCTTCTGCCTTTGAACTATCGAGCCCATGAAGCCGCTACGCATGCTGTAGATGTGACAGGCACAATTGATTACACGGTGCAGGAGTCTCTTGAAGAGATTCATCCTCAGCTTAACGCTGGAACTCCTGAAAACATATCCTGGTTTAACATGGAGGCTTTAACGGCTAAGACGGCCGACTTAAAGGAGCTTGGCGAATTGCATTCATCGGCCACGCGATTAGTGGTTAACAGCTACACAGATACTGCTGAGCTTAAATGGGTGATATTCCAAAATGAGTACTAGCCATGGGAAGACGAGCAAAATCGACTGATTACTTTAGTCCTAACGACTCGAACACAATATGCGACACGACTGGTTTTAAAGTAAAGAGGAGCCAGGTTCTGAGGCGCTGGGAAGGTTATTTCGTAATCCCTGAGGCATGGCATCAACGCCAGCCTCAGGATTTCCCTGTAGTACCCAAGCCGCAACGTGTGGTTAAGGATGTTCGGATCGAAGATTTAACAACGGACGCAGTACCTAGTTTTGACATAATTTAGAGAGGCATCATGGCCACATCCGGCAATTACACTCTGGCACTGTCTGTAAATGACGCAGCGGCAGAGGCATTTGATATTTTACAGATTGCAGCGGATGGGGAATCTCTAGACGGCGATATGATTGCTCGCTTCAAGAGGAGCGGCAATCTTCTACTAAAAGAGTGGCAGTCGCAGGGCATGCACTTGTGGACTGAAACAGAAGGATCTTTATTTCTTAAAGTTGGCCAAGAGAAGTATGATTTCCGCCAGTCTACAACTCGCGTAACAAACGAGTATTTCGAAACTACCACCACTGCTGATACTGCGGCTGGTGTTTATACATTCAGTGTCACATCCGCTGATGATATAGAGCGTAATGATGTTATAGGTATTGTTCAAAACGATAACGACCTGTTCTGGACAACCGTAACCTTCATCAACGGGGCTACCGTAACTGTTAAAGATGCCATTCCACTGGCTACAAATAGCGGAGCCTTTGTAAGAAATTACAGAGACACGTTTATTCCTGTTTCCAGAGTTACAGATATCCGTCGTAAAGAGGGTGAAGACTACGAAATTCAGATAGTTAATGCCTCTAGGGAAGAGTACTTTGCTCTGCCTAATAAAGACCAGACCGGCACGCCAATCCAGGCCTATTACGACCGTCAAGATGTCGCCGGTGAAAAGTATGGCGTGATGTATTTCTGGAATTCGCCTATTAGCTCAGTGCCCGTAATCAACTTCACATACGAACGAAAAATGCAGGTCATGACTCAAGGCGAAGAAACCCTTGATGTACCTGAGTATGCGCAAGAGGCATTTATTTACAATGTGGCGGTTAAATTAATACCCAAATACGGTGCATCGCCTGAAAGAACTGCGCTGATCATGTCAGAAGCTCAGCGCCTCAAAAATGACATGCTCTCATTCGACACGGACTCCCACCCAATTAAGATAGGGATGCCGCGTTATGGCTGAGTTTCCGTTGCTGATGCGCGAGAAAGACTACGGCTCTAAAAAGAGTCGAGGGCGCTTAGTGAATCTAATTCCTGAGGTTAACCGAGACGGGACGTATGCCTCGGTTAAAAAAGCGGAAGGTCTAACCCTATTCGCTACCGGCATGGAGGCCCCTGTTAGGTCTAATTTGCTGGTTAATAATGGGTTTATTTACTTGGTGGCAGGCTCCAGGTTCTACCGTGTTGATTCAGCTGGCGCTGTAACAAACATCGGTGCCGTGAACGGTTCAGGTCGCGCCAAGCTTGTACCTAATGCCATCCCTGGTGATTCTGAGATACTCATCCTTAACGGCTCAGGCGTGGGTTATGTGTACAGTGTTGCCCTAGGCCTAGTCTTAATATCTGATCCTGACTTCTTCCCAAGCTCGTCGGTTACGGTTTTGAATGAACGGCACTGGCTGGTTAGAGATGGCACCAATGAGTTTTTCGGCTCTGACGTATCCGATGCGACTGCTTATAATCCGCTGACGTTTGCCTCAGCTGAAGAGGCCCCGGATGAGGTTAAGGCCATTATAGCCAAGAAATCGGCGCTGTTTATATTGGGCGGGAAAACGACAGAATACTGGCAGTCTATTGTGGACGCCACCCTCCCAGTTAGGCGGGTAAATGGCGGCTCAAAAGAGTGGGGCATACTGTCAGTCGATTCTCTTGCTGATGTAAACGATTATTTTGCATTCCTAGCTGATGACCGGACAGTGAGAATGATGCAAGGCACCGAGCTTGTGAATATCTCAGATCTGGATTTCACGCTTAAAGTGAAAGGCAACGGGTCCGCTGATTACCCTGGCTTTACCCAGCTAGAGGACGCTGTAGGCTTCTTTGTTGATGGCCCGGTGCATTCTACCTATTACCTCACTTTCCCTTCTGAGGGGTGGACGTGGGGCTTCGATGTCAATACAGGTTTAACCCATACTAGGGAATCTGAAGGCTTCGGCTACTGGAGGGTTAACTCTGCTGTTCAATATGATAACGCTATTATCTGCGGTGATATCATAGAGGGTAAACTATGGACTCTGGACCCATCAAACAGAACTGAGGATAACGAAATACTGAGAACTAAACTAGTATCTGAGTTTATTTCTACTGACAAGAATATGACTATCCCTCTAATCGAGATAGACATGGAGGTTGCCAAGACAGATGACCCGAGTGCCGATCCTAAGATGATTGTCTACTTCACCAAGGATGGAGGGAACACCTGGACCAAGAAAAGCAATATCTCATTAGGGAAATACGGCAATCATAGAACCCGTGTTCCATTAAGAAGATTTGGAAGGGTGGTGAGGAATAAAGATTTTGGCATACGTTTAGAGGTGACTGATCCGGTTGACGTTCAATTCTACGGTGCACGATTTTATCCAGAGGTGAGCATATGAGCCTTGAAAGCAACATAATTATCGTTGATAAGAACGGGTGCGCTACTCCTTACTTTGAGGATTTTCTATACGAGATTTCGAAGGTAGGTGATGCTGTCTCTGATGCTGCTGCCTCTACCGTGTCTGTCGATAGCGCTAACGCTACAGACTTGGCGTCTGTGATAATTCTGGCCAACGAGACTAAAGCAGATGTAAACACATTGGTGACAGACTTGAACAACGCTATTACACAGGTTAACGCCTTGTTGGCAAGCCTTAGAGCAGCGGGGAAATTAGATGATTAGAGAAGCAGCAATGTCTGATTTTGACGAGATATACAGTTTGCTAGTGCTAATGCATGGCGAGTCTAGATATCGCGTGTTTGATATAAATCCAGAAAAGTTAAAATCATTCGCAAAATCAATGATACTGGACTCAAGCAAGATCACTTTAGTAGCTGAAGAAGGTGATGGAATAGCTGGAATCTTTATGGCTGTAATAGGCGAAATGTATTTTTCTGATTGCCGTGCTGCCGCTGATCGTATTTTCTACGTGCACCCAGACTTTCGTAGAAAAGGGATAGGAAGCCTTTTGGCAAACAAGTATATCCAATTGGCAAAGGACGAGGGGGCTAACGACATTCAACTATCAACATCAACAGGGCTGCCTGTTGATGCAATTGCTAAAATTTCTGAATCACACGACATGATAAAAGTCGGCGAATCTTATAGGTTTAATTATGTGCGGTGACATAATAGAAGATATTTCTGGTGTTGGTTTAGCAAAAGATCTCATGGGCATCACAGCTGCAGAGGAATCTGCAGCTCAGGGCGCAGCCTCTGTGGAGCGAGCATCCGCAGCGCAGCTTCAATTCGAGCGAGAGCGAATGGAGGAAGAATCTCGTCGCTGGGAGATCGGTCGTCTAGAGGAGGCCAGCAGATATCAAGCGCTAACATCGACAGAACAACAGCGTTACAACGATTTAAAAGCACTGGAACAGCAGCGCTATGAGGCCATGACGGATCTCGAAAAAGTGCGCTATGACGACAGGCAAGCATATTACGAATCATTAACAGCAGAAGAGAAAGCGAGATATGAGTCCGCTGTAACTCAAGAGCAGCAACGATACGAAGCTGAGCGTGTTCGTATTGAAGGCATGACAGAGGAAGAAAAACTTCGTTATGCAGACCAAGTTGCGAGAGTTGACGAGCTTACAGCAGAAGAGCGTCAGCGTTATGATGCGTACACCACAGAAGAGAAGTTAAGGTATGCCCGTGGAGTAGGATTTTCGGAAGCAATCACCACGGAAGAAAAACGCCGCTACGATCTCCTGTCTCAAGAAGAGAAATCCCGCTGGCAGCAACTCACAGGCGAAGAGCAACGCAGGTATGAGGCTCAAGTACTTCAACAGAAAGGCCAGCTAGAAGCGGCACAGCAAGCTTTACAGCCTTTTGTAACATCTGAGCAGCAAGCGCGGCAACAGATGGCCGTTGAACTCGGGTTAGCCCCTGGCGAGGCTGGTGAAGCTTATAAGCAGATGCCTGGGTATCAAGCGGCTTTGGAAGAGCGCCAAAAACAGGTTGAGCAAGAAGCCGCCACAATGGGTACCGCTTATTCTGGAAGGAGGATGGAGGAAGCCGCCAAGGCTGGCTCTGATGTTCAATCTCAGTACTACCAGAACTACATGAATATGCTTGGGGCTATGGCCTCACCTCAAACAGCGACCGCATTAGCTAGCATGGGAATGGGTCAGCCTATGATTTCCGGTCAATTACCAGGAATGGGACAGTTATACGCTGGTCAGCCTGGAGTTGGCGGGGTGCCTGGAGGTGGTGCACTTACAATGGGTGCGCCTGGAGCAGGTCAGCCTATCGTTGGTGGCTCTCCGTATTTAGGGGGCCCGGGTGGTACTCCAATTTACACGACCCCAGGAGCTGGGTCCGCGCCTACGGGAACACTGGTTGCTGGGCAGCTTCCAGGAACAGGGCAGCTTACAATGGGGGCCCTGACAGGAGGTGGCGCTATTCCGCAAGTAGGTGGCGGACTAACAAGTGCGGCTCAACAGGCTGCTCAGATGAGAATGGCTGGAGCCGGTGCTCAGCAGGCTTTCATGGGCGATGTATTTGGGATGGGTGCGCAAATGTACGGGGGCTATTTGGCAGGTGGTGGGTAAAATCATCTTCTATATAAGCACAGGTATAAGTGAGATAATATAATGCCACAACAACTATATACTCCATTTTTAGCAAAGGCTGGCGCAGCTATTGGTCGTGGCCTTGAGGCGCAGGGGCTTCAGCGGCAAGAAGCTGAGAAAAACAAACTAATCCAAAGCGCTTACATGGGGCAACCTGGAGCCATGGAGCAGCTCTATGGTATAGACCCACAAGCAGCGGCTCAACTTGAGGCTCAGAAGTCCCAGAGAGAGCAGGCGAAGCTTAAGGCGGCTCAAACGGAAGAGGAAATGGCGCGCTCAGAATCAGACAGGATGCGTCAGATTTATAGTGAAAATAAAGAGCTTTTTGATAGCACGCTAAAAGAAGCTTCTAAAATGGAAACGTTGGAACAAGCGCAGGCCCACCTTGACAGCGTGATTCAGCAAAACCCAGAACTGTTTGAGGGGATAAAGACTACGACTTTAACTCAGGAGCGATTTGATCAGCTTAAGAAGGCTTATGCGCCGAGACCAGGGGAGAAGGCTGGGGTAAAAAGCTTCCAGCCAATCACTATAAAAAATGTAGAAACCGGCGAGAAAGTTTTAGCATCTCCAACAGTTGATCCGGCAACGGGCCAGGCAAAGCTAGCGTCTTTTGATATACCTCCAGGTTACGAGATGTCTACAGAAACTCCAGAGGAAAAACGAGCCGCTGATATTCTTGCTGCTGGGTTAAAAAAAATTCAGGAAACGAAAGGCAGGAATGAGGAGGAAAGAGCTCAGCTCTCTATGGATAGAGGTATTGAGGCGGCTGATTCACATGCCGTCATTCAAAGAAGTCTAGATCTACTTGATATGGTTGAAACTGGTGGCTTTGATGCGGCGCAAATTAAAGCAAAGCAATATCTAGGGATGGAGTCTGCCGATGAGGCCGAACTATCATACAACCTTGGCGTATCAGTACTGTCTCAATTGAAAGCAACCTTTGGCTCTGCATTTACTGAGGCGGAGGGTGATAGATTGGCAAGGCTTGAGGCTGGATTAGGGAAGTCCATTGCAGGAAACAGACGGATTCTAGAACAGGCCAAAAAGATAGCATTAAGGTCCGCAAATAGAGGGATACGAACAGCTGAGAAGCGTGGAGATACAGATACAGCTAACGATATAAGGGAGGCTCTCGAATTTAGTCTTGCGCCAGAACCAGAGAAGAAACCTCCCGCAGCCCGTCAAGCTCCAGCTGCGGCACCACCACAAGCCGCACCAGCTCCTGCACCAACAGCAGGTGCCGGGCTGCAGGCGGGCGGTATAAAATTCCTGGGGTTTGAATAATGCCAATAGCAAAAATCCAGCTTGAAGACGGACGGATTGCACGATTTGAAGTGCCAGAGGGAACTACTCAGGCGCAGGTGATGGAGTTTGTTTCTCAGAATAAGCAACAATTCATGCAGCAACCTACCCCTGCCCAGCCCACGCCAGCCATTGCTCCGCAGGCACCAGAGGCCCAACCCGCAACAGGTGACGGTGGAGAGCCTGGCATCATTGAGCAATTTGGCCAATTCCTTCAAACTCCAGCGGTGCAGCGCGTAGCAAGAGGGCCTGTATTTGGGGCGATACCCCAAGAGACTGTAGAGACAGGAACAGCGCTAGCAACGGGTGCTGTAGCTGAGCCAGTAGCTGGGCTTGCCGGGGCTGCAACTGCACCATTTGTCGGCGCTGAAGAAGCAACGAAAACAATAGAGGCAACGAGGGAAGCGTTAACAGCTCAGCCTAAAACAGAGGCTGGAAAAGAAGAGCTTGGGAAGATTGGCGACCTAATACAAGAAGGGATCGATATAGTTAATATCCCCATATCCGGGCTGGCCGGGCTGGCCGAGCTAGTTTCTGGGCAAGGGGTCAAGCAAGCTGCGGAAACAATAAGATCAATACAAGAAAAAGGCGTGTCCAAGACTTTTGGAGAGAGAATATTTGAAGAGACAGGGAGTCCTTTAGCTGCTTCAGCGGCTGAGACCGCGCCAGAAGGGGTTCTAGCTGCTCTGGGTGTTAGGGTTAGACCAGGAGAAGCCCCAGAGATAACTCCTCAAAGGGCGAGTGAGATTGAAGACGTGCTTAGGGCTAGCGAGGCTAGAGGGGTGGATGTGTTGACATCTGACATATTCCAGCCAAGATCTATTTTTTCCAGGCTGTCTCAGCAATTTTCGGAGCGAATCCCAGCGCTTGGCACTGGAGGCCGTCGCTCAGCACAGCAAGAGCAAAGAGCGACGGCCCTTGAACAACTTAGCGAGGCTGTTCCTAGGGTTGAGGCAGGAGATATATTTACTAGCCTAGAATCCAGTACAAATAGGGTTAGACGGGCTGCTGGCAATAGGTTAAATCGTGTTATATCAGATATGAATGAAAGGGGGGCAGTGCCGTTAGTCAATACGCTAGATAGAATAGATGGAGCGATTGTTAGTCTGTCCAGACCTGGCAAATTGCCAAATGAAGCGCTTATTGATGAATTAAATAATTTAAGAAGCACGTTAGTTGAGGGTGGCATATGGCGTGAGGGGAGCAACTTCGAATCACTAAGGGTTCTTAGGAGTGATGCTAGAGCCATTAGCGAGCAGGTAGATGCTGTAGGAAGGTCTCAATTGCGATCATCTGACAAAGCAATTATGGACGGTATTGTTGATGGTATAACAAGAGATTTGGATGATTTCGTTAGAAGCAGCGCAGGAGGCGCTGGACTAGATAGGTACAAATCAGCTGATAGGATATACGCTAGGGAGGCGCGGAAGCTTACTAAGTCACGGTTAAAAACCGTTCTTGATAAAGGTGATGTGAAGCCCGAGTTAGTTAATAATCTGCTGTTTAGCTCATCACCTTCTGAAGTCAGGCTTCTTTTTCAAAATCTTGACACATCAGGCAGGCAGAATGCGCGTATGGCTTTGTACCGAAGAGCTATAGACAATGCTACAAAAAAAGGCGAAATAAGCCCGCAACGATTCGTTTCTGAACTGGATAAGCTGGATAATAATTTTCAGACTTTTTTTAGAGGCGAGGCTAGAGCGGAGCTAAATGGACTTAAGCGGCTACTTGAAACCACGGCCCGTGGAGGCGATGCAGCGGTAATCACTCCAACTGGTCAGGCGCTTCAGCTGCCGGCGACCACTGCTGTAATAGGTGGGGCTGCCGTTGGTGATGTAAGAGCAATAGCAACTTTAGCGCTAGCATCAACTGTAGGGCTTGCTGCTAGGGCTTACGAGTCTGCGGGAGTTAGGAATATGCTGATACGCTTAGGCCAATCACCAAGACGCAGCACATTAGAAGCCGACCTAAGGAGGTCAATCCCGATCCTTCTGGCAGAAGCAAATCGGGCACTAGAGCAAGAAGCACAAGCAGAAGAAAGTCCATGACTTTAGTATATACCATCCAAGAGAAATGATATGTCTAACAATGCTACGAACGTAAGGCCGGTATTCAGAGACTCTTCAGGTAACCCTAGGGCTAGTGGCTGGGTTTATTTCTATAACAATAAAACCCTGGAATTGGCCGATATATATTCTGATGAATTGCTTAGCGTTGCCCAGCAGAATCCTTACCAGTTGAATGCCTATGGCGCTATAGACGGTGACGTTAAGTATAGCGGAAAGTTGACGGTCACCCACACCAACGAAGACGGCTCAGACCCGATTAGTGACGATGACGTGGAGTCTCAAGGCGGGGCAACCTCTGATGCTTATGTGGATCAGTTTGAGACAATAGAGAATAGCCCTGCCAATATGGCCGTAGTTGTTAATGCTGGGAAGGTGATGACTGGCGAAACGCTTGTTAGTATTGCGGATCAGACCACCACATTGATCACGGCACCAACATCTAACCCGCGTATTGACCGAGTTGTGGTCGATAAGCTGACTGGCGTTTATACGATTGTTACAGGATCTGAGTCTGCCACACCAGTCGCACCGGCCATCCCTGTAGGTAAAATGCCGTCCTCACAAATCGCGTTAACCACATCAACGTCGACAATTACGGAGGCGCTTATTACTGATGAGCGTATTTCTGGGTCTATTGAGCCGTCAAATATAAATACCACTGAAACATTGAGCAATAAGACTCTCGGTGATACTAACACCATAAACGCCCAGGATGACGCATTCACAATTGACGACGCCGCCGATGCCACATTGCAGATTGATTTTGACGTGGCTGGCTCAACGGGGACAAAGACTACAGTCTCATCAAGTCAAACGGTAGATAGAACGCTGACTTTGCCAGACGCGACAGATACGCTTGTTGGAAAGGCCACAACAGACACGCTCACAAATAAAACTATCGGCGATTCTAATACTATCAACGCCCAAGATGATGCGTTTACTATCGACGACGCGGCTGATGCGACGCTTCAAATAGACTTTAACGTTGCTGGTACGACAGGCACCAAAACAACTATCACTACAAGTCAGACTGCAAACAGGGTTGTGACAATCCCTGACGTTACCGACACGCTGGTAACAAAGACAACAACCGATACGCTCACAAATAAAACCATTGGTGATACGAATACTATTAATGCTCAGGACGATGCCTTTAGCATAGATGACGCGGCGGACCCTACGCTTCAGATAGATTTCAATGTTGCTGGAACCGCAGGGACAAAAACTACTGTAACCAGCTCGCAAACGGCGAATAGGGTAATAACTATCCCGGACGCGACTGATACATTAGTAGGAAAGAGCACGACTGATGTATTGTCTAATAAGACATTAACGTTGCCACAGATAAACGACACGTCATTAGATCACCAGTACGTGTTTACTGTCAGTGAATTGGTGGCAGATAGAAACGTAAATCTACCCATACTGACAGGTAACGATGAGTTTACTTTTAACAGTCATCCTCAGACGTTAACCGGGAAAACATTAACACTTCCTCAAATAAATGATACTTCATTAGACCATCAGTATGTTTTTACTGTAAGTGAACTGGCTGCCGACCGGAATGTAAATCTACCTTTACTCACAGGTAATGATGAATTTACTTTTAACAGTCATCCTCAGGTTTTGTCTAATAAGTCATTTTCTGACAATCCTACTATTTCGAATTCAACGCCATCATTAATCATCAAGGATTCAGATAGTACAGGATCATCTCAAATTGGAGATATATCATTTACCGACAGTGGCGATACCGAAGTTGGCGTGATAGGGTTCGCTTCTGCTTCTGATACAGATCTTGATATAGAGAACAAGCATACTGATGGTAATGTTAACTTAATCACGAGCGGGTTTGGCCAAGCACAAGTTAATGGTAGCAATCTGGTTAACTGGATTAGAGCCGAACAGGTCGGGAATGACCTGAATATTCCTGGGCTAATAGCGCTTGATATCGCAGCGCTAAACAGCACTGATATCGCTTATATTGACAACGCTAACACAGACCTAAGAACTTACCGATTCGACGGCACTAACTGGGCTCAGGTCGGGAATGACTTAAATATTATTGGGGGTGGCGGTGCAAATTTATCTGCATTAAACGGCACTGATATCGCTTTTGTTGATGACTCTATTGGAGATCTAAGAACTTACCGGTTTGATGGCACGGATTGGGCGCAGGTTGGGAATGCTTTGAGTATTGTCGGCATGGGAGATCCAACTTTGGCGGCATTAAGCGGCACTGATGTAGCCTTTATCGATGACGCGAACGAGGATCTAAGAACCTACAGATTCGATGGCACAGATTGGGCTCAGGTCGGGAATGACTTAAATATTTCAGGGATTAATAACCCAAAACTTGCAGCGTTAAACAGTACTGATATTGCGTTTATTGACACTCTAGCCTCAACCTTAAGAACTTACCGATTTGACGGCACAGACTGGGCGCAAGTTGGGAATAGCTTTAGTTTTCCAGCAGCTATAGGAGATCCTGACATTACAGCTCTAAACGGAACAGATGTGGCTTTTATTGAAGATACTGCCGACATCCTTAGAATCTATCGATTTGATGGTACTGATTGGGCTCAAAATGGCAGCGACATAAGCATTGCTGGTACGATAACTCCTGTTATAACCGCTTTACATGGTTCTGATATCGCCTTTATGGATGCTGGCAATGAAGACTTAAGAACATACCGATTCACATTTTACATAGGACCTGGACCGCATGAACCGCCAGGCTAATATAGAATACCTGAAAATCCTTGATGAGGAGGTGAAGAGGAGTAAGCGGAATAAGCTTAAGCGGATGTATGACGGTGCTTATGATTGGCAGAGGAAGTTTATAGCTGCGACTAAGGAATATTCTAGTTGTATGTTAATGGCTGCCAACAGGTGTGGAAAAACAAGGACAGGCCTTATTATTGATGCGTATCATTTGACAGGCGATTATCCTGATGACTGGCCAGGAATTAAATTTGATCACCCTCCCTTGTGTTGGCTTCTTGGCTATACAGGGGAGAAAACTCGCGACTTATTGCAGAACAAGCTGTTCGGTAGAATGGAAAACGGTAAATTTGTAGGTGGCTTGATTCCTGCCGATTTAATAGTTGATTACAAGTCGATGACGGGAACATCCGGAGCGATGCGCGAAGTCAGAGTAAGGCATACTTTTGGTGTTTCCGTATGCCAATTCTGGTCGTACAAGCAAGGGCAAGAGGCGCTAATGGGGGATGAGGTTGATTTCGCGCATATTGATGAAGAACCAGAAGATTCAGAGATATTCCCGCAGGTCTTAACAAGAACATTGACCGGCGGAAACAAAGGAGAAAACGGAACAAAAGCTGGTGGCCAAGTTATCTTGACATTTACCCCGGAGCACGGAAAAACGCAGCTTGTTTGCAAGTTTATGGGAGAAGTATTTGAGGGTGATGAAGAAGAGCAAGATTATGCGAGTGCAGGGATGTACCTACAGAATGCCACATGGGATCAATGTCCGCACCTTGACGACGAAGCAAAGCGCAAAATATTAGGCCAATATCCAGCATACCAAAGAAAGATGAGGAGTAAAGGAGTGCCACTACTCGGTTCTGGCCTAATATTTGAGATAGATGAAGATGATATTAAATTTGAACCATTTGAATACCCGGATCATTGGTTTGTAATTGGCGGCTCAGATTTTGGTTGGAATCATCCAGCATCTATTGTTCAGTTGTTATGGGATAAAGATGCAGATTCATTTTATTTGATCAATGCATGGAAAGGCAGCAAGAAGCAGCCATATGAAATATGGCATACCACTAAAAACTGGATGGATAACGTACCGCTGGCGTGGCCGCATGATGGCTACAGCCACAAACAGCAATCACAAGGAGAGGCTAAAGAAATCAGGGTGCTATATGAAGAGGCCGGATTTAATATGCTTCCAGAGCATGCAACCTGGGAGGAAGGGGGTTTTGCTGTTTGGCCAGCGATAACTCAGATATTTTCCCTGATGAAAGAAGGTCGGTTTAAAATCGCTAGCCCATTGTATGAGGTGTTTGAGGAAATAAGGCAGTATCACACAAGAACTGTAGGAAATAACAAAGAAGGTGCCGGGAAAACAGAAATTGTCAAAGTGAAAGATGATTTAATTGATGGAATCTTCAAGGCCTATATTATGCGTAGACATGCCGTGAGGATTATGGATTTGCACCCACAAGACTATAGCAGCATGCCTCGCGGAGATGTTGGCAGGGATATTATGGCTGGTTATTAAATGATGTACAATTAAATTGCGGATAGGCTTAGCGGCTGAACGTTAGGACTCAATCACCTAGCTTCCGCTCCATCTTTTTGATTGAATTCTTTGATTGGAGAATAAGATGATCACACAAGAACAGCTTAAGGAGCTTTTGCATTACAACCCTGATACTGGAGTGTTTACGTGGAAGAAAGTTGTAATCAAAAATCAAGTTAAAGTCGGGGATATAGCTGGGTGCAAAGACTCAGACACCGGATATATTAAGATATCAATTAGAGGTGAAAAATATAAAGCTCATCGTTTAGCATTTCTTTATATGACAGGGGAATGGCCAAAAAAGCACATAGATCATAAAAACCATACAAGGCATGACAATTCTTGGCTAAATATTAGAGCTGTTTCTAGATTAGAGAATAGTAGAAACAGACGTTTATCTTATACCAATAAATCTGGAGTATCTGGCGTAACGTGGAATAAAAGGAAAAAGCTATGGTTGGCCAGAATAAGCGTTGAAGGTGATCGAATATATTTAAAAATGAGCAAAGACAAGTTTGAGGTAATTTGCGCAAGAAAAGCAGCAGAAATAAAGTACGACTTTCACCCAAACCACGGGAAAGTATTATAAAAGGAGAACAAAATGGCAGCAAACGGGAAGCCAAAAAAACGTAAGCCAATCAAGAAAAAGGCTAATAAAGACAAGAAATGACCAATGAATTTCTAGTGTTCGTGGTGTTTCCAGTGTTGTTTGCGCTAGTGTTTTTGATCGCCCGCAATAACACTAATTTTATTCTGTGTTTTGCTGCAATTGGGAATGTTTTAATATACCCATATACAGATGAGTACACCACGGCACTAGAGATGGTTCTAACCGCTGCAACACTAGCGCTGATAATTAGCTCTGGAGATCGGCAATATTGGTATCAGGTAGGGCTACTTCTATTTGCGCTTGTGGCAATGGTCTTTTTTGAGCTTGACCAGGCTAATGGCACCAATGTGATTCTAAATAACTACGATATAACAATAATATTAATCACCATTATGCAATTAATGGGAGCCGGGTATGGAATCACTGTTGGTATTTTTGAACGATTACGGCAGGGCTTTAGGGGGGATTGTTTACCTGTGCATAGCTTTGCTCCACATAATGGTGCGGCATGTCAGAGGACGCGATAGCAACTCACGCAGCGATAATCACTAAGACTGAAGCTATTGCGATGGCTTCCGGGGCGACAACTAGCGGCGGGTTTATGTTGTGGCTGTCTAATAATGCTAACGCTGTCGGTGCTATTGTCGCGATTTGCAGTCTTTTAGGGACATTGGTATTCATGTTCTTTAGCCACCGCGCAACATTGAGAGGCCAGCAGATTAACCGAAGAAACATAGAGTACGCGGTTATTAAAGAGTTTAAAGAAAAGGCCGTCACTCCTGAGCAGAAGAAAGCACTGAAAGAGATATTAGGGGAATAAAAACCCCAGACGTTAATCCGGGGTTTCTATGCGGTCAGCGATGTTGGTAATGATAGAGAAACTAAGGAAAATCAAAACATAGGTGAAGGATGGCACCTACAGGGATAATACTAGCGGTTGTTTTTGGCGGAGTCAACACTAAAAGGTGATAAATGAACTTTTCAACGACAGAGATTAAGGACGCCTGGGGATATGCGGAGCATGCCTACTTGAAGCAGGCAGAGTTGAAGCGTATTTTTGGCGATTCTTTGACCATTTTCGACCCAAAGCTTCAGGGTATTGGCGACGCGTGCTATCTGATTGAAGAAGGTGAGCGTGTTGTTGTAGCCTTCCCTGGGTCCAATGATATTAAAGATTGGCTGTTGAACTTCAGATTTAGCAAGACTGACGACGGTTTTTTTCATAAAGGATTCACAAAAGATCTTGCAGAGATGCTTCACAAGATCATAAACCGTATCGAGAAAATCAACCCTAACTCAGTTCTGATCACTGGCCACTCTAGAGGCGGCGCGGTAGCTGATCTGTTTGCAGAAATGGCTTCTCCGTATTTAAGGTGCGACATTAACTGCATAACCTTTGCTCAGCCTAGAATTGCTACTAAGGCATACTATACTCTGCTGGCCCCTAGCAACGTTAAAAAGCTTCGTGTCACGGTCGCTAATGATATCGTGGTAGACGTGCCCCCTCGCTGGTTTGGATTTGTGCATAGCGGTGAGCATATGGAGTTAGGAAATCCTCTGTCGTTATGGGAGAAGGCTAAGCGCTTATACACCATCTACAGAAGCGGCAAAAACTTATCATTAATATCGATAAAGGCTCATATACCCGCAACCTACGCAAGGTATATAAGCAACCTTTAAACAATCTCTATTTCGACAGGGTATAGCGATTCAACCATTTTCTTCTTCATGATGAAATCGTCTGTCTGCTTCCCTTTAACGTCTATGAAGTGGACTGTCCCGTCAGCGTGAAACTCTTGGAAGTCGCACCGGTATTTAACCTTCCCTGGCAAATCGAAAGGAACCTGGCGCAGGAAGAATAATACTTCTCCGCTGGCTACCCTTAGCTTGAGCTGGTCGTAATATCTCGCCTCCTTTTTGCTGTCGAAGTTCAGGCCATCTCTCTCTGTCCGTACAGCGTTGAATTTGTGCTTATGTCGCCTCATGCCTCTACCACCTCCTCATATTCGCCAATCGCCTGCTCCAGAACGTTATCGATCTCTTTAGCGGCCCCTTTTGGGTAGAATTTGGTTACTTTGCCCACTAGCCGCCTCCATTCTGGCTAGTATCTACGTCAAAGCACGCCTCCATCACCCTGGTTGCTGCGTCCATGCTGGCGTTTTGCCTATCCAAAATACCGCCTTCATTCATCATTCGGTCATGCTCGATAGCTGTTGATACGCAGGCTACTATTGCAGAGTGCCATCTCCGCGCGTAATCTGGATCGTCCTGCATCGCCTTTTTCAAAGCGCTCATTGCCTGTTCTATTTGTTTGCTCATTTATCCTCTCCGCTTGATGTTATTACGATGGCCTAGTGGTAGTGTCGACTTCTAGCGATACCTTTAGCGTTGCATCAAATTCAAATTCCCCATCACAGCTTTCGCAATAGACATAAACATGGTTTCTTTTGTTTATTTTCGGATAGCTTAAATAGTTCACTGAAAAATCACGAACGTGCTTCTCTCCGCAGTGCGGACATTCCACATCAACCTTTACAGGCAAATAGAACCGCTTTACGTTAATTTCTTTTTCACCTTCAATAAGTATTGTTTTCATATCTCATCTCCCCCAGTCAGTAATTGCCGCCACTACATCATCCGGCGGCGTGTCTCCGTATTTCTCAACCTGTTCTAGCCAGAGTTCAGATTGAGGCTTGAACTTCTCTCTGAATGCTTTATGGCTCCCGAGAGTGTCGTACGTGTCGCATATAGGGCATAGTGGAATAATAAACCAGTGCCCTATTAGAACCTTGTTATGCTTGAACGTTGGGCCAAAACAATGCTGGACTATCGACGGGCCCGGACAGCCACAAACACAACAAGGCCTCTCCTTAACCTTCCGGCCGTATGCTTTTTCGGCCGCATTAGGCCCTCTGGTGTTCTTTGTTGGTTTTCGCCTCATTGAATCCCCATCCCTAGCGCCTCTAAATCATCGTCATCGTGCTCTATATCGTCGTGGATAGTTACAGTCCATTCGTATTCGCCATCTGTATAAACCTCAACCGGAACATTTCTACGGCATATAGGGCAGTAGGTTGTTTGTTCTGGTTCATCCATATCTATCTCCCGCTGTCATCCCTACTCTACGGCCTCATAAGTTGCTTCGAATATGTCAGGCTTGCATGGGTAGAATTCCCCCTTGATGCCCTTTATGATCCAATCGCCTTCAGTGGCTACATGCTTTGCTGTCATGTCGCCTTCCCCGTCCTCTAAAGTGCGGATTAAGGCCTTGCCAATAGAACCAATGTGCCGTTCTTTTGTTACAGGACCTAGATATTTTCCGCAAAAATCACGAAGCTCATCGATTCCTTCTTTCGTGTACTTGAATTGAATAGCTTCTATTTCTACAGGTTTCTTTCTGAACTTTGGCATTTTATTGCTCCTTGTTGGTGTTGTATGTGTGCCAGTATTTAGTCATTGTTTGCGCCATATCTTCTGACCATCCAGCTATTAATTGACGCAAGAAGGCTGATGAATATAAATTCAAATGCATTAAAATTCTTTTCGTAACAACGCCTATCTAGCTCACCTTTGCGCAGTGTGACGCAATCAGTATTTTCCCAATACCAATACCCTGATTCGTGAATCATCATTACAGTTCCGGCGATATCTCTAGTGCGTCGCCATTTAGAAACGCCGTCCATTAGGAGCCTTATAACACCCCAATAGCTAATATTATCTTCTCTCATATGCCTAACCCCCTAAGCCGCCAAATATGGCAAACGCAGCCAGTCCGATTGATAGTAAAAAGTTTTTCATCTCATCCTCTATTGTCTTAACGTTTCGCGCCGTGCACAGCCTGAAAATACGTATCCTCTGGCTTTGGAAGCATGACGTCGGGCGTAATTAGTTCTGATTCAGTCAAAAACTTGGCAAAATCGCCAACCAGCAAGATTGCAGTAGATAGGATCTTATCGGCCACCTTCACCAGTAGCTCATATTGCCCCTGTAATTCCTGCTCAACTTCCAGCCACAACTCCAGTATTTCAGAGTACCTATCATTGGTAGCGTAGATGTGCGGTAGTATCTGCATTTTGTACTCTGCATGCACCTCGGTTGCCGCCATGCCACGCTGTTTCCCGATAGCCTCCCACCACAACCACATTATTGAATTCTGTGCTACACGGCGCTTAGATTGAGCCTCAGCAATAGACAGTACGTACAGCTTGCCGCCATGGCTAAACCCGTCTAGCGCATGCTTTGCCTCACGATTAAAGCGCTTCAGATCGTCTAGCGTCCTTAACGCTACCTTTGTGCTCATTTCCTATTATCCCAATCATCAAGAGCGGTTTCAGCGGCATCTAAAAGCCTTTCAGATATCGCTTCTGGATGTGGGTTTCGCATTTGATTAAACTCAATATAAGTTTCTGCACCTGCTGACCCACACGTATTACACCGAACAGATACAGTTATATCCAATGGTTCTGATCGTATTTGCGTTAAAAGCTCTGTGTTTTTCTCCCCGCAAAAAGGGCATGGTTTGCGTTCTTCGCTCATCTCCGTTTAATCCTCATTACCGCCCGCCACCAAACATTGTATTCAGAATACGTGCGGTCTCTGACTTCTCGCTGGCATCTCTCGCAGCAGACATAAGCACCCCATGGCACGAATCGCACAAGGGCACCAGATGCCTGCTAATACTCCCGTTTCTGATGGTGCCTAGGTATTTACCGCACCCTCTGCAATTTAATGTTTTATCTGCCATTCTACGCTCCCTTACTTGGCTTCTCGTGAAGGCTTTTGATCTTCAGGCAGCACTCATCGCAGATATGCTTATCTACATTCTTTGGCGTCAAAGTCACCCACAGCGGAGGCCTGAAATATTGATTGTTGTTTGCAGTCTCTCCGCATATGTCGCATGTGAAAATGTACTCAATCCGTATCATCCTATTCCCCTTATCGCCTATGCTTATTCGTCTTCCAATATCTTTACTTCTAGCCCTGGCATGAGTTCAGGCATAACCAAGCCGTTCCATTCAACGTGTTCCTTGGCTCTTTGGTACGTGGCTATAAATTCAGATGCAAACCCAGTGTTGTCTGTAATCACAAACATTTGTGCACTCTTCCCGCTTTCGGCCACCTTCTCATCCCAGACCTTTTTGATTTCCTGAAAAGCCTGATTTACAGTTTCTTGGGTCATTGGTTCGTCTGTCACGCTATATCTCCTTTTCCACCGTCTTGACAAATCTCAACCCTAAGTCTTTAGCAAGCTGCCTTGACTCATCATTGATATCGCCGTCATTCATTAATATCGCTAACTTGGCAAATTTGTAGCTATTGAAAATTGCTCTTTCTTTTGTGCTCGTACGCATCACACTGCCATACTCAGTCAGTATCGAATCTCCAGACTTTGACTCATGAGTAGCAAATACCGAGTGGATGCTTTTTGTGCTAAAAGTTACCACAAACATTTCTCTGTTTATTTCTTCGTCTGGTAGCGGCATCGCTTAATCTCCTTTATCCTCCACGCCTAATGTGGTATTCTTATCCCAGTTGTTTAGCCCGGTTCCAAATCCACCGACGGGGCCGGGCTGTTTAAGTCAGTATTATTTTGATAGTGCCTTTAAAACATCCGGCAACCTTTCAAGCACACCATCCATCCACGCCTTATTGCATTTGTCGCACAAGGTTATTTTCCGTTTATAGAATCTAGCTGCACTTGGGAATTCTTCAGCATATTCTTTTGCCTTAGTTACGTATTCTTTTGGCCGTTCAAATTCTGATCCGCACTTGCATTGCAAGCTCACAACGTCGCTGTTATCGCTCATCATCGCCTCCTTATCGTGGTGTGTTAGGCGTTATAACATGTCGCAATCGCAGCTATCCTGACCGCAGTACGGGCAAATATGGCGAGGATCAATATAGTCTGAATCTTCCTCCTCCTCTCTCTTCTCCAGCGCGTATATCATTACCGGGAAAGTTAATTCTATTTCAGCCCGATTAAACTGCGCCCCTCTTATCATCACCCGTCTCGGAGTAGCGCTATCAAGAGTGATTACGTCTTTGCTTCCAATCTTGTTGTATGCAGCCTGGTATACCCATGGAGCATGATTTACCCATTCAGCGTGGCTCTTGAATCTGCCAATCTCTTCGCCTATTTCTATTTCAACGCTATCCATCTCTATCTCCTTATCTAAACCGATCTCACTCTATCGTTATAATCCAGCCTAGCTATGCTGCAAGGCCAAGTCTTATCGCGGCATCACGAACAATAAGAATATCTTCACCATATCCCCAAGGGTTCTTGAAGCCATTGCCCATTTCTGGCTGGAAATATTCAGCTCTCATGGTTTCGCCTTTTGTGATAAAGTCACGCATACACTTAACCATCATCTTCAGCGTTCCACCGTTACTAAACCCTTTCCATCTGCCATATTTCAGATGTGTATAGATCCGTTTCTTTGTGTACTGGTCGATAAAGAAAACACGTCCTGTTGGCGACAGCTCTAGAGTCGAGACAAACCCGTCATGTTCAAAGAATTTTCGCCCGCAACTAGCTATCACCTTTATGAATTCGTTTGCCGCTTCAAGTCGCTCCTGCTTTGTCATGCTATGTCTCCTTTCTATTTTTGTAATCTAACCGTTCCTCTTCCTGCTCATCGGTCATAGGCTGCTTGTGGTTATGAGTCCTAACCCGGTGCATATTTACGGGCATAGGTGACTCATACTCTGTCTGTTTTTTGTCTGCGGCTTTTACTGCTGCTGATAGGTCGATGTTCATTTTTCTGGCCCTATATCCGCGTTTCTGATCTCTTCAAAAGTCACAGGAATGCCCATAATTTCTCCAGCTTTAACTAAATCACGATGAAAGATGCGCGGTATGCTGTTTCTGTTAGGGTTTGCCCACATGCCGATTCGGTCTTTAGACACCTTCTTTCTTCTGATCTTTGTAAGCACTTTAGAAAGCTTTGTATACCCGCCATCAACCTTAAATCTTTGCACTATATCTCTATGAGTAGTGTTTTTTTTAATTGGCATTTTTGTCCTCCTGTTGTTAATGGTAGGGGTTATATGTCACTATGTCAATAACAAAAACGTTATTGACTCCACCGCCCGTTACGCTACAATAAGTTGAAAAGAGGAGATAAGTAAAATGGATATCGGCGATACAGTTACATATGTGGGAACAGGATTTATTGGATTCGATCCAACTATCAGGGATATGGAAATATTAGAGTTTGATGGTCGGTTTGATATTTGGGTGGAATACAAAGGCAAAAGGATGCTAGTCCGAGATAGCGAGGTGAAGGAGAAGAAGCTTATCGAAATGAACAAACGCTACATGACTAAAGGCGGCCTTCCTGCTCGAATCTACGCAATAGACGGATTTGGCCCGTACTCTGTCCACGGTGCGGTTCTGATGTGGTGCGGCTGGGTTCAAATGGCATGGCATGATGATGGATTCTATGAGTCAGATGCTGGCAATGACAGCAGTCTAGTGGAGGTGGGTAGTGATGAGTAGCGTGTCTGATGTGTGCGATGATGTGACAGGCGTGGAGGATGTAGGTTTCGGGTCTGTCATTAAATTAGAGGTTATCTGTAATAAATGTCAGTCGACGCTGACAAGGAAGTTTTCTGGACACTACGGGTGCGATAAATGCGATACATGGACAAATGATGTTAGATACAGGTCAATAAGAATGTTTCGCACTGATTGTGCATAACGCTGTGCTGTGTTGCCGCCGTATTGAAACCAAATAAATTAGGGGAATGATGATGACTACCGAAACCGACAAAGACAAACCAGCCACCGAGGCAGGCGGTCAAAACGAGCTACTTGTTATGCACCCGCTTGAACTGAACGAAGAAACCAGATTTATTTTAGGTAGACCAAACTTCTGGTGCGGCTCAATGGCAGTTCGTATGCGTGAACTTGGCCACGAAATACCAAGGAAGTCCGAAGAGGAGCAAGCGCACGTCATCCACTGGATGCTGGGGCTGTACGAACAGCATGGGGCTGATTGGCGTGAACATGCTGAGACATACCTCAAGGGTGCATAACGGCCAAAATCAACGGCGGCATGATGCCGTCAACTATGAAACGCCGCGTTACAACCGTCCGATGAATTTTGATGGTTAGGCGTGAACGGAACCACCTTAAGCTAGGAGATAGAGATGGATATTAAGCATTGGGAGCACAAAAATGTAGCCGAGAATGGAAAGTGCGAAGATGGCGGTGCGGTGCATGTTAAACCTGGCTTGCATTGGGGCGCAGAAGACGGGAGGGAATTCGTGGTTGTTGTTTATGGGAGAGACATAAAAGGCACATCAGCCGGATGTACTGTATTTTTCGATGACAACGACGAGGTAGAGGCGTTTCTAAGCGAAAGAGACGCCTAACGTCGGCGGTAAGCCGACGAGTGGAGCAACGCGGAACGAGGTCGGTTTGACCGCCCTTGTTATGTGCTAACTCAGGAGATTAATTATGTACGGATTTTTTCTAGGGTTGTTCACGATTACAGGACTTATATTTTGGGTGTTAGCATTTGCTTGGTTTGTTGGGTGGGCAGCTGACAAGTGCGGAATAACCAAAGGCTGCTGCTGATGAATATTGATACAAAAATCAAATGTGTGAGAAAAGAGGTTAAACGCAGAAAAAAGTTTTACCCTTATTTAATTGAGAACGGAAAGCTTACACAGGAAGAGGCTGATTTAGAGATTGCCACCATGCTTGAGGTGCTGGAAACATTAACGCAACTAAAAGGCATGATTGGCACATAACGGACTTAGCTTAGGGGCGGTCGGAGCGCAGCGGAGGCCGTCCAGTGAACGGAGTGAACGAACCTAGAGCGCGTGGTTATGCGCCATACATGTACAGGAGAAATAACATGACACACAAATTTTTAGACTCAACAATTCACGGAATGCATTCCTGGAGTTCAGAAGGTGATGCTGTAACGATCGTTGTAAATGCTGAGTCTCTTCTCGATGATTCCGATGATGACGGCGATAGCATTATTACTTTTTCTGAGAACGACCTTAAGGCAATGCTTAAGAAAATCAGCGATTGCAGAAAGAGCCGTGAAAATGACAAAGCATTGAGGGCGAATCTTGGTGCATAACAGGGGCTATACGTCACTCGTTGTAAATGGAGATACATGAAACAATAAAACACTCAATGAATTAGCGTATCGGTTGAGTATGGGCTGGAAGGCTGCATGATTGGAGTAACCGCCCCTCGCAATCCTAGAGGGGTTTTATTTGGCACTTGTAGTATCTGCACTACTACAAGCGCAATTGTGGTGCTATAATTAAATCAACGCTGTGAGAAGCGTAATCCAAGTTAGGACTGACACTCGAGCTTGGTAACAAAAACACACACAAAGACCGTTTAGGTCTGCGGGTAGGGTGTAGTGTGTTCACCCTGTGTCAGCTCGCAGTTCTAAGCGGTTTTTTTATCCGAGTCGTAAGGATGCATATGCTAAATAAACAACATATAGAACTGATACAAACAAAAGATCTTGAAGCTATATCAGGCTTGATTAAGAAAGAGCTTTCTAAAAGAAAGCGATATGAAAAGCTGAAGAAGAGAGAAAAGTTTGTTTCCTCGCTTAACCCAATTCCTCATAATAATGATTCATTGTTTGAGCATAACTCATCTACCCAACTCGCTCTTCCAAATCATAACGCCCGTCGATTACGGGCAAATGCAGCTCACCTGCCTGCGCTAATAATGCAAGACTGGACGCCGCTGTATTCTGGTGGCTCGAAAGATAATAATTTCTATGTATACGTCCACGTAGACCCAACTAAAAGTGTTTTTGTGGCCCCTGCATGCTGTGGAGGTAATTATGGTGGCCAGCCATTTTACGTTGGAAAGGGTTCTGGCGGCAGGGCTTATGACTTAAAGCGCAACCAAGGGCATGGTAAGTATATAAGGGAGATAAAAGGTAAAGGAATTCGCGATGAGAAAATAGTGAAGATAGTTTTTGACGGCCTGACAGAAGCTAAGGCTTATGAGATTGAGGCAAAGTTAATCTATTACTTCGGGACTATATACTCTAAATCAGTGAAGAAAAAAGGGTTTTTAGTTAATTTGGATGTGCCAAAAACTCCTAATTTTGTAGGAGTTATGCTGGATAGTAAAAAAGAGGGCTTCGAGAATGGCTAAGGCCCCTGCATTTCAGTTTTATGCTGCTGACTTTTTAACCGATACGGCAGAGATGACCGACCAGGAAGTTGGGGTATATATCAGGCTTCTATCGCATCAATGGGTTAATGGTTCTTTGCATAGCGACCCTAAAAGGCTTGCCAATGGGGTTGCTATAGGGGTGCTAGAGGTGTGGCAAGAATTAGAGCATAAATTCCCCTTGTGTGACGATGGCCGTAGACGAAACCAGAGGCTAGAGGAAACCCGCCAACAACAGCAAGACTACCGCGATAAGCAGGCAGAAGCTGGTAGGCAGGGGGCATTGAAGCGATGGTCAAAGGGTAAGGGTAGCGAGCCTAATGGCACCCCTATTGACGACCCTAATAGCGAGACCAATGGCGAAAAGATAGCTCTTCAGTCTTCTACTTCATCTTCTACTTCTACTAAATCTTCTAAAAACAATAACGGCGATAAATCGCCTTCACGCTTTCAAGAATTTTGGGATGTATATGCTGACAAACGATCTAGGGCTGAAGCAGAGAAGGTTTGGAAGCGCAAAAAACTGGATGGTATCGCAGAGGAGGTGATATCTGGCGCAAGGCGGTACGTGCAAGCCAGGGGGCCAGATCGTAAATTCTGGAAGCAGGCTCAGGGATGGCTGAATGGTGAGAGGTGGGCTGATGATGTTGTGCCAGCCGCTGATAGCAATGCTGGCCAATTCGACAACATGAACTACGGCGAGGGGATACAAGACTTATGAACGCTACTTTCAAAAAACCTGAAGACATGGAAAAGCGGAAGGATATCTGTGATGACCATGGCGAGTACGAGAGCACAAACTACATGGGCAATATTTGGTCACAGTGCCCCGAGTGCGTAAAGGAATCTACAAAACAGCAGGAGGAGCGTGATAAGGCCGAAGAGGCTGATCGTAAGCGTCGGGCATGGGAGGCAAGACTTCAGCAGGCAAGCATTCCTAAACGTTTCTCAACTAGGACGCTCGAGTCATACATGGCCGAGTCAGCCCAGCAGAAGAACGCGCTCGAGTTCTGCGTTAACTACGTCGATCAATTCGATCAGGTAAAGGCATCAGGTAGAAGCGCCATATTTTGTGGGAAGCCAGGAACCGGGAAAACCCATCTGGCCGCAGGTATCGCGCTTGCCGTAATGAAACGGCACCATGCCACCGTTTTATTCACGACCATCATGCGCGCTGTTAGACGAATTAAGTCGACGTGGGGCAAAGGGTCCACCGAGACGGAAAGTCACGTCATAGAGCTTTACACGAAGCCTGGCCTGCTAATACTCGACGAAGTAGGGGTGCAATTCGGCAGTGAGACGGAAGAAAACTACATATTCGACATCATTAACGAGAGATACGAGGAGGCCAGGCCAACAATCATCATCTCGAATCTAGAGGTCGAGGGCATCAAGAAATATCTAGGAGACCGGGCGTTTGACCGGTTGAGAGAAGACGGCGGGAAGCTAATCCCGTTTACGTGGGCGAGTCACAGAGGAGTACAGAAGTATGAGTGATTTAATAACATCGACTGAGGCTGCGGCACTGATTGGAGTTCCGCCTGGAAGATTGAGCCAGTGGAGATCGTCCGGCAAATACCACCGCAACGAGATCCCCGAGGTAAAGGGTAAAGGTCGTAGTGTTTTTTACAAGCGCGAAGACGTCGAGAAATTCGCAAAGAGATACAAGGAAGAGGCTCTGGGCAAAAAAGCCCAGCGTGAGGCTAGAGATAAGCTTCGTAAGTGGGTCTTATGAACACGCAGCCCGGCACAAAGAGGCTGGGAACAACTAATAAAAACAGGAGACTATCATGAAATTATTTAGAGAGCGGTATAACTACGAGTTGAATGGGTTTATGAGAATGCTAGGCGTTACCAGGGTATGCGAGAGTTCGATAGAGTTTAAATGGGGTTATGTGTCTTTCGGTGGCGGTCCTGAGCTTCAGCTAGATCACGCGTACTCTACAGGAATTCCAAGGCTGTGTTTTTGCCCGTTTTTTATAGCGTTCCATGTTGAGCTGCCATTTCTGAAACAGCGATATGAGGATATAAATCACAGCCCTCAATACGGGCTCCATTATTATGGCAAGGTAATGTGGTGGCATTGGGGGCTTGAAACTTACGCTTTCCATATGCCTTGGGATTGGGAGCACGTTAGCCATACTGTATTAACAGAGGATGGTTGGGTTCCTGCAATCAGTCAGTTCGGTGTAGAAAATGGGCAGTATGAAGATGGGAGAATTGTGGAGGTTCACCCGTACGTGTATCGACTTAAAAGTGGAGAAGTTCAAAACCGAAAAGCAGAAGTTTATTTAGAGTCAAGAGAATGGCGGTGGCGATGGTTTCAATGGCTTCCTTTCCCGCGCAAAGTTAGAACGTCGATCAATATAGACTTCGATGGTGAGGTCGGCGAAAGATCAGGGTCATGGAAAGGCGGTGTTACTGGGTGCGGTTATGAGATTAAAGCTGGCGAAGCGATGCATGAATGCTTAAAGCGTATGGAGACGGAAAGGGAATTCACATAGCCATAAGAAGAGAGCTAAAGGAGAGAAGGATGAAAACTATTATTGCAGGCGGAAGAAATAACCATATAAGTCCAGATGATGTTGACTATCTTGATTCAATCAATATAACAGAGGTTGTCAGTGGTGGTGCTAGTGGCATTGATGGCGATGGTGAGGTGTACGCAAAATGTCGGAGATTACCGTGCAAAGTGTTTAAGGCTGATTGGGACAAGCACGGCAAAGCAGCCGGGCCAATAAGGAATCGAGAAATGGCTAAGTACGCTGATGCCGTAGTGCTATTTAGCGGGGGAAGAGGAACTGCAAACATGCTTACAGAAGCAAAAAAGCACGGGCTAGAAATATACGACCGTAGAAGCGCCTAAGTTAAGAGGAGCGAAGGATGAACATGAAAAGTAGTATTGATGAAGCGAAGCAAGCGTATCACTTAGAAAATGGGAAATGCACTATGTGTGAGCTTGGTGATGAGCCTGCTGGCGGATTACATCGAGGGGAGCACCGCTGCGGCAATGAAAATACGTGCTTGCTATGTCACAACGCAGGCATGGAATACGGAGATCAGTGTCAAGCTTGTGGGCGGATAGAGAAATCAAAATCATGAATACTCTGGATTTCCCTTCGGGGTTTGATGGTTGGGAGCTTAATGACCGTAGCAAGTGGATTGCAGAGCAGCAGAAAGCCTGCTCCCATCAGACGGCGACAAGAAGGCGGTGTTATCGATTCTGCCCTTCAGGAGCGACTGTGGGCGTCTATACAGAGGTGCAGTGTGATGGATGCAACAAAAGGCTGAATCGTCGTGAGCAATCTGGAGTGGTGATCAATGGCCCGATTAAGGGCTGATAAGGAGATAGGGATGGGTTTACATATAGGTCAGAAGATAAAGGTTGAGTTCCCTTTTTACACAGGTGTTCACGAGGGCTATGACTGCACAGGTGATTTTTACTCTCGTGATGTCTGGATACCAGGGTGTAAACAAGAGCCAGTATCGCAGGAAGATTTTGAATTTGTTGCTGAAGGCCTCGGCGAAATGGTTCTAGAAATCATCGATATACACAAGCCCGGCAAATACCCAGAGCGAGTTTTTTATACAAGGCGCTGGATTGACCCAGATGGTGACGAATTCGGCGCTGGAAAGCTCCACATAACTACAACGCCAACATTTAAGAAGCGTGCAGCAGGTTATTACCATAATTTCAGGGTTTTATAGCGAGGAGAGAAGGAAAATGAGTGAAACAATAGGCACGGCAGAGGCGGCACGAATTATCGGGAAGAGTACGGAGTATGTGCGCAGACTTAGGGTTGATGGTGAGATTGAGTTTAGTAACGAAGGTAGGAAGGTTCGGATTGATAAGGCCAGCCTAGAGGCATACATGAAGCGAGAGGCTGAAAAGTGGGTTGGCTTTGTGACTGTAGACAGGGCTGCTGAGATTACAGGGATAGACAGGAGCGCCCTAGATAGCCGGAGGCTTCACAGGCGGTACCACGCTGAGTGGTGCGAAAAGAAGCAGAAGTACGTAGGCCCTGGACCGTTAAAGTACAAGCAAAACGGCAAAATAGTCATGTACGAAGAGGAGTCTGTCCGGTCGTACCATAAGCACAAGCCTGATGTTGACCGGCAGATAAAGCGAAACCAACTCGAGTTCGTCCGCCCGTTTTCAGTGAATGCCAATCCGTTCGAGCCTGATCGGCATTAAGTGGAGATTGTGATTAACTAAAATTATTTTAATTAATTTAGCAAAAAGCCTTGATTTACTAAAAATGCTTTAGTAAACTGTATTCAACGGTAAGGGAACGGCCCAGACCAAATCAAGGAGAAAAGACAATGACCACACTAAACAGCATCGAAACAGGTTCTTTTGCTGAAGCTTGCTACGACATGAACAGCATTGAAGAGCTTCAGGAAGTGCTGCAAGGAGGCGCAGACGAAACTGACATGGAAACATGGGGTATCGATGCAAACGAATGGAAAGAACAAATTGAACTGGCTCTAAACGCAAAGCTGGAAGATGCGAATGAAGCCGAGTGAAAAGGCAAAAGCGGCGGGGCTGAAAAGCCTTGCCGAACTCGCAGAGATCAGCGGGGAATCGGTTCAAACATTAAACAACTGGTTCAAAAAAGAACCACGTAGGTTTGAGTTAGTTTTGAAGGGCGCAATTGCTGAGAAGTTCTCACGCAGCCTAGAGCAAATATAACGGGCGGCATGGTGCCAGCTAAAAAAAAGGATAAATAAAATGGGATCACTAAGCGAATCATATATTTTTCATCTAAAGCAGCCATGTGAAAATCGTGGAGTTGAATTAATCAACAATGGCGATGGGACTGTAACTATCAACGGTAAGCGATTCCAGACAATGCAAGAAACTGAGGACTACCTGATGTCTATCCAGCGCAAAGATATTGGCTAATGCCTAAATCCAAAGCGGACATAATGCGGGCGATACGACAGGCCCGCAAGGATAAAGGTCTTGAGCCTGTAACGGCTTACATAAAGCCAGAGCATAAAGAGAGGCACAAGAAGTACGTAGAGAGAACGTTAGGCGGCATGGTGCCAACTAAGCGGAAAGATGGCATAAAAAAGTAAAAGGAGATTGGCGTGTGCACTGAAGAGCAAAACGAAGAATCTTATGAAGAAGGCCATAAGAGAGCTTATAGATCTATGCTTAGATCTTGCTGTAGAGAGTTAGGGTATGACGACCCAGAAGCCAGCAAGGCGGCATGGATAGTAGAGAAGGAGGAGATTAAAGCCACTTTAAGGGAAGTTTGTGCAGATTTTGGTGATACAGATTATTCCGATGATCTGCATATATCCGATGTAATTGAGAAGCATCTTCATCGTCATTTAGTAGCAAGGCATAACAGCAGTTGTAGTGAAATCTTCCCTGGCACCATGGATCAGCTAGACGGAATTGGCATTAAGCGGAAAGGGGGAAAGGATGAACAAGCTAACTGAGTTAGAGAAGAAGTATGAGGAACTAGGCGCAGCCCATACAGCACTTGGCCAGGAGATCGAGAAGCTGAAGACTGAGAAGGTAGAAGAGAGATGGCCTAGATATGGGGATGTCATGTTCAGTATGTATGGTACCGGGAAAGTTACCAGGGACAACTATCGCGCTTCTAATTGGCAGATATCCTGTGTAAAAATGGGCAATGCCTTCCGCACCGAAAAGGAAGCAGGGCACTACAGAGCCTGGCTTAAAGATCCAGTAACCCAGGCACGTTACAAGGTACAGAAGTTTGCTGATGAGTATAACCAGGGGAAACCTCAAGAGCCACACTTCTATTATACGTTTAAATATATGGATGGAAAAATACGTGTAGTTCAAAGAAGCGGGGAATATCCGTGCGTTAAATTCTGTAATAGTAGTTTCTTACAACCCCTTATAGATGCGGTAGGTGAGGATACAGTTAAGTTAGCGTGTGGAGTTAGATAGGCGCATGTTCGAGCGGTTAGGGTGTTAAGAGGAAATTAGGATGATACGCATACTTAGATTTTTAATCACAGGCGACTGGCACCTTCACCAGTGGGATGAGTACGAAAAACGGGATATTCTTACTCGATCAAGTTTCAACCCTAATGAGACTATCGTTATAGGAATTAGATACGTGAGGGTTTGTCGCCATTGCGGGAAGATAAAAGACTTTGCATGTACAGAGCAGTAGGCTGAGGAGAGCAGGATGGCAAAAGCAATCATAAACATGATCCGAACTCTTATAAGTCGAGAGGAAGAGAAGAAGCAGGTTAGTGCTGCAACGTTGGCTCGTAAAGGCTATGACGAAGTGATGAAGCTGGTCAAAAAGGAAAAGGCGAAACCAACGGAAAGCACGCGCGGCTTGGAGTACGACGAAGCTAAAAACATTCTCACCCTGGATGGGGTGGTGCTTAAGAGAGGGTAAGGATATGAGCGATGATTCGACTGTTGCTCCATTGGCGTATCTTGTGCTCGATGAGTCTGGCGAGCCGATACATTGCGCTTCGTGGCCTGAGGCCTGCCATGAGCATATTAACGACGCAATAAACGAATATGCCCTTGTTGAAGCGGCAAAATGGAGGGTAATAGCTGTGGCGGAGGTTCCTTATGTTCGGGGATGATTTCTGGAAATTTGTTGAAAAACTGTTTTTCTTGCTTGTTTTTTTTGCGGTAATTGGCGCTGGAGCGCTGGTTTATTTTGGGTATCAGGTAATTACGGCCTAGCATAAGAGGAGATTGTTATGGGTAAGCGGTATAGGTCGCCAAAAGCTAAACCTGGCCAGATAAAAGCGCAGTGGGGCAAGGTTCCTCACGAGATACCTGGTATTTGTTACGCGTGGGGTGGGGGTGGGGCGAGCTGTGCTGACGTTAGGTTGCTAGATTATGCTCTTTCTGGAAGGAGATACAGCCCAATTGATAAGACCTGGAGTGATTCGTTTCTGGAAGAACTAGAGAAGCGAGGATATGACTTAACAACGCTCAAGTTCAGCGTCGAGAAAAAGGCATAACCCCAGTTAACAATCATTAACATGCTGTGATCGGTATTTAGCAACAAACAGCATTGCAGCGGCTGCGAAACGATGCCATAATAGCGTTACCAACACAAAAAAGGCTTAGGCATGCAATCAAAACCATGCGAAAGATGTGGCGAAGAGTTTACCAGAAGAGAGAGACTGTCTAATTCTCAATGGCAAAACAGGAAATACTGCTCTAAATCTTGTGCGGCAACTAAATTATCAATAGATAAAGACAAGGTAAGGTCTATGTATGTTGATGACTTAATGAGCAGCACACAAATAGCCGAATCAATCGGAACTAGCCCTACTCATGTTTTAAGGGTGCTGGCCAAGATAGGGGTTAAAACCAGAAGCGCCACGTTAAATAAGACACTTTCGCATTCTAGAGCTTGCGTGAGAGAAAAGCTCAGGAATAGCGCGACATCGAGAAAGCTTAGCGAGGCGGCTAAAGACAAGCTCAGAGCTTTAAGTGGAAAGAAAAACAGCGGATATATCTCAGGAATAACTTTAAACAAACATGGGTATTTGGTTTTTTCGAGATCAAGCTCTAATGGCGATCTCGCTGGCAAGGCATTACACGTATGTATTGCAGAATGGCTCTACGGCAGAAGGATGAAGAAAGGGGAGCATGTGCACCATATAGACGGCAATAAACTAAATAACCACCCTGAAAACTTAGCAATATTGAATCATTCAGATCACGCGAAATTACATACAGAGGACAGAGAGAATGGGAAAAGATCTAAATCAGTGTAACTTCATCGGGCGTCTTGGAAAGCCGCCGGAACAGCGTTTTTTGCCAAGCGGGCAATCAGTAGCAAGCTTTAGCATGGCGGTAGGTGACGATTTCCGCGATAAGCAGACCGGAGAAAAAGTAGAGCGCACCAACTGGATCAATGTGGTGATGTTTGGAAAAACGTCAGAGATCGCAGTGGAGTATCTCAAAAAGGGTAGCCGCATCCATTTAACCGGCAAGCTCACAAATCGGGAATGGGAGCACGACGGGCAAAAACATTACAAAACTGAGATTGTTTGCGATCAGTTTCAGATGTTGGACAGCAGAGAGGCGTCTAGTAGCGGATCAGGAGGCCAGCAAGGAGCGCCACAGGAACAGCAATCACGGCAGCAGCCAACGCCTTCACAACAGCAAAACAACAATAACGGGTTTGATGATTTCGATGATGACATACCCTTCTGATCGTAGGGTTATTAAATAATAGCACAAAATGTCGGGGGACAGGATGAGTAAATTAGATACAAAACAATTGGAGAAGTATGTTGATCAGGTAGAGAGCGAATTGCGATATATGGACATCTACAACGCGACTAGCAACGTTGCGTTCAAAATGATC
>Ga0180438_10001616_pt1 | contig 39674 bp, 30 predicted proteins | sample SS_ome_12_FD_132455 | JGI IMG/M metagenome (GOLD analysis project Ga0180438, IMG submission 132455) | Hypersaline lake sediment archaeal communities from the Salton Sea, California, USA - SS_3_D_2 metaG | ecosystem: Environmental > Aquatic > Non-marine Saline and Alkaline > Hypersaline >... | reverse complement strand
GGTATTCTCCATTCTTTCAATGCCAATATCCGACAGTTACATGACTACATATTGCAGCCCGAAATCGCCGTAACTGCAATGCTCCCTTGAATTTGCGGCAAGACAGGGAGGGGAACTTCGGTCCATACGGCCAGTTGTACGCCGAGCATGTAGACCAGCAGCCGAGCGTTCGGACTGCTCCGCACCGAGCGGACGAGTCGGGTGATCCGCAGCGGCGCGAGCGGCTCCGTCGGCGGCAGCGGCTCGCGAAGAGACCCCAGGAAGTAGGCCGAAGCCAGGCGACTGACGGCGGCGACGAGAAACAGGGCCGCGAATGCCCCCACCGCCTTTTCGCCGGCCCCGGCAGCGTGAAGCACCAGGCCGCCGCCGACAAAGCCGGCCAGCAGCCCCACCTGGCCGAGTTGGGATCGCCGGGCAAAGAACCGAGGGCGGAGCCGGGCGGGCACGAGCGACTCGATCCAGACGTTCCAGGCCGGCCCCGTGGCCAAGCCCGCCGCCCAGTAGACCGAAGCCACGGCAAACACCCACGTCAACGACATCCGGCCCAGCGAAGCGGCGGCAACCAAGGGAAGGAAGGTGAGCGCCTGGAGCACTGAGCAGCTCACCACCCAGACGCGGTACGAGCGAAGCCACCGAACGGCATACGGGGAGACGAGCTGCAGAACCGCGCCGGCAAGCATCGGCACGGTGGCGATCAGACCACAGGCGAGTTGATCGGCCGAGATAGCGAGCACAAACGCCGGCAGGTAGGTCTCACCGAGACCCACCATGAGGCTCCATGCCGTTCCGTCGGCGCAGGAGAGCCGAAGATCCTTGCGCGAGTACCTCACCCCTAAACTCCCCGCTCCGTGGGCTGGTCATGCGCCGGCTTCCGTTCGGGCGCGATAACAAGCCGCAGTACAAGTTGTTGTTTCTGGCAGGCATTATCTTTCGCAACAGGACTCAGCGGGCGCAAGGGGCGAACTCAGTCCAGAAACACTGCGGCGGCGACAACGGTCGTCCACAGTCCGGTCTTGTCGCCTTCGGCGGTCTGAACGCAAGCCCGTGTGTGGACGATCTTGCCCGACATGTGGTAAATCTCTTTGCGTTCGTCGTAGGCGGTCTCGGGATCGAACTCGATGCCCAGCGTGGTGGCGAGCATGGTGGCCGCCATGTCCTCGACCAGATCACGGAGCTTCGGTTCCGTCATACCGTAGCCATGGTGCTCGCTGATGTAGCCGTACTGATGCCCCTCGGCGGGCACGGCCAGGCCCACGCCGGCGCCAACCAACCGAGACGGCTCGTCGGTAGCGGCTTCGGCCAGCACCACGTAGGCCACCTGGCCTGGCTGCAGCTTGGCGACGCCCTGCTTTTGGGTAACGACCTTGCACCCCGGCGGGAAGATGCTGGAAACACGAACCAGGTTGCAGATCTCGATGCCGGCGGCTCGCAGGGCCAGCTCGAAGCTCTGCAGCTTCTTGTGGTGCTTTCCGACACCCTTTGTGAAGAAGACTTCTTTGGGTACGAGGGGTTCGGCCATGGCATATCCTTTCCCCCCGGGGGACAGCAATTCTCGTGCCCGTTCGGCGCGACGCGGCGGCGGGCCGCCGCTAGTGCCCCCGCAGGAACAGCTCGTAGACCGTCAGCACGATCTCCATGACGATGAGGATTACGATGTACCATTCCACCCGGAGGATCCGCCGGTCCTGGAGCACTTCTAGGGCGGTCTGGGCGGTTCGGGCGACCAACTGCAGCTTGCGCTCGACGGCTCGGTGACGCTCGCGGAGCTCGAACTCGTCCTCCAGGCGCGCGTAAAGGCGTTCCAGCTCGGGGTGGTCCCAGAGCAACTCGGGCTTTTCGGAGACCTCGGCCCGGCCGACCATTCGCTGCTCGCGCAACAGGGCCCCGCCGATGTGGGCGAGCATCTCGCGCACGCCTCTGCTCGCCCGGCCGCCCCGTTTCATCTCCAGGGCGCAGGGCTCGATGCGGTCGAAGTCCTGGGCAGCCATCGACTCGTAGCAGGCGAGCACCACGCTCGCACCCAGCACGTGGGCTACGAGCTGCAGCCGCTCGATGCTCGGCTCCTGCAGGAAGATCGTCTCGCTTTCGATACCCTCGGCGTGCTCCGTATCGACGCAGATTTCCACGCTCTCCCTTTCCGGTGTATCAGCCGGCTGGACAATTAGCGGCCGGAGCTGCTCCAGGAAGGCCGTCTGCTGGCTCGGCTCCACCCCGAAGAGGACCACGACGCCGTAGCGGAAAAGGACCGCCACGCCATCGCCCACCGAGACGGCCGCCGGCCCGGAGGCCAGCCGGTCGGCCGCCGGCAACGCCCGAACATCGATCCGCTCGCCGACCAGCACGGCCCGAGCGGAGAGGCTCCGCTTCTCGATAAGGGGCGAAGGGGCCGGCTCTTCGCGGCCCGACGCTCCGGCGGAGCCGCTGCCCGAACTACGTTGCGATTCCGACTTGCGCACGTTCGCCCTCCCTTTATCAGGGCTGCGCTGGGCAAACACCGTACCGCGCGGGGAGAATCGGGCCTCGGGGGCCACAGCCGCGGCAGCCAGCCGGGGGGGAGCCCCCGCGGGTCAGCGCCCGGCCAAGCTGGTCAATCCTTGTCCACGCGTCGAGAAAGGGACCAGGCATTCCTAGCCGGAGCGGCCCGACGGGTGCTTCGCGCAGAACATACCCGGTCCCTTCTTGGACGGGGCACGGCTTTTGCTCCAGCATAGTCGTCCTGCGTCGCCCCACGCTGTTAACGCTATGGGGTCCACGGGGCGCTCGGTCCCCGCGACCGGGCTACAGGCCGCCGCTCGAAAGGAACCGTCCTTGAACGCCTTTGGGAAATTCCTGCTTTGCCTTGCTGTTGGATTGTACCTGGTTTGGGCAAGTGCGGCGGCCGCCAAGCCGGACCGCGCCGATCCGATCGCCCCCCGGCAGTCGGAGACGCTCGACGGCCGGGTCGAGGATCGCGACCGGCTCATGCCCGACGAGTCTCGGTGGGATGATCCGCGGCAGCTTGCCGAACCGGGGATGGACGACGATCGGCGAGACCTTTCCGCGGAGCCAAGGGGCGAAGAGGCACCGGAGCCCGACCCGTGCGACGCGGACTTGGAGCAACTGGGGCGCACGCCCGTACTGCCGCTGGCCAGCGTGACGGGGCCGCTTCGCGTGCCGGGCGAGTTCGAGCCGCAAGAGGCGCTGCTGGTCACGCCGGGTCTGTTGGCCAAGGAGCACCCGGCCGTGCTGGCGGCCCTGGTCCGTGCGGTCCGCGATCGAGTTGACCTGGTGGGCGTGGTCGCCGACAAGAACGAGCAGAGCGCCGTGCGCAAGGCGCTGCGGAACCACCACCTGCCCCCCGACGCCGTTCGGCTTCTGCGTGTGCCCCACAACACGATGTGGATCCGCGATTATGGCCCGATTTTCGTGCGCCTGGGGGACGAGACGCGGGTGGCGATCGACGGCGACTATCCCGACGCGGGCCGGGGCGACGACGACCTGCTGCCCCACGCCATGGCCGACTTCTTCCGCGTCGAGCTGCACAAGGCGCCCATGGTGCTCGAAGGAGGCAACTTCCTCACGAACGGGCTGGGGCTTTGCATCCTGACTACCGCGTGTCTGGAGCGGAACTTCGCCGACCCCGACGCGGAAGGGCTCGTCGACGAGGTGTTTCGCGAGTGCTTCGGAGCCAGCCAGACGGTCATGCTGGAGCCTCTCTTCGGCGAATCGACCGGCCACGTCGACATGTTTGCCACCTTCACGGCGGCCAATACCGTAGTGATCGGCCAGTACGACGAGGCGGCGGACGCGGAAAACGCGCACCTGCTGGACCGCAACGCCGCGATGCTCGCGGGCTTGGCTACGCCGGCCGGGCCGTTGCGCGTGGTTCGCATCCCCATGCCGCCTGCGGAGGACGGCTGCCGGCGGACCTTCACCAACGTGGTCTACGCCAACGGGGTCTTGCTGGTGCCAACGTACCAGGGCGTAGACCGGCAGCTTCAGGCCCGGGCCATGCGGGTCTACCGCAGTCTCTTACCGGACTGGAAGATCGTGGCGATCGACTCGAGCCGGATCATCGACAACGGGGGAGCCCTGCACTGCATCACCGCCAACGTACCCAAGGGCAAGTCCGTGGTCACGGCTCCGCGCGGGACGGTTCGGCGCGGGCCCTCGCGCGCCCACCCAGCACACCGGCAGGAGCATCTGCGGCCGGTCCGCCCGGCGACTTCACCCACCGCTGCGGATTGGCACCAAACGTGCTCCCATTTTCCGACGAGCGATCCGCCGGTCGCGGGAGTCGATTGGCTCTCGGTCGGCGGAGCAGGCGGAGGGGTGGGAGATGAAGGTCAGTTTGCGGGTCCTCTATGGGTCGGAGCTGGGCCAGCAGGTCACGGTCCGCGGCTCGTCGTTTCTTATCGGCCGGGCCGCCGACTGCCAGTTGCGCCCCAACTGCCCGGCCGTCAGCCGGCACCACTGCGAACTGCGAATTGAGGGCGACCAGGTCGTCCTTCGCGACTTGTCCAGCAAGAACGGCACCTTTGTCAATGGAGAGCGGGTCGAAGCCGAGCGAACGCTCCGGGACGGCGACCGGCTGGCCTTCGGAATGCGGATGCTCGAAGTACACGTCGATCCGGACCTCGCGCCCATCGAGATAACTTGTGCGGAATCGCACTCGCGGCAGGCGGCAGTGGACGCCGGCTCGGCTCGCGAGCGCTGCGCCCCGGTTGCGGAGGCACTCGTCGTGTCGTCGGCCTAACGATCGGCGTCTGCCGATCCCGGTGAAACTCCGGTCAGGGTGGGCAATCGTTGTTCAGTTCGTCTTGGTTTGGTTGAGGGGGGCACCGCAACAGTCCTGCGGGCAAAGGAGTCGCCCATGTTGGTCCTATCGCGCCGCAAAGGCCAAACGGTCGTGTTGGACGGAGTCGGCCAGGTATCCATCAAGGTGCTGTCGGGACGGAGGGTCAAATTGGCCATCGAGGCCCCGCCGGGGGTCCGCGTGTTGCGCGAGGAGCTGATCCAGCGCCTTGCGGTTTCCCGGCCGCGGTGAGCGACGGCGAGCGGTTCGTCGGATCGAGCCGCCCCTTGGTCGGCGGCCGATCCGTGACGCCCGGTCGAAACTCAACGCGAGGTATTCGGATGACTCGTACACAGTGCAAGCCGTCGGCCGGCCGGGGCGAGCAGTTCGATTTCTCCCTGGCTCTGGCACGGTTGGACGGCGACACGGGCCTGCTGAAGCAGCAGATGGAGTCGTTTCTCCAGGATGCCCCGAGCGTGATGGCCGACGTTCGGGCTTCGGTTGCCCGGTGCGAGGCCGAGGCCCTGCGGTTCGCCGCGCACCGGCTGAAGGGCCTGGCCGCCGGTCTCGACGCGGAGCGGGTCGCCGAGTGCGCCGCGAAGCTCGATTCGATGGGACGCGACGGGGCCCTCCACGAGACGGTGGCCGCCTGCGGCGAGCTGGAGGCGCACGTCGAGACGCTGCAAAAGGTGCTGCGCGCGTACCTTGCCGCGCATTAGGCTTCGTCTTCGTCGGTCTGCACGACCCGTTCCAGGCTGATCCCGTGCTGCCGCATCTTCGAGCGGAGGGTGGTTCGGGTGATGCCGAGGATCTTTGCCGCCCGGACCTGGTTGCCGGCCGTGCGCCGCAGCACCCGGGTGATGACCTGGCGTTCGGCCAGGGCGATCACCTCGTCGTAGAGCCGGTCGGTCCCCTCGCGGCAGTGCCGGTCGACGAGCTGTTCCCAGTCGGTGACCGCGCCGGACGGGGCCGCGCGGGCTTCGGCGTCCCCGTGGCGAAGGTTGTCCGGCAGGAAGTCGGCCAGCAGGACCGGTCCGGCCGTTTGCAGCACCGCCCGTTTGAGCACGCTTTGCAGCTCGCGCACGTTGCCCGGCCAGGGGTACCGCTCGAGCAGGTCCATGGCCTCGGGCGCGACGCCGCGGACCTCCTTGTCCAGCTCGCCGTTGCTCCGCCGCAGGAAGTGGTCGATCAGCAGGGGCAGGTCCTCGCGCCGGGCACGCAGCGGCGGCAGGGCGATCGTGTAGATGTTCAGCCGGTAGTAGAGGTCGGCGCGGAAGCTCCCCTGGGCAACCATCCCCTCGAGGTCGCGGTTCGTCGCGGCGATGATCCGCACGTCGGTGGCGATCGTCTGGTTGCCGCCGAGGCGCTCGAACCGCTGGTCCTGGAGCACGCGGAGGATCTTGCTCTGCAGCGACAGGGGCATGTCGCCGATCTCGTCCAAAAACAGGGTCCCGCCGTGGCACTGCTCGAACTTGCCGATCCGGCGGCGGTCGGCGCCGGTGAACGCCCCGCGCTCGTGGCCGAACAGCTCGCTCTCCAAGAGCGTCTCGGGGATGGCCGCGCAGTTGACCACCAGGAACGGCCCCTCGGCCCGGTTGCTGTGCTGGTAAACTGCCCGGGCGACCAGCTCCTTGCCGGTGCCGCTCTCGCCCTGGATGAGCACGGTGACCGTCTGCGGGGCGACGCGGCCGATCGCCTTGTAGACGGCCTGCATGGCCAGGCAGCGGCCCACCAGGGCGTCGGCCTCGGCGGGAAGCCGGCCCGGCTCGGGCCCCAGCGAGACGGGGTCCCCGCTGAGCCGCCCGATCTCGAACGCTCGGCCGACCAACCGCCGTACTTCAGCGTAGTCGAGCGGCTTGACCAGGTAGTCGAAGGCCCCCAGGCGCGTGGCCTCGATGGCCGTGTCGCTCTCGCTGCGGTGGGTGGTCAGGATCACCGGCACTTTGGGATCGCGCTGGTGGATCTCGCGGAACACGGCCAACCCGGGCCGGTCGGGCAGCAGCACGTCGAGCACCACCGCGTCCGGCTGCCGTTCGTCGAACGTCGTCAGGCCCGCGGCCGCGGTGGTCGCCGTGACCACCTCGACGCCGTCCTCCCGAAAGATCCGGGAAAAGACGTTCGACACCGAGGGTTCGTCGTCGACGACAAGCAGCGTGGGCATGGCGGGCGTAGTGGGGTGGTACGGCCTGGGGACTGTCCCCTTCCACTTCGGCGACTGATCGCCCCTATTCTGACCGCAAGCCCGTGAACACGCAAGCAGACTCCTGTCGCGCGTGCGGCAAGGCGCTATGGCAAGCTCGTACCGGAAGAAGCTGCCGCGAGCGCCTCGGCGAGGTCCCGCTGCAACTGCGTCCAAGGTCGGCCGCCCCGGCGGGGCCAACGCTGGTTGACCTCCAGCTCGATGCCGGCGTAGCGCTGCGGTCCGAAACGGCGGCGGAGCCAGGTAGTCAGGCCGTTGGCCGTGCCGCGGTAGGGATAGTTGCGGCGAACCGAGAGATCGGGGCGGCGCACACCGAGAGTCTTCTGCCAGGCCAGGCAGAGGTCCTGTTCCGACGGCCGCGACGGATCGTAGAGCAGCCCCACGTCGGCCCGGCGAGGCGATCCGTCCGGAACCGGCGTGAACGTGTGGACCGAGACGTGCAGGACCCGGGCCCCGCGTCCGGCCGCCTCCTCGACGAGCGACTCCACCCGGCGCCGGTACGTCCCCCAGTAACGTTCGAAGATCGCCCGACGTTCCGCGGGATCGAGCCGGGCGGTGAACTCCGAGTAGAGCCCCGGGTGACCGGGCGAACGGTTCAGGTCGACCAGCAGCCGGGTGACGGTGGCGGTGACGCGCGGGGCCCCAAGCCGGGCCGCCAGCCGCCGGGCCAGCTCCAGGGCACCGCGGTCAAAGGCCCGATGGCTCGCCAGCACCCGGCGGGCCCCCGTGAACAACCCCGCATAGCGGGCGGGCACGCGGTTGCCGCCGTGCTCGCAGGTGACCACGGGGAACCACGGCCCGACTCCCGCACAAAGACCGCCGGCGACTTCATTCACCGAGGAACATCCTCCCTTGCCCCAGACACTCGCACAACCGGCTGTACACCGACCAAAGCCGCCCGGGCGAGGCGTCGCCGCCCAGCGCGGCCACAATCCGCCGGGCCAGCGGGCCGTGGCGGAGGATGCCGGCCAGGGCGTCGGCCCAGGGCGGCTCGCCGCCGGGCGGCCACCGGCAGAGCGTTTCGCAAAGATGGTGCCACAGCTCGCCGGCCGTACACTTCTCGCCCGGGAAGTTGAACAGGGCCAGGTAGCCCCGGTCGGCGATCACCGCCCGGTCGGCCTCGCGGATGGCCGCCAATAGCAGGTCGGCCAGCGGTTCCGTGGCAAACGACGCCTGGGCCGTGAAATCGGCGAGCCGCTCCTCGCAGAGCGCCCGCACGACCCCAGCCACCGCGGCGCACACGGCCACGTCGGCCGCGGGACACTCCTGCATGTCCAATAGCCGGATCTCGACCGCCCCGCGGTCGAACCGGGCGATCGCCCCGCGGGAGTTGAGGAACTCGTGCTGCAACGTCCCCTCGGGGTCAAAGGGCCGGACGTCGCCGTACATCCGCCCGAGGATCCGCCGTTCGTACTCCGCCCGGGTGAAAACCCGCTCGGGGACCACTGACCCGGTGATCGAGGGAATGCGTGCCGCGTTGCTCCGGTAGAAGTCCAGCCGGGTGTCGAGGATGCCGTTCAAGCGGCCGTCCACAACCGGCGTGCTGGCGGCCAGCGCCGGCAGGATCGGCAGCACGAGGCGCACGGCCGCGTGCAGCTTGCCGAACTCGGCGTCGTCGGCAAACGGAAGGTTGAGGTGGATCGCCTGGAGGTTGGCCCAGCCGTGCCCCCGGCAGTCGAAGATCCGGTGGTACGCCTGATAGATCGGGCTGTACTCGTGGGGCCAAAGCCGCATTTCGGTGGCCGGGTCCATCCAGGGGTGCATCCCCGTGGGCATCAGCTTCCCCCCGAGCGGCCCGAGCAGCTCGCCGATCCGCCGGACGTGCTCCTGGAACCGGCGGCCCAGCCCGTCCAGCGTCTCGGCCGGGCCGTTGGTTTTCATCTCGATGACGTGCAGCACCAGCTCGTTCGACCAGGCCACGTCGCCCAGCTCGACCTCCGATTCGTAGGATTCGGCCACGGAGCGGAGCAGCTCGTCCGCCACGGGGAGCACGCAGAGGTCGTCGGCGTCGACGATCATGTACTCCAGCTCGACGCCGAATGCCTCAAACAGGTGCAGCGGTTGAGGATCACTCATAGCCGGCGGCCCAGGCCTTTCGCTGCTCGATCCGCCGGAGGAAGAAGCTCATCACGCGGCGGTAGAGCTCCCCCTTGAGCACGGCGTCCTCCACGCCCGCTTCGACGTTCGGGTTGTCGTTGACCTCGATGACGTAGAACCGGTCGCCCGACTGCTTCACGTCCACGCCGTACAGGCCGCTCCCGATCAAGTTGGCCGCCTTTAGCGCGACGCGAACCGCCCGGCCGGGGGCCAACTCCACCGGGATCGTCTCCCAGGTCCCGTAGCGGTGGCTCCCGTGGGCCTTGTGGTTGATGATCTGCCAGTGGCGGCGGGCCATGAAGTACTTGCAGGCGAACAGCGGACGCCCGTCGAGGATCCCGATCCGCCAGTCGAACGTCGTGGGCAGAAACTCTTGGGCCACGACCAGGTCGGACCGGGCCAAGAGCCGCTTCATCTCGGCGCACAACTCCTCGGGCGTCTCCACCTTCGTCACCCCCAGCGAGAACGAGCTATCGGGCTCCTTCAGCACGCAGGGCAAGCCGATCTCGTCGGCCACCGCGGCGACGTTGTCGCGGTGCACCACCAGGGTGTGCGGGATGGGCACCTTATGCCGGGCCAGCAGCTCGGCCAGGTAGACCTTGTTCGCGCACTTGACGATCGACTCCGGGTCGTCGATCACCACCAGCCCCTCGGTGGCCGCCCGACGGCTGAAACGGTACGTGAAATGGTTCACCGCCGTGGTTTCGCGGATGAACAGGGCGTCGAACTCGGCCAGCCGTGCGTAGTCGTCGCGGGCGACGAACTGGGCGGCCAGCCCGACCGACTCGGCGGCCTTGACGAACCGCGCCAGCGCCTTCTCGTCGGACGGGGGCTCCGGGTCGCCGGAATTGCAGAGGATGGCCAGGTCGTAACGGGCCCGGACCCGGCGCCGCACCCGACCGCCGCGCCCGGCGAAGTGCTCCGTGGCCGTCTGCACGACGAAATCGCGGTGCGACTCGGGCACCTCGCTGGCGGGAATCGCCGTCAAGCTCCTAAGCTGCCACCGCTTGTCGCGGACGAACTGGGCCCGAAGCAGCGGGGCGGGAAACTGGTTGAACAGGTTCAGCGCCAGCCGCCGGTATCGCTTGGCCAGGTTCCGTCCGAAGTAGATACTCAGCGCGAACCGCTTCGACTGGATCGGGGCCAGGCTCTTCTGGATCAGCTCGTCCAGCTCCTCGGAAACCAGCCGCACGATGGCCTGGCTCTTCATGTCCTGGATGGCCGTCACGCTGGGCAGGGGCTTGTGGCCCCGGGCTTCGGCCAGCAACGACACGTAGTAGCCGGCCGTCTGGTAGCGGTACGAGCGGCAGAGGTTGAACACCTTCGCCCGCCGCATCACGCTGAACTCGGGCCGAGTGAGGTACGACCGGGCGTCGATCACCTCGACGTTCGGCACGTGGAACGGCCACAGGGCCGGGTCATTGACCACGATCAGGATCGCCACGTCGCCTCCTTGGCTGCGTCTTGCTCGGCTGGAGAATCAACAGGTTCGCGTCGTAGGTAAGCGTCCCCAGAAGAATCGCGCACAGCACGCGATCCACGTTGACCAGGTAGGGCTGGCGGAGACCCAGCGGGTTCGGCTTCAGCGGGTCAGCGACCAGAACGCTCCGGCTCGCCGGGTCGTAGCCGCACAGGACCACGAAGTGGCCCGCCGGAGAGCCCCGCACGTCGTCCGGGTCGAAGTTCGGGCCGTGCTCCCGCGCGGTGCGGTACAGGTACGTCGCGCTCAGCCCGGTCAAGATCGGCAATTCTCGCTTGAGGTGGTTGCGAATCAAGCCGGTGGTGAGGTCCTCCATGGAGATCTCTCCGCCGCGCTGGAGGAACTCCAGGTAGGCGTCGGTGGCCGTCTGGAGCTTGGGCTTGTCCTTGGCCGCGGCTTGGGCGGCCAGCTTTTCCGCCAGCTTCCCTGCCAGCGGCCCGGCCCCGGGCGAAAACCACGTGGGGTCGAACATCTGCAGGTCGTACGTGTAGAGCCTGGCCCGAAACCCCTGGCGCAGGGCATGGCACCCCAAGAGCACCGCGAGCGTCCCCCCCTCGGCCAGCCGGGGAACCTCCTCGATCATCTGCCGCAGAGGGAGAACGTGTCCATGGTAGGCGTAGACCGCCTGTAGGCAGGTTGGGCCGCAGGTGAAGTCGTCCGGCTGCGGCAGGATCTCGAATTGAAGCCTGGTTTCCATCGAGCGATGGTCGCCTTTCCCTGGCAGCCCTCCGCCGACCGTTGCGCGCCAACCACCGATGCCGCAGCGATTCCCGTTCCCACTGCTCAACAGGGTTTCGTGGTGGCCCGACAGACACTGGTGCAAAGACGGTGCCAGAATCGGCAACAGGCGGGAGACCTCGAATCGGCGGCTCCGGTCTTTCCGCGAGGATTGTGCGACAAAGCGCGGGCAATCCCCTGAGGACAAACCTGCTTCCATCCACCTCGGCGAGTGGACAGACGTTGACCAGTCCGATCAAGAACTGGGCTAACGATCATTCCGTGGCGTACACCCCGCGCGGGTGCCCAAAGCACACACAAAAGTGCGGCCGCGTCCCCCAGTTGCCAGGTCCGGCCCGGATGCTCGCTGAGAATTGGGACGCGATTCAGACACTTTTCCCGCCAGCCCCCCGCCAGAGTGATAACTCGTCTCCGCACCGACTCGTTGCGCGAGTCGGTCCGCACCACCGCCCGCGGTTCTGGACCGGGCGCTCCCCTGCGCTTTACAATACGCACGTGGATGCCCACCACTTGACCTGCCTGATTGATCGGGGGCGCGCCGCCGAGTACCTGGTATCCCTCCCGATCGTCCAAGAAGTACGTGATGTGCGTATCGCGCGCCGACTCGATTGAATGCCAAGCCGGTGACATTCTTGGTGTGACCCCTAACCGACGTAACGACCTTGCCGGAGTCGGCCTCCCAAAGCACGACGGTCCTTCCGGTCGCGGCGGCGATCCGCTTGCCGTCCGCAGAGACTACGGAGCCCCCCTATGGGTTGGAGCGGGCGCGCAGGTATCCGCCACGGCCCCACGCGCGGCGAGGCAGGTAACCAGCGATGCCGTTGCGGCACTGTTGCCATTGCGGAGAAGCTCGTCATCGTTCCTGTCCTCCACTTGGCGGAAAAAGGACGTCACTGATTGTGGCAACTTGGGCAGGGCCGGGCTGCCCGCGCTGTCGTCCTTGATCGCGTCGAGCCGGCTGAGTACGTCGGCGTCGCTGGCGGACGTGCCGTACGTGTAATGGACCAGCCGGTTATTGGGGTAGCGGACCGACGTGGGCCGCAGGCCCTTGGTGATCTCGCCGGGGACCTCGGTCTCGTCGTAGCCGTACTCCACCTAACGGGTCCCCGGAATCATGCAAGGTCATCTGTCCGTTTCCTCGGGAAACAGCTTCGTCGCCTTGCCGGAGAGCATTCGGAACCGCAATTCCTTGAACTGGGAGGACGTGTAGAAGGACGTTCCCAGTTCCACGGCTCCCGGGCGCATGACCCGTCCTTGCCCGATCTGCGACACCGGGCCGGCCCATTGATAGATGACCTGATCGTCGCGGCGGACCTCGACGGCAACGCCGTTGCCGATCCCGACCACCTTGCACGAGATGCCGTACTCGGTGCCGATGTTCATCGAGACGTCGCCCAGTGCTTGGGGGCGCGGCTGCAGCCCGCCCAAATAGATCGTGGCCGTGGGCGACTCGGAGTTCCCTCTGTCTCCTCGCATGTGAAGGGTGATCGCCCTGTTACGAAGAACGGGCAACATGATCGCGGTAGTCTCTTTGGCCCTGGTAATCGTAACCCGGGTTTGAAGCTCATAGCTGCCCTGGACGGCCAGGGGAAACGAGACCGCGGCCCAGCGCTTTCCTGCGGCGAACGACGCGACCTCGCCGTCCCATTTCCAGCTTGCGTCCTTCGTATCGCGGTCCGCTTCAACCAGGGGCGGCAACAGGATCCACGGCTGCGGCTTCAGATTCAAGCGGGCGAAGGGGTCCTTGGCGCGGGGCTGGGGCCGAGTGGGGGGTGTGTCGTCGGTGGCGGCCGGGGCGGGCTGCCCTTCGGGAGACGGCCCGGCCGTGGCGACCTGCCCGCCGGAAGCCCGCAGCGCCGCCACCTCCTCCATCCGCTTCCGAACCTTCAGCTTCTCCAGCATGGAGCTGAGCTGAGGACCGGCCCTTTCGTACCAGTGGCCCGCCCGGAGTAAGCACGAGTCTCTTTGCCGTCCCGTCTTCGTCTCGGCCAAATCCCACCAGGCGTCGCCCAGGGCGGCTTGGGCCTCCGGCGACGTGGGCTCTTCCAGCTCCTTGGCGGCGACCGCTTTGAGCGCCGGGTCGTCTCCCCGGGCGAGCATCGGCAGGCCCGCGCCCCAGTCGCGCTGGACGAGGCAGCGGAACTGGCCCACCGTCCGGTTGGCCGCCGGGTCGTCGGGCTGCTCGGCGAGGACGGTCAGGGCCGGCTTCACCTCGTTGACGTAGAGATCGGCCAAATCGTCGGCCTCCTTGACGCGGTCGACGATCCGCTTGACGAAGTCCGCGTCGCGCGTCCTTCGTGCGGCACTGACCGCCAGGCCGCCGAGGCGCTGGGCCTCCCGCGCCCGGCCCGCCAGCACGAGGTCGTCCAACAAAGGGACGATCTGTGCGGCCAAGACTCGGTTCTCGTCTCCCCGCGCCCTCTTGGCCATGCTATCCAGGGCAGCGACGCGAAGCGCCGCCCCGTCCACCTCGAACGTCACCTCCATCCGGTCCACGGCCTGCATCGCCCGGGCGGCGTCGCCGGCCTGCACGCTCACCTCCAGGGCGATGCGCAGCAGCACGTAGACGGCCGGTGGCTGCTTTGCCTCGGCCGCTTGGGCGATCAGCACCCCGGCGAACTCGCCCAACTTCTCGGGCGACCCTTCGGCCTTCTTGTACTCCTCGCCAAAAACGTCCTTGACCAACGCCCGGGCCTCGGCCTGTTCCGTCTCGTCGGGGATGGGGAGCTTCCCAGACGGCTCGACCGCCGGCGGAGCGGCGCCGGGCTGCCCTTCCCCGGGAACGGCCGGTGGTGCAAGCGCGGGCGACGCCGGGGGCGACACGGACCCGGTCCCCGCCAACGGTGGGCCGGACTCCGGCGGCGGCACGTTATCGTCCGGGAGGAAGGCCCAGTTGCCGAACCGGGAAGCGTCGGCAAAGCCCCGCGACGGCACGTACTCGTCGAAATGCCACAGCCCGACCGTGTTCGCGTCCGCCGTGAAGGGCGCCCCGGGCACGGCATCGATCGGCCGCACGACGTTGGAGATCCGCACCTCGTCGATCAGCCCGCTGCAGACGAACTTCGGCGCGCTTCCTTCCAGCGTGGAGCCGAAGACCATCGACCCGCAGGGCCGGGAAGGGTCCGCTTTCTTGCTGACTTGGGCCGAGAGGGCCCGGCGGCCGTCGACGTACAAGCCCAGATCGGTCCCGTCGAAGGTCATCGCCAGGTAGTGCCACGAGCCGTCGCTGATGACGGTGTCGGACACGTGCTTGGGCGGCCCGTAGCCGGTGAACCAGAGGTGGAAGTTCCCCCACTTCTCGTGACAGTAGACGGTCCAAAGGCTCGGGGCCCAGCCGGGCTCCGTACCGGGTCGGGCCATGCCGTTGGAGAGCAGCGTCTGGTGGTAGCGCTCTAGGTCCACCTTGGCCCAGAATTCCACCGTCAGCGGGACCGGGGGCACGGTCCACGAGGCCACCAGCCCCGCGTCGGCCGGACGCAGTGCCTTGCCGAATCGCCCCTCGTCGAGGAACACGGGCGTTTGGCTGCCCGTCGCCATGCCGAAGTCCGTGCGCGGCGGGGGCGACGGCTCGGCGGTCAGCGGGTCCTGCTCCGGGCCCTCTGCCGGCACGGGCCGTGCCGGATTCCCCGGCTTGCCCGGCTCGTCGGGGGAAGGCGGCAGGGGCGCCTGCTCCCCCGCGTCGTCTGCGGGAGGGGGCGGCGGCCGCCTGTCCGGCGGCGCCGGTGGCCGTGTGTCCTCGGGCGTCGGCTCCGCGCCCGCTGCGAGCTGCGAGCCGCCCGGCTCCGAGCCACCCGGCTGCGGCTCAGGCGTCGGTTCCGACCCGCCGGGAAGCAGCAAGAAACACAACAGGATCGCGCCGGCCGCGGCCACGCCCGCAACGACCCATATCGCGCCGGACGGTCCCTTGCGCCGCCGCACCGCGGGCTGGGCACCAGCGACGATGGCCGGCTGCACGGGGGCTTGACCATGCGCCGGGACGGAGGCCGCCGTCTGCTCCAGCGGAGTGCCCACGGCGAGCCTCCGCTTGGTCATGGCCTGGCGCAGGCGCTCGTCGTAGGCGGCCTTCTTCCCCGGATTGAGCAGGCAGACCCGCGCCTCGGCGATCTCGTTGAGCAGCTTCTGCGAGAGGGCCCCGTGCGGCCCGGTCTGAAACGACCGCACGTGGGCCATTCGCTGGTCGGCCGCGTTCGAGATGACGTCGGGGTCCGACTCGAACAGGGGCACCCCGAGGAGCTGGTAGTAGTTGTAGGGCCGGTCCTCGGGCCGGAGCCCGAGCCACTTGCGGTACGCGTCGAAGCCCTGAAAGGAAGGTTGCTCCGTTCCAGCCATGGTTACCTCGCGAAGATCAGAAAAGCGGGGCCGCCTCTCCCGAGAGCATCCTCAGTCGTAAATCTGTGAACCGTGACGTCGTATAGTAGGCCGTTTCCAGTTGCACAGTTCCCGGCCGCATCTGGCTCCGTTCTGCGACTTGGGCTACGTCGCCGGCCCACTGGAAGAAGACACGGCCGTCGCGACGGACCTCAATGGTCACCTTGCTCCCCTCGGCGAGGACCTTGCACGACAGGGCGTACTCGGTGCCGATGTCCATCGAGGGGTTGCCTCGCGGCTCGGGCTCCGGCTTCAGCCCCCTGAGCCGGATCGTGGCCGTGGGCGACGCCGTGTTCCCACGGTCGCCCTTCATGTCGACGACAACCGCCCGGGTGCCGGAGATCGGCAGGCAGATCGCCGTCGTTTCCTTGGCCCGCGTGATGGTGACACGCGTCTGGAGCTCATAGCTGCCGGCAATCCGCACGGGAATCGAGACCTTGGCACGCGGTTTGCCCGAACTGAAGGCCGCCGAGTGGCCGTCCCATTTCCATCCGGCGTCCTGCAAGTCATGGTCCGCTCGGACCAGCGGGGCCAGGGCGATCCATCCATCCTCGTCGCAAGTCAAGCCAGGGGTGGAGACGTCGCCGTGGGGCTCGGGCAGCAGGACCGGGGCGCCGGGGCCGGGCGGTTCCTCGGGTTTCGCCGCGGTGGAGGTGCCCGGCTGCCGCGCGGGCGACTCCATCGTGACTCTTACGGCCACCCGGCCGCCCCGCGAAATGGTGACCAACTGCGTCTTAATCGGCTTTCCGCCCTTGACGGCGCGGAACCGGTACTTGCCGGGACGCAGGCGCAGCTCTTCGACGCCCGCTCCGCTGATGCTGACGTCCTCGCCGTCGATCGACACCTGGACGTTGGGATCGTCGACCTCGATGACGAGTGTCCCTTCCCCCGCGGCGATGCGAATCACCGTAGCTGCCAGCCGGGTCACGCCCGTGGCCTCGGTGACGCCCAGGCTGCCGACGAGGACCAGCAGGACGAGCGCCGCAGTGGCCCAGAAGCGGCGTCGTGAAGGGCTCCGGCGTGGCGCAGGCGCGTCGTCCACTCCTGAGTCGGGCACCCCTGTCCTCGCTTGGGCCAAAGTGCCCTCGGCGACACCCACCGGTCCGGGCGGCGGCGTGCTCGTCGGATGCTGGAGCCAGGCCAGGTGTCGCCCCAACACATCGGCCACTTCCTGCGCGGTCTGGAACCGCTCGTCAGGGTCCTTGGCCAGAAGCCGATCGACGATCGCAACCAGCGATTCGGGGATCTCCGGGGTGACTTCGCGGATAGGCCGCGGGGTGTCGTCGCAGACACGCCGCAGGACAGCGACGGTGGTCTCGGCGCGGAAGGGCGCTCGGCCGGTACACATCGCGTACAGCACACAGCCCAAGCTGAACAAGTCGCTGCGATGGTCGAGGGGTTTTCCCTGGGCCTGCTCCGGTGACATGAACAATGGTGTGCCGGCGACATCGCCCGTGCGGGTGATGGACACGTCGTCCACCGCCCGGGCCAGGCCGAAGTCGGTGATCTTCACCCGCTCCACGCCGTTTTCGAGCAGGATGTTGCCCGGCTTGACGTCGCGGTGGATCAAGCCCTGGCGATGAGCGGCGGCCAGTCCCGCGGCGATCTGCGACCCGATGCGGAGAATCTCTTCCCGCTTCAGGTACCCGGCACCCTCGATCTTCTCTCGAAGCGACGGCCCGTCGATGCACTCCATCACCAGGTAGGGCGTCCTCTCGCACTGGTCGACGGCGTGGATGCTGACCACGTGCGGGTGGCTCACGGCGGCGGCCGCCTGAGCTTCACGCAGGAACCGCTTCCGGGCCGTAGGGTTGGCGGCGAACTCCGGCGCGAGAACCTTGATCGCCACCACTCGGTTCAGCTTGGGGTCGTGGGCCCGCAACACCACGCCCATGCCGCCGCGCCCGATCATCTCGATCACTTCGTACGGTCCCAGCATCCCCAGCCGGCCGGTTGCATCGCACGGCTCGAGGAAGTCGAGCGAAACCTCCTTCGGGGCCGGGTCCGGCGCACCTTCACGATCGGTGAGCGCATTCACAGCTCCAGTCGGGCGTTCCCCCACGATGGGGTGGTCGAGGAAGCTGCCCAAGCCCTCCTGCTCCAGCAGAAGTCCCTCGACGCTGCGACGCATTTGCGCATCGCCGGCACACGCTTCGTCCAGGTAGGCAGAGCGCTCGGCTTCCGCCTCCTTCTGCAAAGCGTTGGCAAAGATCTCTCGCTCATTCATGGCTTTGACCTGACCGGTGTCGCCCCCCCTCCACTGACAATGCGTATTCCGGCAGCAAATACTGCAAAGATTTTCGCAACAACAAGCCGGCGCCGCTTGTCGATCAGTCGTCTCGCAACTGCCGGTGCAACCACGACCGCGCGTAAGTCCAGGCGTAGTAGGCGGATCGGGACGACATCCCGAGGGCTTTCGCGGCCTGGTCGTTCGTAAGTCCCGAGAAGAAACGGAGCTTGACCAGTTCGGCCGCGACCGCATCGACCTCCGCCAGTTGGCTCAACGCTTCGTCCAAGGCCAACAGTTCATCCGCCCTGTCCGGAGCTGCAAATCTCGCCTCATCGAGAACATGGCGTTTAAACCCGCCGCCTCGCTTGGAACTTGCCTTTCGGCGAGCCCGTTCCACGAGAATCCGCCGCATCGCCTCCGCGGCGGCGGCAAAGAAGTGGCCCCGCGAGTCCCAGTGCTCCGCAATCATGCCAGTCCGCCCTGACCGCAGTTTCGGACCTGGTGTAACCTGCGGAGGCGCGGAAGCCGAGGGGTTTTCGACGCCGGCAGTTTCAGGCAGAGATGGCGGTGACGTACCGCGTCGGCAATCCGCGTCGGGCCGAACAGGTGTTTGGCTGGGGACGCGAGGCGGTCAATACGGGGCTGAACGAGCTCCGCACCGGGACTCGCTGCGTTGAGAACTTCTCGGCACACGGCAACGCAGGCATACGTGCTTCGGGCGGGCGATTCGGCCGACCTGGACATGGCCGGGGACTATACCCTCGAAGCATTCGTGTTCCCCCAGCCCGAGCACACCCAGGAGTGGCACCGATTCGCCTCGAAGTGGTTCGGCGGGGGGGCCAGTATCACTTCTCGATTCGCAAGGCAAACGACGGCCTCGAACTGTTCATGAACTGGTCCAACGTCTTCGAGTCCGGCACGGGTCAGTCGGCGAACGTGCCGGCCGGCCAGTGGTCGCACGTCGCCTTCACCGGCGATTCGACGGCCAATAAGACCGAAATGTGGTACAACGGCACCGCCGTGGGCTCGACGAACTACGTTGCGATCGGCGGCGGCACGTCGCCGCTCGAGCTGGGCAACAAGCTGGGCGATAGCACAACCCTCCAGTACTCCGGCCTGATCGACGAGTTCATCATCCACGACGAGGGCAAAGACGCTACGTACATGCAGGGCCGGGCTGCTGGGCTTGGGCCTCGGCGCTTGGCGGCGCCGCAACGGGGCTCGCTGAGCAGCTCAGGGCGAGCGCACGTCGTACTCCAGCTCGATCGCGTCGGAGCCCGGCTCGACCGTAAGCGACCAGCCGCCATGCTCCTGGTCGCCGTACTTTTCGGGCAGGTGGCTCTCACCGTCCGGCTCGCCCATGCCGGGCGCCTTCTTCCAGCACACGACCGTGACGGCGTAGCGTCCGGGCATCAGTCCGTCGCCCGGCTCGAACGTGCCCGCGGTGAACTCCCCGTCGGTCTCGAAGGGGGCGGTGCCCGGGCGCTTGGGGAAACCGGGGGCCGCCTCCAGGCTGGTGAAGTAGATCATGCCCGGGCCGGGCATGGGGCCGCCGTCGAGCGTGATCTTGCCCCGCACGCTGACCCGCCCCGGCCGGCCGTCGCCGCAGCCCGGCAGCAACCACGTCGCCGCCAGGGCCAACACGAAAAAGGGACCTGGTTTGTTTTGTGCAAAGCACCCTTCGGGCCGTCTGGGCAAAACAAACCAGGTCCCTTTTTCAGAGAGCTTCGTGTTCAAGTCTCGATCCCTCGTAGCCACAGGCGGCTCGCCCGTCAGAATTACGGCAGGCTGACCGGCTCGTTGCCGGCGCGGGTCCCCAGCTCGTTGTAGAGCTGGAAGTCGATTGTCTCCATGACAAAGTGAACGCTGGCGTCGGCCATGGCGAACTGGGCGCCGCCGGGGTGCAGGCTCTTGAAGCCGCTCGTGGAGGCCCAGAAGTTCGGGCCGTGGCCGCCGTGCACCCCGTTGTCGGTCACCATGGTATTGATCGGGATGTTCGTGCTGGACACGGGGAAGTTGGGGCAAAATGCCCCGTTCCAGATATAGTGGGCCGGCAGCGTCTCGCCGACCATGAACGTGTTCGTCTGCCCGTCGAGGATCTGGAGGAACTTGATGCCTTTGGGGTAGCGGGCGATCACGCCGGCAAACGAGCCGTGCGGCTGGGTCGAGCCGTCGGGCTGCCGGCAGCGGCCCACGTGACCCCACGAGCCCAGGTTGCACCCCTGGCAGCACCAGTTGGTCGGGTCGCCCACGCGCGACGGCCGCTGCATGTCCGGCGGGCAGAACGGGCAGCCGTCCACGTCCGTGGGACCCATGCACCCGGGGTACGAGAGCATCGCGCTGGCGAACGGGTTGGTCTGGGCCGTTCCATAGGGGTTCTGGCCGCAGTCGCCGCGGCCCTCGAGCACCGGATCGGTCGATTGCGGGTCGCTGGGGCAAAGGTACGTGGGCACCGGCGTAGTGACGGCGGGCTCGTTGACCGGATCGCGCATCCCGCGCGTGAAGTCGAACTGGTCGAAGTGGTTCTGCCGCTCGATCTGCGGCAGGATGAACGCGGCCCAGGTGCCCGCCCGCTGCGTGTCGATCGGGTAGCCGCTGCCAAACGGGAGCATCCCGTGGACCGTGTGGTAGTTGTGCAGGGCCAGGCCGACCTGCTTCAGATTGTTCGCGCACTGGCCCCGGCGCGCGGCCTCGCGCGCCGCCTGCACGGCCGGCAGCAACAGCGCGATCAGGATACCGATGATCGCGATGACGACCAACAGCTCGACCAAGGTAAAACCGCATCGGGCACGTCGAGCAGCCGCCGGCGACATGCGAGGGCTCCACGGAAAGGCTGCAACCCGAGGCCCCCGCGGATGCCTGCGACGGCCTCCAGAGTGACCCTATCAGAAAGCCCGGCGGATGCCAAGCGCAAGCTCAACCTCGGCCAGCGAGGGGTTGTTCGGGCGGCCCGGATGCCCCCAATAATTACACGGCAATACCCCCCATGCATGCCATTCCGAGCGAATTTTCCCCCTAGAGGATGGGCTTGGAACTTGGCTGCCAGGAATCGGGTACGAACGGCGGAGTAACGAGCGAGGTAATACTTCAGCCATCGGGAAACGTTCCGCACGACGGCCTTCCAAGACCAGATCCCTTTCCCCATCGTCAGCCACCCTTGCCGGGGTCGGGCGGCGAAACAGTTCTGACTCCTTCTTCGCAGAGCCACTTCACGGGGAACCGAGTGATCTGGGTCGTGGACAGCCCGCCGGTGCGGCGGTCGCCGGCGCAGTGGCCCAAGAGGACGTGGTCGGCGGTGAAGTGGACGGCGGTGTAGCAGTACCAGCCGTTGGGGTCGTCTTCCAGGGTCTTGGTGTTTTCCCAGGTGCGGCCCTCGTCACGCGAGACTGCGACGTTGTAGGGCGTGCGCTTGCCCCGGTGGGCGGCGTCGACGTTCTCATGGTTGTTCCACACCAACAGCAGGTCGCCGGTGGTGGGGATGCGCTCGATCGAGGCCGGCGAGCAGGGCGAGATGATCTTCGACGGCTCGAACGCCGACCAGTGCTCTGCGCCGTCTTTCGAGAAGGAGACGTACTGGCAGCCGCTCGTGGTGCGGCAGAACATCATCAGGCGCCCGTCGGTGAGCTCGACCACGCCCGGCTCTTGAAGCGTGACTCGCCCTCCGGCCGGCGACTTGCCCACGAGCTGGTCCTTGCTGCGGCGCCAGGACGTGCCCTCGTCGTCGGAGAGGTAGCACATAACGGTGCCGGCCCAGTCGGGCTTTTCGTACCGCGGCAGGTTGTGCAGGGCGACAGGGGCGACGAGCCGCCCAGTGGAAAGCTGCACGGCCCGGTCGTTGTTCATCACGTAGTAGCCCACCTCGTCGTCGATCACCGCGCGGGGCTCGCTCCAGGTCTTGCCCTCGTCGGCCGAGGTCCGCAGGTAGGGCCGGCAGTCGGCCAGCGAGTTCTTGCGCAGATAGAAGAGCGCGATCCGGCCGCCGACCAGGCGCAACAGCGAGACCGACATGACGTTCTGCTGACCCTCGTTGGGCAACACGACGATGTCCTCGTCGGTCCAGGTCAATCCGCCGTCGCTGGAAAAGCGCCCGGCCAGGTGCGCGCCCGAGTGGTCGCCGCCGCCGTCGTCGAAATGCGTGTAGACGAAGAGGATGCGACCGTCCTTGAGTTCGATGAAGTCGCCCTCGCTGTTTCGCGGGTTGCCTGGCCCGGGCGGCAAGAGGCGGATTCTCGTGACGGGGTCTTCCGCACGGGCGTCCTCGACGGCGCTGAGGCAGGCGACGAGCAGCATTCCGGCAACGACGCATGTCGCGGACCGTAGCCATCTCGCTCCGAGAGATGGGAGTTCGTTTCGCGGAACGAGACGGCTACGGGGCCGCGGGAAACGTGTTGGGTGTAAAAGCATGATTACGGACCTCCGATCGCGCGTTCAAGCAGGTTGTGGGTGATGCGCTGCACCCGCTCGTCGGGGCCGTGGGGGCGGGTCCAGTGCGACCAGGGCAGCGTGTGGCCCGGCGGCGAGCTCAAGCCCTGGGCCCAGAAGATGGTCGAGGCGTTGAAGACGAAATTGCGCTTCGGGCCGGGATAGATCGTGGCCGTCCAGTGCTGGGGGTTCACGCCGCCCTGCAAAGCCGTGCCCTCGGCCACCACTTCGAGGCCGGGGATGTCGGGCGGGTCGCCGTGATACTCCCAGCCGACCAGGCCGGGGATACGGTCGCCCGCTTTCATCCCGGTCCCCTCGAAGATCCAATGGTCCGGCTTCACACAGATCCAGTCGCCGCCGCCGTTGACCGGGTCGATGTTCCGCGCGCCCATCAGGAAGCCCTCGTCGGGTCCCCGTTCGGGGAACGGCCCGTGGTTCTTCTCGCGATCCACCGCGTACTTGTACTGGCCGCCGTAGGGTCCGCCGCGGAACATGACCCGAGCCGGGCGCCCGTCGCTCGACGGCTTGAGCGGCGTGACCCAGCAGACCGCATTGCCCGAGAGGAAGAGCAGGCTTACGCCCGCGTCGCGCATCTTGACCGCGCTCTGGTACTGGCGGATGTCCCAGTACTCGTCGTGCCCCACGCTGATGAAGCATTTGCACTTCAGCCCGTGCTCCGGGTCGGTCATGTCGCTGTTGGCGCAGTAGGTCACGTCGTAGCCGTGCTGCTCGAGGAAGTAGCTGAGGGGGAACTCCAAGGGGAGGAACTCGCCCGAGCCGACGGTCAAGGGATCGTCGACCACGCCGCGGAACTGGGCCTCGCGTCCGTAGGGCCGGTCGAAGCTCACGTCGGCCCAGGGGCCCTGGTTGCCCTTGGGATGGGTGTAAATCGAGTAGTTGTCGGGCCAGCGGTTGTAGGCCTGCCAGGTGTTGTCGGAGCACTGGAACAGGACGTCGGCCGGGCGCTCGTCGCGCACGATGAAGACCACGTAGCTCTGCCACGCGCCCGAGTTTTCGTCGGGCGGCAGGAGCGTGAGCCGGCCGAGGTACACGCCGCTGGGCCAGTCGTCGGGGATCACCAGGCGCGTGGCGGGCTCCCAGCGGCACTCGCGGATGTTGCGCGGCCCGACCTCGGGCGCTGGCTGGGCCTTGCCCTGGAACGGGCCCAGCGTTTTCATCAGCCGGGCCCCGCGCCCGCCGTAGTAGCCCATGCGAAAGACCTCGATGGTGAACCGGCCGGGCGGATCGGTCGAGACCATCACCTCGAGCGGCTCGCCCGCCTTGACGCTCTGACGCGAGCAATAGCCCTCGATCCACGGCGAGCGGAATCCGTTCATGCTATCGAGCCGGATGCGGGTTAGTTGCCAGTCGGTGGCGCCCGGCTTGGCGTTTTCGCGCCGGATCAGCTCGGGATCGCGAGCGGGTCCTGCGTCGGCTGCGGCCTGGGCGAAGCAGGCGACCGGCACGATCCCGGCGGCCCAGAGTGCCATGGCTCGAACGAAAAGGCGCACCCACGCTGCTGTTGAGCAGTGATTCGCGTTCATGATCGTCCCCCTTGCTCTTGAGCTTGTGGCCGGCTGCAACCACCGGCGGGTTTTGTTGAGTCCCGCACGGCTAACGAACGGGTGCCAGCGGCAGCTTGCCTGCCGCTGCCGCCAGTAGCAGGGGCGGACAAGCCGCCCGTGGCACCCAAGCGATCATTGGCAACGCAGGCGTCGATAAAACGCCATGGATGCGCAACAGTATGTGCCCTCCGCGGCATCAGTGCAACAGACCAAGCCGCCATGCGGAGCCGCCATAGCAATCCGGGGCTGCCGAAAGCCCTTTTTCCATCGCTTCCCAGAGGATATGATGGCCCCGAGTCCTTTGTGGCTGCGTAACAGTTCAGGCATCTGAAGTACGACGGCCTTCCAAGGCCGTCGCCGTGGTATCAAAGCCTTCGACGGCCTTGGAAGGCCGTCGTACAGAGCCTTTCCCAGATGGCTGAAGTGTCAAGTGGCTGCAAGCACTTTCCGGCCGCCCTTTTTCGCAAAGACCCGGGAGCCGAGCATGGCCATCGAGTCGCTCGATCTGGCGATCATCGCCGCGTACCTGGTGGGGATCACCGCGATCGGCGTCTGGTTCTCGCGGCACCAGCGCGAATCGAGCGCCGGCTACTTCCTCGCCGGGCGATCGCTGAGTTGGGTCACCGTGGGCATGGCCCTGTTCGCCACGAACATCTCGACGGTACACTTGACCGGCCTGGCCGGCGCCGGGTTCAGCGAGGGGATGGTCTTCGGCAACTTCGAGTGGCTGGCACCGTTCCTGCTGATCCTGCTGGGACTGGTGTTCGCGCCCTTCTACTTCCGTAGCAAGGTCGCCACGCTGCCGGAGTACCTCGAAGGCCGCTACGGGCCCGGCTCGCGCACCGTGCTGGCGTTTATGGCCGTGGTCGGGGCGCTGTTCATCCACATCGGCGTGACGATCTACGCCGGCGCCGAGGTGATGAAGAGGATCATCTCGATCGAGACGCCCGATTGGTGGCAGCCGCTGGCACCCTACCTCGACTTCAACATCGCCGTGTCGATCAGCATCGTGTCGCTGCTGACGATCATCTACACGGCCCTGGGCGGGCTGAAGGCCGTGGTCGTCACGGAGTCGATCCAGACCGTGCTGCTGCTCTTGGGTGCGGCGGCGGTGACGGTGTACGGGCTGGGCAGGCTGGCCGAGGGGGGCACCACGTCGCTTTCCGAGCTGCACCGCGACTGTGCCCGGCAGCAGGCCGCCGACGCCCGGGCCGCCGCCGAAGGGTTGCGCGACACGGCCGGGGCGTTTCGGCAGCTCGATCGGCTGCAGGCAGAGGGCCGCGCGGACGAGGCCCACGCGGCGCTCAACAAGCTGGCCGCCCGGCTGAAAGCATCGCACACCACGGCGGCCGTGCTGGCGGCGCTCGACAAGGGCAGCGAGCCCTGCCCGGCCCGGGATGCGTTGGACCTGTGCTTGAAGCAGGAGCAGGCCGCGCCCCTGGAGTCGGGAAAAGTCGCCTTCGGCGTTCACGCGGAGGCATTGATCGGGGCCGCCCAGAAGCAAGAGGCACGCGGGCGGGCCCTGGAATCCGACGCCCGCTCCGACCGGCCCTACTCGACCAAGCTGAGCATGATCCGCACCGAAGGGGCATACACGTGGTGGATCATGCTTTTGGGCTATCCCGTGCTGGGGATCTGGTACTGGTGCTCGGACCAGACGATCGTGCAGCGCGTGCTGGGTGCCCGCAGCGAGCGGGACGCCCAGATCGGGCCGATCTTCGCCGGGTTCATCAAGGTGCTGCCGGTGTTCCTGATGGTCTTCCCTGGGGTGATCGCCTACGTGCTATTCCGGGAGAAGATCGGCGAGAACGCCGACGGCACGCTGAGCGTGCTGATCCTCGAGCTGTTGCCCCACGGCATGAAGGGGCTGGTGCTGGCCGGGCTGTTGGCGGCGATGATGAGCACCGTGGCCGGGGCGCTGAACTCGGCGGCTACGCTGGTGAGCATCGACATCGTCAAGCGGATCCGCCCCCACACGCAGGACCGGACCCTGGTCCGCATCGGCCAGATCACGGCCGTGGGGGTGATGGTGGCCGCGGTGGCTTGGTCCACGCAGGGGGAGCGGTTCGGCGGGATTTTTGCCGGCATCAACCAGATGATTTCGGTGTTGGCCCCGCCGATCAGCACGGTGTTCATCTGGGGCATCTTCTGGCGCCGCGGCACGTCGGCCGCCGCGCTGACGACGCTCGTCGTCGGCTTCCTGTTGGGGGCGGCGGTGTTCGCGATCGACTTCCCGGCGTTCGGGCTCCAGTGGGTCACGAAGGGCTGGGGCATCCCCTTCATGCTCCAGGCATGGCTGCTGTTCGTGGCGTGCAGCACGGTCTACGTGATCGTCAGCTTCCTCACTCCGCCGCCCGAGCCGCACCGCGTCGAAAGGTACTGCTGGAAGAGCCCGCTGGCCGCGGTCACCGAGAAGCCCCTGGCCGGCGCGTTCGATCCTCGCGTGTTGGCCGTGTTGCTGGTAGCCGTGATGGCGATCTGCTACTGGGTCTTCGCCTAAGATCCGAAAAGGGGTCAGACCCCCCTTCGCTTAAGGGGTCTGACCCCTTTTCGGATCAAATGAAGAAGGCGCGTTGGTCGCTCGCAACGAGGCCACGTGCTAGGGCACGTTCTCTCAGGGACGTGCCACCACAAGAGGGCACGCCCCACGATCATGGCAACTCGCTGACAAGCGGCTAACGCGCCTGAAGACTAACCGCAAAAGAACGTTGAACTCTGGCTCCCGTGGGTTAGAGAAAAGGGGGGTCAAGCTGATCCTCGAGCCCGGTGATCGGCCGGGCTCGATTCCCAGCCACCGGCCGCGCCGGATTTGGCGATCGCCGACCCGCTGCGCGCGCATGCTCTGGCAGGGGACGACACGAGGTGTGGGTGCCCGGCAGAGTGCCGAGCACCCCGTCAAAACGGACCGGATCGGGCAAGCCTCATGACGGACTCCCCCTTCGGTTCCTGTGGCCCGGAAGGAAGCGAAGAAAAAGGTGCCCGTCGCAACGTGCCGCCGGCAGTGGAACCACGCCGTGCAACACGTCTTCAACGGCAGCCCCATCCGGGCCGGGCCAATTGCCAACCTCAATTATCTTCTCCGGACGATCGTTTGACAAGACTATTTCTCACTGCCTGGGGTCCCAAGAGACGCAAGCGAAAACCCCTTCCGACGGGGGGTGGATGGGATGCAAAGGACGGCGCCGATTTGGCGCAACGGCTCGCAAGGTGCTTCGCGCGAGCTAGCCCCGGCCGCCCTTCTCGCCCGAGTCCGAGAGGCACGAGGCCGCCCGGCTTCACTGCTCGCCGCGCAAGAGAAGAGCCCCACCCGGGGGGGGCACCGGAAACGAGCCGCTGTCTCCTCCGCCACGCCCACTCGAGCAGTCCCGGCACACCCAAGACGGCGGATTGCGAAACCCGGCAAGGAGGTTGTCCCTACGAGTACCGGCCGTACTTGTGGATGGCGTTGATCATCGCCACGAAATTCTCGTGGGGGATGTAGTTGACGATGCTGTGGCTTGAGCCGGCGATCCAGCGCCCGCCGGGCTTGAGCACGTCCATGTGCTCCTTGACGTCGCGCTCAACATCTTGCGGCGTACCTTTCACCAACGGCCAGGTGATGTCGATATTGCCGGAGAGGCTGACCCGGTCGCCGTAGCGCCGCTTGTAGTCGCGGTAGTCGACGCCGGAGGGATCCATGGGGTTGAGGCAATCGGCGCCCATCTCCAGCAGCATTTCCACGGCGTCGTCGATACGGCCGTCGGAATGGAACAGGATGGGCGTACCGGCGCTGCGGGCGGGCTCGAAGATGCGGTCGAAATGGGGGCGCCACAGCCGCATGAACCGCGTCGGTTCGACGAACAGCCCCTTGTTGTAAGCGAAGTCGTCGGCCAGGAACATGATGTCCACCCCCTCGGTGATCGCCCGGCGGACCAGCTCGGCGAAGTAGTCGGCCGAGCGGGCCATCAACTCGTCGAACAGTTCCGGCTCTTCGACGGTCATCACCATGCAATCATTCAGCCCGATGACGAATTCGTAGAGCGTCTGGAAGATACACCCGCAGAGGAACATCACGCCGATGCCGGTGTCTCGGGCGGCCTCCACATACTCGCGGATGTAGCAAAGCCGGGCTTCCAGGTCGCCTTCATCCGGCCAGACGATGCGATTGAGGTCCTCGCGGCTCTTGAAGCTGCGATCGCTCCAGGTGGTGATCGAGCCATCGGGTTCTCGACGCTTGATCGGGGTCCAGAGGTTTTCCAGCACGATCACGTCTTGGCCGATGAGGCGGCACAGTTCGAGGTAGTCCTCGGGACACATTGGCCGTACGCCCTCGGCAGCCTCACTCCCCTTGGCCGGATCGCCCCCGACGCCCAGCGTGTTACCCGCCGGCCGCCCCAGCAGCTTTTCGACGTGCTGATCCTCGATCAAGATCTCGAAGTTGGGCACCCGGTCGGTCGGCTCGCCGCGCATGGCGGCGATCAGCCGTTGGATATCCGCTTGGCCGTCGTAGGGTTCGATTTTCATCTCGCTATACCTCATGATCCTCGTCGCTTGCCGTTTCCTCTCATCCGTTCAGCGGCCATCTCGTAATCTTCCCCCACCTCCAGCGTCATCGGGCCGAGCAGGATGTGTGTTCATGATGTCACGGTCCGCCCTCCCGGGTGAACTAGAACAGCTTGGCCAGATCGATCTTGTCCACCTCTTCTTCACCGCCTTGAATCGAGAGGATCGACTCGTCGATCTCTTCGCACAAGCTGCCGGCGGTGCGGTACATCGCCAGGATGTTCTCCAGCGGCGAGCCGACCTGGACCGCATGGGTGGGGCCGAGGAACAGGCCACCCGTGGGGAAAAGATCCAGACGCCGCTGCACTTCGCGCTCGACGTCCTGCGGCGCACCCCAGGCCAGCGTGGTCTGCACGCAGACCGAGCCGCAGAAGCAGAGCCGGCTGCCAAAGCGCTCCTGCAAGACGGCGATGTCCATCGACGGCGTGGTGGGCTGCACCACGTCGTACACGTCGAGCCCCAGCTCGATCAACCGCGGCAGGAACGCCTCGCAGCAGCCGCACATGTGCAGCATGGTCCGCGCGCCGTGCGAGTGGACCATCTCGAAATACTTGCCGTATTTGGGCGCGAAATGGCGGTCGAAAATATCCAAGCCGATCATCGGTCCCCGCTGGTTGCCGAAATCCTCGCCGGCGTGGGTGAAGTCGATCAGCCCGCCGGCCGCCTCCAGCGTGCGTCGCTGGACCTCGCAGAAGAACTCGAACCGCGCCCGCATGATCTCCAGGTAGACCGGGCTGTCGTCGATCAGGTCCATCAGCACCTGTTCCATGCCTCGGGCACGCGAGATGCCGTTGATGAAGTCCATGTCGCCTGCCGTTCCGCAGCAGACGGCGAAGCCCTGCTTGCGCAGGGTTTCGGCCTGTTGGCGGATCGTCGAGTAGTCGAACCAATCGGCGCTGGGGAAGTGCGAGCGGTCGAGGTCTTCCAAGCGGGTCACCCCGGCGAAGGGCAGGTAACACGCCTCGAGGTACTTGCCCGCCTCGAACTCGGCATACTTGTAGCGCTCGCCGAAGTAGCCTTCGACGCTACCGTCGGGAAACGTCTTCAACTCCGGCCCGCAATAGATCGGCTCGACGTAGCGAAAGTCATCGCCCACGACCCGGAGCAATTGCTCCATGTTCTTCAGAGCGAAATGATCCATGAGCATCCGGTTGACTTCCGGAGTGCCCTCGTGTTTGACGGGGATACGATCGTAGCCTTTCCGCTCAAAGGCACTCAAGACACGTTCTCGCGAGTTCATGGGATCATCTTCTGTAGAGTCACCGGCCCCAGCAGCCCCGACGGCAGCAGCGGGGAGTCCTTCTTGTATGTTGTCACGTTGGTTCTTGTCAGCCGCTTGTCCGGCGGCAGTGCGGCGTCGCCGATCAGGCGGTTGGGCCAGAGGTTCACCACGTCGATCTCCAGGCGGTTCCCGGTCGGCTTGAGGGCACCGGTGATCTCGACGTGCCACGGCGCCGTCCAGACCACGCCGAGGTCCTTGCCGTTGAGGCGGACCGTCGCCAGGTTCTCGACGCGGCCAAGGTCGAGGTAGATCCGAGTGTCGCCGCCGCGTGACGTTTCGGGCAAGTCGAACGTCTGCCGGTAGGTGGCCGTGCCGCTGTAGTACCGGATGCCCTCTTCCGGTCGCTTGGTCCAATCGTCGAGCTTGTCGAAGACGACCGATTCGGGCCCGCCCCACTTCGGATCGAACGACACTTGCCAGGGTCCGGCGATTTCCGCGACCGGTTTCAACTCGGGGAAGTTCCTCGCATCCTCCGAGCTTCCAACCTGGGCCTTCGTACGGAAGACCACAAAATAGCTCTCCCGCGGCGCGAACGCCAGCGGGACGGCCGTACGGTCGTCTTCCACGCGCCAGTCGGGCAAATCGCGAATCTGTCCGGTGACCGCGTCCCACAACTCCGGTTGCTTGCCGCTGGTGCGGAACGCGACCTCCGCGGTGGCCGCCACGCGTGACTGATTGCTGAGAAAGTAGATCTCGCGCTCGCCGTCGCGGCGATGGATCCAATCGAGTCTCGCGCCCGGGCTCACGCCACGGAACTCGACGTCGGGCGCCAGGCCGTCAGCTTGAACGATCTCGCCGAGCGATTGGCCCCAGATCAGGCGGCCTGATCCGGTCTTGCGACTGCCCGAGGCGGTCCCCTCCGCTCCCCACATTTCGTCGGCCAGCTTCTTCACCTGCTGGTCGCGTTGCGGGTACTCCGTCAGGCCCACCGCCGCGGTCGGTCGGGGGCCGACAACCGTCACGCCGCCGTCGGCCAGCTCCTTAATCTTCTCCAGTACGACCGGCGATACGCTCCACGACGCATCGTGCGGCAGCACCAGGTAGCGGTAGCTCATCCCGTCGGGTAACACGAGCCGGCCGTCTTTGGCCGCGGCCCGAGTGAGCAACACTTCGGCGCTGACGGCGTCGTAGTCGAAACCGGGCGGGCGCATGGGCTGCTGCAGGTTGCGCGGGGCGATGAAGCCCGGGATGGCTTCCCCGCGGAAGTAGGCGAAGTCGGCCGCGAAACGCCCCTGCCGCAGCATGTGCTGGCAGCGGGCGACGTAGCGAAGCCACCCGTGGCCCATGTCCCACCAGGTGATGTAGGGGTCGAAGTGTGTGCCGACGTTGACCCACTGGTAGCCCGGGATGTCGTCCAGATTCGGCTGGTGCACCCAGAAACAGAGCACGTAACGGGTCAGGCCGTGGCAGAATGCCTCGTCGCCGATGTCCTTCATGTTCCAGGGCGTGGACGTCCAGTCGCCGGCACCCATATAGGTGAAAGCTTCGGCCTGACAGACGGGCTTGCCGTAGATGTGGGCGGCGCAGGCGGCCTGTTTGACGGTCGGATTCTGATTCGGGGCCCAGGTGATCGGGCCGTCCGGCTCCACCTTCCGCTTCCAGAACTCACCCATGGGAATGTCATTGATCCCTTCGCACTGAAGGCCGTCGATCCAGTGACCGAAGAACGGCCCGCCCGACTCGGGGTGCGTGCCGCGCATCCCGCCGGCGACGGTCAATTCGCGCAACCGGCCGTAGTAGTTGGCCGCCACCAGGTCGGCCGCCGTAAGGCGATAGTCGAGCAGGAACCGCCGGGTGGTCTCGGCGTCGTCGACCGTCTTGCCCACCAGCGCCGGCAGGAACAACAGCGGGTCGTAGCCCCGAAGGCGTTGGAAGTCCGCCCGCATCTTGGGCGTCCAGGTGGGCTGGCCCAGCTCCCAACTGTCGATGTGGAAGTATTGCAGCGTCTTGCCCACCAGAGGGCCGGCGTCGGCGATCAGCTTGGCACCGGTGGCGGCGAAATGGGCGTCCATGGCCGCCGCGCTCATGGTGTCGATTTCCGGCCCGACGGGGCCGGAGCCGACGCACTTGGTCGGGTTGCCGTGTAACGTGTAGCCGATCCGCAGGACGCGCCACGAGCCGGCCGGGGCGTCCCAGGTCAAGTGTCCTTCCTCGTCGGTGGATTCCGTCAGGTCCACCATGGCGTCGCGCTGCCACGTTGCCTTCCGAGCCGGACGAGGCGCCTTGAGTTCAGCGCGGGTCAAGAGCGCGATCTCCGCGACCTGTACGTTCCAGTTCTCCTTGCCCTGAAAGGGATGGGAGGAGAGGAACACGACCCGGAAGTGGGCCGATTCTATATCGTCCAGTGGGAGGACCAGTTCCTTGTTCGGCTGAACCGTTGCGCGGCGGAGCGTGCGGTAGGCCTTGCCGTCGTCCGAACACTGGATTTCGATCTCCTTCGGCCCACAGTCGGAGTACGGCATCAGGTAGAGCCCCGCCGCCGGCCATGCTTCGTCGTAATCGAACTGGAGATACTCCGGCTTCTGGGAAGTCGGCCCCATGCCGGGTTTGTCACTGTTGGAGATCCAACGCGTGTCGTCCATGCCGTCTTCGGCCAGCGCGGGGGGGTACTTGGGATAGTTCGAGCTGGCCGTCAGTTTGGGCGCGTGCGACGCACCCTCCGGCAGCGGGCGAGCCAGCACCGCGATGTCGCGATAGAAGCCCTGTACCGTCGCTGGCTGCGGCAGGTCCACGCGCACGCGCCCCGGTCCTTTCACTACCGTCGATGCGCCGACGATCTTCTTCGCGGCGTGTTCCTCCGTCACCCATGCCCCGCCGCAGTTCCACCCGCTGCACAGGTTCACGGTTAGGGCGATGCCCAAGCGGTCTGCCTCGCGGACCGCGTGCTTGTACATCTCGCGCCACTCGGGGCTCATGAAGTGCGGTCCTCGCGGCGCCGGCGGTCCCGCTTGGCCGGCGTCGAACAGCAGCGCCCCGCTAATCCCCTGCCGTTTCATCTCCTCGAAGTCGCGGGTGATCCCTTCCTTGCTGGCCGCGCCGTTGAGCCACCACCAGTAGCACCAGGCGTCGGCCTCCTCCGGCGGATTGGCGAAGGCCTTTTCCAGCTCGTCACCCGCCCGGACCGGACCGGCGTAGAGGAGAAGGCTGAAGAAGAACGTCAGCGTCAGTATGCCTGTCATTTCGGGTCTCCTCTTGCTTGTGTACTGGAACAAGTCCCTTTCATCGAGAAATCGAGAATGCGAAGGGCCGTTGGCTCGTGAACTAGCTTCGGCGACTCCTGCACCATGATCGAGAGCACTCCCCGGCTCTTCCACCGATAGGCGTCGCCGAGCATCTCGTTCAAGAACGGGCCTTTTTCGGTGTGAATGATTCTCCAGTCCTTCCATTTCGAGTCGGCGGTTGCGGCAGCGATGATCAGCTTGCCTTCCAGGGAGAATATGCCGCGGCTCCATGCGCTGCAGTAGATGAGGTAGGCGTTGTCCGCTTCGTCGAGGAACAGCTTGGGGCGGCTGCCCGCCACCATGGGCAGTTCGGTGTGATGCCAGACCGCGTCGCCGTCTCGCCAGTAGTGATGGTAGCGGCGCGCCTCGGGAGGACCCCATCGGTGCTGGCCGGGTTGGCTGCCGGCCGCACGGAGCGACTGCTCGGTGCAGTGCCACACCACGGTGTGAATGCGGCCCCGGGAGTCCACGGCCTGTCCGTGCGTGTTCATCAATCCGAGGTCCCGGCCGATATCGACGACTTTGACTGCCGGTGAACCGACACTCGGCGGCCCGGGCAACGGCTCTCCTCGATTGTTGCGCCAGGTCTTGCCCCGGTCCTGGCTGTAAGCGTACATCAGATCGTGGTTGGCCCCCTGGCTGCTCTCGCGCCAGACCCAGGTGACGTGCAGGTTGCCGTGGGGGCCGTAATCGTATCCGTTGGGGTACGAACACCTGCTTCCGCTCTTGCCCAAGTGGTCCTCGAACACCCCGGCGCGCGAGTCGATCTGCCGGGTGTCGATCCATGTGCCCGTCTCGGGCGCGTAGTCGACGAGCATCCGGTCGCCGTTTCCGGAGCCGCCCTGCCGATAGCCGAATTGCAGGCCGCCGCGGGGTGTCTGCCAGAAACGGGGATAGGTGATTGCGATGGGCCTGCCTTTCTCCAGTTCCGAGCGGATAGGCCCGAACAGAGAAGCCTCCCACGCGACGCCTTCCGGATTGGCGGCCGCGCCCTCTTGGGAAACACGGTAGTGAAGCGGATGGCCGTGGTGGTCGAACGCCAAATGGATGGTCCCATCTTCCGGGCAGATGCCCAGGGAGATCGTATTGTGAGCATCGTTGCTCTCGAAATCGTAGTCCTCGAATCGGATGATCTGCCAATCGCCGGCCGGGAGCTTCCGCCTGGCAAGACAGATGCGTCGGGCGGCGTCGTAGTAACCCACGTATTGATGATCTCGATGGGTGACCACCGCATCTTGCTGGAACGACAGGCCGTTGATGCACTGCCCGAAACCTCCTCGGATGGTCAGCGCTTCGGCATCGACCAGACTGTCACCGACCTTGGTGACGTGGAGGTCCGCACGGCCCTCGGGCGATAACCCGAAGAGCAGAACGGCCGGTAAGAGACCATGACAAACATGGCGGAGTATGCCGCCGAGGGCAGAAAGATAGCGGATGAAAAGCATGCTTGGCTCCCGCTGCAAGGTAGGGTAACGCTTGGGCCCGTGCAAGCGTCGTTCACGGCCGCAGCGCGAAATCGGCGGTTTCGGTGCTGCGCTGCGCGTCGAAGGTCAACGTCGAGGCCGCGTTGTATTGGGCGGGCACGAACGGCTCGGTGATGGGGACCACGGGGCTGTCCGGGTCGAACTCGACGACCCGTCCCCGGCCAACCTCCCGATACCCCTGAATCTCGACGCGCTTCTTGCCCGGCGCGACGCGCACCGAGTAGCGGCCGCCTTGGATCAGGCCGCCGGCCGTGGGGCCCTGGCCGTCGGCCGGCACGAAGTCGATGGTCCCCTGGTCGATCGGTTTGCCGTCGAAGGTCACCTGCCCACTGACGTCGATCCGCCCATCCCCCCCACAGCCGCCCAGCAGCAGCGCGGCGCACTGCACACCGGCAATCGCAATGCGCCGGGCATATTTGTTCATCGTCGGCTTGCTGCATGCCTTTCCCATCACAACTCTCCCGGCGTCTCGCCGCCGCGAATCGTACCGTAGGCCTGCCAGATATCCAGCGTGACGTTGTCGGCCACGAACCGCACGCTCCCGTCGCCCAGCAGCGCGTGGACGCCTCCCGTGTGCAGGCTGCGCGCGGAGTTCTTGCCGTCGCCGCTGCCGACGTTTACGCAAGGGCCCGGATAGGTCGGCGAGCTGGCCGCGGCGCAGATGCAGTAGTCGATGCCCGAATTCGGTGTGTTGACCGTCATGAACGAAGGGCCGCCGGCCGTGTTGTTGACGATGCTGCCGCGCACGTCGTAGTCGGTGTCGTTTCGGGCCATCACGGTCTCGGACATCAAGACGGTGTTGGTCAGCCCGTCGCGGTAGTCGGCGTCTCGCGTCAAAGTGCCGCGGCCCAGGCGGAAATCGCCGAACGGGGCCGGCTTGTACTGCGGCTCGGTCTGGTAGAAATTGGCGTTGCCGTAGTTGACCACGTAGTTGCCCCGCGCGTGGCGCCAGCGGTTGGCCGTCCAGTGGCCGGCGCGGTCCTCGGGACAGTAATAGAGGGGCACGCGGACGTTGCGCGCCTCCTCGTTGTCGTCGTGCCAGAACGGCTTCTGCTGGTCGTACAGGTCCCAGACGGTGCCCTGCTCGATGTAGGGCCACAGGCCGACGACGAACGTCTTGCGATCGGGGCCGCTGATGCCCGTGCCCCCGTCGGAGATCGAGCCGAGGGGAAAGCACCGGTTGGTCGTGTGGTAGTTGTGCAGCGCCAGGCCCCATTGCTTGAGGTTGTTGCTGCACTCGGCCCGCCGCGCCGCCGAGCGCGCCGCCTGAACCGCCGGCAGCAGCAGCGCGATGAGAATGCCGATGATGGCGATCACCACCAGCAGCTCGACGAGGGTAAACGCCCGTCGCTGCCGGAAAGCCGATTGCACGGAGCGCTGTGGCAGCATCGCCAGTCCTCCGCTCGATGGCCCGTTAAACGAAAAAGGGGACGGGGCTAATCTGTGTGAAGCGCCCTTCGGGCCGTTCCGGCGAATTAGCCCCGTCCCTTTTTTCGTTGCGTCAGCGGTCCATTATAGCCCGCGGGCCCCTTTGCGATCGACGCGATCCTGCGACAGTTTTCCGCGGTTTTGCGACATCCGGGTGAGCAAAAGAGAAAGCCCGGTCCCGCGAGATCCGAACGAGACAGGGCTTTGCGGTTTCCCATCGCCTGCAACCCATCAGCACCGGGGCCGGCGGCGCCGGCCGCAGAAGCCCAACCCCAAGAGCCCAAGGGACCAGATGGCGAAGGTGGAAGGCTCCGGAATCACCGCAATCACCTGTCCGACCTCGAAAACCTCAAATCCGTTCGCCCGAACGACGGCGAAGTTCGCGCCGAAGCGGGACACGTAGGAGATGTCGATTTCAAGGCTGGTATCGGAGGAAGACCACGTACCCGTGAACGCGTACTGGTCATTCGCTGTTGGCGCCGCCGTACTGTTGAAAACGGCCAGTACCGTGTCGCCAGTCGTGTTCGAACCCGGGGTAGGGGTGATCTGGCTGGTGTATATGCCGCCACCACCATCACTAAACCGGTCGTAGACGTACCACGTGAGTTCGTACGGCGTGTTGGCCGCAAGACCGTCGATCACAAACGAGATTGGGCCACCGCCGTTGGTAAAGATGAAATCGTCATACAAGGCCGCATTGGTGAATGCACCGCTATCCGACAGCGCACTGCGAGTAAGGAATCCGCCAAATGTCTGGACCTCATGGCCGCTTACGCTGACGGTATACGCGCCAAACGTCTTTGAAGGCGAGTCCGTTTCGAGAAACGGCGAAAAGCCCGTCTGTGTTGGAGCCGGGGCGAGAGTCGAGCTATGCCCGAAATCGACGCTTAGAAGCGATTCTCGTGGTGGTCCCGCGCTAGTAGGAACCCCATCGAAGCGAACCTCGCTGAGGCCCACGTACTCGTTGGCCAGCCCGCTCTGGGCGGACTGGATGTCGAACTTCACCAGCCGCACGCCGCTGCCGCCAAACGGCACCCATTGCGCCGGTTCCGCCGGCGTGCCGCCGGCCACGGCGAGCGTCTTGCTGCCCATCGACGTCCACGTGGCTGTAAGCGGATTACTATCGGACGACACGTAAATATGGAAGTCCTTGGTGCCGCGCTGCTCATAGAACTCGCCGACCGGTGGAGCCGTAGGATGATTTTGGTTCTGGTTCCACACGTACGTGCCGGTCAGGTTATACGTGCTGCCGAGGTCGAAGACCACCGCCTGGCTGGCCACGCTCGGCGGGTTGCCGATGGTGCCGGTCGGGCCGCCCAAGCCGCCGTCCAAGTGACCGGCTATCCACATCGTATTGGCAAAGCTGTGATTGTCGTGCGTGCCGGTCGGCGTGTTCGCGCTGAGGCCGGACGAGTTGACGAGGTTATTGGGGGAGCAGGCGTAAGGGCTTACAGCCCAGTACGACGTAGACCAGGCGTTGACGGGCGTTACCAGTGCGGCCTCGGCTACCCCGCTGCTGGCCAGAAATGCCCCGAATAGGACCAACCACACGCTGTTTCTTGCGGCACGCACCATGGCAGCAACCTCCCGCGCAGAATGCCTCGAAACGGGCCCTCGACCCGAGTGCGGCGACCCCGGCGCACCCGCGGTCAGTGCTCAGGAACTTAGGAAAGATCGTTCGACGCTCCCCAGCTTAGTCCGAGCTATCAGACGCTGCCAGCTTTTTTCTCCGCTTCTTTCCGACAACTATCCGTCATTTTGCGACACGGCAGAAGTGGGCAAGTTGACGACCAGCCCCCCCGGTCGTAGGATGCACGCTCCGGGCTGCCTGAATGCCACGACCGGGGGCTGCCATGGCACACGTCGGCGAGGACTATTTCCGCTATGTCCCCATCCGGCAGCGGGACATCGACTGGGGACTTTACGTCACTGGCGCCGGCTGTACGTCGATGCCGCCGGGCTACCAGTCGTACCCCTTGGTGCCCCACCCGCGCACCTACGACTTCTCCTGGAAAACGGGCCGCACGCTCCCTGAGTACCAGGCGATCTACGTCACCGAGGGGCGCGGGGAATTCGAGTCCACGCCGACGGGCCGAGTGGAGATCGGCGCGGGCACCGTATTCCTGCTGTTTCCCAAGGTCTGGCATCGCTACCGGCCGTCGCCCCAGACCGGCTGGGACGAGCATTGGGTGAGCTTCGCCGGCGACCAGATGGATCGCTTGGTCGCCCGGGGCTTCTTCTCGCCGGAGCACGCCGTGCTCATCACCGGCGTGGCGGAGGCCATCCTCGCCCCGTTCCGGTCGCTCCTCGAGCGGCTGCGGGGCGAAGTCACCGGCTTTCCTCACCTGATCGCTGCTGACACGACGGAGATCCTGGCCGCGATCTTGGCCGCGGTTCATCCGGAATCGGCCGAGCTGGTCGGCAAAGGCCCGCGCGACGTCGCCACCGTGGAGGACCGGTTGGTGGCCGACGCCCTGCGCCTCATCTGGGAGCAGAGCCAACGGGCGGTGACGGTCGGCGAGCTGTCGCGGCAACTGCCGGTCACGCGGCGGTCGCTGGAACGCCGCTTCCGCGAGGCCCTTGGGCACACGATCCACGAGGAGATCACCCGCTGCCGCCTGGAGCGGGCCCGGCGGCTCCTGGCCAAGACGGATCTGTCGGTCAAAGAAGTGGCCGCCGCTGCCGGTTTCCCGAGTCCGGATAACATGGGCCGGGTGTTCCGGCGCCTTGAAGGCACTTCGCCTCAAGCATATCGGCGGCAGCACCAGTCAGGCTGAACCCGTGCCGTCACGAGTACAATGACGCTTTGTACTGCGGCAGTACCCACGCCCTGCTGCCCAAGACCGAGAAGATCGCTTTGATGCCGACGCCATGGGTGAAAACCCCGTTATGGCCGACTGGGACCGGGTGGTCGAGGCTGCCGGTGACCTGATGGAACCGCTGGACGCGTACCCGGTACGGTGGGGGGTGAGGGGTTTTGTGAATGAGGAGCAGTTGAGCGAAATCGGGCGTGGATATGGTGACCGAAGAGCACTTCGCAAAGGCGGTTTCCGGCACCGGGGAGGCGGCGCAAAAAGCGGCGCAGTATGCGTCGGTAAGTGGCCGTAGGGGCCGGGACAAGAAACGTGAGACCCTCGTGTTTCCCGAGAAACACGAGGGCTTACGTACCTATACAAAGGTTCATGTGGCGGGGACAGGATTCGAACCTGCGACCTCGAGGTTATGAGCCTCGCGAGCTACCGGACTGCTCCACCCCGCGTCTTGGAATGTCATTGTATCATTCCTTCGGCCGGCGTCGAGAGTGGCGCCAGGAAATGTGGAGGCGGGGGGATCGGGGGTGCTTGGGCGGGGGGTAACTCGTGCGCCCCCGAGGGGGGAATAATCCGCCGGCCCGGGCGCGAGGGGCAGGATGGGCCGGCGAGAGCGGGCCCAGGCCCCAGTGGACGGGTACGTAATGTCTGCGCCACCGGCGCTGGGGAGCGCCGACCGAGCGTAAGTTCTGACTTCGTAACGACTTCTTGCTTGGCGCCCCTCCTGCCCGCTGGTATACTCCAAATAGGGGATGAGTAGTACAGAGGGCGCGGAGCGGGCCGTGTCATTGCTACGGTTGAGCATAGCGTCTACAATCCTTAGGGATTCCCGTTTTCGTTCCGGGAAGGGGTGACGGGCGCCTGGTCTGGGCGCGGTCCTCCGGGTGCTTCGCACAAGGTAGGCCCGGCACCTTTTCAAACCGACCCGTTCGGAAGCGGAAGAACCCGCTTCTCGATGGTCAACGGGCGGGCCGCGGGCAGGAGGCTTCAGAGGCATGGGGACCACCAATCCGTATCAGCCGGCCGACCCGCG
>Ga0180438_10001615_pt1 | contig 39680 bp, 32 predicted proteins | sample SS_ome_12_FD_132455 | JGI IMG/M metagenome (GOLD analysis project Ga0180438, IMG submission 132455) | Hypersaline lake sediment archaeal communities from the Salton Sea, California, USA - SS_3_D_2 metaG | ecosystem: Environmental > Aquatic > Non-marine Saline and Alkaline > Hypersaline >... | reverse complement strand
CACGTCGCCAACGCAAGGCATCGGAACAGGCGCCGGTCCACTCTTGTACAAATAGCTGACCAGGTAGACGATGTCACCCACGTTGACTATGCCGTCGTTGTTCACGTCGCCGCATATCACCGGAACCTCCGAGGTGGTGATCACAAAGGCTAAGTCGAGCGTGAGCCCGGTGATCGGGTCGGTGAGCGGAATCCACTCGTAAACAGGCGGCGTCCAGATGGCCCAGCACGCGTCGTCTTCGAAGTGAGGACTCGCCGATGTCTTCCAACCCCACAGCGGCGGCTCAGGGAACCCTTGATACCCGGGAGGACCAATGTCGGCCATGACGTTCAGCCAGTAGATGGTCCCGCTGTCCTGAACGAAAGGCTCTGGGATGCTGTCGATGTCGTATCGGTAGTACATCTCGTGGTTAGGATGCTCCCAATAGTACTCAAATGGATCAAACCATCCTTGCCAACCTGGAGGTTCCGGGGTTACGTCGAAGTAATCGATGTACGCTGACCAGAGCTCCTCGCCGGGCATGCTGAACGGAGGACCGGGGATGTTGCGGTGGATAGACAGCCAGAAGCCATGAATAGGTGCATCGACATCCCACAGCCATGAACCCCAGATGTGGATATCCGTAATCGGCCCCGACTCCATGCACATGAAATCATCCGCCAACACTATACCCGGAATAAAATCATAGCCCTGGGTAGCGACAATATCCCAGCCTTGCGGATCGGGCAGTTGTGGATAGTGCATCTTGTGATCGGGCCACTCCTCACCGGTGGCGTGCACGTACGCAGCATCCTGGTCGTAGACCTCTACGGCCCCCGGCTCATAAGACCCGTGCACGAACACGTAATTGGAATCCAGATGGCAGACCGGCCCGACTACGTGTGCGGTGACGGTGATGTCGATGGTGCTGCCCGGTGTAAACGGACCCGGGAAGTTCCACTCTATGTAGGTTCCTCCAGGAACCGGAGTGGTGAAGGTCGGAGGCGGGGCCGCATCCACGTACTCCAAGCTCGAATCCATAAAGTCTTCAACGGTTATATCCGTCAGGTCGCAGGTTCCGTCGTTGAGGATGCTGATGAGGAAGTCGACATTGTTGCAGACGTCCACATCTACGGAGTCGACCCAGTCCCCCAGACCCTCATCCCAGACCTTCTTCTCCACGTCGATGCTGGGGGTGCATTCCGGTCCGGTGATCACAAAGGCCAGATCCAGCGAGGTGCCGAGGCACTCGTGGTAGGTGTGACCGCCTATGACCACGTCCACCGCGTTGAAGTCGACCGAGATCCACTCCGGATTGTAGGGGATGTCGATGGGGAAGACGTACTCGCCAATCGGCTCCAGCGGCCCGATGATCTGGCGCTCGACATACATCTCCTCGACTCCGGGCAGAGGCGGTCTGCCCATTCCCATGGTATCCCACTCCGGAGATGACCAGTTGATGGCGAACTCAAGCCAGGGCGTGGGACCGATGGGATCGACCCAGAAGAAGATCTCACCCACCTTGGGCTGATCCCAGGTGAATGGGTTGTCGTAGAACCACATATTCCACCAGTACTCGTACCCGTAGAACCCTTCACCGTAGAAATTGGTCCCCTCCCAGTACGTAGGCACGCCGGCCGAGCCGAATTCCACAACGAATTCGTTGTACCTCGGCGGCTCGTACATCTCAAACCAGGGTCCGCTGGAAGCGTTGTCCGTCCAGACCGCGTCGTCCATGAAATGCTCGGTCGAATTCTTCCAACCCCACTGGTAGGGCGGCTCTATGTAGAGTGCGGAGACGTCCAGCCAGTAAATGGAGTCCTGGTACTGGAAGAACGGACCAGGTATATCCACGAAGTCGTACCGCCAGTAGGGAACATGGTCGTTGTAGAACACCTCGCCGGTATTGGGATCGATCCAGCCTTCCAGCGAGGGCGGGTCGAAGGGCGTTCCCGGAATCTCCCCTTCCCACAACCACAGCAGCTCGCCCGGCCTGCTCCAGGGGGTATCAACAGTTGCCGGGATATTGCTGTGGATGCTCAGTCGGAAGAAGGGCGCCGGGGTGAAGAAGTCGTCGGTGGCAGGATCGCCGTCTATGTCCTTCCAGGAACCCCAGAAGTGGATGTCCTCAACCGGGCCGGTTCGCGAGCACTGCCAGTCATCGGCCAAGGTCTTGGGGAAGGTGGCGTTCACGTCCCAGCCGATCAGATCGGGAAGCTGCGGGAAGTGCATCTTGTGGTCGGGCCAGGGTGGTCCGGAAGGTACGCCGGTCAGGTAATAGGCCACGTCAACCGCCGGGTCAAGGTCGGTCCAAAAAACCGTGCCCAAAAACGGGAAACCGGACGTCGCCGAATGAAGCTGTATCCCGTCAGTGTCCGTCCAACCCCACTGCGGCGGGTAAGGGAAATCCGCCTGGATGGCGATCCAGTACTTGACACCCGCAGCAGCCGGGAAAGGCGGGCTTAAGTCCACGTCGTACTCATAGTATCCGTTAGGATCGAGTGGCAGCCCCGAGACGCTCGGGAAGTAATAGCTGGCCAGGGCAGTTGGTGCGGGATCAGGCATCCCGGCGCCGGTGGGGGCATTACCGGTACCATCATCTGCATAGAAGTAAATATAAAATGGGCAAGGTTCTACCTCATCCGGGGGGCCATTCCAAAAGCCGCCCCACCAGTGGACATCCGTCACGTCCATATCATCGGTAAACATGAAGTCGTCGGCGACCTGGGAGACGAACGGGTACGCTGCGTCGTTCTGTGACGATGCCAGGTAGTAACCGGCGTTTGAACTGCCGTTGTCCCAAATGATAGGGTCTTTGGTCTGAAAGTCCGGCCTGCCCGGGCCCGTCACCTGGCTGGCACCACCCCTGAAGCTCGTGGTCAGGGCCGGTTTGTCTCTGTCCGCCACGTAAGCCGTCACGGCTACAAAAGAGACTACCAGCAGCGCCACTATGGCAAAAACCACCAGACATGCGAAACACTTTTTCTTGCTCATGCTTCTCTACCTCCTGCTTTTAGAGTGCACCTCTCACTCGTTTAATTGGTTGGATGTTGACTGATCGAAACCTTTACTCGCAAACGTTAAACCGGAAAGAGAATTGCCCCTTATTCCCAATATCGACGTCAAAACTCTTTGCTTCATCATCTCAAAGCACGATCTAGTATTATTTTTCACCCCTGATCATATCCTCATGCCGAGCGCCAGAGAGCGGAATCCCCCCCTCGGCCCTCCGTCGACCGGGAACAAGACGGTAAAACTACGTCAGGTGAATTCCGAGGCCAGGAAGCAGCGTGACATGGCAGATTCCTCCTTTGGTTAGGCCCGGATCTTGCGATCCAGAAGTGAACCAGAGACAGCCTCTCCCCGATGCCGCGACAGAAACGGATATAGTCCTCCCCGGATCCATTCCGGCAACCAGCAAGATGCAGCCCAAATTGATTTATCCCCTTCCGCCTCTAAGATAAACCCTCGGGCTTTCTTTGTCAAGGGAAAAATGCATTCCCGCTTAGGGCCGCACCGCCGACTCAGGCAGGTGATTGGCCGTTGAAACGCATCTTGCCTCGGGCAGGGTTCAGCTGTATCGATTACTGCCGATAAAGTAGTTGAATTTAGGTCTCCACCGCAGAATCTGCAGGATATGGTGGCGTCATCCGCAAAGATCAGCTCGCGGCCCGAATCGGCACCTTCCGGAATGCTGAGGCAGGATTCCCCTCTTCCGACCGAAAAGCGCAGTCAATTGGGTGAACATCATCGGAAGAGAAGAGACACTCCGGAGTGACGGTCCGGTCGGCGGCGTGCCCTAATATCCGCATCACCGACGCCGGGGAAGGCGATTCGCTAAGCTGACTCGATGAACCGGAAGACCGTTGGGCCAGCAAATTTCGAAACAAAGCGCCCCGGGCTGCGAATCAAAGAATGTCTGAGGCAGAGCAGGTTGGCGCGATCGCCATTTGACGTCGCCCGGATTGGTTTGGTTTCTGAAGATTCCATTCGACAGCTTGCGGAAGGACAAACATCCAACGGCGACGGAGAGATGCCGGGATGACCAGAAGAACCGGAAGCAGCAAGAAAGAATCTCGACACGATCTCGACCTGAGCAAGGGAGAGGGCAGCCCGAGCAGGCTGTTCAACAAACTCGACTATCTGATCGGACAAGCGGAAAGATCGAAGAGAAAGAACAACTCCGAGCTTTCTCTTACCGGCCGTATAATATGCCTAACCTCCAAGAAGGAAAAGTTGATATACGGCTTTTCAATCAAGCTGGAAAAAGCTGCTAAGAAGTGACATCTTCTTGAGCCGTTCAGCAGTCTCAAAGAAGACAAGGCGGATGAGATTCGTGCATCCGCCTTTCTGTTTGGCTGAAATCCTCCATTGGGGAGGCCGTCTGCCTGGCGGGACCCCGCAGCTCTCATCCAAAAAAATGCAGGCACAAGAGTTCGCCTGCCGGCCGAGGACAGAAAAAAATGGGCCCAGCAGGACTCGAACCTGCGACCCACTGATTATGAGTCAGTTGCTCTAACCAACTGAGCTATGGGCCCTGTTGAAAACCACATATATATTACGTCGCGCCCATATCTAAGTCAAGGGATTTTTGATCGAGGCGTGTCATCCGAAACTTCCCAATCGGAACGTGTTTTCGGATCGCATTATGAAATGTTTTTATCATCTGATTTGTTTTGATGGTCGAAAAAAGGAATTTATGGTTGACAAATTACCCAGCCGGACTGATATTCGAGAACGTGAAAAAGAAAAAGACAAAACCAACCTTAGACAAAGTCGAAGAGAGCATTCAAACCCTGAAGCTGAGCGGCTCGCGAAATCTCAAGTCCATCTTTCGCGACCTCTCCACCCTAAAGGAGAGCCTCCTGAGTCTCGGCTCCGTCAGCACCTCAGACAAGTCGGGCGAGGCGGTCGAGAGGTCCACCTCGTCTCTGGACAACATCGAGAGAAAAGCCAGCACCTTGGAAAACTCGCTGGGAGACAACATCTCGAAACTGGTTCAGGAATACCGGCGCTGCAAAAACGAATCAAAGGAACTGGAGGATGAGAGAAGAACCTTCCGAACCTTGTACGAGCTCTCCGACATCATCTATTCGGAAAGGGACGTGAGCGCGCTGCTTGAGGAGGTGGTCGATTCGGTAATAGAGATCACCTCCTGCGAGCGCTGTTTTCTGAAAATATACGAGGAGGGCAACAGCATAAAAATCTCCGTGGCCAAAAACAGCGAGAAGAAAGAGATCGACGAGGAAGCGGATGGCATAAGCGAAAAGGTGATCGAGGCAGCCACCGAGAGCGGTAACGCCATCTGCATCACCCAGCTTCTGGTCTCCGATGCAGATGAGGAGAAAGAGGGCGGCTCGTTGGAGAGAACCTCCATTCTCTGCGTTCCCATAAAATCCAATGACAAGGTTCTGGGCGTCATGTATCTGGACGACGCCAAGGCCGATTCCTACTACACCCCGGATGATGCTTCTCTTCTGACCTCGCTGGGCGAAAGAGTGGGGGTGGCGCTGCAGAACAACCTGCTCTTCACCGAGCTGAAGGAGTCGCAGGAGAAGCTTCTGCAGGACTTGCGAGGAAGATTCAACTTCGACGAGATTCTGGGAAACAGCCCCCAGATGGTGGAGGTGCTCAAGACCGTGGCCGACGTGGCCGATACCGACGCCACCGTTTTGATCGAAGGGGAATCGGGCACCGGCAAAGAGCTTCTGGCCCGGGCCATTCATTTCAACAGCGGTCGCTCCAAGAAACCGTTCGTTCCGATCAACTGTGCCGCCATACCCGAGACCCTCCTGGAAAGCGAGCTCTTTGGATACGAGAAGGGGGCCTTCACCGGCGCCGAGCAAAGAAAGCAGGGGAAGTTCGAGAAGGCCAATGGCGGAACCATCTTCTTGGACGAGATCGGAGAGATGAGTCCGCTTCTTCAGGTAAAGATATTGCGATTTCTCCAGTCGCGCCAATTCGAGCCGCTAGGCTCCAATAGAGTCAAGAAATCAGACATCCGCGTCATCGCCGCCACCAACAAGGACCTTCTTTCACGGGTCAAGGAGAATAAATTCAGGGAAGATCTATTCTACAGGATTAACGTGATCAACATAAAGCTACCCGCCTTAAGAGAGAGGAAGCTGGACATCGAACCGCTGGCCGAATCGTTCGCCCTCAAGTTCGGCAAGAAGAACGGCAAGAAGATCAAGGGGATCGATCCGGAGGCCCTGAACGTCCTGACCCGTTATGGTTTCCCCGGCAACATCAGGGAGTTGGAGAACATCATCGAGCGGTCGGTAATCTTAGCCCAGGGCGAATGGATTACCAGGGACGATCTTCCCAAGACTTTGTTTGAAGGGAACGACTTCGACTATAAGATCAAGATCCCTCAGAATTACGGGGAGTTGAAGGCCTTGAAGAAAAAAGCCGTCGAGGAGATCGAGAAATCTTTCCTAAGCCACATTCTCACCAAAAACAATGACATCGTCTCGAAGGCAGCCGAAGACGCCAGAATGCATCGGGTGGAGCTGCACCGGCTGATTAATAAGTACAAAGAAGATTTCAGAGAATCCAGGAAGCCCAGAACGGAAGTGTCCCACCAGTGACTCTTTTCTGCCATCACAACTCTCTTGTCAGTTGTTCCCACTTATAGTCTTGGCCTGCTACTTAATGAACCCCTCGTCGCGAGGAGGCCAGATGGCCGACGCGGCGATCCCCTGCAATTGTGCTACCAGTCGGCGGGAGATTGCCACACTCCCGCATGGTGGCTCGCAGTGACTTCCTGTGGACTTTCTTACGTAGCCAACGAAACCTCGAGACATGCAGCGTCAGCTGAGCCGCTGATCCTCTTTTCGCGTCGCATACCTCTCAGATGCAACCGCGCACCATCGGTGATCGTTAACCAACTTAGAAGCAGTAGCTCAATTCAGAGGAGGTATTATGAAGCAGCAATTCAAGGAGAACCTTCTGAGCCCGCTGCCGGTTGTCTTAGTCGGGGCAATGGCCAACGGCCGTCCAAACTACCTTGTAATCGGGTATATCTGCCCTTTCAACTTCGGGAAACACATATTCTTCAGCCTGTACAAGAAGCGGTATACAAGTATTGGGATTCACGAGAATAAGACCTTCAGTGTGAACATACCATGCGAGAATCTGTTGGCCGAAACGAATATCTGTGGCAGCAAATCCGGTCGGGATGTCGACAAGTCGAAGCTCTTCGACATATTTTACGGAGAGCTCAAAACCGCTCCGATGATCCGAGAGTGTCCTATCACTATCGAGTGTGAGGTGGCTGAAATCTTGGACTATGATCCTAACGAGGGGATCATCGGCAAGGTGATCAAATCGTATGCAGACCCGGAGTATCTGACGGACGGCAAGCTCGACTGGAGGAAGGTTCATCCAATCATCTGGGCCACCGGCGGTGACTTCAGCTACTACCGGCTGGGCGAGCGGATTGAGCAAGGCGAGAACGACACGGACCAATAAGAAGTTGATTCACACCAGATACCCTGTCCTTCCGGACCGTGCCTCCCTCTGACCATTCCCTGCCAATCGAGGCAACTCCCGGCAAGAGATTGTCGCGCTCCCAAATGGTCAACCGCAATAACGTCGCTGTGCTGAGGGGCGCGGCATCGGCTAATCCCCCTTCGGGGCAACCCCCGTCCCCCATTCCGACGATAAGATCAGATATCAATTATTCTAAGCAGAACCATTGTTTTTCTTCTTGCTTTTTTCAGGAAAACCACATAACATACCGGCGTTAGACGAGGGAACAGCAGAGCGGAAGGCGGGTATCACGGGCCGGTTGTGATCCGGCGCCAGAGCGCAGAGCAGAGTTGTGGGCCAGATAAAGTCTTTCCGTCCGATCAATTGCAGGGCCGGGAGGATTTCGCATCTTGTTCCCAGAGCAGCTTTGAGTTCGAGCGGCCCGGCGCAGCCAGATCATCCAAGGTCAGACGGTCCGAATCCAAACCTCTAACACCCAGCAAGGAGGCAGACGATGTCGACGGAACCACCCTAGTAGTCAGAAGCCCGGCATTTGCCTGGAAGCAGGACCTGAAGAAGCTGAGCCAGGCGTTTGGCCGCGATTACCGGAATCTCGGTCTGTTTGTCTTATGCTTTGTTTGCCGGTGTTTCCGGTTGTGAGAGAAGTTTTGAAGCAAACCCGTAATGCTCTTACATGTTCAAAAAGGAGGTTGAACGTGATGCCAAGTCAAGAGACGAAGCCAATCAGAAACATCGAAGCGATGTGGAAGAGGCTGGGCAACGAGATCGTGACCCTCAACCGCAAGACTCACCAGTACCACGTGCTTAACGCATCGGCCGCCACGGTCTTTGAGCTGGCCACGGGAGAGAACACACTTGAGGTCATCGCCGGCAAACTGGCCAACGAATTCGGCATCGATCTCGCCCAGGCCATGGCGGATACGCGCGAAACCGTTGACGGGATGGAGAAGCTGGGGTTACTGGCACAGGCGGGGAAGAGAGGATACGAGAAACCGGCAATCAAGGAGGTGACTCAGAAGGATTTCGAGGCTGCCATAGCCGGTGGAGCAGATATCGCATGCCGGAGCTTACTAGGTGCCTGATCTCGAGAATTCCGATAATCGTAGAACAGTCGACCACCTGTATCTTGAAGTCACCGGCAGGTGCACCCTGAACTGTCCGCACTGCGCCGTTAGATCGTGGGAGGAGAATCCACAGGACCCGGATTATGAGGTTCTGGCAACCCTTCTCTCCGATTTTCGCGCACAGGGCGGACACTATGTGACCTTCAGCGGTGGTGAACCGGGCCTTCGAGCCGACCTTCCGGACCTTATCTCGAAGGCTGCCGACCTGGGGCTCTCCGCGACTCTGTATACCAACGGTCTTGCGGTCACAGACGGAGTAATGGAGAGCCTTCAGGACGCATCCGGACTGATGGCTGTAAGCCTCGACGGTCCCAATGCGGATGCTCATGAAGAGATGCGCGGGTCTGGAACCTATGCCCAAGCTTTGGCCGGTTTCAAGAAGGCAGTGGTTCGGCTGGGCGGAGACCGAGTTATGCTCTCGTGCATACTCAGCAAACCGCTGCTTCCCCATGTCGATCAGCTCTGGGAATTCGCGCTCTCTCATCGAGTCGGGGCGCTCTATCTGAATCTGTTCGAGCCCCTCAAAACGTACGCCGTACATTCGCTCGCACCTGCAGCGCACGAGCTGATCGGCCCGGTGCTGGGGCTGCTTGATGCGGCCGAAAAGGAGGATGGGATCAGACTGCTGTTTTCGGAGAGCCATGATTTGATATGCGTCAAGTCGGTCTTCTCGGAGCGAGAGAACCAGAAGATCCTGGGTCGCACGGTCAAAGTCCAGGCTGGCGGATGGGCTTACCCAGGTCCCTTTTTCTATGATTCCCGCTTCCGCCTGGGAAGACCTGCCGAGCAGGGATGGCCGGCCATTCTGAATTCCGACGTGTATTCGGAGCTAGCGCATCAGGCCCGATCGCGAGCAGGGCGCGTTCCCGAATGCAGTCGCTGCTTCTGGGCGGCCCGGTGCGGCGGTGGAAGCCTGGCCCTCTCTTGGGCAACTCACGGAAAATGGACTGAGGCCTGCCCACTATGCGAACTATACAAAGCCACTCTGGATCGGGCGGCCCGGAGGAGTCTGGCCGATGAAACTCATACTCTCGCTCGACAGTGACCGCATCCCGCGGGTCAAGAAGCTGGAAAAGCAGCAGGCTCTGCACGTACGGCTTGACTTTCAGGGCGTGAGGACGCACGTGTATACCAACTCCTCCTATCTGGTCAGCCACCTGAGACTCGGCTACCGTTACTTTGAGACCGCCGATGATGATCAACCGCATCTGGCCCTGCTGGCACTGGAGGCAGACAGGCCGCAGTTCCGGGAGAGCGTTATGGCCCTCAGCCCGTCACGAGAGCTCCGTGACCACATCCTGATCTCCAGGCACCTGGGGCTGATCTTCCTGCTTGAGGACCCTCCCTTGCTTGCATATTACACTGTGAAGCCCCTCTTTAGCCAGGCTCTTTTTCTTTTGCGCAAGCGCTTCGTGGGATTGCACGCGGCCACTCTCTCTTATCAAGGCCGGGGGCTGCTGCTTTGCGGCGCAGCAAGGTGCGGCAAAACCATACTCACCGCGCTCCTGATGGATCAGGATTTCAGCTACTCATCCGACGACGTGACCCTGCTGACCAAGAAATCACTTAAGGTGGCGCCTTTCCCCCGGGCATTAACCATCCGCAACGAATACCAGGAGTTGATAAAACCTCTTCTGTCCCGTGCTCGCCAGGTGCGACGGTTCAAGATCGCCGACCAGGAGAGGTTATTGGTTGATCTGGCCCACCAGGTGCCCGAGCAGGTGGAGCCGAGCGTGGTTTGTTTACCCCAATATGAGCCCAACCAGAAAACTCAGCTTAGGCCCGTATCCCCCTCCACTGCTTTTATCGCGCTGATGCGCAACCGGTTTCATCCGCTCGTCGGTACCCTGGAGGAATATGAGGCCGAGGATTTCCATCTTTTGTCCCGGTTGGTCGACCGGGTGTCCTGTTTTCGGCTGGTTTATTCCGATCCGGTTGAGGCAGCATCCATGCTGAAGAACCTCATCTCAAGGGGAGATGGCGGCAAATGAGAATAACCCTGGTGAATGCCGACTTTCCTTCCGAAACCGCGGTGCCGCCCTTGGGTCTCCTCAGCCTGGCCCAAGCGGCAGAGGCCGACGGGCACACGGTGAGCCTGCGCGACTACCAGCTGGCAAGGGTGAAAGGCTCACGCCGCCCAACCGTATTTGCCGATTTCTGCCAAACGCCGGACCGCGTTCTGGGCGTCAGCGTATCCGGATTTGCCTTGCCTCTGGTCATCCTGGGCCTTGAGGAACTGAAGCAGCGCAGACCAGACTTGATCACCCTCCTGGGGGGTATCGGAGCCTCGGGAGCGGCAGAGCAAATCATTACCGCATTCCCCTGGATAGACGTGGTCGTGAGGGGAGAAGGAGAGGATACTCTGAGGGAACTGTTGGGCTGTCTTGAGGCTGGTCGTCCGCCTGCCGATGTGCCCGGGCTGCTCTACCGCCGAGGGGGCCGGGTTCAGGTCAATCGGGAACGCCCGCGTATCAAGGATCTGAGTCGTCTGGGGAGACTGGATTTCGGACATTTTGACCTGAGCAAGTATCAGTTGATAAACGTCATCTCGTCACGCGGGTGTCCCTTTCCCTGCACTTTTTGTGACGTAGCCCCTTACTGGCGCAGGAAGTACGTGCCTCGACCCATGGGCCTGATCACCTCGGAAATCGAGTCCATAACCCGAAGCATGGATTCTCCCCCCACTTTCATATTCGTGGATGATACCCTGACCGTAGATCGCTCCAGAACCAGGGAACTTTGTCGCAGTCTGGGACCGGAGGGGCTTGGCGTCGAATGGGCCTGTTATGCCCGGGCCAGTGACCTGGACGAACAACTCCTGGAGTTCATGGGCGAATCGGGGTGCCGAAAAGTCTACCTCGGATTGGAGTCCGGTTCAGATCGAATCCTCACGGCGATCCGTAAAGGCTTTGACGTAGAGACCGGCCGGCGGGCAGCACTGCTGGCCAGGCGCTTCATTTCCATTGTACAGACTTCCTTTGTATGGGGTTTTCCGTTCGAGACCTGGGAGGACTTCTATGAGACCCTAACCATGATGGCTTATCTGACGTCCAAGGGGATCTCGGTTAAGGCCAATGTGCTGACCCCCCTGCCCTTCTCCAACCTGTTTGAGGAATTGTCTGAATCCATGGTGTTCTTGCCGGACTATTCCCCACAGCTGCATCTGGCCGAATACGAGTTGGACAGCCCAACGGTGGATCTGATCCGGAGGCATCCTCGGATCTTCCCCTGTTTTTACCTTTACCCCAGCCCCTCCCTGACCGCCAAATATGATCTGCTCAGGAAAATGGGACTCTCGCCTGAACATATCTGGGACCTGTGGGTACAGGTAAAGGGTCCGGTGCCCATGCGCGAGCGCCCCCGAGCTGTGCCGGGGACGTCGGTGAAGCTTTAGCCAGTCAGTTTTCACATTCTGTCGGGTCCGACCCGCTCTTGCGGGCGCGGCCCGACAACCGCGCAACCGAGCGTCCCCAGCAGCAGGGCAAAACCTCACACTACTTCGCTTGCGTCATCGCGAGGAGTCCCTCCCTCTGAGGGCGACGTGGCGATCTCTTGCTGGGCAAACCCTGATATGATTTGGGCAGGGTGGTGCGGTGAGCCGCGGATGGCGGACTTGTCCTGAGCGAGTCGAAGGACGGTCGACCACGGACAGAATTCCGCGCTCCCTGGGATCACTCGCGATGGCTTCCTTACAACTTTTTTTCTTGCATTTGCCTCCTGACATTCGATATTAGTATTGGGCCGCGGGGCGGACGGTGGACTGTCCGCCGTGGACCGAAGGCGGCTTTAGCGCGGAGGGTTAGTCCTAACTGGTAAGGCAGTGGACTTGAAATCCACCGGCCGCAAGGCCTTGCGGGTTCGAATCCTGCACCCTCCGCCATTGCTGTGGAATCGTGACGCGCCAGAACCTAACTTCAATTGGGTTGTGGTTTCGATTGTTGGTCAGGGGTACCCTTACCCCTGACCAGTTTGGCATCCGTGAGCTACCCCCGCGCAACGCGTGTACTCTCACGATTGGGAAAACACAAGGGAGGGAAGAATGCAGGTTCTGGTGATGTACTATTCGAAAACCGGGAACACCAAGAAGCTGGCGGAGCATGTGGCAACCGGCGTTCGAGAGACCGACGGGGTCGATTGCATGCTCAAACCGGTATCAGAGGTGAGCAAGGATGATTTCGTGAAGTCCGATGGAATAATAGCAGGTTCGCCGGTTTACTTCGGAACCATGGCCTATCCCATGAAGGAGATCTTCGACAAATACGTGGGCATTCGGGGGGAGATGGAGGACAAAATCGGCGCCGCCTTTGCCACCGGCGGAGACCCGACCGGGGGAAAGGAAACCACCATCTTCTCCATCTTTCAGGCCATGCTGATTTACGGTATGATCATCGTGGGTGACCCTCTAAATGCAACCGGCCACTATGGCGTTGCCTGTATTGGCGAGCCCGACACAGAAACCGCAGCGAACGCGGTGAAACTGGGGAAAAGGGTGGCTATGTTGGTCAAGAAATTGAGAAGTTAGGCTTCGACAAACAATGAGCCAGTTGAAGACCAGCACCTAACTTAAGTTAGGTGCTGGTTTAAGCTCCTTCAAGGCAACCCAGTTCGATATGCGTTGGTCAGGGGGGCCTTCACCCTTTGCGGCAGTGTGCGTCCGGGAGGAGCCCCCCAACGTAACCGACGAAAAAAGGGAGGACTTCCGTCCTCCCTTCAAAAGAGACTATTCTGAGTTTCCCCGAGGCTGGTTGTCTCAGCATGTCTTGTAGAGGTTCTGCACGTAGGCGATGTCGATCTTCTGAAACAGGCGCATGGGAGGGAAGGGTGAGTACAGCACGTCGATGTTGTTCTGCTGGTGACGGAACACCCTTCGGAGATCGGCGATGGAGCAGTCCTCGATACTCTTTCCCAGCTCGATGATCAGAAGGAGCGGGATCCCCGCCTTGGGCATGCCGTCAAAATAGACCTCTCCGGCAGGCTGGGAGGGTGTGTAGATCACGAAATCCGATTCCACCGACTCCGATTTGATCGACTCCTCCAGTTTGGTCTCGACGTCATAGTAGCAGCGCTGGCTGAGAGTCTCCTCCAGGCTCGTCACCCTTTCGTTGGGCTCTTCCTGGCAGATCAAGCAGAGCTTCTTGACCCTGACCGTGTCGCGGTACAAGTCACGAAACTTGGTCGGATGAGCGCGGCACTCCTCCTTGATGGGCGTCTTCTGCAGCTCGCAGACTTTCTCCAGACCGCTGTTGAGCAAAGCCGTCTTTTCGCACAGATCCGCGGTCTTCGCTTCCCTCATCCCGCCGATCATCTGCAGGAGCTTGTCGTGATCGGCCTGCGGCAGAGCCTTCATCTCCGAAAGAGTACCCAGCATTTCGGAGAGGCAGTCTAAGTGAGTATCAAACTCCATCCTCACCTTTTCCGGCATCTCCGGCCGAGCGTCCTCTCCAGAAACGCCTTGGACACTGGCAAAGATTGATGGCAAAGGGCGAAGCAACTGAAACGGCACCACGGATGCCCTCAGAGTGAAAAGAATTGGCTGGACCATTTTCGACTCCTTTCTTTTGATTCGGGCAAAATCAACCTATCCGGCGTGTCGTCCGGATCTTTCGCTTTTCTCCGACTTGGCTTTTTCGCTTTCCACTATAAGATATCGGTTGACAGACATGAATCAAAATCTTATCTTGCAGTGATATCGTACACGTACTCATATGTGTATGGAGTTTTTCATATATATCAGCCACAGGAATATGGTACTCATAGACTCGCAAGTATGTAAGCAATTGTAAAACAAGGAGGTTACATGGAATTGCAGGCTTTGAGAGGCTTCTACTGGGCTGGTGTGCACAAAAGCTTCTCCAAGGCGGGCAATGTGTTGCATATAGGACAATCGGCGGTCAGCCATCAGGTGAAGGCGCTGGAGCACGAACTGCAGGTCAAGCTTTACGAGAGGGAGGGGAGGGGTATCATCCTGACCCCGGCCGGGAAGATCCTGATGGCCTACATAGAGATAATCCTGCAGACCCTGGACAACATCGAGACCCATTTCGCGGAGTTGGCCGGCGCCCCGGAGGCCACCGTGAGTGTCGCGGCCTATCGAGGCATAATGCAATATAAGCTTCCTCAGATCGTGCAGGGTTTCAAAAGGAAAAACCCGGAGATAAAGCTAACCATCCTGAATAGACCGTTGGACACTCAGATCCTAAACATGGTTTCCAACGGGGACGTCGACTTCGGCATTACCTCATCATGGAACGAGTTTACGGACATCTCGTTCTTCGAGGTGTGGTCGTACGATATGTTCCTATGTGTGCCTGCCAATCACAGGCTGGCCGGACGGCTTCAGGTAGGTCTGCAGGAGATCGTGCGGGAGCCCCTGATACTCTATGAGAAGGAGAATTCCATCCGGAAGAGAATCGAGGCTGTTTTCCGAGAGAACAACCTCAGCTACAATCCGGCCATAGAGACCGGCGGTGCAAGGGTAATTCAGGAGTATGTGAAGATCGGCCAGGGCATATCCATACTCTCAGGCCTGGTGGTAGAGGCCAAGGAGGATGCTTCGCTGGCCTACGTCCCGGTGACCCAGCATTTCGGCAAGCTTGGATACGGAATAGCGTTGAGAAATCGCAAGTACCTCTCGCTTCCGGTGAGAAAGCTCCTGCAGGAGGTGGGATTGGGGGAGGTCCTGGCAGCCCGGAATTGGGAGCTGTGATTGCAGTACCTCGCTAATCAGTCTCCAGGTTCGGACGGGGGTTTAACCCCCGTCCGATTAAAGCCAGCAGGCACAATCTCTTTCAGCGACCCGTGTAGCCCCTTACCATATCCGACAGCCCCAATTCCTTTATCTTGCTGTACATGCTGGCCTTGGAAATCCCTAAGGCCTTGCTGGCAGGCTCGACCAGACCCTGGTGCGACCTGAGCGCATGCATGATCGCCACCTTCTCGATCTGCCCCATATCAGCGTTTTTGAATACCGCACAGTCCTCAGCCGGCATCTCTTCTGTACAACTGCCATGAACCGTGGCCGACTTGCCGGGATCGGCTTTTGACTCCAGAAGATCCTTCAGGGTGATCAATCTGTCGGCCCTCTCCACGGCCTTCTCGATCAGATTCTCCAACTCCCGAACATTCCCCTCCCATTCCCTATGGCACAAATAGTCTGACGCTTCTCGGGTTATACCTGCGATTTCTTTATTGGCTTTGTCCGACTTCAATAGAACGAAGTGTTCCATCAGAAGCGGCAGATCTTGTATTCTCTTCTTCAAAGGAGGAAGTCTGAGGTCCAAGACTTTGAGCCGGTAGTACAGGTCCGAGCGGAAGTCGCCCTTTTTCACGGCTTCCTCGATCTCCCGGTTGGTAGCGGAGATCACCCGTACGTCGACCTTGACCGGACTGGATGCCCCAATTCGGTCCACCTGCTTGTCCTCCACCACCCGGAGAAGTTTGGCCTGGAGATCCCGGGGGAGTTCGCCTATTTCGTTAAGGAATATGGTGCCCCCGTTCGCCAGTTCGAACTTGCCCGCTCGCGCCTCCTTGGCATCCGTATAAGCGCCCTTTTCGTGACCCAAAAGCTCACGTTCGAGAAGGGTGGGGGGTATTGCCGCGCAGTTCACTGAGACAAACGGCTTCGAGGCTCTGGGGCCGTGGTGATGGATTATGCTTGCGATCAAATCTTTGCCGGTTCCGGTCTCGCCCCGCAGCAGAACTGTGGAATCGGAGTTCAGAGCGATTTCCATCTGCTGAAAGAGCCTGACCATCGGCTCGCTCTTCCCGATCAATCCCCACCTGTTGTACTTCTCAACTAACTCGTTACGAGCGCTTTTCACCCACTGGATGGCCCTCTCCATTTTGACCTTGAGAAAGAGGTAATCCTTCTGAAGCGCACCCCACTCCACATAGTCAAAAGCTCCCATGTGCAGGGCTGAGGACATGGAGTCGTAATCCGCGTGGGCAGTGACCATGATGACGGGAATACTCTGATCCAGCCTCTTGATCCCCGTCAGGATTCTCAGGCCCTCATTGTCCGCTTCCTCCACCGGCCCCAGAAGCTCGGATCTATCGATTTTGGTGAAGCTCTTGTCGAGAAGGACGAGGCCGTAGTCCTTCTTTTTCAAATCCCTGGATAAGCTCTTCCCATTCCTAATATGATCATATTCGAAGCCGTCAGAGATGAACTGGTGGCAGTAGTTGGTGATATCGTCGCCGTCGTCGATGATAAGAACTTTGACCATGGAGGACCTCTCAAGGTCTAAGATACCACAATCTGTTACCGAGTCAAGCCTTAACACCCGCAAGGCGCCCTCCTTTCCTGGATTCGGGGTGGGAAGCCGTTCATTCAATCCATGAAGGAACGGCTTCCTTGAAATACCCCCCTAACCTGTCTTGCGAATCAGAGATGACAGACGGTCTATCTCGTCAGGCACGACAAGAACGTCCCTTGCCCCCACCCTCTTTGCCTGGTCACCCAGATGTTGAACGTTTGCTGTGGCCAGTCCGATCACTCTCTGCGACGGGTCGGCTCGGTTGAGATCTCGGATGAAGGCAATCGGATCGACCCGCGTCATCCCCAGGTCGACGATAACGCATTTGGCCCCGTGCTCAATCACCGAGTCCACGCCTGCATCAAGGCCTTCTGGGCAAAGCACTTCGAAGTCCTTGGATAGAATGGCACAAAGCATTTCGAAGATCGAACTCCGCTCGGTAACAGCCAGGATCGTTCCTTTGCCGGCCATGATCTCTGCGCTCCGCTCGTGATTCAGGTTTGATACAGATGAGCCCCGGTCGCGGAGACCGGGGCTCATCATACGGTGCCAGACAGCTATCATTTCATCAGAATCATTCTCTTGGTGTCCTCGAATTCTCCGGCCTTAATCCGGTAGAAGTAGATTCCCGACGCAGCCTTGTTGCCGCGTTCGCCTGTCCCGTCCCAGCTTACGGTCTTGTGCCCTGCCACCTGATATTCGTCTACCAGCGTTTTAACCTTCTGCCCGAGCATGTTGTATACGGTGAGCCTAACCTCTGCGGCTTCAGGCAAGGTGTAGCTTATCTCCGTCTCCGGATTGAAGGGATTGGGATGGTTTCGCAATGCCAGATTCACCGGAGTTTCGGAGCCACCGCTTGCGTGGGGATCGAAGGTGTCAAGGCAGAGATAGTCTACCTGATTGCCCAGGGTATCGACGACAGGGATGTGATTGATGGAATAGATGGCAACGCAGGGATCATTGTCGACCAGATCTTCGCCTATATAGACTTTGATGGCTATGTCCAGTGCTTCACCATCCACGTCGGTGCTGCTCAGTACGGCAAGATAGTTCTCATCCTCATCGAAAGTCCCGGATGTATCCACATCCAGGAAAACGTCAGCCGAATCACCGACCGAGACAGCCATGGGCTCGCAGGGTATAATATGAATCTTAAAATCGTGCTTCCAACTATGCCCGGGGTTCGGTTTAGCAAGCGGACCACGATGCACGTTGACCCTTTTGGGGGTGAGGAAAGCGCCACATATGACGTCGGCGCAGACTAGTTCACATATTGCGTTGATTTCAGTGGCAGGCGAGGTTACAGTTGTCGGAGGGCAAGTGACTACGGTGGCACACGGAGTTACCACCGTGGGTGGGCTTGTCACAATAGGGGACATACCCATCACGGTCGAAGAAACAAACTCGCCGATACAAGCGTTCCCCCGCCAATCGAACTTCGTGAGCATGAAATCCGAAGAGCCAGCACCAAAAGACTCCGTGTAACCGGCCACGATATACCCTTCATCTTCTGTCTGCTGGACACAACTTGCCATCTCAACTCCACTTCCCCCGTAGGCGTAACTCCACAGGGTATCACCCAGAGAGTCGGTCTTGATGAGATAGGCATCGCGACCGTCAGAACCGAGAGACTCCGTGTATCCCGCCACTATACACCCCCCATCTGCAGTCTGCTGGACAAAACACTCTACATCCTCGCCACTGCCCCCGTAAGTGTAAGCCCACAAGGTATCACCCAGAGAGTCGGTCTTGATGAGATACACATCTATATAACCGGCACCGAAAGACTCCGTGTACCCCGCCACAATATAGCCCCCATCTGCAGTCTGCTCCACAGATATTGCATGCTCGTCTGCACTGCCCCCGTAAGTGCGAGTCCACAACGTACCTCCCAGGGAATCGGTCTTAATGAGATAGCCATCCAGACCACCGGCGCCAAAAGAGTTTGTCTTTCCCGCGACTAGATACCCCCCGTCTGCGGTTTGCTGGACAGAATAGGCACCATCAGAGCCACTCCCGCCGTATGCGCGGCTCCACTCAGTGCGTCCGAAGCAGTCAGTCTTGATGAGATAGACGTCGCGGTAGCCAGCGCCAAAGGATTCCGTGTATCCCGCCAAGATGTATCCTCCATCTGCAGTTTGCTGGACGGATACAGCCCTATCGTTTCTAGTGCCACCATAAGTCTTAGTCCATAGCGTATCACCGAGGCCGTCCGTTTTTATGAGATAGGCATCGCAGCCCCCGGCGCCAAAGGACCTTGTCTCTGCCGAGACTAAATAGCCCCCATCGGCGGTCGCCTCGACACGATGGGCCTTCTCGTTGCCGCTCCCACCGTAGGTGCGAATCCATAGAGTGTCACCGAGGGAGTTAGTCTTCATGAGATAGACATCTTGACCGCCGGCGCCAAAAGAGTATGAATGTCCCGACATTACAAACCCTTCATCTCTGGTTAGCTGGACAGAAGAGCCCCAGTCCCTGCTACCCCCCCCGTACGCACGACTCCACAGAACGTTCTGGGCAAAAGCAGGCACAGTCCAGAAAACCAAGACTGCAATCCCGATTGCCGAAACAAACATCCTACGTTGCAACATGAACACCTCCTGTTCCCAAAGGTTTTCGGTTTTTGGTTACGGTTCGCATATCAGTGCGCCAGCTCTGAAGTAATGATTGAAGACGTAGACAATGTCTACCCGGGTTCATCAGGCCGTCGCAGTTTGCTATGCGAGGGTCCGACACAGCAACGTTCGTGCCGGTGGGAAGGTAGCATATGAAGTCGTCTGCTCTCCCATACAGAGTCGTTTGACCTGTATGGACTTAGCAGGAGCAGGGGATATCTTCGGTTGTGGGCGGAAGAATGATTATTAGGTGGTGTTTTGTTGAACCTGGAAACGATTTCCAAAGCTTGGAATCTATTTCACTTTCACGCCGTCTTTCCAAACCTCGATTTTCTTCCAGCTTTCGAGGACTTCCGGAGTGATATCGTAATCCAGTATTCCCTCCTCTCTCAGTTGCTGCCAGAGATGTCTCGATTTCGGGGATACAACAATGCGTAAGACACTAGCGAGGGTTGCGTCTAACCAGAAAACCCTTTCGACTTCTTGGTGATCAACAACTAGAACCTTATATACATCTTGACCATTTTCCCTGCCTGCAAACTCAAATCTCCCAACCTGCGAGAACTTGTTGTTTTCCCCACCCAAGCCTTTGATAAAGGGAAACTTGATATAGGTTCTCTCTTGAGCCTTCGGCAAAACATGATCGCCATAAGGTGGGGATTGGCCACGCATTGTTTTGTAATCCAGGATTCCTAGAACAGCACAATAGTCAAGACTGTTATTTACTCCTCCAAACACTAGTTCAGGTAAGCCATCATTTTCTATGTCATCACACAATAGCACCCTGACGGCTCCAGAGTGCCAGTAACTGCTTTGCATTTCACCGCGCTTGTCTACAGTGGCTATTTGACAGGGAAACCAGGGAAAGTTCATAGCTCTCACGATTATCTCCACTTCTCCATCCAAATTCAAATCCCGAATAAGAATCTGATCAGCATTGTACACATCTGAGGTGTTTCCGAACACTCCATGAGAACCCAACGCAAATCGCCACAATTCCTTTCCATCAAAGGACAAACAACATATATGTCCTGTCTCCTTGAACCCGCCTTTAGTGCTAATCAGCACTTCGTTCTTGCCATCTCTGTTTATGTTGCCTATAGCATGAGATTCGATTGTAAGGTTTTGAGGAATTCTCCAATTCCAAAGCAACCTACCGCCTTTTGCTTCAACCGCAATTGTGTTTTCATCGAGAAGCTTCACAATCGCCGGATTCCAGTCCACCCAGAACCGAGAATATGGATAGAAAGCAAAAAGAAAGGTTGCGCCGATGATTAAGAACAGGAGCACTGAGGAAAACCCCACTATCAGCTTCCTTCGGTGAAAGGGCTTCTCCGGGGGCAGAATCAGTTCGGCCTTCCGGGCTTTTTGTCGATCTATGCCCACCGTGATCCTTGTGCCGACAGCTTTTTGGCTTTCAATCTCCCACCCGCCATACTGCTCAATCAACTGAATGGACTCTTCGGTCACGCCCAACCCTAAGCCCCCGTCTTTCCCGGCAGTAAATCCCTTCTTGAAGAATGAGGACCTTGTCGCCTCGTCCATTCCTATGCCGGAATCCTCGATTATGACTGAGATGCCAGGTGGGTCAGGCATTCCTGCCTGACCAGATATTGCTTCCGAGGGTTTGGTGGTGATTTTGACCCAGCCAATCTCCTCCCTACCCCGCAGACTGTCCCGCAAAGCGGGCCCCGCCTTCGGCGGAAAGTCTGCGGCTACCCCGTCCCCTGCGGCCGGTCCAGCCTCGTGCAAGCCAGCCACCAGCCCCAAGCCCCCAGCCCCTGCCTTTTTCGCTTCGACGGCTTCAAAGGCGTTGCGAATGAGGTTGATCAGTAGTCTTTGCCACTGCTTGAAGTTGTCGTATGAGAATCGGACATCTTCGCCGGCATCGTGCAGTTCCTCCTCCATGCTGATTCCACTTGCCTGGGTCTTCTCCACCCGCACGGTCTTCACAGCTTCCCGCACCGCATCGTTGAGAGAAAAGGAAAACCTCTCGGTAGCACTCTGAACAATCTGGTCAGTGAGGTCATTGAATCTGACAAGAATCCCTCTGAGCGCAGTGACATCTGATCTTTCTCTTCTGTCCCGAGATACTCTCTCGATCTTCAGCAGCATGGTCCAAAGCTTTCCCCACAGCCAGATGTCCTGGGTGACGGCCATGAGGTTCTCTCTCTCGTCGCGCACCAGACCCTTCAATTGCTCCAGCAGGTCGGAGAAGTACTCGTACCTGGGCTGGATCTCCTCCCCTCTCTCCCAGCTTGAGAGTATCATCTCCAACCCGGCGATTTTCTTCTTTCTTTCGTGAACCAGATTTTCCCTAAGAGAGCTGAGAAGCTGGTAGTCTTTTCTTCTATGTTCTAACCGTGCTGAAAGATAGTGATAAAACGAGAGAAGGTAGAAGCGATAGGTCCAGGAGAAAACAGCCGCAATCAATATCAGAGAACCAATTAACCAGATCATTCACTCGACTCGTGATTTGGTTCACAGTAAGTCAGTAGAGGACGCTACACATCGGGAACGTACAATGGCACGCACCGATGTTAGAAAATATAAGGCTTATGGCGCTCGAATTCCCTCCCCAAGCGAGCTTAAGACATCCGAGTTGCGCAGTTAATACTAACACTAACAACGGGTTCCTGTATGTGTTTTGATTACAGAATTAGTAAATGCTCTTTAACTCAAACTCTCATTAAGCGTTAAGAGACTGAATGTGGATAACCAACAGACAAATGTGCTGCAATTTTCGGCTTATAGCTTTGATTAAGAAGAACTTAACAGATTTTCCACAAACTGCTGACAATTGTCAACATAGATAGGTTATGAGAAGTTCTTAGAGTTTTATACCTAAGAGACTCTATTCCTCAGGCGACGGGGGCTCGGAGGAGGTATCCTTCATATTGCATCTGCCGTGGAATACCGCTCCCTCCTCTACCACCAGGTTCTTGGTGGTAATGTCTCCTTCGATCACCGCCTTGGACTGAAGCTCGATCTTCTCCTGGGCGGAGATATTCCCAAACACCTTGCCGCCTATTACCGCGGTCTTGACGGCCAATTCGGCTTCCACCGTGCCGGTGTCTCCCACGGCCAGCGATTCGGAGGCGGAGATCCTACCCCGGACCGCCCCATCGATCCTGACTCCGCCCTGGACCTTGATGGTCCCTTCAATCATGGAGTCCTTTCCAATAATGGTATTCAATCCTTCCCCTCCTCTGTCTTTTCTGTTCTTCATAATCTCAACTTCAACGTTGGCCCAAGAAGCTCTGTGGATCAACCGGCACGTCGTCCTTTCTTATCTCATAGTGAAGATGCGGGGCGGAACTCCTGCCGGTATTTCCGGAAAGAGCGATCACCTGTCCCCGGCGAACGGTATCGCCGAGGTTGACCAGTATCTTGGAGTTGTGACCATAGTAGGTGGTATAGCCGTTCTCGTGATCGACAGCAACCAGTCTCCCGTAGATATCGTCCCAGGCCACCAGAATAATTCTCCCGTCTGCCGTGGCTTTGATCTCCGTTCCGGTCTTGGCCGCAAAATCGATTCCCGGGTGCTGGGTCCCGAAGCCTGGTATATTCATCGAGAACCCTTGCGTGATCCAGCCCTCTATCGGCACGCCGGTCGGAATCCTAACGGCCGATTGGGATTGGACTGTGACCGAATCCGGCGCCAGGGCGCTATCGATCTGCTCCTCCGCCAAAAAGGAAACCTCCTCGGTATCCAGGAAATCCATGCCTTCCGAGTAGGAGGCAAACTGCGTTTGAGTCTCGCCCTGATATTCAACTCCCGCCAACTGCGCCACCCGCAGGACGAATCTCTTGTACTCGCCAAGTTCTCTCTCCAGCTCCACCACCTTGGCGTTGTATCTCTTCAGCTTCTCGTTCTCCTGTTTCAGTGATTTGCCGGCGATCACCTCGTAAAGGAGCTTTCCGTGGAATACGCTCAGCACTATGACGAAGAGCATAAGAAAACCGATCGCACCCACCAGCAGGCGTACCGCGAGAAAGGAGAGCTTGAACCTCACGCTCCTGGAGCTCCCTTCAGGCACAATCAGAAAGCTGATGAATCTTGTCGGCATATATGACTAATGGTTCGATCCGTCAGAAAAGCAAAACCAAGGTAGGAGGTGCCCCGCCTGAACAGGAATCATAGGGTCAGTTGCAGCAGTTCCAGTATCCGGGAAAGATCCTCCTCCGAATAAAACTCTATCTCGATCTTCCCCCCCTTACCTTTGCCCAGCACCTTGACCGAGGTTCCGAAATGCTGCTTCAGCTTCTCCTCGATCTCGACAAACTCCGGGGAGAGCTTCGCTCTCTTCCTGATGACAAGGGTTCTTCTGCCCGGCTGTGTTAGATCCTCGGTCTTCCTGACGGAGAGCCCCTCCTTCACCACCCGCCTGGACAGGGCGATCTGCTCTTTCTCTCCGGAGAGCGACAGTATGGCCCGGGCGTGGCCTTCGGAGAGCTTTCCGTCACCGATCAGCTTCTGCACTTCCTCCGGAAGCCCCAGGATTCTCATGGTGTTGGCCACCGACGAGCGGTCCTTTCCTATTTTTTGAGCCACATCCGCTTGGGTGAGCTGGCACTCTTCCAACAGCCTTTTGTACCCTTTGGCCGTGTCGATCGGATTCAAATCCTCCCTCTGGAGGTTCTCGATCAAGGAGAGCTCCAGCATGTCCTCCTTGGAGAGCTTTCCCGCGATAACCGCCGGGATCTCCTCCCATCCCAGCCTCTTGGCCGCCAGAAGTCTTCTTTCTCCGGCCACCAGCTCGAACTCCTCCCCCACCTGCCTCACCACCACCGGTTGAATTATCCCCTTCTCCCTGATGGAAGCCGATAGCTCCAAAAGCTTCTCCTCATCCACCTTTGTGCGCGGCTGGTAGGGATTCGATTTGATCTTATCCACCCTCAGCTTGATCAACCCCTCTCCCGGCTGCTCGTCTACTTTGATCGGCGCTTGCGGCTCCTCACCGATCAAGGCTTCCAGTCCTTTTCCCAACGCTTTTCTACTCATTTTCGATCTCTCCAACCTGCACCAGCTCGGTCACCGGCGCTGAATGATTCAGGATTTCTTGAGCCAAGCTCAGATAGCTCTCCGCTCCGCTGGACATGATATCATAAAGTATGATCGGCTTTCCGAAGCCGGGTGCCTCGGATAGCCGGACGTTTCTGTTTATCACGGTTTTGTACACCTTGTCAGAGAAATACTTCCTGGCCTCCTCTGCCACCTGCCGGGAGAGATTCAGCCTGCTGTCGTACATGGTCAGAAGAACGCCCTCGATCTCAAGACCGGAGTTTAGATTCTTCTGCACCAGCCCTATGGTATTCAGAAGTTGGCTCAACCCCTCCAAGGCGTAATACTCGCATTGTATCGGTATCAGGATCGAGTCTGCCGCGGTGAGGGTGTTCAGGGTCAAGAGTCCCAGTGAAGGGGGCGAGTCGATCAGGATGAAATCGTACTTCTCCTTCACCGGTTCCAGAGCAGCCTGAAGTCGCTTCTCCCTGGCCAAGATGTTTACCAGCTCTATCTCGGCGCCCGCCAATTTGAGATGAGAGGGAACCAGGTCAAGAAAAGAAAGCTCCGTCGTGCGGATGACCGTTTCTACTGGGGCATCCTGCACAAGAACCTCGTAGATGCTTCGATCCAGCTTGCTTTTGTCAATGCCCACGCCGGAGGTAGAGGTGGCCTGAGGATCGATATCGACCAGCAGGGTCTTCTTCTCGGCCACGGCCAGACAGGCGGATAGATTGACAGCCGTGGTGGTTTTTCCCACTCCCCCTTTTTGATTGGCAACCGCGATTATCCTTCCCAAGTCAGTGTCCCCTCGCCGAACTCATAAGTTTAGGCACTTCCGATGTTTTCCCATAAGTTACATCGTCCGTCAGAAAAAGCAAGAGGTTTTGAGAGAAAAATCTGACACGTCGGTTTGGCGCCAGCGATTCTCCGATGGATCAAGGCACTTGGTTGTCAACGATCAGCCTCGACATCTTTCCGACCTCTATACTTTCTTGCTCACCACGACTATCCATCGCATCAGATCCATCTCGGGCACCTCAACCTTGATTACTTCGTTCGTCAGGGAGCTGTCCGACGATAGAGCCTCCACTGCCTCCTTTCTCGCCTTTTTCCCTTTGTAAGCAGTCAACACTCCCCCGGCGCCCAGGAGCGGCAGACCAGACCGCGTAATCGCTCTCAGACTACCCAAAGCCTTAGCAGTAACCAAGTCAAACTTACCTCTGAAATCAGGCTGCTTGCCCATCTCTTCTGCGCGCCAGCCCAGGATGTCGGCTCTCTCCAATCCCAGACTGTCGCTCAGCTTCCGCAGGAATAGCGTCTTCTTGTGAATCGACTCTACCAAGGTCAAGTGAATATCAGCTCTAACGATCTTGATGGGCACGCCGGGGAATCCTGCTCCGGAGCCGAGGTCAAGAAGCTTCGCTCCCATCGGAATGTCAATCGCTTTGAAGATCGTCAGGGAGTCGACGAAGTGCCTGAGGACGCGATAGGGTTCGGCATCCCTCTTTGAGACCAGGTGCATCCTCTGATTCCATTCGAGCAGTAAACTGGTGTAAATCTTAAACTTATCAATCATCTTTGGGGAAAGATCTATTCCGAAGGAGGAACAGACTCTTCTGAACAGATCGATATCCTGGGAAGAGAGCATTGGAGAAGGCTAAGTCGATAGAGAATGAAAATGTTTCACGTGAAACATCCAAGAACGGTCAACGGATTCAGCGGATTGAACGCCCAGACGCCCGTACGGGCCCGTCTGGGGGCGTCCGTATGGACGGATGGTCTTCCGCTTAACCCGTTACATCCGTCGACCGCGTTGCATTGAACTGTCTGAGATGCACCATCAGCACCGCGATGTCCCCCGGCGATACCCCGGAGATTCGAGACGCCTGCCCCACCGAGGCTGGCCTGATCCTTTTGAACTTCTCCAGGGCCTCTCTTTTGAAACCAATCAGATCGTCGTAGGCAAAATCATCGGGGATGCTCATCGATTCGAGTTTTCGAGACTTCTCGATCTCCCTGATCTGCCGGCTGATGTATCCCTCGTACTTGACCTCAAGCTGCACCTGCTCGTACACCTCCCGGGGAACCTGCTGGGCCTCCCAGTCGACCTTCTGCAGGTCTTGGTAGGTGATCTGCGGCATCTTCAACAGTTTCACCAGAGACATTTTGCGGTTGTTCTCGATCTCGCCCAGAAGATGGGTGAAGGAGGAGAGGGAGACATAAACCCTGCGCAGCCTGGCCTTCTCCTGCTCGATCCTCTCCATCTTCTCCTGATAGCCAACCTTGATATCCTCGGAAACCAGGCCGAACTTGTACCCATACTCCAGAAGTCTCTGGTCTGCGTTGTCCTCCCGTAGGATCAGCCTGTATTCCGCCCGGGAGGTGAACATGCGATATGGCTCGTCGGTTCCCTTGGTGACCAGATCGTCTATCAGCACACCTATGTACGCCTGACCCCTGTCCAGCACGAACGGCGGTTCTCCCCTGATCTTTAAGACCGCATTGATACCTGCCATTATCCCTTGCGCGGCCGCTTCCTCATAACCCGAGGTCCCGTTGATCTGGCCGGCAAAGTAGAGATTCTCGACAAGTTTCGTCTCTAACGCATGCCTCAGCTGCTCCGGAGGAAAGTAATCGTATTCGATGGCGTAGCCTGTCCTCATCATCTGGGCCTTTTCCAATCCGGGCACGGTTCTGAGAGCTCGCAACTGAACGTCCTCGGGCAGGCTGGTGGCGAAGCCGTTGACATAGTACTCGTTGGTGCCGATCCCCTCCGGTTCCAGAAATAGTTGATGCCTGGGCTTGTCCCTGAACTTGACCACCTTGTCTTCGATCGACGGGCAATATCTGGGACCAATGCCCTGAATCCTTCCGCTGTAAAGCGGAGATCTGTCCAGGTTGTTCAGGATCAGCTCGTGGGTCTCCGGATTGGTGTAAGCCAGATAGCAGAGCAGTTTATTCTCCGGAGGGGTCTTCGTGCGCAGAGAGAACGGCCTCGGATCTTCATCCCCTGGCTGGGGAGCCGTCTTCGAGAAGTCGACAGTCCGCCCGTCTAAGCGAGGAGGTGTACCGGTCTTCAGGCGACCAGCGCGGAATCCAAGTTTCACCAGATTGTCGGTAAGGTCGCGAGCGGGAAACTCCCCGGCTCGGCCTGCTGGGAAATGCTCTAAGCCAATATGAATCAGGCCATTAAGAAATGTCCCCGGCGTCAAAATGACTGCCTGACAGAAATAGGCCATTTTGGCAGCAGTGGCGACTTCGCGCACTTTTCCATTCTCTACGAGGATCTCGACGACCGCATCCTGCTTGATGAACAGATTCTCCTGATTCTCAAGAGACTCCCTCATGGCCAGGCGGTACGCTGCTCTGTCGTTCTGTGTCCGGGTGGACCAGACGGCCGGACCCTTCTTAAGGTTGAGCGTCTTGATCTGGACTGCGGTTTTGTCTGCGATGAGGCCGATCTCCCCGCCGAGCGCATCGATCTCCTTGACCAACTGCCCTTTGGCCTGTCCGCCCACAGCCGGGTTACAGGACATCTGAGCGATGGTCTCCTTGTTCATGGTGAAAAGGAGTGTCTTGCAGCCCATTCTCGCCGATGCCAGCGCCGCCTCACACCCGGCATGCCCGGCACCAACCACAATCACATCGAACTTTTCGTCGTAGGTCAGCATCGTTGTTTCACGTGAAACTTATTCTCTCTCGAATTAACCTTCTCATCCATCAAGAAGCCGCGGGACGATGACATCCCGCGGTGAGCAAACTCACATGTTTTCAAGATAGTCTACGTTTGTTCAGTGTCAAGGTTTTTGCAGGTTTTTCTCGATCCGCGATAATACCTGGAGCATCTCCTTGAGGAGCTGCTGTTGTGTGCGCTCCGGTGGTCTATCGTCCAGCATGGTCGCCTCGGACTTCACCAGGCGCACCTTGGCCATCACCTCTTCTTTGATGGCCTCGAACTCCTCCAGCCCGATCAGCTTCCCCTCCGGCGATGTGCTGGCGCCGTGGCCGGCAGTCTGCACGTTAAGGTGGCCCAGGCCAAAGCGCCGCTCGAACGGTCCCTGCAGGGTGTTCAGGTTGGTTATCTTGTGAAAAGGGATCACCTTCTTTCTCTTCCAGAAGACGCCGCCCTCCACTCTCAGATCTTCGGAGCAGATCTCGTACTTAAGCGTCTTGACATAAGCTGGAAGATACAGTTGAATCAGAACAAACACGATCAAGCCGAGAACACCTATTACGAAAGACCAGATGTCGTATAGATGCCGCGGGTGCTGTTTGATGATCTGAAGGAAGACAACCGGCATTACACAGTAGCATAGAAACGAAAGGAAGTTGATCGAGGCATAAAGGCCATTCAGCTTTCGGCTTGGCTTGAACTCCATGAGCCACCTCCTTTTCACTTGAAATGTTGATTCTCGCCTTGGATCAGGGTTCCCTTGCGCTGATCCGCTCGCCCGCAGATCCAGGGTGAGAGCATGCTATGCCGACTGCCACAACCCTCCATACCTCTCCCAGTGGAGGACCTCAGATAACGGCCTTTTTGGCGGAGGGGGTGACCATTTGACCGGTTCTCCCAGAGCGACGAGGAGAAGAATCCGCTTCTCCTCGGGCACTCGTAGTAGCTCTTTAAGAGCACCCTCATGCGGACGCATCTGACCCTCAATCCAGCAACTTCCCCAACCTAAGTCTCTGGCTGTCAATAACATATTCTGGGCGGCGGCGGATCCATCCTCCACCCAATACTTCGATGATCCATCCACGATGACTGCAATTATGGCAGATATACCGTCAAAGTTACCGTCTTCGAAAGTGTCGTACTTTCTCGGAGGTTTAAAGCGGCCCACGATCTGAGCCAAGATTGCTACCTCCGTTATCACGACAAAGTCCCAAATCTGTCTATTCCTGGCCGAAGGGGCCAGTCGTCCGGCATCCACGATCTTCTCCAAATCGCTTCTCGGAATGCTCTTGCCAGTGAAAGTACGTATCGATCTTCTGGTTTGAATGACCTCAAAAAGATCCATCTATCTCCCTTTCGGTTTGCGACAACCTGACAACCGTCATTTGTTCTTCACCTCGCACAGAACCGCATGCGCCGGGTTGAGGATTACGTCTCTGGGCTGAAGCGGCGCTTTGGGCAACTGATACTCGTTGTGTGGCTTGTCCACCCACAGCCGCAGGATGGCGTGTTGATTCATGCCGAAATCCAGCAGTACGGGCACCCACATCTTGAAATCCTCAGGCACGTTCTCCTGATCTACTTCACAGGTTACGACGTACTTGCCGTCCACCGTGGGCTTGGTGCTGTAGGAGAACTTATAGGTTGGGATATCCACCCCGTAGACCCACTGGTCAAAGAACCAGTCCATGTCCTCGCCCACATGTTTCTCCACCATCTCCTTGAAATCCTCGGTGGAGGCCTCTTTGCCGTAGTAGGTCGCCACGAAATCCCGCATCATGGCGATGAAACTGCTGTCGCTTCTGGCGTCATAATCCATCATCATGTTTCTGAGCATGTGCAGGATATAGGCGCCCTTCTCGTAGATAAGGGTTCCGTAGTCTCTTGATTTCGAGGAGTTCAGCCGATTGCCCAGCCAGATGGGACCCACCTTGGTTCCCTCCGCCCACTTGTATCCCTCCCCAAGTATGTCCTCGCGCCCTTCCTCGAGTTCCTCGAAGAAAGCCCAGTTGTCTTTGGTCGACATCTGAGCATACCACGCTCCTGAATATTCGGCAAAACCTTCGTTCAACCACAGATCATGATAGCTGTCTGATCGGACGGTGTGCCCCCACCACTGGTGCGCAACCTCATGGGCGCGAAAGGATTCTTGTTTGAACTTCAATTCCTGGTCTCCCGTATCTCCCAGAAAGGTTCCCCAGGAGAGATGCAGAAGCCCCGGACTTCCCTGGCCGCCATAATGCGGGGTTTCCATCACGTCCATTTTGGAGAACGGACATTCGCAGTAAATCTTCTGGAAGAAGTTCATGCTGTTGATCACGTCTGCGGCCACGTTCTCCTTGGATTTCTTGTACTTCGCCCGGGTCTGGAGGTGGCTGTGTTCAAGATGGTATACGGTGACCGGCGGGATTCCCTCGACCTCCTTCTGGTAGGTTTCATAGTGTCCGTAGTTGAAGGAGACGTAGCTGACAGGTATCTGTTCGACCCAGTGACTGCACCGGAAGTCGTCCTCGATCCACTCTTTCTTCTTCTTCCCTATGGAGACCAATTGGCTCTCCTTGGGACAACGGAAGGTCAGATCGTAGGTGGCCCTTCTGTTGGAGCCATACCTGGGATACCACCGGGTGAGCGATAGGATGTAAAAGTCCCCCAGCCGATCCTGCAGAATCATATCCTTCCCCAAATACCTGAAAATCAGCTTGCGGGCTTCGCCCGCTCTGGTTGGACGAGAGAGGAACACACAGACTCCTACCTGCTCTTTCTTGTCCCTTGCGAAGAACAGCGAATCCCCTTTCTCGTCGGTGATCCGCTCCATATCCAGGTACTCATAACGCACCAGGTCAAAATCGATCACCCTCAGGCCGTCGGTCAAGGCCTCGAACTCCATCTCCACCGTGGCGTACAGCTCCTCCTTGATGTCGATCTTCGTGTCTATCTTGTAATGCCTGACTCGGATTTCATCTTTGTCTTCATGGGGAACCGGAGTGTATCTGTTATGCGGATTCTGCGAATAATCCTCGCTTCGGTGAAAGGAGCAGATCAGATCCCGTCCGTATCTGCCAGGTCTGGGATCAGGCTTCTCCAAAATCACCTCCTCCTCCTGCTTTGAGTCGAATGTCAGGAAGAGGCGGCCCAGATCTCTCGTGTCGATATCCGCGTAGAGGAAGCCGTTGCCGCGGTCCGGATGGTTTTCGGCAAAGGTCGAATCGGCCATAACGTCTTCCAGAACCCGGCACCAGAGGTTCCTGCCGGTTTCCTTCAGGCAGCGCCCGGGACCGTCCTTAGCCCTCGATTTAGCCCCTCCCGGCAGGTCTGAGGGGACGAAGGTCAGCTTCCGCCGCAATTCCGCGTCGGTTGTATCCGTAAAGAGGAAGCAAACCTTCTTGAACCTCTCCTTAAGACTGTCCTGCCCGGTGAATCTCTTGAGCTGATGTCTTTCGATTTCAGTGGGCGGCGAAAACTCGAATATCCCCTCTCCCACGAACACCGCGCCGGTCACCCGTCCTTCAACCGGTTGGAAGAGACAAATCTTCCCCTCATTCAACCGAAAGACGGCCGCATCCCTTATCAGAACCAGGCTTTCGACCTCGGCCACCTTATTCTCGTCCGGCTCGAGGTTCCTGATTCGGTCATAGATCCCCATCGCCCCCTGCCCCTCCTGGGCAGAACCAAGCTCGACAGTCGTGAGGAGCATGACCGTCAGAACCGCAAGCATTCTGATGGGCTTCATGGACCCACCCCCTGTCTTTGATTGCTTTGCCGGCCGACGCGGCCGACCTCTCAGAAAAAAGCCGTTTCTCACCAGTTCAGAGAATATAGAAAGAAGCTGTATAAATGTAAAGCAACTTTTCTCAGGCCGCTTAAGGCGGAATTCTTTGAGACGATAAGCCGATTGTTGGCCAAGGAAATTTCCGTTCTTTAAAATAAATCTCAAAAGGAGGGCATCCATGAACGGCGCCATGTTTAACAGTCTGGCTCGTTTCATCGATAAGCACTACCCTCGGGTCTCCTTTTCCGATATCTGTCGCAAAGCCTCTTTGAACACCAACGTGTTCGCCGAGCTGACCTGGTATCCGGACGACGATCTGCCCAACATGATGGATGCGCTGAGCGAGCAGACGGAGATCGAGCCTTCCACGCTGTGGCGCGAGTTTGGGAGAGAGACTTTCTCCTACTTCGCGGACATCTTCGGCGACTACATGGGAGAAGTGGTCAGCTTCAGCGATCTGATAACCGCAGTAAACAGGATACACCAGGCCATAAGCCGGGACGGCCTGGGAACACCTCCCCGCCTGGAATTCAGGAAAGCCCAGCAGGATCATTTCGAAATCAGATACTCATCCGACAGAAAGATGAATGATTTCTTCCTGGGAATGTTGGAAGGCGCCAGCAAGCATTTCCGGTCGGAGGTAAAGATCCTCGGAAGGAAGCAGAGGGGTAAACTGGTGGTCACCATCCACGCCAAAGAGCCGGAGATGGCGACGGTATAGACGCGAGGTTTCATACTTAACAGGTAACATCAGGGCGGATCCGAAAGGATTCGCCCTTTCATTTTCGCACGTTTTGCTATGCCACCTGTTGCCCGCCCTGGTGGGCCCCGACTGACAAAAAAGAAACTGCCCGTCATTGCGAGTCCCCCGTACGGGGGGGCGCGGCAATCTCCTCGGGCGGGCAGAAAGATGGTTAGGGATTGCTTCGTCCCCTGCGCCCATACGGGCGGTCGTCTGACCGGGTCCTCGCTATGACTGAATAGGGCCAGCTCTCTAACCCCCTGTCTCCCCCTTCTCAGGGGGACAAATTCAGCTCGTCTTTCCGGTCAGGCGTGACCTGACACGATACCGAAAAATCTCGCAGAGCCGATCTGAGCCTTTGCTTTTTCAGCAAGATCTTTGTAGATTTTGTCATCTGAACGGGAGACAAGCAGATGCCAGATGACCTTGCGCCCCGACGCTTCCTGAATCCTATTCCCATTAGGGCTTTGGCATTTTCTCTCCTGGCGTTGGCCTTCACGTTCGGCAAGCCTTTGGCACAGGAGAAGGCAGTAGGCGCCACCGGCGGCCAGCACCTCGGCCTCCACCTTGGCGGCGGGATCGCCTCTTATCGGGAAGATCTTCTAATTCCGCTCGGCTTCGACGGGCCCGGCTTCTCCTTGGGCGGCGTTTACACCCGCCGAACAGAGAAGAACCTAATCCAAATTCGCCTGAAGATTGGATTCGGACATCTGAAAAATCGCTATTCTCACGAAGCCTGGGTTCTGGCGTTCGAGATGCGCCCCTCGTGGGTCAGGAAACTTGCCGAGCACTGTCGATACGGCAATTTCTGGGGCGGTGTTTCTATTCCCATGCAGATGAACAATCTGTTCCTCGAGAGCTGGGATGATTCACACCTATACTGGCTTACGGCCCACAGCCTGGCAGTGGCGTTCCGATGGGAGAAGAAGGTTTCTCGCAAGGACCATGCAGTCGTGCGAATGGAAATCCCTTTTCTCAGTTTGGTTTCCAGGCCTCCGGCCTATCGCTACAATAAACAGGACGCTCTCACTCACTGGACCTTTCACTTCTCAGAGCCGAACCGGTCGCTCCACGTGGAGACCCCGAGCAAATACCGGGCGCTCTTCATTCAGATGCTCCTCAGACGTCAGGTGCGACAATCTCTATTGAATCTTGGTCTTGAATTCCAATACGCTTACTGCCGGGAGCCGGAGAAGATATGGGGGCTGAACACCTCAATCATTGTTTCGTACCAGTGGAGAATCGGGTCATGAGATCTGTGGCAAGATTGGTGTTTGTGGGGCTGTTTCTGACCTCTCTGGCGTTCTTGAGCGGATGCGTCTCGGACGCCCCCTTCAAGTTCGTAGGCTCCACCATGCCGGAACGGTTGAACGACGGCTGGGAGGTTGCCTCACCGGAAGAGGTCGATATCAGCCAAGAGGCCTTGAACCAAGTATATTCCGCATTCGTATCGGAGGACCGTTACTATAACGCCAAGAGTCTCCTGGTTGTGAAAGACGGCAAGCTGGTGTTCGAAGCCTACTGCCGCACTCCCAAGGACCGCGACCGGCACGGCCACGTGGCGTCGGCAACCAAGAGCGTCACGTCGCTGCTATTCGGCATCGCAATGACGGCGGGATACATCGATTCGCTTGACCAGACTCTCTATTCCATCATACCGGACAAATTCCCCCCTGACCCGCTAAAAAGGTCCATCACCCTCCGCCATCTTTTGACCATGACCTCCGGGTTATCGTTGGACAATGACGATTTCTCGGTAGAAATTTACGCTGACAAGCCGGGCGATCCGGCGAAGTACATCCTGAAGAAACCGCTCTACGCGCCGCCCGGAGAGAAATTCTACTACCGGGACGCCGATCCCCATCTGGTCAGTTATGCTATCCAGCGACTGACCGGCAAGAGCGAAGAAGAATGGGCCGAACAATACCTGTTCGATCCGCTGGGCATTCGCGACTACTACTGGGACTCCGATCATACCGGCACCACCACGGGCGCCTACGGTTTACACCTGAAGCCCCGGGACATGGCAAAGATCGGGCAGATGGTTCTCGATCATGGCCGGTGGCAGGGCCGGCAAGTTGTCGACTCCTCCTGGGTGGCGGCTTCCACGCAAAAGCAGGTGGAAACCGACCACAAGACCGAGCCGCACGTCTACCACTACGGATACTATTGGTGGATTCTCCCCCGGTGGAAGGCATTTACGGCCTGGGGACAGGGGGGCAACTTCATTTTCGTCCTGCCTGAAAAGCAGATGGTAATCGTCATGACCTCTCTGCCCGATGTCGACGATGACGTGGTGGGGACCACGCTGGATGAGTTCGAAGAACTGATCAGCCCGCTCCTGGAGGGTGAGTCTTTCGCCAAGCAATCCTGCGGACATGCTTGACCTACAGACTTTAACCCCCTCTATCCCACTTCCTGCGGATCTTCGATGTCAGGGAAACAAATTCCGCTGTTAGGAAGGTAGGTCAACCATCCCGTCGGGAGGGACGCCCGTCTTTGATGCATCGGCATTAGGAAATGCCGATGGCTTCCAGCTTCGGGAATTCCTATTCCCGAAGCATCCGAGATTTCATATTCACAGGAAGCATAAGGGCGAACCCAAAAGGATTCGCCCTTTTCTTTAGTCCGTCGTCAAGCAGTCCTTTGGTTCGACCTTGCTCCTTTCCATTCGACTCAAGGTCTTCGACACCACCCTGTCTTCGACTCCGCACTTCGTCTCCCGCCAAAGGCGGGATGTCGAAGGAAGGTCGCTCAAGCAGACGCTTGCCCCCTGCAGGCCTGTAGGGCGTCTGGGCAGACTCGAGGAGAGCTTGTCGAAGGTCGGACATGCTTGACCTACAGATTGATCTAGGCCCAAGTATCAGACCCGGCCAGAAGGAAAACCATCCATCACCTCAGATGCACCCATAGGGCCAAACGACAACGCCGTTTTCGTCCACATAGACAAGGCGGTGCGTACGCCGTTTGCCGAGGTCGGGTGAGTATGCTTCGTGACGGACCTGCCAGTAGAAGCGACCGCGCCATTTGTGAAAGGGACGAGACGTAATATACGTCCAGTCCTCTTCGTCCGGGAACTGGGCGTCTGTGGTGTCAACGAATGCTACGTAGGCCTCAAAGGCTGCCTGAACGTCCGAGGCTTTGCCGACGGACACCCCACTCTCATACAGCGTGTCCACACCAACCCAACAGTGACCCGGCCGAGTCGGGCTACAGCCGGCATTCAAAGCCACGCCAAGGAATACAGTAAGGAGAATGACAGTCAGATAACGGGACCAATCCGCCAGCCTGTTCATGGCCCTCCTCCAGTTTTTGATCTGACCATCTATTATACGGTTTTTCCGACGCTCAAGGCGGGTGTTCTTCACCCGCCGTGGATCTCACGCTGGTGAGAAACGCCATCGGGAAGCATACACAAAAGCACCACCGGTCATTGCGAGCGGAGCCCTGCACCTCTTGGCGCAGGGCAAAGCGCGGCAATCTCCTCGGGCGGGCAGAGAAGGGCATAGGGATTGCTTCGTCGCCCCCGCCAAAGGCGGGATTCTCCTCGCAATGACGGAGTAAGTTGTGAGGGGCGCGGGCCTCCTCATTCATCCCTGCTCAGCCTTTTTCAAACCTCACTGCCCAATCCCGCCACAGCTTGGGATGGTCGACTATGGTCAATCCCGCCTCCTGCGCCGCAGATTCAGTGGCCTGGCACTCCGCAGGCGAGGCGTGATGCCTGGGCTCCACCACCATGAGTATTCCCCCGGGCTTTAAGGCCGCTCGTATGTTCCTCATCAGGCCGGCGGCGTCGGCTGCATGGTGGACAACGTAGACAGCCAGCGCGAAATCGATCTGACCGGCGAGGTCATCAGTTCCAAGGTCCTGCTCTGTGCATACCCGCGCCTGGATTCGCTCGGAAAGCTTGGCCCGGGCTACTCGCTCTTTCAGAGTTGCGATGCTCTCTGTGTCCGTGTCGACAGAGACGACCCGCCCGTTCGGCCCCACCAGCCCGGCCATGCCAAGAGTGTGATCACCGGCCCCACAGCCAACGTCAAGAACGATCATACCAGGCTTAACGTAGCCCTTTAGCATTCTCGTGGGAGTCTCGACCAGACGTCTCAAGGGCTTGCGCAAAACAGCGTCAATCCAGCGGGTGAGAACAGCACTACTCATGCCCATTCCGCCGACCAACTACCCCACAGCAGAGCTGTGGGCCACCCGTCCATCCATCTCATTTCGCGGTGTCAGGTGCACTCAGCAGTTTCATGAATACGTAGTATGACTTCTTCAAATCGTAGTAGGCGACGGCCGACGCAAAAAGTAGCAATAGTCCCACAGCTAGGACCAGGATTATGATCTTCATGTGCTGAAAGCGTACCGTCGCCAGCAGGAGCGCACCAACCGTGATTAGTAGAACGTTGAACATGCTCGCCCTAGCCACCCTCATTCGGGAACGATTGTAGTGGATGACATCCACTGGGACCCTCGGATCTGACTGAAGTATCATCCTTCGTGTCGAGAGAAACTCGTCTTCCTCCTCTAAGACTTTCACTCCTGCACTACGTTTCGCACGCTTCTCCACCCATCTCTCGATGAGAAGCAGCTTAAGAAGGAGGTCCCACACTCGGTCGAAGAGCACACCAATAGGATAGGCGATGGCTACGACACCAATCACGCTGAGGGACGGGGCCTCTGCAAGTGGGCCCAAGACGGATGGACCGAGAACGATCATTACAAGTAGAGTAAGCCAAACAAGTGTTTGTAGGCCACCTACAAGCAGTTCGGCGAATACAGCAGTCGTGCTCATATTAACACTTTCTTCCTGCAAGAACGGTCATACCGGGCGTAACATAGCCCTTGAGCATTCTCCTGGGAGTCTCGACCAGACATCTTAAGGGCTTACGCAAGAGAGCGTCAATCCACCGCGTTAGAACCCCACCGGTCATGCCCATTCCTCCGACCAACTACCCGACAGCACAGCCGCGGGCCACGCGCCCTATTACCCACCGGTGCTTATGCGATTACTTAGCCAAAACCTTGACATTCGGTAAGATACAGTCAGGGCAGAAAATCATTACCTCACGGCCAAGTCTCGGACTATGGGCGAAGTAATTCAAAGAGATGGTGCTTTTTTGTCTCCTTCGATACAGCTCGTGTACCCGTGGCACGTCATCATAGGAGATTATCCATTTGAACGTAGACTGCCTCGCTATGTAGCTCGAGAGCATTTCGTGGTCTTCCTCGCCGTAGTGATTCATATAGAGCTGATCACCCTTTGAGAAATAAGGCGGATCAAGGTACACGAGCATCTTGCTCTCACGCAGGGAGATCGGCTGCACCCGGCTTTCAAGAAATTCGACGGCGTCCAGGTTGTCAACGGAGATTCGGGAATTGTACAAGGCTATTCTCTCAATCTTCCTCACCAGATTCAACTTGTTGAATCGAGCGTCAATACGCCAAGGTCCAGACTGCGACTGCCCCCCGATTGGGCCAGCGTAAAGAATGCCAGACCTGTTGCATCTGTTTAGGTAAAACGCTGAGAAGCCAATTTCCAAATCTGAGAACATAGATTGATTCTTGAAAACGAACCTTTGATGTTTCCAGTCCTTGATATTGACTGGTGTATCACAGACTAGTCTCAAGAAAGCATCAGTATGAAAGAGAATAGACTTCCAGAGCAGATAGACGGCTCTGTCAGCATCGTTAAGCATGACCTCGCTGACGTGCTCTGAAAAAAGAAGATTGAGCGCGGCCCCGGCGCCACCAGCGTAAGGTTCAACATATACACCGTCCGAGAGATTGTTTCTGACAATGAAATCAGCTAAGAGCGGGGAGAGTACGGATTTCCCGCCCGGATATCTCAAGGGGGTGTTTGTAACGCCCATCGCAGCCTCGGTTTGCGAGAATCAGCCCCTTCCAGGTTCAACAAGGACTATTTGAAAGAGGCCTTCCAGTTCGTTCCAAAGACGTCGCAAGGAGTTCTCGTCCGGCGAGTAGAACTGGTTGTGAACGAAGAAGTTTAGACTGTCTTGCGAGAGCAACTCGTCTTCTTGAGACAGGAACTTCTTGAGTACTCTTATTATGTTAGGATTGCGGATTATTTCACACTTTGGGGAGATCAAGTAGCTCATCATCCTACGCAAACTCGGATGCCAGTCTTTTGGGAGTCTATGGCCTCTCTTCGCCCTCTTCTCTCTTTCTTGTTCAATTATGACCTTCAGTTCATTCACGGCATCGAGGTGATGGGCCAGAGCCATTTCTAGCAGGCTGCGAAACAGCACGGCAGTCGAGTTTGGGTATTTAGCTACCGGCAGCTTTCTCAATTCATCATAAACGTCGTTTATGCGCTGATTGCTGACATTACAATGAACAGTTCTCGGTATTAATCCCTTGGGTTTCGATCTAGGTTTCTTTCTACTCCGTACCTGATGCTGTCATTGAACTTCGGTTTGGAATTGCACTTCCTAATGCCTGGTTCGTTTTTACGTAAAGATAGGGCAAGATTCGCCATTGTCAATCAAGTTGTCTCCACCTAAGCACGCTAATGGCATTAGGCTATCAGGAATGAGCAATTCTGCTCTGAGTGATTTCGGGGTTCAAAAAGGTGCAATGCGAGCACCAAGAAAGTGCAGTTTCTTCAAATCAAAAGACACCATAGAGCAAGATTCGTTCTAGGACGCAAGTGTCCCGTCGTACGGGACAGGGAAAGATGCATAGTTTGATGCAGAGGGAATTCAACTGCGAGTTTCCCGCCGTTACATCCTCCGCAGGTATCAAACCGAGAAACACTCACCCAGGCTGTCTCGTGTGTCTCAGAGCTCCTCCCTCACGTCCCGTATTCGAGATAGTCCAGGTACTCGGGTAGCTGGGACTTGGGGATTACTCCCTCATCAGTGCGGCCGCGTCGATTATCCGGCAGAATAATGCGGACTCGCTGAGCTTTCTTGCGCTCGTCTGAACGCTGGCTGACAAGCCTGGATATCTTTTCTTCGAGTCGATGCAGGGACAGCAGATCTTGGGGAGACGCCTTGAGATT